>Ga0265296_1000507_pt1 | contig 58152 bp, 47 predicted proteins | sample MunlanPumphouse1_FD_189073 | JGI IMG/M metagenome (GOLD analysis project Ga0265296, IMG submission 189073) | Groundwater microbial communities from a municipal landfill in Southern Ontario, Canada - Pumphouse #1 | ecosystem: Environmental > Aquatic > Deep subsurface > Groundwater | place...
TAAATATTTTTTGAAAACTTGCTTGACGACCCCCTGAAAAACCCGTTTAATGCGCCCCGTTGCCCAGATAGCTCAGTCGGTAGAGCAGGGGATTGAAAATCCCCGTGTCGGCGGTTCGATTCCGTCTCTGGGCACCACTAATTAGTTTCAGGTGGTGCAAACGTCATCTGAAACACACAAGAAACCCGCCTAGTGCGGGTTTTTTGTTGCCTGGGATTTAGTACGCCAAACCGCCCTGGTTACTTTTAGGTTAACGCCAAGCCTCGTTGGCACCCGATGTGTTATTTATCGCGCTGCTCAACCGTCTAGCCTTAATCCAATCTTCAGCAAGGTAGTTACTTCATGACCCGGTACTTGTTCTGCACGCTGTTAATGCTGACAGCGCTGCTCAGCGGATGCGCCACGACGATGGACGTCGCGATCAACGCAACCCCAGACCCGGACTATCACTTTGACCGACAGGCGCCAGTGCTGGTGACGTCGGTGGGCGGCAATAACGAGAACGCGCTCAACGCCCGCTACTATCTGCGCGATATGGTCAGCGCCATGAAGGACCAGGGCTTTCGCCAGGTCTATACCGACATGACCCTGCCCAAGAACCTGGCACCGAAAATCACGATCACCCTCGACGTCGACAGCCACCAGGTGACTTATCGCTATACCGCCACCGACTATGGGCAGGTGCCAACCAGCACCTCCACTGTGTGCAAGAACAGCAAGAAAAAAAGCGACCAGATGATCTGCACCAGCACACCCAACACCACCTATGGCCCGGTGGGCAGCTCGGAGCGCACCGGCTACACCACCCTCACCACATTCACCGCCACGGCCCGGGACGAAGCGAGCAAACGCGCGGTGTACCTGCTGCGAGTGACGTCCTACAACGAGGACTGCCAGGCTGCCAAGGTCGAGGCCTTCCTGGTACAGCAGGGCCTGCAGAACCTGAATTTCCAGGATCGCGTACAGCGCAACTACAGCGTCACGATGCCTGAAGGGTATCGCTGCAAATAATCCCTCCATGATGAAGGTCACTTCGGAGTCAGCGGTCTCGGGGCCCAACCCAGGATCAAAGACTCCGCAACCTTGATTGCTCCCTCCCCGCGCAAGACCGCCCTACCGCCCCTCCCATCGACTGCCCCCGCCAAAAAGCCAGGATTGACCGGCATCTAGCGTTGCTAATAGCAATTATTATCATTTAAGCTGCGCGCAAAATATCCTCCCCCCGCATCACTAAAATAATTAAGGAGCTGCAATGCCCTCTGCACGCGAGCCAGGCTCATGGTTGAAGGCGCTCGGCCTTGCCCCCTTCGGATTCGCTTCGATGCTGGTCCCGGTCGCAGACGCGGCCCAGGAAACAGGCCAGCTCGAACTGCCCAGCCAAAGTATTACGGCCACTGCCTCAGAAGAAACGGCCGACGGCCCGATCAAAGGCTATGTCGCCAAGCGCAGTGCAACGGGTGCCAAGACCGACACTCCGATTACTGAGATCCCCCAGTCGATTTCCGTCATCAGCGCCGACCGTATGCGTGATCAGGGCGCGCTGACCGTGCAAGACGCATTGCGTTATGTGGCCGGGGTGCGCGCCGAAACCTTCGGGCTGGATAGCCGGGGAGACTGGTCGAAAGTGCGAGGCAGCTCACCTGCCCTGTTCCTTGATGGCTTACAGCAGAGCTTCGGCAGTTACACCAACGTGCGCACCGACCCCTTCACCCTGGAACGCCTCGAAGTGCTCAAGGGCCCGGCGTCGATGCTTTATGGGCAAAGCCCGGTGGGGGGCCTGATCAACCAGGTCAGCAAACGTCCCCAGGCCGAACAACACACCGAACTGCAACTGCAGTATGGCAATTACAACCGCAAGCAGGTCGCCGTCGACACCACGGGTTCCCTGAACCCACAAGGCACGCTGTTGTACCGGCTGGTGGCAATTCAGCGCGACAGCGACACTCAGGTTGATCACGTCAAAGATAACCGCCAGGTCCTGATGCCATCGCTGACCTGGCGCCCCACCGAAGATATCGACTGGACCCTACTGGCCAACATCCAGCGCGATGACAGCGGCTCCACCACGCAGTTCTTTCCACACACAGGCACGGTCTGGAATGCGCCCTATGGCCGGATCCACAGCAACCGGTTCGCCAGCGAGCCAGGATTCGACGAGTACGACAGCGACCAGACAGCCCTGACGTCGCAATTCTCGTGGCACGTGAACGACACATGGACGCTGCGACAAAACCTGCGCTGGCAGAAAAGCAAAGTCAGCTACCAGTCGATTTATTCGGTATTCGGCAAAAACCCACCGTTCAAGCCCGATAACCAGACCCTCGACCGCGTGTATTACGTTTCCAAACCAGAGGTCAAAGTCTGGGTCGCCGACCAAAACGCCGAGGCCCGATTCGACACCGGCCCGCTACAACACACGCTGCTGCTGGGGGGCGACTACCAGCACGCTGTCTCCAACCGCGACGGCGCCAGCGGCGCGGCAACACCACTGAACGTGTACGACCCGGTGTATGGCACCTTTGATCCCTCTATCATTCGCCTCACCGCAGACCCGGAACAACGGGTCATGCAGCGCGGGCTCTATGCCCAGGACCAGATCAAGTACGAGCAGTGGTTACTGACCCTTGGCCTGCGCAAGGATTGGGCCTCCAGCCAGACCCAAGGCAAGGCCCAGCAGAAAGATGACAAGGTGACCGGCCGCGTGGGCCTGACCTATCTGTTCGACAACGGCATAGCGCCCTACTTGAGCTACAGCGAATCATTCCAGCCCCAGATCGGCCTCAACCAGCGAACGCTTGACCCCTACGTACCGCTCAAGGGCAAACAGTGGGAGTTGGGTGTGAAATATCAGCCCGTTGGCAGCAACAGTCTCTATACCGCTGCGGTGTATGACATTCGCGAGCAGAACCGACGCATGCCCGACCCACTGGATGCGATGAACACCCTGCAAAGTGGGGAAACCCGCGCCCGTGGCCTGGAGCTCGAAGCATTGGTAACGGTCACGCCCGACTGGGACCTGATTGGTACCTACAGCTATACCGACACCACCGTCCTCAAGGGCTCACCCGCCGAACAAGGCAAACGCCTGGCCAGTGTTCCAGAGAACATGGCCTCGGTATGGAGCCAACATCGGTTCAGCATCGGCGATATATCCGGGTTCAGTGTCGGTGCAGGCGTTCGCTATGTAGGAACAAGCTGGGATGGCGCCGACCGACTGAAAACGCCATCTACCACCCTGGTGGATGCGATGCTCGGGTACCGATACCAGAACTGGAACCTGACCCTCAACGCGACCAATCTTGAAGACAAGACCTACTACACGACATGCCTGGCGCGAGGCGATTGCTTCATCGGCAACCGTCGTACGCTCGTCGGTACGCTGGCCTACAACTTTTGATCGAGCTTTAAGATCACGGCACGCGAAACACCAGCAGCGGTTTGTCATTGAGCCGCCCATTGAACGCTTGAGCCAGGTGCTCCAGCGGCGTGCCGTGCAGCAGTTGGGTTTCCTTGCGCGCGACGATGACCCAGGACGAGCGCGGCAGCGCGCTCAGTTGCGCAAGGTCGTCACGCCCGACAAACAGCGGCTGCTCGTCATGGTCCAGGTTCATGATGTAGCGAATGGCCCAGGTGTCCTTGCCGAGGTCGAGAAACACCAGCGGCCCGGGGTTCTCGGCCCGCAGGGTCTGCACCGCCCGCACAAAGGTTTTGGTGTCGAACTGCAGATCCTTGGCCGGCTCGACGACCGTCACCAGTACCAGCCATTGAGTGGCCAGAGCAATCAGGCTAAGCGACACCAATCGCGCTCCCACACGGCCGCGCCAACGGCGCCAGGCGACCACCGCCGCCAGTTGCAGGAAGATCAGCAGTGCAATCAATCCCGGCACCGAAACATCCGGCCAGTAATCGTGCTTGCTCCACAGCTGCCGGCAGACCACTACCACGACAGCCCCCAGCAGCGGCAGGATCGCCACCAGCCACTCATAACCCCGACGCACGCCAAGCAACCAACCCCGGGCCTGAAGCAGCCCATAGGCCGCCACAGCGGCAAACATCGGGACCATGGGCACGATGTAGTAGGCGCGTTTGAAGTTCGGCACCGACAACCCCAGCAGGATCATCAAGCCACAACCAGCCAGGCGCAGCATCAGTTGCACATCGGCATCGTCATTGCGCGTCGACCAGGTGTGACGCAGGGCAATCAACGTCGCGAGCGCCAGCGGTATCACCGGAAAATAACGATACAGACTCAGTTGCAGGTAGAAGTAGAACGGTTCGCCGCTCTCATCGAGGCGACCGGCCACCTGCATCTTCAGCACCTCATCGGCAAACCCTTCACCACCGCTGATCCGCGCCAGCTTCAGCAGCACCCACCCACAGGCCAGAAGCAGGACCAGGCCGATTACCCCGTGGGCAACTACCTTTTTCAGTAAGCGAATCTTCTCTTCTCGCGAGCCAGCAGGCCCCAGCACCCAATACACACAGGCCACCCCACAGACTTCGATCAGCCCCAAAGGGCCCCGAATGGCAAACGCCGCCACGAACAAGGGAAAGATTGCGTATTGACGCAGCTTTGAGCCCAAACGCTCGCCGGTATGCAGCAGGTAGAAGCACCCAAGACACAGCAGGGAGACCATCTGATCCAGGCACACCGAGCGCGACTTCTCGAGCAATTGCGCCGTCGACGCCGTGAGCAATACCGTCAGCAACGCCCACGCCCGACCCGAAGGCACCAGCAAACGGTAGATCAGCGCCATGACCCCGGCCGATGCCAGGGCCGTGGGCAGGACGTTAGCCAGGTCGTTGGGCGCACCGAACAGCCGGGCAAAGAACAGGCTGAAATAGGTCGCGGTACCTGGGTAATCCGGGTAAGGCTCACCGTAGGTGGTGGGGAAGAAGCTCGCACCGTGGCGAAACATCTCCTGCATGAACACCGCCCAGCGTCCGTCAAACCCTTGCGGCTGTTGGTCCCAGATGCCTAGCGTAAATAGCAACAAGGCCACCAGGAAAACACCCAGGGCCTCCAGACGAAAACGCGTGCGGTGTTCCATGCTTTAACCTGCCAGGCCGGGGAAATGCTGGCGTATATTGCCGGCAGCACGGCTGAATCACGCCTGAACCAAATGCAACAATCCCTCACCACCGATCGGCATTCACACTTAAAGATTACGGGCCTTTGCCCGTCGATTTTGTTAGCGTCAACTTCCAATAAAAACTGCGCACGGGCAGCCCATGCCCCATCGAAAGCGCATGGATCGAGGCCCGTCATGAACCTGCCCACCCGCCTTCACCCCGAGGCATTCCGCGAGCCCGCCGCCGATAGCTACCCCATCGGCGGCTTCACCTGGCGCCATATCCGCACCGATATCGCACGCCCGGTGGTGATCATAAACGCCGCCACCTCAGTGCGCTGCCGGCACTATTCGCGCTTTGCCGACTACCTGTTTGCCAACGGTTTTGATGTGATCACCTACGACTATCGCGGCATTGGCCAATCACGCAGCGGCTCATTGCGTGGGTTCAAGGCCTCGTGGTCGGACTGGGGCCGGCTGGATTTCGAGGCCATCTTGCAGCGTGCGCAGCGAGAGTTTGCCGGGCAACCCATTGATGTAGTCGGCCACAGCTTTGGCGGCTGTGCGGCCGGGCTCGGGGCGTCGGGGGCGGCGATCAGGCGCTTGGTGACTGTGGGGGCGCAGTTTGCGTACTGGCGTGACTATCAAGCGAGCGGCCGCTGGCGGATGTTTGCCAAGTGGCATCTGGTGATGCCGCTGGTGACCGCCGTATGCGGGTATTTCCCGGGCAAGCGCCTGGGCTGGCTGGAAGACACACCTGCGGGGGTGGTGCGCGACTGGAGCACGCCCACGCCCACCTACCAGACACGGCCTAGCGGGCGCGCGTTGGGCGAGCTGCCCTTCGCCCGGGTGAAGGCACAGATCCTGGCGATCAGCATCAGCGACGACCCGTTTGGCACGGTACCCGCCATTGAGCGTCTGCTGAATTACTTCCAGGCCAGCGAGCGCACGCACTTGCGGATTGCGCCGAGGGATATTGGCGAAGAAGCCGTCGGGCATTTCGCGTTTTTTCGTAGTGAATATGAAGATCGCTTATGGCCGATTGCACTGGCGTGGCTGCAACACGGCCAGCTCGCGGCCGACACGCCGGGAGCGCGACTGTAGAAACCCTTGGGATTTCGCCCGACCTGCGCTTCAATACGCCACCCAGATCCTGAACCAAGGACGTGAGCCCATGGCTTCGCCAGACAAGCAGCAAAAACGCGCCCAGCGGGCAAAAGCCAAGGCCAAGCAGAACCGCACCCAGCGCGCCAATGCGCCGAAGCAGGATGCATTTGCCGGTGACGACGACCGCATTGATCTTGAGTCGGTGGACTTGACCGAACTGTTCGTGGAGATGCGCACAGCCGGCGAGACCAGCCAGCAGGCGCTGTGTGCAGCGTTCCTGGCGCACCCGCTGCTGGCGTTGGTGCTGGAACAGGAAGGCGAAGAAAACGCCACAGACTTTATCCTGGCGGCGCTGATCGAATATCGGCAGTGGTCCACGGACAGCGACGATGAAGCAGCGGCGCTGGCATGGATTGAATCGCCCGCGTTCCAGGCCGACTACGTAGCGGCGTCGCAAGCCCTGGCCACCTCGCAGGATTAATACAAAACCAATGTAGGAGCGAGCTTGCTCGCGAAGAACTCAAGAACAACGCATTTATTCAGGCAGCCCGCGTTATCGTTGACGTTTCTCGCGAGCAAGCTCGCTCCTACAGTGTTTTGTGGCGTTAGCAGCAAGGTGGCGGCGTCGCAGGCACTGACCACTTCGCAGGATTAATACAAAACCCATGTAGGAGCGAGCTTGCTCGCGAAGAACTCAAGAACAACGCATTTACTCAGGCAGCACGCGTTATCGTTGACGTTTTTCGCGAGCAAGCTCGCTCCTGCAGTGGTTTGTGGCGTTAGCAGCAAGGTGGCGGCGCACCAGGCGCCGGCTCCTGCTGAGGGGGTGCTGATTAATTCAGCACCGCAGCCTCAAGGTTGCGGGCCTTGCGCCGGCTCGCCACCAGCAACCCCGCCACCACCACCAGCAAGCTCAACACGCCGGTCGCGATGATCTCCACCCGATGCGCTTCCTGGAACAGCATGATGGTCAACGCACCGACGATAAACACGATCACTGCGTAGGTCAGGCCCGGAAACAGCCACATCTTGAAGGCAATTTTCTCGCCCGCCGCCGTACGTTTCTGACGCATGCGCAGTTGCGACACGGCAATCACCAGGTACACCAGCAGCGCAATCGCGCCGGAGCTGGCCAGCAGGAATTCAAACACCGCCGCCGGCGCCACGTAGTTGGCGAATACCGCGAGGAATGCCGCGCCTGTGGACAACATCACCGCCCAGTAAGGCGTGCCGCTCTTGTTGGTGCGCTTGGCCACCGCCGGTGCATCACCACGACGCCCCAGGGAAAACAGCATGCGCGACGCGGTGTACAGCGCCGAGTTCAGGCAACTGGTCACGGCAACCAATACCACCAGGTCGACGATCAGCTTGGCATTCGGGATGCCCATGCGCTCCAGCACGGTCTGGTAGGAACCTACGGCTGCCAGGGTCGGATCGTTCCACGGCACCAGGGCCACGACGATGAAGATTGATACCAGGTAGAACAAGCCGATCCGCCAGATCACCGAGTTGGTGGCCTTGGTGATCTGCTGGCCAGGGTTCTTCGATTCTGCGGCCGCGATGGTCACGATCTCAGTGCCCATGAACGAGAACATGGTGGTCAGGATTGCCGCCAACACCGCGCCCATACCGTTGGGCAAAAAGCCCTGGGTGTCGAACAGATGCGATACGCCGCTGACCTGGCTGCCCGGCAGCAAGCCGAAGATCGCCAGCACGCCGAGGATCACAAAACCAATGATCGCCACCACCTTGATCAGGGCAAACCAGAACTCGAACTCGCCGTAGTTCTTCACGCTGAACAGGTTGGTAGCAGTCAGCAGCAAGGTAATGACCAGGGTGAACGCCCAGATCGCCACGTCAGGGAACCAGGCATGCAGGATGGTTGCGGCGGCATTGGCTTCCAGGGGAATGACCAGCACCCAGAACCACCAGTACAGCCAGCCGATGGTAAAGCCGGCCCAATGGCCGATGGCCCGGTCGGCGTAGGTGGAAAAAGAACCGGTGTCGGGAGAGGCAACGGCCATCTCGGCCAGCATGCGCATCACCAGCACCACCAGCGTACCGGCCGCAGCATAGGCCAGCAGCACCGCGGGCCCGGCTGCCGCAATCGCGTGGCCGGAGCCGACAAACAAACCGGCGCCGATCACGCCGGCAATCGACAACATGGTGACGTGACGCGGTTTGAGCCCCTGTTCGAGGTCATTGGAGCTTTGCGTACTACTCATTGACACACCTTTGCGAGGAATTGCGAATACGGTCCACCCGGCCTGCTGCCACTTCGTGAAAAGAAACAAACGGGGCGTTCTTTATTTTTTACGCAAGATTTGCGCCAAAATGTTACAAAGCCAAGGTTGACGCGGCCTGTAGGACAATCCTCTAGCACTCGCAAGCCATTGAGATTACTGGCAATCCGCCACAACGTTACCAGCCGACTCACTTCCAGAACGTATGAGCGCACCAAAAACACACACAGAAAGTAAGTGACGCCCAATTAAAGGGCTGATAGGCACCGTTTACCCGTTTAACCCTTCCAACACCCGACCAAAGCTGGCACCATCGCGCCCTTTTTTACGCGACTGCCACGGGTTTATCGGTTAAAACGGCTGTTCGGTTGTTGATGGCGCGACACGCTGCTGTGCCGATGCGACAACCTGTCACACACTGTCTGTTTAACGCCCGTGGCGCTGTTGGCTGTCATCCGAACGCTATGCTAGCTTGGCGCCACGCCAGGAAGGCGACCCAACAGCAGGAACGCAATGAACACAATGAGGACCGCTCATGGCTTTGGCCGCGCCCGCGCTTGAAATCCGCAACTTGCATAAACGCTATGGTGAGCTGGAGGTGCTAAAAGGCATCTCGCTGACCGCTCGCGACGGCGATGTGATCTCGATCCTGGGCTCCTCCGGTTCCGGCAAGTCCACGTTCCTGCGCTGCATCAACCTCTTGGAAAACCCGCACCAGGGCCAGATCCTGGTGGCCGGCGAAGAGCTCAAGCTCAAGGCCGCGAAAAACGGTGAGCTGATGGCCGCCGACGGCAAGCAGATCAATCGCCTGCGCAGCGAAATCGGCTTTGTGTTCCAGAACTTCAACCTCTGGCCACATATGAGCATCCTCGACAACATCATCGAGGCCCCACGCCGCGTGCTCGGCCAGAGCAAGGCCGAAGCCATCGAAGTAGCCGAGGCGCTGCTGGCCAAGGTCGGCATTGGTGACAAGCGCCACGCCTACCCGGCGCAATTGTCCGGCGGCCAGCAGCAACGCGCGGCCATTGCCCGCACCCTGGCGATGCAACCCAAGGTCATTTTGTTCGATGAGCCCACTTCGGCACTTGACCCGGAAATGGTTCAGGAAGTACTTAATGTGATCCGCGCGCTGGCCGAAGAAGGCCGCACCATGCTGCTGGTCACCCACGAAATGGGCTTTGCCCGCCAAGTGTCCAGCGAAGTGGTGTTCCTCCACCAGGGCCTGGTCGAAGAGCAAGGACCGCCACAGCAGGTGTTCGAGAACCCGCTTTCGGCGCGCTGCAAACAATTCATGTCCAGCAACCGCTAACGGAGCAACATGCATGCAGAACTATAAAAAATTCCTCCTGGCCGCCGCCGTTTCCATGGCATTCAGCGCCACGGCCATGGCCGAGACTTTGAAAATGGGGATCGAAGCGGCCTACCCGCCCTTCAACAATAAAGACGCCAGCGGCAACGTTGTCGGCTTCGACAAAGACATCGGCGACGCCCTGTGCGCCAAGATGAAAGTCGAGAAGTGCGAAGTGTATGTCTCGGATTGGGACGGCATCATCCCGGCCCTGAATGCCAAGAAGTTCGACTTCCTGGTGTCGTCGCTGTCGATCACCGACGAGCGCAAGCAAGCCGTTGACTTCACCGACCCGTACTACTCCAACAAGCTGCAATTCATCGCGGCAAAAACCACGACAGACTTCAAGACCGACGCCGACTACCTCAAAGATAAGACCATCGGTGCACAACGCGCGACATTGGCCGGTACCTACCTGGAAGACAAACTGCCAGGCACCACCGCCAAGCTCTACGACACCCAGGAAAACGCCTACCTCGACCTGACTTCCGGCCGCCTGGACGGGATGCTCGCCGACAAGTACGTGCAGTACGAGTGGCTCAAGAGCAAAGACGGTTCGGCCTATGAGTTCAAAGGCGATCCGGTTGTAGAAAGCGACAAGATCGGCATCGCCGTGCGTAAAGGCGACCCACTGCGCGAGCGCCTGAACAAGGCCCTGGCGGAAATCAAGGCCGATGGCACCTACAAGAAGATCAACGACAAGTACTTCCCTTTCAGCATCGAATGATCCTGATGGGCCAGTCCGGCGCGCTCGCATGAGCGCGCCGGCTTTTCGCAATGCCTTGCGCGATATGAAAAAACCATGAATTTCGATCTCTACGGATTCGGCCCCGCACTCGCTGCCGGCGCGCTGATGACCGTCAAACTGGCGCTCACGGCATTATGCCTGGGGCTGGTGCTCGGCCTGGCCGGCGCCCTGGCCAAGACTTCCCCGTACAAGTTCCTGCAATGGCTTGGCGGCGCTTACTCGACGATTGTCCGGGGCATTCCCGAACTGCTGTGGGTGCTGCTGATCTACTTCGGTACGGTCAATATGATGCGGGCCCTGGGGGAGTTTTTCGGTAACCCCGACCTGTCGCTCAGCGCCTTCGCCGCTGGGGTGATCGCCCTGGGCCTGTGCTTTGGCGCCTACGCCACCGAGGTGTTCCGTGGCGCGATCCTGGCGATCCCCAAGGGCCACCGTGAAGCGGGCGTTGCCCTGGGCCTGTCGAAGCTGCGCATCTTCACCCGGCTGATCATGCCGCAGATGTGGCGCATCGCCCTGCCGGGCCTGGGCAACCTGTTCATGATCTTGATGAAGGACACCGCGCTGGTCTCGGTGATTGGCCTGGAAGAAATCATGCGCCACGCGCAAATCGGCGTGACCGTCACCAAGCAGCCTTTCACCTTCTTCATGGTCGCGGCCTTTATGTACCTGGGCCTCACCGTCCTGGCCATGGCCGGCATGTACTTCCTGGAAAAACGCGCCGCTCGCGGCTTTGCGAGGAGCACGCAATGAACGGCGACTATAGCTGGCTGTCGCATTTCGACCTGGGCCTGAACTGGGCCGTGATCATCAAGTGGCTGCCACGACTGGCCCAGGGCGCGACCCTGACCCTGGAACTGGTGGCCATCGCGGTGATCGCCGGCCTGCTGCTGGCGATCCCCCTGGGCATCGCCCGCTCCTCGCGCCTGTGGTACGTGCGCACCCTGCCCTACTGCTACATTTTCTTCTTCCGTGGCACACCGCTGCTGGTGCAGCTGTTTTTGGTCTACTACGGCCTGGCGCAGTTCGATGCCGTGCGCGAAAGCGCCCTGTGGCCGTACCTGCGGGACCCGTTCTGGTGCGCCACCGTCACCATGACCCTGCACACCGCCGCCTACATTGCCGAAATCCTGCGTGGCGCGATCCAGGCCATCCCGCCTGGTGAGATCGAAGCGGCGCGGGCGCTGGGCATGTCCAAGCCCAAGGCGCTGTTCTACATCATCCTGCCCCGTGCCGCGCGCATCGGCCTGCCGGCCTACAGCAACGAAGTGATCCTGATGCTCAAGGCCAGCGCCCTGGCCAGTACCGTGACCTTGCTCGAGCTGACTGGCATGGCCCGTACCATCATTGCTCGTACCTACCTGCCGGTGGAGATCTTCTTTGCCGCCGGGATGTTCTACCTGCTGATGGCCTATGTACTGGTGCGTGGCTTCAAACTGCTGGAACGCTGGTTGCGGGTCGATGCCTGCCAGGGACGCTGATACCGGGTTGACGGGCGAGCGCCTGCTGGAACGCTTCCTCGCGCTGGATGCGTTCCTCAGCGAACATCAAGGGCTGTGGCGACCACGGCCCTTTACCCATCTGCAATTGCCTTGGGAAACCCAGCATCCGCAACTGGCCCAATGGCTGCGCCAGCGCTCGCTGGCAGAGGCCGAAAGCAGCCACAACCTGCCCACCGAACTACAAGCACCGGCGCCGTTTCCCCACTGGGCGCAACTGGCCGCGCGCTTGAGTGCTGTGGATAAGTTACCGTCAGGCGCGCTGCATACGCCGCCGTCGCGCCTGAATGTGGATGTACCCGGGCGCAAATGGCAGCAGATCGAGGCGTTTGGCGCCGCCCTGCAGTTTGCCCGGCGCCCCGCCCATTGGCTCGACTGGTGCGCCGGCAAAGGCCACCTCGGCCGTCGCCTGCAGCAACCGGGGCAGCAGTTGACCTGCCTGGAATACGATCCCGCGCTGGTTGCCGCCGGCAAAGCCCTCAGTGATCACCATCGACAGCCAGCGCTGCATCGCGAGCAAGATGTGATGGCCGAGGACGCCGTGCAGCACCTCACCCGCGAACACACCCCGGTTGCCCTGCATGCCTGCGGCGATCTGCACGTGCGCTTGCTGCAACTGGCCAGCGCCGCCAGCTGCCAGCACCTGGCCGTGGCGCCCTGCTGTTACAACCGCATCGGCAGCGAGCAGTACCGGGCGCTGTCGGCCCCGGCCCGCGCTTCGGCACTGCATTTATCACGGGAAGATCTTGGCCTGCCCCTGAGCGAAACCGTCACCGCTGGCGCGCGGGTGCGCCTGCAACGCGACACCTCCATGGCCCGGCGCCTGGGCTTCGACCAACTGCAGCGGCAACTGCGCGGGCGTGATGAGTACCTGCCCACGCCGTCACTGCCCAGCGAATGGCTGACCAGGCCCTTCGCTGATTACTGCCGGCACCTGGCGGCGCTCAAGGGTTTATCCACAGGCGAACAGGATTGGCCAACCCTGGAGCAGCACGGCTGGCAACGCCTGGCGCAGGTACGAAACCTGGAGTTGGTGCGTGGCCTGTTTCGCCGCCCACTGGAAGTGTGGCTGGTGCTGGATCGGGCACTGTTTCTGCAAGAAAACGGCTATAAAGCTCAAGTCGGCCACTTCTGCGAAACCTCCCTGACACCGCGCAACCTGATGGTGCTCGCCGAGCGCGATTAAAGGGCAGGGCGACCTGTGGATAAGTCTGTTGATGGATTTTTTGAAGCCCCCGCATCTACGGGCTCCACAGGCCAAAATGCTGACTGGTCATTTTTTGTTCACAAAATAAAACGCACGCAAAACAGGCAGTTGCAGCGTAATGAGAACAGCTCCACAAAATGACTGTTTCCATACCTGTACAACCAACAGATTGTGCATAAGCATCTGCGGTTAGCCGTATAAGACGTGGTTCAAGCGCCATCCAATCGCTGGCACAGCACATGGATATCGTCACAGGCCATGCTCGCAGCATCCCTCTCCAGAGGGTCCTCGCCAAAGGCCAGCGCCTCACTGATATGCGGATCGCGATGGATCACTTCCAGGCCATCTTCCCCAAGGCGTTGCTTGAATAAGTCCACCATATCCAGACTGAAGGCGCTGCCCTCGTCCAGTTGATTGACGAACATGTGGCAACGCGGCGCCGACGGGCGCGCAAGGTATGGCGCCAGCAACCGCTGCATCTGCTCCAGCGCGCCGAGCGACGCCGCGTCTGCCAGGGCAACCACTACCACGGTATGGGCGACGTGCAATGCCTGGTGCAGGTAAATGTTATTGCCGGCGGGAGTGTCAATGATGACCATGTCCTGCTCACCCAAGCCCAGGTGCGACAAGTGCTGCGCCAGCCACTGCGGTTCTTGCTTGAGCCAGCGCTGCAGGTCTTCTTGCTGTTGCATGTCGGTCTCGCCAAACACCAGCACCCGGCTGCCGCAGAAGCCCGGCTGGACGAGTTGATCCCAGGCCTGATTACACAAGCTGGCACGATCGATTCCCGGGCTGTCGCGGGGCAGGCCAAAATGCAGGTGCAGGGCGTTTTGCGGGTCCAGCTCCAGGACCGTCACCGCCCGCCCCAGGCGTTGCAAGCCACTGCCCAGCGCCGTCGCCAGGGTGCTACGCCCCACACCACCATTGACCGACACCAGCACCACAACCTGCGCTCGGCAGGCTGGCATGACGGTTGGATGGGGTTGTTCGGTGGGGGAAGGCGCGTCGTCGAGGGGGGTATCTTCGAAGAACTGCAGCGTCGACGTCATCGGTTGATCATGACTGGCAAAATTCTTTGCAAAACGTTCGTCGTCCTGGCTCACAGCCCATCCTCCCTTGTCACGGCGCCTCCTGCTGGGCATGGGCGCACTTGTTGTTCACGCAGTGTGTGACAGGACTAGGGAAGTGTCATTATTTTGGTGTTTTTCATCATAGTGATTGCGACGAACGGCAAAACGTCAATTTAGTGACTTTCCTTTATCCGCTCCCACTGCTGCGCAACCTGCTCGGCACTGGACGCACTGACCCGCGCCAGTTCGACGGGATAGTCCACCCCCGGATTCTCGACAAACCGCGTCGCAGTAAATTGACCGTTGCTGGCGCGCAGGATGTAGCCGGTGTCCTGGCATTGCCCCGACGCCAGGAACACCACCCCGGGCGCTACCCACTCAGGCTTGAGATTATCCGGCTCGCCATCAACCCCCCACATGCGCGTCTTGGCCACCGGCGAGACCGCATTGACCAAAATCCCGTCTTTAGCGCCCTCCATACTCAGGGCATTCATGATGCCCAACTGCGCCATCTTCCCGGCCGCATAGGCCACCAGACCGGGCTGGGCATATTGCTGGTACATCGCCCGATCAGAAGACGTCAGCACCACCCGCGCCGCCGCCGATTGCTTGAGGTGTTTCCAGGCATGTTTGCACAGCCAAATGGGCGTATAGACATTGATATCCAGCGCACGCCCGACAAACGCCGCATCCGCCTCCTCAATGGCTTGATAACCCACCCAACCGGCGTTATGAATCAGGATATCCAACTGCCCAAATGCAGCGATGGCCACCTCGACCAACTGCCGACAACCTTGCTCGCTGGACAAATCACCCTGATGATCAACCACGCTCAACCCCTGAGCCTGCAGACGCCGCGCCGCATCCTGGGCGACGGCATTATCGCCCCCCGAACCGAGGTGATCGGCGCCGATATCACTGACCACCACATTAGCCCCGCGCCGGGCCAACGCCTGTGCGTAGACAAAACCCAAGCCACGGCCTGCACCGGTAATAACGGCGGTTTTTCCTGCAAAGTTCATGGGCTTTTCCTCATTGAGTGCCACCTCAACTTAACAACGAACAACGGTGTTGTTTAATACTGATCAAGGGGCGGTTTGATACCTTCTGCGTATCAAGCCTGGCGCCTGGGCACAGGCCCTCATCCGCCTTCGTGAAACCGCTGGAGCGCACGACCAGAAGGGGAAAAACCGGGTTCTGAAAAATAGTCAGAATTCAGGGGTTTACAGAACCTTTTCAATCGCTATAATCGTCGCCCTAACACGCCGGTATAGCTCAGTTGGTAGAGCAACTGACTTGTAATCAGTAGGTCCCGGGTTCGACTCCTGGTGCCGGCACCATACAAAACGAAGCCCCTGCAGAAATGCAGGGGCTTTGTTGTTTCTGGGGTTTGGGCGTACCCGTCTTCTCCATTCGCCCTGGCCATCCTCTTGGCCGTCCTCTCCTCGCCATTGCTCAGCTCCGTCCGGGCACCTGACGTGCGGGATGCCTCCAGATTGAGGGTGAGAATAAATCGGTCTCCTTTTCCAAAACGTCCACAAAGTGTCCACACCGGAATTACTAGGCCGCGCGCCACCACTTCATTTCGACGGTTGAGATGCTGCTGTCAGCTCACGAGCAAATTTCAGGGCAGGCGCTGGTGAAAATAAATCCGTCCCCTTTTCACTCATTAATTCCAAACGAAATAGACTTAATTAAAAATCGATATTAAGAACTGTAAATTCTCACAGGTGCATCTTTAACAAACACCATTTAATTTTAAGGCGCCGGCAAGCATTATCAGTCGTAACCCCTTTATGGCCTGGAGTCAGAAAATGGACAAGACCGTACTATTAAAAATTCTCGAAACAGCTAAAAGTGGAGGCCAAAGAGTTGAGGTATCCGGATTGTTCAATGCAGGCCTAGGTACGACGAACAGAGTCGGGCTAGTTGAAAGCTTTGACGCAAAGTCCAATAATTACACGCTATATGGGTCGGCATCGCAGGGCTGCTTGGTTATGGCAGATAGGGAAACGCTGGATTTAGACAAAACCAACACCGCCAAACTTATCGGCCCTCCCCCCGCACCGCAAATTATAAGAATCCAACTACCGGAGCCCCCCTGATCCGGCCATTAAAAACGTCCTTACAAGACGTTTTTTTATCTCTAGATACCCATCCAACTCACCCGCCGATCACTACGTAACTGCAGATTGGGGGGTGAGAATAAATCGATTTGCTTTTCCAAAATGTCCACACCGTTATTAATAGGACGCCCCCACCACTTCCATTTCGACGTTTGAGATGTTGCTGTCAGCTCACGACCAATTGTCAGGGCAACCTCTGGTGAAAATAAATCCGCCCCCTCTTCACCCACAATGAACACCTCCCCCCAGCAACCACCCTCGATGCCGTAACCTTCGCAGACTGTGGCGAAAGCAAACACGATATGAAGGTCTTCCGAGTCAATGCAGGTATCCCTTTCCAGGAAGCCCTTGAACACGCCTCCCACCTGCTCTACTACGCCAATTTTCTCTCGCTCGATGCCGCCATGGATGTAGACGGGGAAAAGTATGCGTTTTCTTCGCACTACCTGGGCGAGATGGGTAAAGCGATCCTCGACGATGTGCTCCTGGCCATGCAGCCCGAGGGGCCTGAGCCGCAGTAAGCCGTTCGCGCCCGATGCTGTGCGTCGGGCGCTGAATTCCGCAGGGAATAGGGAGGAAAACCGCTTTCTTCTGCTGTCAGCACGGCTTTCGAAGTGGGCGCCCCAAGGCGACGAGCACCTCTGATGCAGGGCCAAACAGGTCGTTGAATGAGCTATATTCTCGGCCAGCAAACATGTGGAGATTTGATGTGGAAAAGCTGAGTTTTCAAGCCAAAAAGGCCTACTTCGCCAAACATCGTAAATCCAACTTCGCTGCAAGCTTGCGCCTTGAGGGTTTTACAATCTCTCAAAATGACGATCACAAGCTACCGACTCGTGAAGCCGCACTTGTGGCCGTTCGCCAAATCAAAGCTTGAGCAACGATAAATACAGGATCGAACAGAATCCCTGCTGTTACCGGGGAACAGCCCCCTCAAAAACCTACTTGATCTGCACAATCAAGCCAATCATCAGTAATCCATGGCGAAGATAACCCCCTTATCAACATATCTGACCGTTGCATCGGCCTGCCAATCATGGAAGACAATGCCCACCTGATCCCTTCGCAAAATACCGACTAGGCACCTCCCCCAACACCCGCCTGAACACACTCGTAAACGCACTCGAGCTGCTATACCCCAAATCAATCGCCACCCGCGTCACCGATTCGCCATTTCCCAACCTGACCACGGCCGCCAACAGGCAGGCTTGCTGGCGCCATTCCACAAAGCTGATTCCGGTCTGCTGGCGGAACAGCCGGGTGAAGGTGCGGCGGCTCATGCCGAGGTGTTGGGTCATGTCGTCGATGCTGGTTTCCAGTGATGGCTGTTGCAGCAGGTTGCGGCAGATGTGGGCCAGACGGGGGTCGTTGGGGAGGGGGGCGTTGAGTGACAGGGGGCGCATGTCGGCTATTTCGTCGAGCAGCAGGGTCATCAGGCGGCCGTGCAGGTGTTCCTTTTCGTACAGCGCCGGTACGTCGATAGCGCGGATCAGCAGTTCGCGCAGCAACGTCGATACGCCGAATACCTGGCACTGCGCGGGTAGGTTGAGGCGAGTGGCGGCGCGGTCGCGGATGTAGGTGTTGAGCATGGTCACCGGGCCGCTCATGCTCATTTCGTGGGGCACGCCCGCCGGGACCCAGATGGCGCGGTGGGGCGGTACCACCCAGTTGCCCCGTTGGGTGAACACGGTAATCACGCCGCAGGCGGCGTAGGCAAATTGCCCGCGTTGATGGGTGTGTAACGCAAAGTGCCGGCCATCGTGGTAGTCGTTGGCGGTGACCACGGCGTCGCGGGGGGTGTTTTCGTAGGGGTCGATATCAGTTTCGCGCATGGCCCGAATTTAATGATTTATGACCTGATAGTGCAAGCGAGCCATCGCGCCGATTGCCCATAGTTGCGCCCTGGCTGGCGCACACAGGTGCCGGCGCTGCTTTGTGGAATCAGAACATCATGCAAAACAAGCATCTGGCCCTGACCGTGTTGGTGACGGCTGTGTGGGGGCTGAATTTTCCGATCACCAAACTGGGTTTGGTGGGGATCGATCCGCTGTTGCTGACCGCCCTGCGCTTTACGCTGGCGGCGTTGCCGTGGGTGTTTTTTGTGCGGCGTCCGGCCGTGGCGATGAAGTGGCTGGTGGCCTATGGCTTGATTTTCGGGGTGGCGATGTGGGCCTTGATCAACCTGGGGATTGAACTGGGCGTACCGCCTGGCACTGCGGCCTTGCTGATCCAGTTCAGTGCGTTTTTTACCTTGGGCTGGGGGGTATTGTTGTTTCGCGAGCAACTGAGCGTAGGCCAGATCCTGGGGGTGGGCCTGGCGGCTGTAGGACTGATCGGCATTATCGCCAGCAGTCCAGGCGAGGCGACGACGCTGGGTTATGGCTTGTTGCTGGTGAGTGCATTCAGCTGGAGTGTGGGCAACGTCATCATCAAGCAATCGAAGGTGCGCGAGATGTTTGCTTTTGTGGTGTGGGCCAGTCTGTTCCCACCGCTGCCCTTGCTGCTGCTGACGTGGCTGGCCCATGGGGCGGCGCCGTTCACCGCGCTGGTCACCCATGTGCAATGGCCGACGGTGTTGTCACTGCTGTTCCAGGTGTACGCGGCCACGCACTTTTGTTACTGGGGCTGGAACCTGTTGCTGCGCGAGTACCCGGTTTCGAAGGTGGCGCCGCTGTCGTTGCTGATCCCGGTGTTTGGCGTTACCGGTTCCATGTTGTTGCTGGGGCACAGGGTCGATATCAGCGAGGGCATCTCGATTGCGCTGATTCTGTCGGCCCTGGCGGTGGGGTTGGTGAAATGGCGCCGCCCTTCACCACCCACGCCCCGAGTTGACCCAGAAATTCACCGATAGGGATGTGGCCAGTGACTCCACCTGGTGGAACCAGCCTTCGGGCAAGAACAACATATCCCCGGCTTGCAGCACCACGCGTAGGAAGGTTACGTCGCGCGCGGCAGGGAAGCGTTGGTAGTCAGGCGCGTCCGGGTTGAAGTCGCAGCCATCCAGGCCGCCTTTCGGGGCGGTGGACCAGGTGCCCAGGGCCTGACGATGATGGGGGGCGGCCAGGATGAAGGATTTTTCGCCCCAGACCTGGGCAAACAGGTTATCGGTGTCGTCGCGATGCAGCGGTGTCAGGGTGCCTTTGGGGCCGATCCAGATGCGGGGAGCGATGTACTGCGCGCGATCAAAATAGAGTGGGTAGCTGATCTGTTCCAGCAATTGCGCCGGCAGGATGTTGTTGCCCATATAGGCCGGCGGCTCGCCGTTGGCGCCGCGCACCGCAGGGCGGTCAAGGGAGTCGATGAAATCGGCCATGGGCGTGGAGCGAAAATCGCGCTCGGTAGAGAAGGTTTTCTGCACGTAGTCGCCATGCCGGGTGATGCCTTGCAGCTGGGCGAAGTGCACCAGTGATTCTTCACGGCTCATATTGAACAAGCGCCAGTCTTGCAGGGCGTCGCTGATGACCAGCGGGATGCCCTCCGGCACGTAGCCGCCGCGAAATTCGTCCACGGACAACCCCGCACGCGGCCGCCGCTCGACGCTGCGCTGGGTCGGCAGGCTGGCCGAAACCCGCTCGCTGAAGCGCGGGGGCGTCGGGTAGCGCTTGTTCATATCGACTTTTTCGGCGCTGACGCCCTGGCGCGCGCTGTCGATGATCTGTGGCAGCAGCGTGGCCAGGCCCATGTTGCCGCTGATCTTCAAACGGCCACTGGCGAACAGTTCTTCAACGTCGGTGGCGCCGGCCATGATGCCCAGAAAGTCTTGTTGCGCCACTTCAATGGTCACATCCGGCGCTGGATGCACCCCGGCCTGGGTCACGCTGTGGGTTTTAACCTGCGCCCAAAATGCCTGGCCTGGGCCAAAAAGGAACTGGAAGGTGCCTTCCAACCCAACCGCGCCGGCATTGGCAAACAACCTGGACAGAATGTTGAGCACGTCCATTGCGTTCCCTCTTCGTATTTTTCTGAATAGGGAACGAATAGCCGCCTTGAAAAGTTATAACAAAATATTGCACAGCTCCCCGATAGGTAAAGCTGACAGCGCCACAACACCCGCTTGCATAAAAACTCCACCCTCACAATAATGAGAGAGATTACCATTTACGCTTGGTGAAACCCTCATGTCGGCGCTTGATCATTCAGCTCTTCATCAGCTGTACAGCGAACACAACAGTTGGTTGAAGGGCTGGTTACGCGTCCGCCTGGGCAATGCTGCCGATGCTTCTGACCTGGCTCAAGACACGTTCCTACGGGTCATGACCGCACGCAATGACACGCCCATCCGCGAGCCCCGGGGTTATCTGAGTGCCATTGCCCGTTCGCTGCTAATCGACAAGTCGCGCCGACGCACCATCGAAAGGGCCTACCTTCACGCCCTGGCCCAGAGGCCGGAGCCGGTGGATGTTTCGCCGGAGATTCGTTTGTCCATCATCGAAATGCTGGTAGCCATTGATAGCCTGCTCGATGAACTGGGTACCCGGACCCGGGAGATTTTCCTCGCCGTGCAGCTTGAAGGCCTGAGTTACGTTGCCGCGGCTGAACGCTTCGGCGTGTCGGTGACGACGGTCAAAAACCATCTGATCCGGGCCATGACGCGCTGCCTGTTGCTGGTAGAACCTTGATGCCTGCCACAGTCGACCTCAAGACACTGGAAGCCGCCGCAACCTGGTATGTACAGCTCAACGACGGCAGCGGCAGCGAAGCGCAGACCCAGGCCTGGCAAGCATGGGTAGATGCCAATCCACAGCACGCGGCGGCGTGGGCCCGGGTCGAAATGTTGCAGCAACAATGGGCAAAGATGCCTCGACAAGCGGCCCTGTCGAGCCTTGGCGCCGCCCAGGCACAGCGCCGTGATGTGCTGAAAATACTCGGCATGCTGGTGGCCGTTGGCGGCTGTAGCTGGCTGGCGGTGGAGCAGGTGCCATATCGCTCGATGCTCGCCCAGCAACGCACCCGCCTGGGCGAACGGCGCTCGGTCCGCCTGGACGATGGGTCGCAATTGGAAATGAACGCCGACACGGCACTGGATATCCACTTCGACGCCAGGCAGCGGCGGATCGAGCTGTACCGTGGCGAGATTCTTATCCAGACCGCCAAGGATCCCGCCCACCGTCCATTTATTGTGTACACCACTGATGGCAGCGTGCGTGCCCTCGGCACCCGCTTCAGCGTTCGCCCGCTGGCAGGGCAAACGCAGGTGGGCGTTCTGCAGGACGCGGTCGAGGTCACGCCAGGTAACCATGACCACCAGCCATTGCGCCTGGAAGCCGGGCAACAAGTCACTTTTGATCGCCATGCGGTCTCCCCTCCTCACCCGCTGCCAACCGGTTCGACCGCCTGGGTGCAAGGTATGTTGAGCGTGGACGACTGGCGCCTGGGTGATTTTATCGAGGAGTTGAGCCGTTATCGCCCTGGCGTGCTGCGCTGCGCTGCTGGCGTGCAAAACCTGAGCATCTCAGGTGCGTTCCGTATCGACGACACGGATACGGTCCTGGAAAACCTGAGTAAAACCCTACCGGTGAAGGTGCGTTATCTGACGCGATATTGGGCCAGTATCGAACCGGCCTGATTGCCCGCGCAAATTTGTTTGGCTGCTACCTTGCTGATTCCGATTCTCATCCGTCAATGACACAAGCCGCGATAACAGCGGCTCTCTGCCAGCTCAACGGAAGGATCATCCGATGCCCCCGCTTCCTCTCTACGCCAGGACTTCATTGACACGTGCGGTTCGCCTGGCGCTGTTTGGCTTGACCCTCGCAAGCCTGCCGGCAATGGCGCTCCTGCCGACGCAGGCAATGGCCCAAAGCACGGCGCCTTACGCGATCGCCGCCGGCCCGCTGGGCAAGGCCCTCAGCCAATTTGGTGTGCAAGCTGGGGTGACTATTTCGTTCGATACCGAGCAGGCTCGCCACCTCACCACCGGCGGGTTGCAAGGCGCGTACAGCGTCGAGGAAGGCCTGGCCCGGCTGCTCGCCAACAGCGGCTTGCAGGCCCAGCGCCAGAGCAACGGCGGGTATATTCTGGTCACCGCCACGGCGCAGGCCGCGCTGGAACTGGGTGCGACCCAAGTCACCGCCAACCAGTTGGGGACGGTGACTGAAGGCTCCGGGTCATATACCCCTGGCACCATCGCGACGGCGACTCGCTTGGTCCTGACGCCTCGCCAAACGCCGCAGTCGATTTCTGTGGTCACCCGCCAGGCCATGGATGATTTCAGCCTCAAATCCATCGACGACGTGATGCGTTATACACCAGGCATCACCGTCGCCACTTACGACAGCGAGCGCACCGCTTACTTCTCGCGTGGGTTTGCCATCCAGAACTTCCAGTACGACGGCATTCCGATCCTGCAGGATGCCCAGTATTCGTCCGGCCATACGCTGACCGATACGGTGATGTACGACCGCGTGGAGATCCTCAAGGGCGCCACCGGCCTGCTCACCGGTGCAGGCGGATCGGGGGGCACGATCAATATGGTGCGCAAAAAGCCGACCTCGGCGTTCAAAGGCTATATCGATCTGGGTGCAGGCTCGTGGGACAACTATCGCTCGGAAATCGATATCAGCGGCCCGCTGACCGAGACCGGCAATGTCCGTGGCCGAGCGGTTGCCGCCTATCAGGACAAACATACGTTCCTGGATCACTACCAGCGCAAGACCAACGTGTATTACGGGATTCTTGAGTTTGATCTGTCGCCGGACACCTTGCTGACGGTTGGTGGTGACTATCAAGACAGCGACCCGCAAGGTTCTAGCTGGTCCGGATCTGCCTCGCTGTATGACTCGGCGGGCAACCATATCAACACCTCGCGCTCGTTCAACAACGGTGCCAAGTTCAGTAAGTGGGAACAGTACACGCGCACTGTGTTCGCCACACTGGAGCACAGCTTTGAAAACGGCTGGGTGGCCAAGGCGCAATACAATCACCAGATCAACGGCTACGACGCACCGCTGGCGGCCTTGCTGTCACCCGATGTCAATACGGGCAAGGCGATGATGCTGACCCGCAAATACACCGGTGAAACCACCAGCGACACCGGCGATCTTTACGCCACAGGGCCCTTCAGCCTGTTTGGACGTGAGCATGAGCTGGTGCTCGGCACCTCGGTGTCCCGTTCCCGCTGGCTGGGCCGGGATTACACCAACGCCACCAACTTCAACAATAGCCACGACTACTTCAACTGGGACGGCGATGCCCCCCGACCGGACTGGGGCCCGCAAACCAAGCGTAACGATGAACTGACCCGCCAGAGCGCCAGCTACATCACCGGGCGCTTTAGCCTGATGGATGACCTGACGCTGATGCTTGGTACCCGGGTCAACAACTATGAGGTCAGCGGCACCAGCCAGGTGAAGGACACCGGCAAGGTGGTGCCCTATGTCGGCGCGGTCTATGACCTCAACGACTATCTCTCGGCCTACGCCAGCTATACCGAAATCTACCTGCCACAAGACGACTACCGCGACAGGACCAACAAGCCCATCGAACCCGATGAAGGCAAGAACTACGAGGTCGGTCTCAAGGGCGAGTTCTTCAATGGCCGCTTGAACGCAAGCCTTGCGTACTTCCAGGTGCATGAAGAAAACCGTGCGGTGGATGACGATGACTACATCGGCGGCAGCTACCCTGGGCTCGACTACGCCTCCAAAGGGATCAAGGCCAAGACCAAGGGCTGGGAAGCGGAAGTGTCCGGTGAACTGAGCCCTGGCTGGCAATTGCAGGCCGGCTATACCCACAAAATCATGCGCGATCAGGCGGGGGAAAAGGTTTCTACCTGGGAGCCGGAAGACCAGGTCAATCTCTACACCAGCTATAAGCTCAAGGGCCCACTGGACAAGCTCACCCTGGGCAGCGGCGTACGCTGGCAAGGTACTGGCTGGAAGATGCTCAGTAACTACGGCAAAGGCACCACCGAGAAGTTCTCCCAGGAACCGCTCTGGCTGGTGGACGTAATGGCGCGCTACCAGATCACCGACACGGTGTCGGCCTCACTGAACGTCAACAACATCTTCGACAAGACGTACTACACCAACATTGGTTTCTACAACTCGGCGTACTACGGCGACCCACGCAATGTGATGCTGTCCACCCGCTGGAACTTCTGACCGGCTAACAAGAGCTCTGCGTCCAGGCATCACATCACGCTGCCTGGACCGCCGCCGGACACACCAGATGGCACTTAGCCATATTTCTAATTGACACCCCCCTCCCCGTCCTTTAAAACCCATGCATTCGCTGCATTCACGCGGGAAACCCTGCCCCTGACAGCACCCGCCGCTTTATATCGAGACATGGATGTCGAAGAACCCCCCGCTTTTCAATCCCCGCCGCTATTTGCTCGCGATTTTTATCGTGTTGCTGGCGGTGCTCGACCCCTTCGGCCTGGCCAGTTCCAGTGACAAGGCATCCGCCCAGTGGCTCAACCGGATGTCTTCCAGCAAGTACCCCAGCACCGGCCAGCAACACATCACCGTGGTGTTGGTCGATGACGCCTACTTGATGCGTAACAACACCTCGTGGCCGATGCCGTACAACGAGCAGAGCAAGTTGTTCAAACGCTTGCTGGCCTACAAACCCAAGGCGGTGTTTGTGGATTTGCTGTACAGCCACGATCACTCCCTCGGTGACCCGACGCGGGGCAGTCAGTTGTTGGCGAATGTGTTCGAGCGCTATCAGCGACGGGGCATTCCCTTGCTGCTGGCCAATACCGGGGTGACGCGTGGCGAAAAGGGCCAAGCCAATACCCTCGAACAATTTGCCGCATTCAGCCAGCCGGGGCTGGTGGTGTGGGACGGTGTGGACGACAAGTACCCGCTGGCAATGCCGACCGCGCTGGGGGTGATGGAAACCCCGGCCTTGGCGATGTACCGCCAATTCTGCAAAGACGCTCCCTGCACGGGTCTGCCCGAAGATGCCGAGGCGGCCTCACGCTTGCAGCCAATCGCCGTGCAGTGGGGCTTGAAGCTGGCGCCCGAGCAGGCACAGATCGCCGATATTCGCCACTGCGCAGCGCCGCGCAACTTCGTACTGGATGGGGTGGCGCAGTTGCTCCAGGCGGTGTTCTGGAAACTGGACGACTCAGCCCAGGCCCGCTGCCCTTATAGCCTGACCTTGTCGGCCAGCGACCTGGAGGTCAGCTCGCCGGAAGATCAGGCGCTGGTGGCCGGGTTGCTGCGCGATCGGCTGGTGATGGTCGGGGCCAGCATCACCTCCACCGGCGACGTGGTGCAGTCACCCGTGCATGGCCTGATTCCTGGGGTTTACCTGCATGCCATGGCCTTGGACAACCTGATCAACAAGGGCATGGATTACCAGCGCGAGCCGGCCAATTTCCCCGGTTGGAACCTGCACTGGGTGGACGTGCTGGAGCTTGGGCTGCTGGCGCTGATTATCGTGCTCAAGGCCCTGCATGCCCGGCGTCTGGCCGGCCTGCATACCTGGACTCGCTGGCGCAGGCAGGAGATCCGCTTCTTCACCTCGCCCTATCCGTCGTGGGGTTTGGTGATGCTGATGCTGCTGGTGGTGTGCGGGGTGCTCTATCTGAACCACATCACCCTGGTCAACGTACTGGGGATTGTTTTGTTGTCATTGGCGCTGTTCAGCGAGCGGATCGAAGCCTTCTTCGACCGTGGCCGCTGAGGGGTGCCGCCATGTCGTCTCACTCAAGGAAACCAAGGATGAACAAGATCCTCATCGTGTTACTCGCCGCGCTTTACAGCCAGGGCGTGCTGGCCGAAACCCATCTCATCAAGGAGTTCCTGGCCGACCCGGTGGAGGTGGTGGACGAGCAAGGCAAAGTGCAGCGGGAAATCGCGCGCAAAGACGCACCCAAGCAACCTCTTCCGGTGTTGCAGCTCAACCAGGCGCTGGAGCTGATCCAGGTGGAATTGGCAGGGCAGAAAGTCTGGCTGGACACTGGCGACGTGCGTATCGAGCCGCCATTTCACAAAACCGCACTGCCGTGCCAGCTAATGCCCCAAAGCCTGGCCAAGGACACACACAACAATTCCACGCTCAGCTACGGCGCCGGCTGCAATCAATAAGGGAGTACCGCGGTGAAGGGATATCTATTGCTGGCCAGTGCATTGCTCAGCGGCTGCGCCACCTTGAAAGGTGCCGACCAGGCGTTTCTGAACCTGGTGGGGCCATCGACCCAGTCACGCGTCGAAGGCCACTATGTGGATAACGCCGACGTGCGCCAGTACTACAAGCTCGACCCGCAACGCGCGGGCCAGCAGCGCTTGAGTTACGACGGTCGCACCGTACCCGCCGCCGAGGCGCGCCAGCAGAACCTGGCGGATATCCCGATGTTGCAGGTGTACTTGCAGGGCATCGTCACGCGCCTGTCCAAGGGCTGGCCAGGGCAGTTGCCGCTGCTGCAGGTGAAGATCACCGACAGCTACAGCTTCGGGCCGTCGGCGGACCCGTACGGCAATATCTTCGTGCCCCTGGGCATGCTGGAAAACGTCGGCAGCGAAGATGAAATCGCCGCCATGCTCGGCCACGAGATGAGCCATGTGCTGCTGCATCACCATGACCGCGCCGCCGCCTTCAAGCAGCAGAAGGACATGTTCACCACCGTAGCCTCCACTGTGGCCCTGGCAACGGTGGCGGCCAACACCGGGGTGGATCGCAGCTCAGGCACCATGAAGCTGTTCAGCAAGGACCCGGCGGGCACGCAAAAAACCATCGGCAACACCGTGCTGTATACCTCGCTGGCCAACAGTTTTTCCGACAACGTCTGGAGCACCGCCTGGGGCCGCAGCCAGGAAGACCAGGCAGATTTGCTCGGCACCGACCTGATGATCCGCGCCGGCTACGCGCCGCGTGCGGCCACCCATAGCCTGGAACGCCTGAATGATTTCCAGGGCAAGCAGAAGCCGCTGCTGACGGGCTTTCTCACCGCCCGCAAGGACGCGATGCAAGACTCATTGCAGCAGTTCAACCTCGACCGCTTTACCAAGGAGCTGGACGTGCTGGTCAAGGACGGACTGACCAATACCATCACCGCCACCACCGATTACTTCAACCGCTCCCACATGTCCGCCATCGACCGTGACACCGAGCTGCGCCAATACCTGCAACGCGAGTACCGCAAGGAGCGTCGCGCTCGGGTCAATACCACGAGCTGGCCAAAGGTGCGTGACGCCGCGCCCGTGGCCAAGGCCATGCAAGGCTACAAGGATGCGTACGCCGCCACCGCTGCCCTGGCAAAAAACAAAGTGCCCGAGGCCGATGCCTTTATCCGGCGCGCCTTGAGTTCACCGGTCAAGGACCAGCCGAACATCCGTCGCACCGCCTACGCCGTACGCCTGGCCCAAGGCAGAAATGCCGATGCGCTCAAGGAGTTGCAGGCGATCAAGGACTGGTCCCTGGCCGGGCCTTCGACCTATGACTTGATGATCAGCTATTACCTCAAGCGCGGCGACGGCAAGGCCGCGCTGGCCATGATCGACAAGGCCGAACGCAACCTGGGCTCGGAAGAGTTGTTTATCACCGAGAAGCTGCTGGCCAACCAGCAACTGCAAAACACCCAGCAGGTGCAGAGCGTGCTGCGCAAATGCGGGCAGTACCCGGCGCGCAAGGCCAACTGCCAGAAGCTGGCGCAGGTCAAGGCGTAGGGTTTCAGGCAGGTATAAAAAAACCCCGACAAGTCGGGGTTTTTTATTGCCTGGTATCAGGCACGACGCTCGATCTTAGAACACGTTGATCGGGTAGTCGGCGAACAGACGGATTTCGTTACCACCAACGTTGTAGTTGTTGGCGTTGGTCGAAACACGCAACCAGGAAGCGCGGGCACGCAGGCTCAGGTCTTTAGCCGGGCCGCTCTGTACCACGTACTTGAACTGGTTGAAGATTTCACGCTCGGTGCCATCGCCACGGTTGCTACCGTCGTCGATGTTGGTGCCGCGCACGTAAGCGATGTTGTAGCTCAGGCCCGGTACACCGAAGGTGGTGAAGTCAATGCCGTAGCCGACCTGCCAGGAGCGCTCGTCTTTAGCGTTGAAGTCAGACCAGTAGGAGTTGGCCAGCAGGATGGTATTACCACCGTCGCCGATACCGCTGCCACGGGTGTTGTTGCGATAGCCGCCGTACATGTAGCCGGTGTCACCGGAGCTGCGCTGGTGAGCCAGGGTCAGGCTGTGCGGACCGAAGGCCCAAGTGGCGCCCAGGCTCCAGATTCTGTTGTCGCGAGCGCTAGCATCACCTTGAGTCAGCTGGGCGAAGCTCTTGTCCAGCTTGGTCTTGTAGCCGTTGAAGTCAAAAGTCAGCGACTGCTCTTGTGGCAGGGCCAGCACGTAGTTGACGTTGACGTATTGCTTCTTCAGCACGTCTTCCATGTCGGATGCGTACAGCGCGGCCGACAGGCTTTCGGTGAACTTGTAGCTACCGCCCAGGTAGGCGATGTTTTTCAGGTTGCCGCTGTCGGTGCCTTCGGCGCCTTTTTGGGCTTCCTTGGTGAAGTAACCACCTTGCAGCTCCAGACCTTTGATCTCTTTGGAGACGATCGAGGTACCGGTGTAGGTTTCCGACAACAGACGGGAGTTGTCGTACTGCAGGACCGGCACGGCTGGCATCTGGTCACCGTACTTCAGCACAGTGTTGGAGATGCGTGCCTTGACGGCTGCGCCGCCCTTGGCCAGGTCGTGTGGTGCTGCGCCGCTGTCGCCTTGCTTGAAGAAGTTGATACCGCCAGCGCCGCTGCGACCTTTACCACCGTCCAGACGGATGGCGTATTGGCCGATCACGTCCACACCCACACCGACGGTGCCTTGGGTGAAGCCGGACTCGAACTTACCGATGAAGCCTTGGCCCCACTCGGCTTTATCTTGACCACCGTCTTTGTAATCGCGGCTGATATACGCATTACGCGCCGCGATGTTCAGGTGACTGTCTTCCACGAAGCCTTTGGATTGCTCCTGGTCGTTTGCCATTGCCTGAGTAGCGCTCAAAATCCCCAGAGCAAGCAGACCCATCCGTTTATTCAACATTTTTTTATTCCTTATTACTGGTTGAGTACGCGCTGTGACACCTGGCTCCATTTGGCTTTTTTGGTATCGACTTTCCCCGGATAAAAAAAGGCCCGCGGACGACCGAATATGCCGCGGGCCTTTTTTTATAGAGAAGTCATGGCGGTTAGCCACAGGCGTTGAGGCGAATCCTATCCGCGCCCTCAACCGCATGTCAATTTAGTGAATCGTCTGTATTTAGGCAAAAAAAGTCTAAGCGATATTATTTAGCCATTATTTACGCCATATATACGCTCGCCCGATTCATACGGTGAATAAGCCGCTGGTGGGTAACGCAATTTCCAATGTGGCGTAAAATTCCCTGCAAGACACATCTTGATACAAATACCCGAGCGGGCAGCGCAAGAATAAATCACGCGCGCAAATAGCAAGCATTATCATTCGCGCGTTATTTTCCCTCCCTCTTACGGATGCGCCCCTAGATGCCTGCCCCACGCCTGACGCCCATGACCCTTGGGCTTTCTGCACTGCTGTGCGCCGGATTTGCCTGCGCCGCAACCACACTGCCCGCCACCTCGATCAGCGCCGAAGCGGACGAGGACGACCCTCGCGTCAAAGACTCCAACACCGCCACGCGTACCAATACGCCGGTACGCTACGTGCCCCAGGCGATTGATTCGGTAAAGACCGAGAACCTGCGCGCCTACGGCACCAACGACCTGGGCCAGGCCTTGAGCGGTATACCCAACGTCAGCAGCGGCGCCGATACGCGCTTCGACAGTTTGCGCATCCGCGGCTTCGAGGCCAGCAGCGACTTCTACCTCGATGGCATCCGTGACGACAGCCAGTACGTGCGCGACCTGCACAATATCGAGCGCATCGACGTGCTCAAGGGCCCCGCCGCAGTGTTGTACGGGCGTGGCGGCCAGGGTGGGATCGTCAACCGCGTCAGCAAGCTGCCCCAGGCCGGGCGTGCTTCCAGTATCGAGGCCCAGGGCGGCACCAACGGGTTGCGCAGCCTGTACACCGACTTGAGCGCCGACCCTAGCGAGAACATCAGCCTGCGCCTGAACATGGGTAACGAGGACACCGACAGTTTCCGCGACGATATCAGCGGCAACCGCAAACTGTTCGCGCCGTCGATAAGCTGGCAACTGACCCCGCAACTGAACTGGCTGGTGCAATACGAATACAGCCGCTACGACCGCACCCCGGACCGTGGCATCCCTGGCGTGCGTGGACGCCCGGCCGATGTGAGCCGCGACACCACCTATGGCGACCCGCGCGACTACATCGACGACACCACCCAATCCCTGCGCTCCAAGCTCGCCTATGAACTCAACGACAGTTGGCAACTGCGCCACACCCTGGGCGTGTTCAAGCTCGACAGTGACTTCGACAACACCTACCTGACCGGCTACGACCCCAAGACCAACACCGTCGGGCGCCAGCGCTGGCAGCAGGACCTGAGAACGCGCAACGTATTCAATAACGTCGAGCTCGAAGGCGGCTTCAACACCTTTGGCCTGGAGCATCGCCTGCTGAGCGGTGTGGAATTGGGCAGCCAGCGCCGTGATCCGAAGCTGTACAGCGCGGTAACGGCAACAGTGCCCGGCCTTGATCTGAACCACCCCAACCGGCACCTGAGCCATACCGGGCCGATGAGGATCTCCAGCAACAACCACACCGAAGTCGAAAGCCAGGGGCTGTATGTGCAGGACCAACTGCGCCTGAACGATCAGTGGCAAGTCCTCGCCGGTTTGCGCTACGACCGTTTTGAAGTAGAAACCACCAATAAGATCAGCAATATCCGGCAACCCGTCGACAGCCACAACACCAGCCCACGGCTGGGCGTGGTGTGGACGCCGGTGGAGAACCATTCGTTCTACGCGTCCTGGAGCAAGACGTTTTCCCCAACCGGTGGCGGCCTGATCGGCATCACCCCGAATGCGCCGGGCAATGCCAACGACCTGAGCCCCGAGCTGACCAAGCAAAAAGAAATCGGGGTCAAGAGCGACTGGCTCGACGACCGCCTGAGCACCACCCTCGCCGTGTATGAACTGGAACTGTACAACCGCCGCACCCGTGACCCGGAGAACCCGCTGATCACCCTGCTCAGCGGCATGCAACGCTCCCGCGGTATCGAGCTGACCACCACCGGCAAAATCGTCGGCAACTGGTATGTGCGCGGCGGCGTCGGCGTACAGGATGCCAAGGTGGTGAAAGACAACAACGGCTTTGAAGGCAAGCGCATCAGCGACGTGGCCAAGCGCAACGCCAGCCTGTTCGTGACCTGGAAACCGGAAATGGGCTGGTACGCCGAAACCGGCCTGACCCTGGTGGGCGATCGTTATGCCGATAACGCCAATACCGTGATGCTGCCCGGCTATGGCCGCTGGGACGCCCTGGCGGGCTTCCGGCACAAGGAATGGGATGTGAAGGCGGCGCTGAACAACATCAGCGACAAGACGTACTACGCGTCGGCGACCAGCGCCAACCAGATCCAGTTTGGCGACCCGCGTAGCCTGGTGGTGACGGGGACGTACAACTTCTAACCCACATGCAGTTCCTGTGGGAGCGGGCTTGCCCGCGATAGCGGTGTATCAGTCACATATGCATCAACTGACACACTGCTATCGCGGGCAAGCCCTCTCCCACATTTGGATATCAGCGTCCGTCAGTCCTGGATCAAGTCGCACAGCACCTGCACTTCATCCTCGCTGAACAATCCCACCGGGTAACGCTCACTCATCACCCTGCGCGAATCAGCCTGCCTGATCCGGCGCGAGCCGTTTGCCTTCAACCAGAGTGCCAGCGCGTGAATCGCGTCGCCCCGCATTGCCAGGGGATGGGACGCGCGTTTATAGACCAGGTTGATATCGGCGTTCATTTCAGCGCTCTCTCCTACTGCTTGAGCGGCTAACTTACTCAAGGTTTATGACAGAACTGCGCAGTCACAAACCCCGATCACTGTCACAACGCCGATACAAGAGCTGTGCCAATAAGCCCGGTTTATCTGGCACCAGGCACAAAAAACCCACGACCCTCACGGGCCATGGGCTTGCTGTTACTGCTCGGTGCAACTAGCGGCGATCAGTCGCCGTACGGCGAAATTGCCTGTTACAACTGCACTCAGTTTTTGTGCGGTGCGGGCTGTTGTTGGGTCAGGCAGTGGATATTGCCGCCACCCAGTAACAGTTCACGGCCGGGCACCATCACCACTTCATGTTGCGGGAACAGACCCTGAAGGATTTCCTGGGCACGGCTGTCCAGCGGATCATCAAAACTCGGCGCAATAATGCCGCCGTTGACGATCAGGAAGTTGACGTAGGAACCGGCCAAACGCACGGTCGGATTACGTTCCTGGGAACCATCCACCGGGTCGACACCGGCGCATTCTTCCTCAGTGGCGTACAGCGGCCCCGGGATCGGCATTTTATGCACGGTAAATGCGCGGCCCTTGGCATCGGTGCTGTTTTGCAGCACGTCCATGGCAGCATGGCAGCGCGCATAGTTCGGGTCTTGCGGGTCGTCAGTCCAAGCCAGCAGCACTTCACCCGGGCGCACGTAGCAGCAGAAGTTATCCACATGGCCGTCGGTTTCGTCGTTGAACAGACCGTCGGGCAACCAGATGATTTTATCCACCGCCAGGTTGGCGCTGAGGACCGCTTCGATTTCTTCACGGCCCAGATGCGGGTTGCGATTGCGGTTGAGCAGGCATTCCTCGGTGGTGATCAGCGTGCCTTCGCCATCGACGTGAATCGACCCGCCTTCGAGCACAAACCCCTCAGTGCGATAACGCGGGCTGCGCTCGATCTCCAGGATCTTGCCGCCCACCTGGGAATCGCGGTTCCACGGCGCATACAAGCCACCGTCAAACCCGCCCCAGGCATTGAAGTCCCAATTCACGCCACGGACTTCACCCTGGTCATTGATCACGAAGGTCGGCCCGCTGTCGCGTACCCACGCGTCGTCGCTGGACATCTCCACCACGCGAATATTCGGCACATCCAGGCGCGCCCGGGCGTTTTCGTACTGGCCGGCCGAAACCGCGACCGTCACCGGCTCAAAGCGCGCAATGGCCTTGGCCACCGCCACATGGGCCGCCTGTGCCGGTTTGCCGCCCAGGCGCCAGTTGTCCGGGCGCTCGGGCCAGATCATCCAGGCCTGGGTCTGGGGTGCCCACTCGGCTGGCATATAGAAGCCGTCAGCGCGAGGCGTGCTGTGCAAAGTGGTCATGGCGATCAGGACTCCAGGGAACCGTCGAGGGTCTTGAGCGCGCCGTACAGGTTCGGCCGGCGATCACGGAACGAGCCCCACGCGCTGCGGATGTGCTCCAGCTCATCGAGGTCGAAGCTGTGCACCAGGATGCCTTCTTCGGTTTCGTTGAGTTCTTCGACCTTCTCACCGAACTGGTTGGCAATGAACGACGAGCCGTAGAAGGTAATGTCGTAGCCGTCCTGCTCTTCGTTGCCGATACGGTTGCTGGCGATCAGCGGCATCAGGTTGGCGCCGGCATGACCTTGTTGCACACGCTGCCAGTGGTCGCGGGAGGAGATGGTCTTGTCGTGCGGCTCGCTGCCGATGGCGGTCGGGTAGAACAGGATTTCCGCGCCTTGCAATGCCATGCTGCGGGCGCATTCCGGGAACCACTGATCCCAGCAGATGCCCACGCCGATTTTTGCGTAGCGGGTGTTCCACACTTTGAAGCCGGTATCGCCCGGGTTGAAGTAGTACTTTTCGTGGTAGCCAGGGCCATCCGGGATGTGGCTTTTACGATAAATCCCGAGGTTGGAGCCGTCGGCATCGATGATCGCGATGCTGTTGAAACGCGCACGGCCGGCCAGCTCGAAAAAGCTGATCGGCAGGACGACTTGCAGTTCCTTGGCGATTTTCTGGAAGTGCTTGATGGCCACGTTTTCTGCAACCGGGGTTGCCAGTTGCAGATAGTCCGGGTTTGGCTTCTGGCAGAAGTAAGGGCTTTCGAACAGTTCCTGGATCAGGATGATCTGCGCGCCTTTGGCGGCGGCCTCACGGACCAGCTTCTCAGCGGTCTCGATATTGGCTTCGAGGTCCCAGGAACAAGCCATCTGGGTAGCGGCGACGGTAACGATACGGCTCATGAATCATCTCCTGGGCGGTGGTCAGCGGCCAGGATAACCGGGGCCGATGACAGAAAGGGGAATGCTGGGCGACTTTATAGCGGATAAAAATCGGCTTTTAAAGCTTGCAGATCTCCACCCATCGAAAAAAAGCAAAATATTCCCGATAACAATCGGGTTAAAGCCTGAAACACCATCGCCCTTGTGGGAGCGGGCTTGCTCGCGAAAGCGGTGTGCCTGTCTACAAATCTGTCACTGATACACCGCTTTCGCGAGCAAGCCCGCTCCCACAGTGGTGATCTCATTTCAACTCATAGAAAGGTGTCTACAACCCTTCATCCAGCACCTTCGACAACATGTCGACAAAGAAATCCACACTGCGTTTAGACGTGACCATCGGCGGCTTGATCTTGAGGATATTCAGATAGTCCCCGGTCGGTTGCATGAAAATCCCCAGTTCACGTAGACGATCGCACAACCGCGCGGTCTCTTCGGTGGCCGGTTCCAGCGTCTGCCGATCCCGCACCAACTCCAACCCCAGATAGAAACCCGAGCCATGCACCGCTCCCACCAGGGGATGACGCTCGATCAACGCTTGCAGCCGCGCCTTGAAATGCGCGCCGACCACCTGGGCGTTTTCCCAGAGTTTTTCTTGCTCCATCACATCCAGCACCGCCAGGCCAATCCGGCAACTGACCGGGCTGCCGCCTGAGGACGAGAAGAAATACCCTTCGGCCTCCAGCGCTTCGGCGATTTCCCGGCGGGTAATCACCGCGCCCAGGGGCTGGCCGTTGCCCATGCCCTTGGCCATGGTGATGATGTCCGGCACCACGCCCTGCTCTTCAAAGCCCCAGAAGAAATGGCCCATGCGTCCGTAGCCGACCTGCACTTCATCGGCAATACACACCCCGCCCTGGGCGCGGACCAGGGCGTACACCTGCTGCAGGTAGCCCGGCGGCAAGGAAATACCGCCGGCATTGCCATACACCGGCTCGCAGATAAAACCCGCCAGTTGGCGCTGGCTGGCCGCGATCTTCGCCAGGTTGTGCTCGACGCTGCGCACATAATCCGGCGCACTGTGCGGGCCACGGAATTGGCCACGATAGGTATTGGGCGCGGTCACCGGATGCACCCAGTCTGGCCGGCTGCTCAAGGCCTGGGGGTTGTCGGCAATCGAAGTGGACACCGCATCGGCCGCCACCGACCACCCGTGGTAAGCCTCCAGCACGCTGAGCATGTCGCGCCCGCCGCTGTAGGCCCAGGCCAGGCGGATCGCCAGGTCGTTGGCTTCGGTGCCACTGTTGACCAGGAATACGCGGTCCATGGAATCCGGCGCCAGCGCCAACAGCCGCTCGGAAAACTCGGCAATCGCGGCGTAATGAAAACGCGAGTTGGTGTTGAGCAACGACCACTGCCGTGCCGCCACCTGTGCCATGCGCGGATGGCCGTGGCCCAGCACCGCGACATTGTTGAGCATGTCCAGATAGGAACGGCCCTGCATATCGATCAGATGGTTGCGCCAACCGCGTTCGATGCGCGGAGGGTCAACGTAATAGTGCTTCTGCGAGCGCGCAAAGCTGGCATCGCGCCGGGCCAGCAAGGCGTGTGGATCCAGCTCCGGCTCGGCGTCGCAGGCAAGACCCAGCAGCGTCGCCGGCGAGGGGCACAACGCCTGCCAGGCCGCTGCGCGCGATGGCGCGCAGAACAACGGTGGCTCAAGGTCGACGCGGCACAGTTGCACCGCCAATAGCCCGCCAGCCTCACCCAGGACCTGGCCCTTGAGCACCGCGGCACCGGCTTGCAACGTCGGCTCAACCCCCCACAGCCATATATTCAGTTGCGCACTGTGCAGACACAGGCCGCCATCGGCCGTGCGCCGCAGGGTGCCGGTAAACGGCGCTTGGACGACCGTACCCGCAGGCGCATGCAGTTCCACATGCAGCGCGAAGGTATCGGGTTCGACCGCGCAATCGGGGCGCGTGCGGGACAGGCGATATTGGCCATAACGGCTGGCCGCCAAGCCATGGGCCGCCGCCGCTTGCTGCAATAGTTGCTGATCGATGCCAGGGGCTTCCCAATTACCTGCTTCAAAATGCGGGCTGAGCACGCCCAGGTCGACCAGCGCGAACTCGCGTCCCACCAGGCCCGGCAGCAGCGGGGCAAAGTCTTCGCTGGCCGTGAACGACGGGGTAGCACCGACGCAAGCCAGGATCGCCGACTCCATCAACTCAAATGGCACCGAGGTGGCTACCTGGAAGATTTCCCACTCGTGCTCGGCATTCTTCAACAGGTAGGTGTTATCCGGGTCCAGGCGCTGCTGCTGTTCACTGCTCAACACCAACACCGCCGCGCGGGCCACGATCAGCGGCCACAGCGCCTGCAATTCTTGCGGCTGCAGGGGCGTCAGGGCGTGACAGGCCTGGATCGCCGGCAGGATCGCGAACGGGTCGCCCTCGGCGTGGTGCAGTAACGCGGCGCAGGTCACCGACAGATCGGCAATCCGCCAGGTGTGCACCAGGTCGCCGAAATCGATGACCCCCTGCACCTGCCAATGCCGCTGGGCATCGCGCTGCCAGACCACATTGTCGTCGGTGATATCCATATGCACGGCTTGCCAGGGCAATTGATCGGCCAGGGGCCGGATGCGCTGCTCGACCTGTGCGGCGACCCGTTCCAGGGCCGCGCGGTGCGGCAGGTTGTCGAGTGTCGACAACAAATGGCTGATCAACTCCCCGGCATGGCGCGGGTCCCACTGCAGCGTGCGCGCAAGGCCCGCATGGGTGAAGCCGGCCAACGCCTGGCTCATCTGCCCGCACAGCCGGCCAAAACCTTCGATCACCTCACGGCCCAGGTGCGGCAGGTGGGTCAGCGGCTGGCCTTCGATATAGTCCAGCAAACGCACATGCAGGGTTTGCCCGGCGACCGTCACGGTCAGCAGTTGCTCGCCGTCGAGGGCCCTGATGACCTCTGGCACCCGCACCTCGGATTGCAAGTGCGCCAGGGCCGCATGCTGGGCGTGCAGCTCCATGGCGGCATACTCGCCACGGCAGATTTTCAGGACGAAGCGGCCACGGTCACTGTCGACGCGGTAATTGAGGTCTTGCTGGCTGCCCAGGGACTGCAGCGTGCCACTGAGGCCGTAATGCTGCTCCAGCAACTGCAAAGCCTGCTGCGGCCCGACCTGCGGGCACGACAAACTGGCGCGGTGGATCAATGTATCGAGCAACATGTGACGGCCCCTGGTTTTTTGTCCGGCGCTTATATCGCCATTGTTGATAGGTTTGATGCAACCCTAACCCATTGTGATTGTCTTCTTTGAGCACGCAAGCCGGGCCAATCTGACCACCGCCTCTTGCACCGCCCATGGCAAGCCCGCAAGCTATGCCCCATTCGCTCAATTTCCGTCTAAGGAAAGGCCTCTCGACATGCGTATTCTTGTTACCGGTGGTGCCGGTTTTATCGGTTCAGCACTGATCCGCCATTTGATTCAAAACACTGAACATGAAGTTCTCAACCTCGACAAACTGACCTACGCCGGCAATCTTGAGTCGCTGACCAGCATTGCGGCCAATACCCGCTATGAATTCGTCCAGGCCGATATCATCGACCAGGCCACCGTCAGCGCAGTGCTGGCACGCTTTCAGCCCCAGGCCATCATGCACCTGGCAGCCGAGTCCCATGTCGACCGCTCCATCGACGGCCCGTCGGACTTTATCCAGACCAACATCGTCGGCACCTACAGCCTGCTGGAAGCCACTCGCGCTTACTGGCAACAGTTGGCAGAGCCGGCCAAGAGTGCCTTCCGCTTCCATCACATCTCCACCGACGAAGTGTATGGCGACCTGCATGGCGTGGATGATCTGTTCACCGAAACCACGCCTTACGCGCCAAGCTCGCCCTACTCCGCGAGCAAGGCGGCATCCGACCACCTGGTCCGCGCCTGGCAGCGCACTTACGGCTTGCCGGTGCTGCTGACCAACTGCTCGAACAACTACGGGCCGTTCCACTTCCCAGAGAAGCTCATCCCGCTGGTGATCCTCAATGCCCTGGCAGGTAAAGCCCTGCCGGTGTACGGCGACGGCCTGCAAGTGCGCGACTGGTTGTTTGTCGAAGACCACGCCCGTGCGTTGCTCAAAGTGGTCACCGAAGGTGTGGTGGGCGAGACCTACAATATCGGCGGGCACAACGAGCAGAAAAACATCGACGTGGTCCGTGGCATCTGTGCACTGCTCGAAGAGCTGGCGCCACAGCGCCCGGCCGGCGTTGCCCAATTCAGCGACCTGATCACCTTCGTCAAGGATCGCCCAGGCCACGACCAGCGCTACGCCATCGACGCCAGCAAGATCGAGCGCGAATTGGGCTGGGTTCCTGAAGAAACCTTCGAAACCGGCCTGCGCAAGACCGTTCAGTGGTACCTCGATAACCTGGAATGGTGCCGTCGGGTCCAGGACGGCAGTTACCAGGGCGAACGACTCGGTAACACCGAAGCGAAGGACCTGATTGCATGATGAAGGGAATCGTACTTGCCGGTGGCTCCGGGACGCGCCTGCACCCCATTACCCTGGGGGTTTCCAAGCAACTGCTGCCGGTGTACGACAAACCGATGATCTACTACCCGATTTCCGTGCTGATGCTCGCCGGAATCAAGGAGATCCTTGTGATCTCCACACCGGTGGACTTGCCGCAGTACCGCAACCTGCTAGGTGACGGTAGCCAGTTCGGCATGCAAATCAGCTATGCCGAACAACCCTCGCCCGATGGCTTGGCACAGGCCTTCCTGATCGGCGAAACATTCATCGGTAATGACCCGGTTTGTCTGATCCTGGGTGACAACATCTTCCACGGCCAGCATTTCAGCGAGCAAATGCGCGCCGCCGCCAAGCGTCCATCCGGCGCGACGGTGTTTGGCTACTGGGTCAAGGATCCGGAGCGCTTCGGCGTAATTGATTTCGACGCTGAAGGACGCGCGCTGTCCATCGAAGAAAAACCCGCCAAGCCAAAGTCCAGCTATGCCGTGACCGGCCTGTACTTCTATGACAACGATGTGGTCAAGATCGCCAAGGCCGTCCAGCCATCGCCACGGGGCGAATTGGAGATCACCGACGTCAACAATGCCTACCTCAAGCGTGGCGACCTGCATGTCGAACGCTTCGGCCGTGGCTTCGCCTGGCTCGATACCGGTACACATGACAGCCTCCTGGAAGCCTCGATCTATGTTCAGACCATCGAGCACCGCCAGGGCCTGAAAGTGGCTTGCCTGGAAGAAATCGCCTACGAGAACGGCTGGATCGACCGCGACCATCTGCTCGAACGGGCCAAATACTTCGGCAAAACTGGTTATGGCCAGTACCTGTTCACCCTCGCTGGGGAAGCCAAATGAATGTGAGCGGTACACCCTTGAAAATCCTCATCACCGGCCAACACGGCCAGGTTTCCCGCGAGCTGCAACAGCGGCTGCAGGGCCTGGGCGAACTGGTGGTGCTCGGTCGCGACCAGCTCGACCTGGCCAACCCCGAACAGATCCGCCAACAGGTCCGCAGCCATCGCCCCGGGCTGATCATCAACGCCGCGGCGCATACCGCTGTCGACCAGGCCGAGAACGAGCCCGACATCGCCTTCGCGATCAATGCCACCGCGCCCGGTGTCCTGGCCGAAGAAGCCAAGACCTTGGGCATCCCGCTGATCCACTACTCCACCGACTACGTGTTCGACGGCAGCAAGCCTGCGCCCTACACCGAAGACGATGTGCCCAACCCGCTGGGCGTCTACGGCGCGAGTAAACTGGCGGGTGAACAGGCCATCGCGGCAGTGGGTGGTCAGTACCTGATCCTGCGCACCAGTTGGGTGTATTCGAGCCATGGCAAGAATTTCCTGCTGACCATGCAGCGCCTGCTCCAGGAAAAACCCCACATGCGCATCGTCGCCGACCAGATCGGCGCACCGACCTGGGCCGGGACCATCGCCGACAGCACCCGCGCACTGATCGAGCGCTGGCAGGCTGGGCAAGCCGACGAGTGGGGCGTGTATCACCTGACGGCCCAGGGCGAGACCTCGTGGCTCGGCTTTGCCCAGGCCATCGGCGAGCAATTGCTGGCCGATGGCATGGCCTGCGCTGCGCTTGAAGGGATTCCCGCCAGCGAGTACCCAACGCCCGCCAAGCGCCCGTTGAACTCGCGCCTCGATTGCAGCCGCCTGCAACAACAATGGCAAGTTAGCCAACCGCAGTGGCGCGAAGCATTGCGCGAGTGTCTTGCACTGCAGCACTAGGCATAATGCGCCTGTACCCACAGGCGCAGACCTACATGACTCCACCCCTTCCACGCAGACCCCGCTGGCGCAGCCTGGCCTTGCTGGCATTGTGCCTGGCGCCACTTCTGTGGCCGTTGGAGCATCTGGCCGAGCGTTACTACCGCAGCGAGCTGGCCGGGCAGAACCGCCAGACCCTCGACCTGTACGTCGCCAACCTGCTGGGTACCCTGCACCGCTACGAAGTGTTGCCGCAGATCCTCGGCGACCTGCCGGCCCTGCGCACCGCCCTGGCAGCGCCCCAGGTCAGCACCAACCTGGTGGCCGCCAACCAATTGCTCAAGCAGGTGGCGGCCCAGGCGGGCGTGGAAGTGATGTACCTGATGGACACCCGCGGCAAGACCCTGGCCGCCTCGAACTGGGACAAACAGGACAGCTTCGTCGGCCGCAACTTTTCCTTTCGGCCTTATTTCAGCGAAGCCATGGCCGGGCGCCTGGGCCGCTTCTTCGGCCTGGGGACCACGTCGGCCAAGCGCGGGTATTTCTTCGCCGCTGCGGTGCGCGAAGACGAACATGTGATCGGCGTGCTGGTGGTCAAGGTTGACCTGGACCACACCGAAAGCCTGTGGGGCCAGACCCCCGAACAATTGCTGGTGACTGACCACAATGGCGTGGTGATCCTGACCTCACGCCCACAATGGCGTTTTCGCACCACCCGGCCACTGACCGAGGCCGAGCGCCAGGCCATCATCGCGATCCAGCCCTACCCGACCCGCGATCCGCAGCCCCTGAATTTCAGCTCCAGCGCCTGGCTGCGCCAATCCACCGAAATCGCCGAAACCGGCTGGAATGTGGAAATCCTTGCCCCGCGCACCCTGATCGACCGCCCCGTGCGCACGGTAGTCGCGGTCGGCGGCGCGACTTTGTTGGTGCTGATGCTGCTGCTCGGTCTGATGATGCAACGCCGGCGCCATTACCTGGAACGCATCGCCTTTGAAGCCAAGGCCCGGCGCGAGCTGGAAATGCGCGTGGCTGAGCGGACCAGCGACCTCGAAGGCCTCAACCGCCGCCTGCGCCAGGAAGTACTGGAGCGCGAAAATGCCCAGCAGGAGCTGGTACGCGCCCAGGATGACCTGGTGCAAGCCGGCAAACTGTCGGCGCTGGGTACCATGTCGGCGAGCATCAGCCATGAGCTCAACCAACCCCTGGCGGCCATCCGCAGTTACGCGGAAAACGCCGGGATTCTCCTCGACCACCAACGCACCGATGACGCCCGGGGCAACCTCAAGTTGATCAGCGAACTGACCGGGCGCATGGCCTCGATCATCGCCCACTTGCGCGCCTTTGCCCGCCGCGACCGGCATGCCCCGGAAAGCGTGGCCCTGCAACCAGCCCTGGACGACGCGCTGGCGTTGCTTGCCAAGCGCCGGCGGGCCATGGAAGTGGAACTGATCCGCGACTTGCCAGAGGCATCCCTGTGGGTAGAAGCCGGGGAAACCCGCCTGCGCCAGGTACTGGGCAATCTGCTGGCCAACGCCCTGGACGCCCTGACCGAAAAGGGCCCGCCGCGCAAACTGTGGCTGAGTGCCGAATCCACCGATCAAGGCGTCAACCTGTACATCCGCGACAACGGGCCGGGGTTCTGCATGGAAGCCCTGGGGCGCGCCGGCGAGCCCTTCTACACCACCAAGACCCGCACCCAGGGCCTGGGGTTGGGCCTGGCCATCTGTGACACCCTGATGCGTGCCTTTGGTGGCGAACTGTTGTTTGCCAACCACAAGGAAGGCGGCGCACTGATAACCTTGAAACTGCGCGCCGGAGCACCGGGCGTCAGTCTGCAACCGTCCGAGGACCGCAGTGTATGAGTATCGATAACCAGATTCAGGTGGTGTTGATCGACGATGATCCACACCTGCGTCAGGCCCTGTGCCAGACCCTGGACCTGGCCGGGCTGAAAGTCCTGCCCCTTGGCGAAGCCACTGGCCTTACGGCGCAGCTGTCGCGCGACTGGCCGGGAGTGGTGGTCAGCGACATTCGCATGCCCGGCATGGATGGCCTGGAGCTACTCGCCGAACTTCACGGCCAGGACCCAGAGCTGCCGGTGCTGCTGATCACCGGCCACGGCGACGTGCCACTGGCGGTGCAAGCGATGCGCGCTGGCGCCTATGACTTCCTCGAGAAACCCTTTGCCAGCGACGCCCTGCTCGACAGCGTACGCCGCGCCCTGGCCCTGCGCCGGCTGGTGCTGGACAACCGCAGCCTGCGCCTGGCCCTGAGTGATCGCCAGCAACTGAGCACCCGTTTGGTGGGCCAGTCGGCGCCGATGCTGCGCCTGCGCGAGCAGATTGGCGCGCTGGCGGCGACCCGCGCCGATGTGCTGATCCTCGGTGAAACCGGCGCCGGCAAGGAAGTGGTGGCGCGCGCCCTGCACGACCTGTCGAACCGTCGCACCGGGCCCTTCGTTGCCATCAACGCCGGGGCGCTGGCCGAATCCGTGGTGGAAAGCGAACTGTTCGGCCATGAGCCGGGGGCGTTTACCGGGGCGCAGAAGCGGCGGATCGGCAAGTTCGAGTTTGCCAACGGCGGCACGTTGTTCCTTGATGAAATCGAGAGCATGAGCCTGGATGTGCAGGTCAAGTTGCTGCGCCTGTTGCAGGAGCGTGTGGTCGAGCGCCTGGGGGGTAATCAGCAGATCCCGCTGGATATCCGCATCATCGCCGCCACCAAGGAAGACCTGCGCCAGTCCGCCGACCAGGGGCGTTTCCGTGCAGACTTGTACTACCGCCTGAACGTCGCGCCGTTGCGCATTCCGCCCCTGCGTGAGCGTGGCGAAGATGCCTTGATGCTGTTCCAGCACTTTGCCGACGAGGCCAGTAGCCGCCATGGCTTGCCGCTGCATGAATTGCAACCCGGCCAACGGGCAATGCTGTTGCGCCATAACTGGCCGGGCAACGTGCGGGAGCTGCAAAACGTCGCCGAACGCTTCGCCCTCGGCCTGGAACTGGCCCTGGACAGCACACCCGACGGCCCGGCGCCCGGCGTACCGATGTCTACCGGGGGCTTGAGCGAGCAAGTCGAGCACTTTGAAAAAGCCTTGATCGCCGCCGAACTCGGCCGCCCCCACAGCTCTGTGCGCAGCCTGGCCGAAGCCCTGGGGGTGCCACGCAAGACCTTGCATGACAAGCTGCGCAAGCATGGGCTGAGCTTTGCCGACAGCGGCAACGCCCACGCCGATGACGAATGACCTTTCCCACCCGCCAAGAGACCGCCATGAGCCGCGATAGCCGTTACCTGGAATCGATTCTGCACCATGACATCCCCCTGACCCGGGAGATGGGCCTCAAGGTGCTCGACTGGCAGGACCGGCAACTGCGCCTGCACTTACCGTTGCAAGCCAATATCAACCACAAGAGCACCATGTTTGGCGGCAGCCTGTACTGCGGCGCCGTACTCGCGGGTTGGGGCTGGCTGCACCTGCAATTGCGTGAAGAAGGGGTTGAAGACGGGCATATCGTGATCCAGGAAGGGCAGATCAGCTACCCGTTGCCTGTCACCCAGGACGCCACGGCGATTTGCCAGGCCCCGGAGGACAAGGTATGGAAGCGCTTTTTGGCGACCTACCAACGCCATGGCCGGGCGCGGCTGGCGTTGCAGACATGGATTGTGAATGAGGGCAGTGAAGCGCCGGCGGTGGTGTTTACCGGGCAGTACGTCCTGCACCGCTAAACCCTGCAACACATAAACAATGTGGGCACAGGGCTTATGTGGGAGCGGGCTTGCTCGCGAAAGCGGTGTATCAGTCAGCACTTGTATTGGCTGATACACCGTTTTCGCGAGCAAGCCCGCTCCCACATTTTTGATCGCGGCGGTTTATGACCTTGCCAGCGCCAGCAAGCGCTCACGCCAGGCGGCCTTGGCCGGCAAGGCCAGGAAGAACGGGTTCAACAGCGACGCCCGCGCCGGGTAGCTGAACCGCTGGCCATTCAACTCCAGCACTTCGCCGCCAGCGCCCTCCAGCACGCCCTGGGCAGCGGCGGTGTCCCACTGCGAGGTCGGTGCCAGGCGCGGATAGCAATCGGCGCTGCCTTCGGCCAACAGGCAGAATTTCAAGGAGCTGCCGATATTGGCCAGCTTCAACTCCCCCAGCCCTTCGCTCAAGCCGTCGAGCAAGCGCTCTTGTTCGGGACTGGTATGGCGACGGCTGGCGACTACGGTGAACGCCTCGCCGGCGGCGGGTTTCTGCCGAACCTGGATCTGCCGGGGCGCGGCATTCACGTCGGAGCGCCACGCCCCAAGCCCGGCACCACCGAAGTAGCAGCGGCCACTGGTGGGCATGGAAACCACACCAAACACCACACGCCCGTGTTCGATCAAGGCGATGTTGACGGTAAATTCTTCACTGCCACTGATAAATTCCTTGGTGCCATCCAGTGGGTCTACCAGCCACCAGCGCTGCCAACCGGCACGCACGCTCTGGTCGATATCGGCGTCTTCTTCCGACAGCACCGGGATGCTCGGGTCCAGCGCGGTGAGACCGGCGAGAATCAGGTGATGGGCGGCCAGGTCGGCGGCGGTGACCGGCGAATCATCCGCCTTGGCCGTTACGGCCACATCGGCGCGCCAATACGGCAGGATCACCTCGCCGGCCTGGCGGGCCAGTTCGATCACCGGGGCAATGTAGGCGTGGCCGAGGAACAATTCACTCATGGCTGGTAGGCTCCGCGCTGGGTCAGCAGGTCACGCACCAGGTACAACGCGGCCAGAGCACGGCCTTCGCTGAACTGCGCGTGCTGCGCCAGCTGTGCAAGCTCGCGCAGGTTGACCCGGTCCACGCGCATCGGCTCGGGCTCGTCACCCTCCAGGCGCTCTTCGTAAAGCTCGGTGGCCAGCACCACCTGGATTTTCTGGCTCATATAGCCTGGGGACAGGGACAGTTCGGTCAAGTGTTCCAACTGCCGTGCGCCATAGCCCGCCTCTTCCTTGAGTTCACGGTCTGCCGCCGCCAGCACGTCTTCGCCCGGTTCGATCAGGCCCTTGGGCAAGGACAGTTCATACTCATCCGTGCCGCCGCAGTATTCTTCCACCAGCAGCGCGTGGTCAGCGTCGATCATCGCCACGATCATCACCGCGCCATACCCTGCGCCACGGCCCACCAGGCGCTCGTAGGTCCGCTCAACGCCATTGGAGAAGCGCAACTGCACTTGCTCCACGCGGAACAAACGACTACTGGCGACAATTTCGCGGGCGAGGACGGTGGGTTTCTGGCGCATAAAAGGCTCCTTGGCGTGATCGGGTTACTATACCGTGGCTTTTCCGATTGTCTGTGTCGGATATATTTACTTACCTGCTTGAGACCCCACCATGCCTCCATTGCCCTGGTCCGATATCGACACCGTCCTGCTGGACATGGACGGCACCTTGCTCGACCTGCATTTCGACAACCACTTCTGGATGGAACACCTGCCCCGGCGCTATGCCGAACTGCACGGGGTGAGCCAGGCCATGGCCGAGATGGAGTTGCAACCGCTGTTCGAGCGTAACGCCGGCCAGTTGCAATGGTATTGCCTGGATTTCTGGAGCGCCGAACTGAAGATCCCGGTGCGCGAACTCAAGCTGGAAACCGCCCACTTGATCGCCCTGCGCCCGGATGCCGATACCTTCCTGGCGGCGATCAAACAGGCCGGCAAACGCGTGATCCTGATCACCAATGCCCACCGCGATTCGCTGTCGTTGAAGCTGGAACGCATTGAACTGGCACCGTATTTCGAACGGCTGATCAGTTCCCACGACTATGGGTTTGCCAAGGAAAACCCGCAGTTCTGGGACGCATTGCAGGCGGATATCGACTTCGACCCGGCGCGTAGCCTGTTTATCGACGACACCTTGCCGATTCTGCGCAGTGCGCGGGATTTTGGCGTGGGGCATTTGCTGGCGGTCAAACAGCCGGACAGCCGCAAGGGGCCGAAGGATACGGCGGAGTTCGATGCGGTCGAGGATTACCGGGAATTGATTTCAGAATTATCGTTGTAGGAGCGAGCTTGCTCGCGAAAAACGTCTGGACAGCGCTTTCATTCAGGATGTTCGCGTTATCGTTAACGACCTTCGCGAGCAAGCTCGCTCCTACAAGGGGACAAGCTTACTCAGGAATACGCAGTGTCTGCCCTGGGTAGATTTTGTTCACATCCTTGAGCATTGGCTTGTTGGCCTCGAAGATTTTGTTGTACTGATTGGCGTTGCCATAGACCTTCAGAGAGATCGCGCTCAATGTGTCGCCTTTCTCCACGACAACAAAGCGAGCTGCGGTGACCGCAGGCCCGGTGACGGTAATCTGATCATCCACACTGGAGACGCCTGCGATGTTACCTGCAGCCAGCAGAATTTTTTCCTTCTCTTCCTGACTGGAAACCTCACCGGTGATCGTGACTTTGTCACCATCAACAGTAGCCGTCACATTCGGATTGCCCAGCCCGACGGCTTCAATGTGCTTCTTCAGTTCATCACTCGCGTTCGCATTACCCGGCGTCAACAGATCAATCAGCTTTTCGCCTGCTTCCTTAACAAAACTAAAAATACTCATACGTGCGCTCTCCTTGGGATTGGGTTTCCAGATGCCAAAGACTAGACCAGTCTTACAGACCTTGGTTCCAGTCCGACCAATGACGCAAACGCGCTAGAATCCCCCCGCCATTGGAATAAGAGCCCGGAGCGAAGATGGACATCAAACAGCTGAAATTCCTCATCGCCCTCGACGAAACCCGTCACTTCGGCCAGGCGGCCGCGCGCTGCCACATTACCCAGCCGACCCTGTCGATGCGCCTGCGCAGCCTGGAAGAAGAACTGGAGCTACCGCTGGTCAATCGCGGCCAGCGTTTCGAGGGTTTTACCGCCCCCGGCGAGCGGGTGCTGGCCTGGGCGCGTACGGTACTGGCAGCCTATGACGGCCTGCAGGCCGAGGCGGCAGCCTGCCGCGGCAACCTGGTGGGGACATTGCGCCTGGGGGTGGTGCCGCTGTCGAGCTTCGATCCGCTGGCCTTGATGCAACAACTGCACAGGCAGCACCCCAGCCTGCGCTTTGAGCTATCGGCCCTGAGTTCCGAGCAGATCCTCGAACAACTGGCGAGCAATCGCCTGGATTTGGGCGTGTCCTACCTCGAGCGCCTGGACGCCGAGCGCTTTGACTCCCTGGCCTTGGACGAAACCCGCATGGGCCTGCTGTACGACCAACGGTTTTTCAGTTTTGGCGAAAAGCCCTTGAGCTGGGAGGCGCTCATCGAACTGCCCCTGGGCATGCTGACCAGCGGCATGCACTTTCGCCAGTCCATCGACCACAACTTCCACAGCCGCGGCCTGACCCCCCAACCCTTGCTGCAAACCGATGCCGTCCATCAGTTGCTGCAGGCCGTGCACGGCGGGCTGTGTTGTGCGGTGATGCCCCTGGACGGCGGCCTTGATGCCCTGACCGAGCACCTGCGCCTGCAACCCATCGAAAACGCGCAAACCCTGGCCAAGCTGGGGCTGATCATGCGCCGCAGTGCGCCGCGTTCGGCGCTGGCCGAGGCGTGTTTTGCGCTTTATCAGTAATCGCTGCTGGAACCTTGATCGACGTCATCTATCGGCAGATCAGTACTGACGATTAGACGCGACCCTTTGTCGCGCCTAGTCTTCACTCTGAACACTTCGCCGGTGACTAGACTTCATGAACGCCCAGCGCCCAGCACGCGCGGCGCCCGCCCTGACAACGCCCGCGCCCGCCGCCAGCCAGAGTTATCAGTATTGCAACCTCGACCGCACGCAATCGGACAGCACCGCGCTGGCCGAGGAAGTCGCGTTGGCGATTGCCTATAACGACATCAGCCAGGCCGTGATGCTGGTGACGCCCACCGACCTTGAAGACTTTATCGTCGGCTTCAGCCTGGGCAGCGGCATCATCAGCGACATCAGCGATATCTACGACCTGCAACTGAGCGGCACAGGCTCGGCCCAATACGCTCAGGTACAGATCTCCAGCCGTGCCTTCTGGAACCTCAAGCAACAGCGCCGGCAACTGGCTGGCACCAGCGGCTGCGGCCTGTGCGGGGTGGAAGCGCTGGAGCAAGCGCTGCCGGACCTCAAGGTGTTGCCGGGCGCACCATTGCCGCCTGCCGCGTGGCTGGAGGGCTTGCGCCAGCGCATCAGCGCCTTTCAGCCATTGGGCCAATACAGCGGCGCGGTGCATGCGGCGGTATTCATGAATAACCAGGGTGAACTGCTGCTGGGCCGCGAAGATATCGGCCGGCATAACGCCCTCGACAAACTGATCGGCGCCTTGGTCCGTCAGCACATCCCGACGGCAGGCGGCGTGGCAATTGTCACCAGCCGTTGCAGCCTCGAATTAATCCAGAAAGTCCTGCGCGCGGGCATCCAGACCCTGGTCAGCCTGTCGTCGCCCACCGGCCTGGCCCTGCAGTGGGCACGCCGGCACAACCTCAACCTTATCCACCTGCCGCAAAAAAGCGCGCCGCGGGTCTATAGCCCTGCGATGGAGTATCAGCCATGAGCAATCATCACCAAGCCGACCAAACCCCAACCCCGCGCTACAAGCCCTACAAAGGCCCGGCTGGCGGCTGGGGCGCGCTGATCAGCGTGGCGCAGGCGTGGCTGACCAGCGACAACGCGCTGAAAAATATCCGCATGATGCTCAAGACCAACCAGAACGGCGGCTTCGACTGCCCCGGCTGCGCCTGGGGTGACTCGCCGGAAAGCGGCATGGTCAAGTTCTGCGAGAACGGCGCCAAGGCAGTCAACTGGGAAGCCACCAAGCGCCGGGTGGACGCGGCGTTCTTCGCCAAACACAGCGTCAGCGCGCTGCTGGAACAAAGCGACTATTGGCTGGAATACCAGGGCCGCCTGACCGAGCCGATGAGCTACGACGCCGAGACCGACCGTTACAAGCCCATCAGCTGGGAGTCAGCCTTCGACCTGATCGGCCAGCACTTGCGCGCCCTGCCAAGCCCGGATATGGCCGAGTTCTATACCTCGGGCCGCGCCAGCAATGAGGCCGCATACCTCTATCAATTGTTCGTGCGCGCCTACGGCACCAACAACTTCCCGGACTGCTCGAACATGTGCCACGAAGCCAGCGGCGTGGCCCTGGCGCAAAGCGTGGGCGTGGGCAAAGGCACGGTGACGTTTGACGACTTTGAACACGCCGACGCGATTTTCGTCTGGGGCCAGAACCCCGGCACCAACCACCCGCGCATGCTCGAACCGCTGCGCGAAGCGGTGAAGCGCGGCGCCCAGGTGGTCTGTATCAACCCGCTCAAAGAGCGTGGCCTGGAACGTTTCCAGCACCCGCAACACCCGCTGGAAATGCTCACCAACGGCGACAAGCCAACCAACACTGCGTACTTCCGCCCAGCACTGGGTGGCGACATGGCCATCCTGCGCGGCATGGCCAAGTTCCTGCTGTTGTGGGAGCGCCAGGCCCAGGCCGAAGGCAAGGAGGCGGTGTTCGACCACGACTTCCTCAATGAACACACGGTCAACGTGCTGGATTACCTGGCGAAGATCGACGACACCTCTTGGGATGAAATCGTCGAGCAGTCCGGCCTGAGCCTGGTGGAGATCGAGCAGGCGGCGCGCATGTACGCCAAAGGCAAGAACGTGATCATGTGCTGGGCGATGGGCATCACCCAGCATCGGCACTCGGTGCCGACCATCCAGGAAATCGCCAACCTGATGCTGCTGCGCGGCAACATCGGCCGCCCCGGCGCCGGCCTGTGCCCGGTACGCGGCCACAGCAACGTGCAGGGCGATCGCACCATGGGGATCAACGAACGGCCGCCCGTGGCCTTCCTCGATGCCCTGGAGCGCCGCTTCCAGTTCAAGGTACCCCGCGACAACGGGCATAACGTGGTCGAGGCAATCCACGCCATGCTCGAAGGCCGCGCCAAGGTGTTTATCGGCCTGGGCGGCAACTTCGCCCAAGCCACGCCCGACAGCCCGCGCACCTTCCAGGCCTTGAGCAACTGCGACCTGACGGTACAGATCAGCACCAAGCTCAATCGCAGCCACCTGGCCCACGGCAAACAGGCCTTGATCCTGCCGTGCCTGGGCCGTACCGACATCGATATTCAGGCCGATGGCCCGCAAGCGGTGACGGTAGAAGACTCGTTCAGCATGGTGCACGCCTCCAACGGCCAGCTGCAGCCACTGTCGAAGCTGATGAAATCTGAGCCGGCGATTCTCGCCGGCATCGCCGCTGCTACCCTGGGCAGCAAGCCGGTGGACTGGAACTGGTTGGTAGCCGACTACCGCCGCATCCGCGACTTGATCGCCGATACCATTCCCGGCTTCAAGGACTTCAATGAGCGCGTGCAACACCCAGGCGGTTTCTACCTGGGCAACAGCGCCGGCGCACGCCGCTGGAACACGCCGTCAGGGCGCGCCAATTTCCGCGCCAATATCCTGCCCAAGGACCTGGTGCATGAACGCACCCGCGCCACTGGCCAATTGCCCGACCTGATCATGCAGTCCATGCGTTCCCACGATCAGTACAACACCACTATCTACGGCCTGGATGACCGCTATCGCGGGGTCAAGGGCCAGCGCGACGTGCTGTTCGTCAACGAAGCCGACATCATCCGCCTGGGCTTCAAGCCAGGGCAGAAGGCCGATATCGTGTCGATCTGGGATGATGGCCGCGAGCGTCGGGTCAAGGGCTTTACCTTGCTGGCGTTCGATATTCCGGCGGGGCAAGCGGCAGCCTACTACCCTGAGGTCAACCCGCTGGTGCCACTGGAGAGCACTGGGGACGGTAGCCATACGCCTACCTCCAAGTTCGTGGCGATCCGCCTGGAAGCGGCCAGCGAGACTGGTTTGATAATGGCCAGAATCGCCTGATCGACTCCACGCCGGGGAACGATCTTTACGGGCACAAAAAAGGCCGCTTTTGCATAAAAGCGGCCGTTCCGAAGTAGCTAAAGACCGGCAAAAACGACTTAAGTTCCCGATTTAAAACAGTAACTTAGCTAATTGTATACAACCTGCACCACTGGTCGGAATTCGATTGTAAGAATATTCCGACAACCTCAGGATCGCGCCGTCATCCCCTTGAGGTTCACCTATGAAGTTCTCCTCGATTCTCTTGTTGTCCCTTGGCCTGGTCAGTGGCGCAGCCATGGCCGGTGGCACCACCGAAGCCGGTGTAGGCGGCGCATTGGGCGGGGTTCTAGGTTCAGTCGTCGGCCAGCAGATCGGCGGCAATACCGGTTCGGCCATTGGTGCGGCCCTGGGCGGCGCCGGCGGTAGCGCAGTGGGCGCAGACAAACGCAGCCGAGGCGAAGCGGCCATTGGCGGCGCGCTGGGCGCAGCCGGCGGCAACGTGGTCGGTCGTAGTGTCGGCGGCAACACCGGTAGCCTGATCGGTGCGGCAGCAGGCGGTGGTGCCGGCGGCGCGCTGGGCAACTACATGGGCAACAAGAGCGACGACGACGACCGTCGCTATCGCGGGCGCGATAACCGTCGCTACGACCGCGATGATCATCGTGGCCGTGGGCATGCCTATGGGCATCGCAAGAACAAGCATCACTACCGTCACCGGTAAATCCAAAGAACACTGCATACCCCGTGTGGGAGCGGGCTTGCCCGCGATTGCGGTGGGTCAGTTATTGGATACTTGACTGATCCACCGCCATCGCGGGCAAGCCCGCACACATTTGCTTCGGTGGCGTTTACGCGTTCGCGGTCAGATCACCAACCGCTGCAAAGCCTCGCGCAACACCCCCGCAATCGCCACCGGCTGGTTTGTCGCCCGGTCGACAAACACATGCACAAACCGCCCCGCCGCGCAGGCTTCGTCTTCGCCAGCCTTGAACACCGCCAACTCGTACTGCACTGAACTGTTGCCCAACTTGCCCACCCGCAGGCCGATATCGATACGGTCGGGAAAGGCTATCGACGCGAAATAATCGCACGCCGAACTCACCACAAACCCCACCACCTTGCCGTCATGGATATCCAACCCACCCTGCTCGATCAGGTAGGTGTTCACTGCCGTATCGAAGAAGCTGTAATAGGTGACGTTATTCACATGGCCATACACGTCATTGTCGTGCCAGCGCGTAATGATCGGCTGGAAGTGGCGGTAATCGGCACGCTGCGGCATTGAGTCAGGCATGGGCAAGTCTCGTGAAAGTGAATTTACAGGTCGTTCAGATGGGCCCCGGCCCAATCCCGCACCTGGGCATACGGATACTCTTCCAGCGCGGCAAACCCTGGAATCCCGCGGGCCTTGAGTTTGATAAACAATGGCACGCTGATCCCGCATAAAAACCGCGTCAACCGTTCAGCCCCCGGCAAGCTGCCGGTGTGCTGATGATGCCTGTGGATAAAATCCGCGCACAATGCCTGGAAGCTTTTATCCACAAGCGGCGCCAAGCCAGGTGGCGCTGGGAGATGGGCGATCTGGCCACGGCAAACCGAACAATGCCCGCACTGGCGGGGCGCATCCGCATCACCAAAATACTCGGCCAGCCGAAAGCCCAGGCAACGCTCGCTGGCGAACAGCGCCAGCATCCCATGGATCCGCGCCACTTCCGTGACTTCGTGCTGCTTGAAGCCTGTGTGTAACTCGGCGCTCATGGCCTGGGGATCGAACCCGCTATCGAGCAGGCTGTAGACCTCAGTCATCTGCTTGCTCTCCAGCTCGATCAGGCCCTGCTCCTGGAAATAGTCCAGCGCCTTGACCACCCGCCCACGCTCGGCCTGGTGCAGTTGATAAAGTGCGTCGAAATCCACAGTGGCCCAGCTACGGGCCCGTTTGCATACCTGGATGATCGCCGCGACAAACTGCTGTCGCTCGCCGGAAAAACGCGCCAGCAACACATCCGGCTCCACCAGGTACTTGAAGCGATACTCGGCATAAAACGCATAGCGCGGTGCAATAACCCCCTTGAGCTCCAGTTGCACCAGCAAGGTCTTGAGCGGTAGCTCACGGATATTGCTCAGCTCTGCCAACGAGCGCAGCAGAAACTCCCATTGCCCGTCATCCCGGGCTGCCAGCAACTCCTCCAGCACCAGCCGGATACCTTCCTGCTCGGGCGTATCGCCGTACACGAAGTTCTCCAGCACTGTGAGGCTGTCGCGATTGGCCAGCACCAGGCACTCGGAAGGCTGGCCATCACGACCGGCGCGCCCGATTTCCTGGCTGTAGTTCTCGATGGACTTGGGCAGGTCGAAGTGCACCACGTTGCGGATATCGCTCTTGTCGATGCCCATGCCAAAGGCAATGGTGGCGACGATGCAATTGGACTGCCCCCCCATAAACCGGCGCTGAATGCCCTCGCGTTGATCATGGGGCAGACCTGCGTGATAGGCCTCGGCCTGGATGCCGTGGCGGTTCAGGTGCTCGGCGATCTGCTCGGCGGTTTTCTGCAAAGTGACATAGACGATGCTCGGCTGGTTGGCCCGCTCACCCATCCACTCCACCAGGCGCCGGCGCTTGTCCACGCCACTGACCGGCTCTACCCACAGGTTGAGGTTGGGCCGGTAGAAGCCCGTGGTGATCACATCCGCGGGGGCGATAGCGAACTTGGCCTGCATATCCGCAATCACCTTGGGCGTCGCGGTGGCCGTCAATAGCAGCGCCTGGGGAATCTTGAACTGGCGCTGGTAGTCGGGGAGCTTCAGGTAGTCCGGGCGGAAGTTGTGGCCCCACTCGGAAATACAGTGCGCCTCGTCTACCACGAGTAACGAAATCGAAACGCTGTGCAAAAAGTTGCGAAAGCGCTCGTTCTTCAAGCGCTCCACGGAAATCATCAGGATTTTCAGCTCACCGGAGCGGGCCTGGGCCATGACGTCATTGGCCTCCTCGCGACTTTGCGCCGAATCGATGCTGCCGGCCGAAATACCATGACGCTGTAAAAAGCCCAACTGGTCCTGCATCAACGCCAACAGCGGCGACACCACCAGCGTCAGGTGCGGCAGCAATACGGCTGAGAGCTGATAACAGAGGGATTTGCCGGAACCGGTGGGAAAGATCGCCGCCGCCGACCGACCGGCCAGCACGGCGCTGACAGCGGCCTCCTGGCCTGGGCGAAACTGGGGGTAACCAAAGACCTGCTGGAGGGTGTCGTGCATAAGCTGTCACTCCATTGACCGCTGAACAGACCTAAAACATAGCCCGGTATTTTCAGCGGTTCGAGAAAGGTCGCGAGGAAAAGAGAGACAGGATGATACACAGGCCAGGAGGCCCAGTCGGCAATCCGGCAAACACTCAAAAACCAATGTGGGAACGGGCTTGCTCGCGAATGCGGTGTATCAGATACACATTCAGTGACTGACACTACGCATTCGCGGGCAAGCCCGCTCCCACATTTTTTACAGCGTCGTTACAGCTCGATCAGCGGTTTTGCACACGCTCAATGGCTTTGTCATACACCGGGTTGGCCTTCTGCTCCTTGGCCAACTGGTAGTGACGCAGCGCATCGGCAAACTGCCCGGCTGCTTCGTAGATCCGCGCGATGTTGTAGTAGGACCCGGCACGCACGGTAGCGGCGGTCGGGCCGCTGGCCAAAGCGATGGCCTTGCGGTTGGCCCAGATCGACTCTGCGGTGTTGCCGGCTTTCTGATAAGCCAGGCCGAGGTTGCCGTAGGCTTTGCCGAACGAGTTATCCAGTTCGATCGCCTGGCGGAAGTAGTCAATTGCCTGGTCCAGGTTACCGGCCTGGTAGGCAGCTTCGCCTTTGAGGTTCAGTTTTTTCGCATCACCCTGGACAGCAGAACTGACCACCACGGCATCAACCGCAACGCTGTCGTTGAGCAGCGGTTTGACTTCGTTGAGCACGTCCTTGGCTTCGACCAGCACGCCGGTGAAGGTATTGATGTCCTGGAAGTCGCCGCTGCCGGTCATGCGGAACACCGTCCACAAGTTGCCGGTACGATTGGTCGGCACGTAGTAGGTGCGCACCAGGGACTGGCCCATGTACACAAACACCTTGGCCTGGCTCTCGGACAGCGCCGTAGAGCCGGTGTTGGTGCGGTTGGAGAAGTCATGCACGGCGTACACATAGCTTTCGCCGTAGTGTTTTTTCTGCAGGGTGATGGTTTCGGGGCCGTAGCTGTCGGTGTCATCCACATCCAGCTCGGCGTCGGTGCCGGTCTTGCTGTTGAAGTAGATATTGTTGCCAGGGAAGATCATGTGGGAGTCAAGGTCCGAAGGCGATTGCCCCCAGGTCAGCACCACACGCAGGCCGTCGAGGTTTTCCATCACCGGGCTGATGGCGTAGGTCATGCCTTTGCACGGGCACTTGACCACCAGGTTGGAGTAGCCAGGCTTCTTGATGATCAGCAGGTTGTCGGCGCCATCGGCCACTTCGCTGGTGAGGGTGACTTGACCCTGGGCGTTGGTGCGCCCCACCACGTTCTGCGCGCCGTTGCGTTGCAGCAAGACTTCGGCGTCGGCGATTTTCTGGTCCTTGACCACCGCACTGAGCACTTCAATCGGCAACTGCTCGGCCTGGACGGCAAACGCCAGCGCACACAAAGACATCGCCGAAGCGACACGAAGCAAACCCATGCTTAACTCCCTTTAAGTAGTGGGCGGAATCGCCCTACAAGATTTTGCGGTGAAACATACGCTGAATTCAGGCGGTTTGCCGGGATTTTATACAAAATGTGACGTGGTTTTTATCCCAACTATGGGTAGGCGCCTCTTAGCCCAACTTCAAGTATCGGAAGCCTCTGTAGGAAATCGCCAAGCAAGGCACCATACGCTTCCCAAACTACCTCCAGTGCAAACTCAACCCCCTACAGAATCAACCAAGCCTGATCGAAACTAGCGCCCTCTCAACCCTCTCGGCAAGAAATCCGTGGACCTTGAAAGGACTCAATACATTGGCCATTACGGGGTCACGTTCAGCGTGATTCGTTTCACCGTACGACCCAACAACAAGCAAGCACTTGCCAGTCTTTGCTTACTAGAAGCAAAGACCTCAGCGCAGGAAGTTCGCCTGCAACTACAAAATCTGTATGAGCGAATGCTCGCCCAAGACCTCCCTTGCCTCATGACAGTGGTCATTTCAAAACCGCTGACTAGAAAACAGGCAGATAGCTTGAACAACCGGAACAACGTCATCAAAGAAACTATATCGGGAGCGGTGGCAGCCCCAATTGGGCTCATGTCCAGCAAGGCAGAATCAATGGTCGAAAAAGCTACCAGCGATTTGATATCGCGCCAGCTACGCAACTTCCAGCATGCAGACATCATCATCGGCCTAGAGGCTCAGGTCAGCGGGGGAATTGGCCCGCAGCGCTCCAGCCTCTCACTACACGTGTACTCAAATGAGCCATAGTCAAATGCTCTATCTACAGGCGGCGATCTTCTTCGCCTTTTATCTGTTGCTGTATTACAAGATCACCGACTGCACACTCAGAAAACGTTTTGCTGTCACGTTTATAGCAAGCGGTTTGATCCTGACATTCTGGCTACCTTACGTAGCGATCATTCTTAGTATTCAACTGCTCCCCCTCGCTCTGTTCTTGATAGGCTTGGCACTGTTCTTCACCCGCAACAAGTACCGCTATCGCCATGACCACCCCCCTCACCCACTCCGGCGTGCCCCCACCATGAACCTGGCCCCGCACTTCCCAGAAGACCCCGTCATGCAGCAGCTCCTGCAATTGCTGCATGAAGAAATCGGCCTGCCCAAGCACAAGACCATCCGCCTTAAAACTTCGCTCAACTTCGACCTCGGGTGCGACGGCGCGGAAGCCAGGCAGTTTATGGAAGCGCTGGAGCAGACATTTGATCTGGACCTGGGCGACTATGATGCCTACCGTTACTTCAACCCACCGGTGTTTGACGTGTTCCTCAAACATCGCGCCAAGGGGCGGGGCGAGAAGATGCCGCTCACCATCGGCATGCTTTACCTGGCCATCAAGACTCATAGCTGGGATACGCAGACGCTGGAAAATCTGAGCTAAAGAACACTGCGTCATTAATGTCTGTGGGCTCGTGATAGCGGTGGGTCAGTCAATGCATCCAGCGGTTGATACACCGCAATCGCGAGCAAGCCCACATTCGGATCTGCGCCTTTTTGCCGTCCTGCTCTACGTTCATAGAGATTTGCGCGCGCACAAAAAAGCCGCCCACTAGGGGCGGCTTTTTAACAGCTGGCGAATCTTACAACTTAGGACCCGCTGCCTTGATCGCGTCGCTCACTTCAAACTTCTTGAAGTTCTCGACGAACAGGCCGGCCAGAGCCTTCGCGGCTTCGTCGTAGGCTGCTTTGTCAGCCCAGGTGTTGCGTGGGTTCAACAGGCCAGTCTCAACGCCCGGTACGGCCAATGGCACGTCGAGGTTGATGGTGTCCAGGTGCTCGGTTTGCGCACCGATCAACGCGCCGCTCTGGATCGCTGCGATCACTGCACGGGTGGTCGG
>Ga0265296_1000508_pt1 | contig 58146 bp, 57 predicted proteins | sample MunlanPumphouse1_FD_189073 | JGI IMG/M metagenome (GOLD analysis project Ga0265296, IMG submission 189073) | Groundwater microbial communities from a municipal landfill in Southern Ontario, Canada - Pumphouse #1 | ecosystem: Environmental > Aquatic > Deep subsurface > Groundwater | place...
GTCACGATGGCCGCCGCTTTTTTCATAATCGGCTCCCAATCCGGGTCGGTCATTTCCGCGACCAAGACCTCGCCCGCCTTAAAATCCGGCAACTGGCCGACATTCTTAATCAACCGAGCCCGGCCTTGGCCAATTTTCACGCCCACGCTGTCACCCGCCAAAAGCAACTTGCCCGCTTGCGTCAAAAAATATTCTTCTAATACATTGGGGTCTTTTTGCGAGCCGACTGTTTCCGGTCTGGCCTGCACGATAAACAACTGGCCACTCTGGCCGTCTTTGGCCCATTCAATATCCATGGGCCGCTTATAATATTCTTCTATGGCCAAGCCCCATTTAGACAAAATTAAAATTTCCGGGTCGCTTAAAGCATATTTCTTTCTTAAAATTTTTGGCACGATGGCGTTTTTAGTCGGTTGGCCGGGGTCATGGCTATAAATTAATTTTTTGGCTTTGTCGCCTACCTGCCGCGAAATAATCGGCTTAAAGCCGGCCGCTAAAGTTTTTTTAAAAATATAATATTCGTCGGGATTAATCACGCCCTTAACCACATATTCGCCCAAACCATAGGCGGCATTGATTAAAATGACATTGCTATTGCCGCTTTCCGTATCAATGGTGAACATCACGCCCGCCGTGGCCAAATCAGAACGAACCATTTTCTGGACGCAGACCGAGAGGGAAACTTTCTCATGCTTGAATCCTTGGTCAATGCGATAAGAAATGGCGCGGTCCGTAAAAAGCGAGGCAAAACATTTTTTGACCGCGGCTAAAATCGGCTCTTTGCCCCTGATGTTTAAAAACGACTCTTGCTGGCCGGCAAAAGAAGCGCTGGGCAAATCCTCGGCCGTGGCCGAGGAGCGGACCGCCACGTCAACAAAATTTTGCTCATAATTTTCTGATAATTTTCTATAATTAGCAATAATAACTGATTGCAAGTCCTCTGGCAACGGCGCGTTTAAAATAATGTTCCTAATTTCCTCCCCCTTTTGATTAAGATTATTTTTATTGGTTGATTTTAAAATTTTAAAAATCTCTTTCTTGATTTTCGCCTTTTTTAAAAAATAATTATAAGCCAAGGCCGTGATGGCAAAGCCGTTGGGAATTTTTAGGCCTTTCTTGGTGAGGTGGCGATACATTTCACCCAGTGAAGCGGTTTTACCGCCCACCAAGCCAATGTCCTTGATAGAGATTTTTTGAAACCAAATGATGAGCTTTTTATTTTTTAGCATAGGCGGTTTGAGATTAAATATTCTCCACCTTGATTAAATTGGCCTGGCCTTCATAGCCAAAGGGATGGCCGGCGACCACAACCACCCGATCCCCTTTTTTTAAAATTTTATGCGCGAGGAGCAATTTTTTAATTTTGCCCAAGAGCCGGTCAAAAGAAGCGGCAAAGGGCACGATATACGACTCAACGCCCCAGCTTAGGCCAAGCTGATTAGCGGTTTTGACGGCGGGCGTGATGGCGACAATGGGCACGGCCGGCCGAAAACGGCAAATATTGCGCGCCGTAAAGCCTGAGGTGGTGGCGCAAACAATTAATTTGGCGTTGGCCACATCTTCGGCTAAGTCCTGGGCCATGAAACTTATTATCTGGGTAATGGAATTTTGATTTTTAAATTCGTCTTCCTTGGCTTCCTGCTCAATAATTTCTCGGCCCTCAACCTCTCGGGCAATTTTATTCATGACTTGGACCGCTTTGAGCGGATACTTGCCGGTGGCCGTTTCGCCGGAGAGCATAATGGCGTCCGTGCCGTCTAAAATCGCGTTGGCCACATCAGAAACCTCGGCCCGAGTCGGCAAGGGATTGCGAATCATGGAGTCAAGCATCTGCGTCGCCACAATGACCGGCTTGCCGGCCTTGCGGCACTCATCAATAATTTCTTTTTGAATCAAGGGCAAGTCCTCAAAGGGCACTTCAATGCCCAAATCGCCTCGGGCGATCATAATGCCATCGGCCGCTTCCAAAATTTTCTTAAAATTTTTCACGGCGCCGGGGCGTTCAATCTTGGCGATAATCCGAGTGTGGACCCCGCTAATCTTGCCTTTGGCTTCGGGTTTTTTTAAATTATATTTTTTTTCGGCCTGATGATATTTTTTTTCCAAAAGAAAAATCTTTCGGCGCAAATTAATAATGTCTTTGGCTTCTTCAACAAACGACAGGGCGATGAAATCAAGATTATTTTTTATGCCGAATTCAATATCGGCCAAGTCCTTTTTGGTAATGGGCGCGCATTTGATCACTGATTTGGGAAAATTTATGCCTTTATGCGATTTGATAATGCCGCCGGTTTTCACTTGGCATTTAATCGCTTTATTTTTAACGCCGGTGGCCGTTAATTCTATGGTGGCATCGTCAATTAAAATCGGGTCGCCTTTTTTGACGTATTTATAAAGATTGGCATATTGAATTGGCACATAGAGGCGCGTGGCCTTGCTGGGCGCTGAATAATTTTCCGGCGCCAAGAATACTTCTTCGCCCCGCTTAACGGCCAAGCCGTCTTTGGCCACCTGGCCGATGCGAATCCTCGGTCCCTGTAAATCCTGCATAATCGCCAATTTGACCTTTAACCGGGCGGCCACTTTTCTCAAATTATTAATCAGCTTTAAATGGTGGTCGTAAGTGCCGTGGGAAAAATTAAGCCGCGCCACATTCAAACCGGCTTTAATCATTTTTTCCATGGTGGTTTTTGCTTCCGAAGACGGACCGATGGTCGCCACAATTTTGGTTCGTTTCATAAAATAAATCCGGATAAAAATTATAATTTAATCTTTTTCACAATATCCTTGACAATCGGTATTTCCCAATATTCGCCCTGCAGGGTTTTGAAGAAAGCCAAAAGCGACACCACGACCAACAACAGCCAAAACAGCCAGCCGATTATGGGAATCCAAAAAAATAAAGAGCCGACCAATTCAATCACGAATAAAACCAAGCCCTGTTTCGCGTGGGCGCTGGCAAAGGGACTGCTTTTCTTAAAGAGCAAGGGAATGAGGCACAAAACCCACAAATAAGAAATGGCGGCGACAGTTTTGTTGTCCTCTATGTCTTTTTGTTCAAAAACTTTTTTTGTCTCTTCTGGCATATTATTATTTTAAATAATTAATTGAGACGGTTATAAAATAGTTTCATAACTATCTCATTTTTAAACGGAAAATATAAACAACGGAAATGCTCACCAAAACGCCGAGCAAAACAACCAAAGTGGTCTCGGTAATAAGATTAAAAAATTTCCAAATTTTCACGCCGGTAAAAAACCGGAATAAAGAAACGGCCAAGCCAATGATAAATCCGGCCAAAGCGCCGGCCAGGGCGGCGACCGCCGGACTGTTACCGAAATTTTTAAACACCCGCCAGCCCAAAAAAGCAAAAACAAAAAATCGGAAAATCCACATGATAATTTCCATTTCATCAAATAAAAAACCGCCGGCCGAAACACCCGCTCGCCAGCGAAAAATAATTTCTAACAACAAGGCGGCCGCGACCGGCCATTTAAGAAAAGAAAAATAAATCGTAAAATCTATGGGCTCCCAAATTTTTGAGGCGCTGTTGTTAATCATGACTCTATTATAGCAGAAAAACCTCTACCGGCAAAATCAAAAAACACAAAAAGCCGCCGATTTACAATTTCTTTCGCTTCAGCAACAGTGAATTAACCACCACCGAAACACTGCTTAACGCCATGGCCAAACCGGCAAACTCGGCCCGCAACAACCCTAAGGCGGCAATAGGAATGCCGACGCTATTGTAAAATAAAGCCCAAAACATATTCTGTTTGATTTTGGCCAAAGTTTGCCGGCTTAGTTTAATCGCTTTAATCACATCTTGCAAATCATTTTTGATTAAAATAATGCCGCCGGTTTCAATGGCAATATCCGTGCCGGCTCCCATGGCAATGCCTAAATCCGCTTGGGCCAAAGCCGGCGCGTCATTAATGCCGTCGCCGACCATGGCCACCACCACCCGCCGCGGGCGGAAATTTTTCAATTCTCCTTGTTGCAGTTTTTTTATCTCTTTGGCTTTGTCCTCCGGCAGAACTTCGGCTAAAACCTCGTCAATGCCGACTTGACGGGCAATCGCTTGGGCGGTGCGCTGATTATCACCGGTAATCATAATGGTTTTAATTTTTATTTTCTGCAATTGCTTTATGGCCGCGGCGGTCGTCTCTTTTAAAGTATCGGCCACGGCAATCAGGCCGACGACATTTGAATCAATCGCGGCCACCATCACGGTTTTTCCTTCATTTTCTAAGCGGCTCTTATCTTCTTTAATATTAGCGGCCACGGCAATATTAAATTGCGCCATTAATTTTTCCGTGCCCACTAAAACATCTTGGCCCGTCACTTCGCCTTTGACGCCATGACCGGCAATGGCGGCGAAATTAGTCACGGACAATAATTCTAAATTTTGTTCTTTAGCTTTTTTAACAATCGCTTCGGCCAAGGGATGCTCGGAGCGATTTTCCAATGAAGCCGTTAATTGTAAAATCTTATTTCGCGTTTGGCGTTTGGCGTTTGGCGCTTCAATAATGTCCGTAACTTCCGGTTGCCCCTTGGTTAAGGTGCCGGTTTTATCAAAGACAATGACTTGAATCTTATTAGCCGCTTCCAAGGGCTCGCCGCCGCGAATCAAAATGCCATTTTCCGCGCCTTTGCCCGTGCCCACCATAATGGCGGTGGGCGTGGCCAAGCCCAAAGCGCAAGGACAAGCAATCACCAATACCGCCGTAAAAGCAAGTAAAGCCGTCACAAAAGGCGAGAGAACCAAAAAATACCAACTGATAAAAGTAATCAAGCCCAAAGCGATAACCGCCGGCACAAAATAACCGGAGATTGTGTCCGCAAATTTCTGAATCGGCGCCTTACTGGCTTGAGCGTCTTCAACCACTCTGATAATTTGCGCCAAGACCGTGTCTTTGCCCACTTTGGTCGCCTTAAACTTAAAACTGCCGGTTTTATTAATGGTGGCGCCAACCACCGAATCCCCGATTTTTTTCTCCACCGGAATGCTCTCGCCGGAAATCATTGACTCGTCAACACTGGAATAACCTTCCATCACTTGGCCGTCAACCGGAATTTTTTCGCCCGGCCGGACCATGACCAAATCGCCGGGCGCCACTTCTTGAATCGGCACGTCAATTTCTCGGCCGTCCCTGACGACCCGGGCGGTTTTGGCTTGCAGGCCCATTAATTTTTTTATGGCTTCGCCGGTTTTGCCTTTAGCCCGCGCCTCCAGCCACTTGCCCAAAATCACAAAAGTGATAAGCAAGGCCGAGGTCTCATAGAATATTTCACCCTTAATTAAATAAGTGGTGGCCAAGCTGTAAAAATAAGCGGCGCTGGTGCCAATGGCGATTAGCGTGTCCATATTGGCCGTCTTGTTTTTAAACGCAAAATACGTGCCGCGGTAAAACCGCCAGCCAAAATAAAACTGAACAAGGCCGGCTAAAAGCGACTGGATAATTTTGCTTTGAAAAGAGGTATCGCGCAAAATCATGCTTAAAACCGCCACCGGCAAGGTCAAAATTAAACTGAAAATAAATATATTTCTTTCTTTTTTAATTTCTTTTTCGCGAAGGCCTTGGGCTTGATCAAGGGCCTCTTCGGTTTCGGTTACCGCCGCCGCCTCATAGCCACTGTCTTTGACGGCCGCGATAATTTCTGGCTCCTGGCCGACCTCGCCCTCACATTGAACAACGGCTTTCTGGGTGGCAAAATTAACCGTAACGTTTTTCACGCCCGGCAATTTTTTTAAATTATTTTCAATCGTTAAAGCGCAGGAAGCGCAATGCATGCCGGAAATATTGTAAGTGGTTTTTTTGTTTTCCATGTTTATAGCTTATTTATAATCATCTCATTCTACTATCAATTTGCCCTGATACATGCCCATATCGCAGGCAAAAATAAATTCGCCTTTCCCTGTCGGCGTAATTTCTATGGTCACGGTCCGACCCGCCGGCAATTCCCGCCGAATTTGCCAATCGGAAAAATTAACAAAGCGCGAGCACTCATTATCCTCTTGCCGAGTAAAATTAATCCTGATGGGTTCGCCCAGCTTGGCGCGGATAATATTGGGCGAATAGACCCCCTTGACGATAACGTCAAAAACCTGGCGGCCGCCGCTTTCTTTGGCCGCGACCCCGGTTTGATTTTTAGTATACCAAAGCCACAGCCAAAAAAGAACGGCGACCATAATAATTAAAATAATGCCGATTAGTTGCATAAAAATTTTTAAATTAAAATTAACAGCAATATAATTTATCCGGCATTTCCCCCGCCTTTATTTTGCCAAAAGGATTGCCGTATTTTCTGATGTTGGCAATCATCTCTTTATTGGCTTCGGTTTCTAGGCCCAACGCCACCATTTTCTGCCGGATGCTTTCTATTTCTAAATCATAACCCAAGGGACAAATCACCCGGCAAGCGAGGCAAACCGTGCAGTGAGTATAAAATAATTCAGCCAATTTTTCATTGTCCTTTAAAATGGCCTTGCCTCTGGGCGAGACACTCTCATGCCTGACGAGCTTAAAAAATTCACAGGTCTCGCGGCATAATCCGCAACGGCTGCAGATATTTTTCTTTTTCTCTTCTGTCATATGACTTTCCCCCGGTTAAATATCCCACTGGGGTCAAATTTATTTTTTAAGTCCCGCCGATATTTTAATTCAAGATTATCTAAAAATTGTTTCTTTTTCAAGCCGATGCCATGCTCACCGCTTACTTTTCCGCCCAATTGATTTACTAAAGCATACATTTCTTTTATTTTTTCTTTTTCCTCGGGTCTAAAATGGGGATGAAAAATACCAACGCCAATGTGCCCGAAAACCGGCACGGCGTTTTTTGAAAACCAATCCAACATTTCTTTGACGCCGGACTCGGGCACTAAGGGGTCTTCAATAATCGGATAACCGCTGCCAATCATTATGGGCGCGATGCCTTCTCTTTTATGCCAAAATTTTAACACCTCAACCTCGCTCTTATTAGGCCCCTCAATTTCCGCAAAAAGATAATATTTTTCTTCTAAACCCAGGCGCGAAGCGATCAGGGGAGAAATAAATTCTAAAGAAAGTAGGCCGGGAATTTTTTTCCAATTTCCAACCATCGCCAATAAGTCGGCCACGTTATTACCGCTGGCCATAATCACATAGGTCTCTTCAATTTTATTAACGAGTTTTAATTTCATTTTTACCATTAAGCCATTTAATCCTTCCGAGCCGACAATTTCTTTTATTTCATCGCCACTGATATTAATGATTTCGCCATTACCGTCCACCAGCCATAATTCCTCAACCCAATCGGACATCCGGCCGAATTTTAACGACCAAATCCCGGCCGCATTGGTGGCGGCCATTCCGCCCAAAGTACAAACCGAGTGGCTGCCGGGAATCACGGGAAAAACTAAATTATATTTTTTTAAAAATTCATTAAGCTGATCTAAAACCACCCCCGGCTGGACCATGGCCGTCTTATCGTTCTCATTAACTTCAATAATTTGATTCATTTTGGAAAAATCAATCACCAGGGAATTTTGCGGCACGCAACCGCCCACCAGTCCGGTACCGGCGCCCCGAGCCGCCAAATCAAGGCCTGATTTTTTTGCCTCCTCAATCACTTGAATAACCTCATCAATTGATTCCGGCCAGACGCAAAGCGCGGCCGAACCAACCACCCCGGAGGCGTCCGTGGAACAAGCCAGCAAGTCCTCATTATTATAAGAGGACTGGCAGTGGTTTAGTTTTTTAATTAATTCCGACACCATATTAATTCTGATAATTCTAAAACCGCCAGATCACTGGGGGCATTTTCCTTAAACTGAAGGTAGCACAATGGGCAGGGGCTGACCAATTTTTTCGTCTTGACTTGCGAGAGCACGTTGTTCGCCACTTTATTGGCCAAATCAGGATTATTGGTTTTAACCCCGCCACCGGCCCCGCAACACCGGCTCTTATCCAGGGCGCAAGGAAATTCAGCAATCTGATAGCCCATGTCCTTTAAAATTTTACGCGGTTCTTGATAGATGCCATTATATCGGCCCAAATGACAGGGGTCGTGATAAGTAATGGGTTGGGCCGACGGCCAAGCCGCCTTAATTTTTGAAACTTTTTTAACTAATATTTCTGTTATGTGCTCAACTCTAAGGCCATAGTTATTCTTGAATATATTAAAACAGGCCGGGCAATTGGTAATAATTTTTGTGACATTGTATTTTTTAAAAATGGCCAGATTTTTTTCTTTTAAATCAGCAAAGTCCTGCAAATAGCCGGCTTTAATCACCGGACTGCCGCAGCATAATTCCTTATCCGGCAACATTATAAAATCAACGCCAATTTGGCGCAAAATTTTTTCGTACCGGCTTTGAATGTCGGGCAAAACCGTTTTAGTCAAACAACCGGGATAATACAAAGTATTGCCGCCGATTATTTTCGCCATCACTTTTTTAAACATCTTAATTTTTTAACTACTTCGGCAAAATTTATTATGCAGCCAAGCCACCAATCCGGCTCCGATATAAGTATAAATTACGGCTTGCAACAAACCGGCGATAAAACCGCCAAAAGTTAATCTCACATCAGCGCCTTTTTCTAAATTAACCAAATGAACCAACGAACCAAAAAGTTTTAAAGCCAAATCAGGCCACAAAGCCACAAAAACGGCGCAAAGCAGATAAATTACTCCGATCACGCCGGCCGCCGATAAGGCAAAACCCTGAACGTTAATTTGGCAATAATGTTTTTCGTTTTCCATAATTTTCACCCCCTTTATTAGAACCGGGTATTTTAGAAATATTTATTTAACCTCATTAATGGCAACAACCGCCCTTTTTGCTGATTTGACTTACGCCGGCAATCTGGTTTTGTTCTTCATATTTTTTTAAACAGTTTTCCGAACAAAACTTTTCGCCGTAGCGGGAAATAAAACTTGGGGTGGCGGCCATACCGCAAATAGGACATTTTTTCTGCCTAAATAATTGAAACATATTTTATTTTATTTTATTTATTAATTTCCTTTTTGATTTCTTCAAATTCTTTTTTGGTAATTTCACCCCTGGCATAACGTTGTTTTAAAATTTCTAACGGTTGGCCGCCGTTATTATTCTGACCGCCAGTCGTTAATGCCTTAATCAACCAAATAATGGCGGAAATCACCAAAACCCAGAAAAAAACCATAAAAAACCAGCCTAGAATCATTGAACTCAAACTAAAACCGTAATCAAATGGCAGACCCATCATAAAATATTTCTCCTGACCGGCCAGCGGTTTTGGCGGCCGGATAAATTATTAATAATTTTAAGCATTTCCACTCTGGTATTATAACAAGTTAAACAATAATATCAACCCCAGGGTAAATCCTCAAAGTTCAACCGAGCGCCTTTAACGGCGAGCGATTGCTTGGAGCGATTTTTTAATTTTACGGTCCGAATGGCTCCGGCGATCTGTTTTTATTGGCCTTAATAAAGTTCATAATAGCTGTCTCGTCAAATTGCTCAAGTTTCTGCAATCTGCCCCACGAGGCGAGGGCAATATGAGCGTCGTTTGCCCGCCGAGGCGTCACAATAATTTGGGAATTGGCTCGACCGATTTTTTCTAACGCCACTTTGGTCGCGTCATCAATTTCTTTGTAGGAAATCCAGACGCCGCCGTGCTCAAGATTATGTACCACCTGCTCATCGGGTAACTCGGTCTGATAGACCCCCCAATTGGCGGGTTGCGCATAGTGCCAGCCCGAGGTGGGAGGGTTGGAATTATAGGCCGGATGAGAGGCGCCGACAGAGATATGTTGTACGCCTAAAATAGGATGGGCCTGGCCTGGCCATTCTTGTCCGCCTGGTTGGCGCGACCAGATAATTAAACCATAAACGACTCCGATTATGGCCATGGGGCCGATAATCCACCACATCGTTTTTTGAATTTGATTTTTAGCCATAATTTTTTTATTTTGGGATATTAATTTATTTTTTGACCTTTAATTTTTGCAGATAATTATAAATACTAAGCGCGGCCTTGCTAAGTGAGCCAAATTAAAATAAGCAGGCCCAGAATTAACATGGTTAAAGCCGAAATTAGCCGCATCGTCTTGCTTTCCGACTGTTCCCATTGAGTTAAATGTTTAACCGCGACTTTATTGGCCGCCAAAAGCAAAATAATAATCAACGGCGCCACGAACATTAAATTATATAACAGCAGATAGCCGATACCGCCCCAGTAAGTGGTCTTGACCGCTAACAGGCCGATAATCGCCACATAGATGCCGCCGGAACAGGGAAAAGTGCATAAGCCGACCAGAAAGCCAAGAATAAACGCGGCCGGCAAAGTTGATTTATAAACCCACTTTTGAATTGTCTCTTTGCTATTGTGGGGAATCCGCAGTTTAATCGGAAAGCGCGGAAATAACTGGCCGATTAAATTAATGACGCCCAAGCCAATGACTAACCAAGCGCCTAATTGAGCCATAAAATGCGGCGAATTGGTAAATAAAATTGCTTTTAAAAGACCAAAACCAATCAGCAAATAAGCCAGATAAATCGCGGTGATATAGACCAAGCCCATTTGCCAAATCGCGGCGCGAGTTCTGCGCAAACTGAAAAGAAAAGCGATAAAAAAAAGCAAAACCGCGAAGGCGCAAGGATTAATGCCGTCTAAAAAGCCCGAAACCAAGACCACCGGCAATAAATTTTGGTATTTATTAAACTGATTTTTGACTTTTTTAGTCAAAGATAGCTGGTCTTTGTTTTTTTCCAAATCAGTCAAATATTGGCCGATGGGCGCGTCAATCGGATAAGTCCTAATTTCGCCAGCGAAATCATCGGCCCAAGCCGGTATGGCCCAAACCTGATAGGTCGTCGGACTGCCGTGCATTTCATCTTGATAAACAATCAGCCGTTTAAACTTTTGGCTATTTTCCGGCAAAAAAAGGTCTTTGATAATTTGCTCGGGAATATGGCCGGCTAAAATATATTGGTCGCCGATAAAAGTCATAATGTGGCTTTGCAAAGGCAAAGGCACGCCCAATTCAGTCATCAATTCATTTAATTCCGGCCGATTGCTCCGTTGGTTCAAATAGTCCTTTTTAACAAATTCGGTTATTCCTTGCTGGGTTAAGACCTTTGGCAAATCATTATTAATATAAGCCGCGCACATGCCGCAGGCCTCGTTATAATAAATCAGGGCCTGGCTCTTGTTTAAGTGAGCGCTATGCGCCGAAACCAAAACCGGCGCGGCTAATAAAAACAGGGGGGTTAAAATTAAAAGACCAAAATTTTTTTTAATCATAAATTTTAATCATAAATTAAATTGAGGCCGGTCGGCCTTGATTGGTAATTTTAATATATTTAGACCATAAATAAATTATGCCGCCGAGATTAAATAAAATGCTGAATAAAAAAATATAGGGTTGATAGGCCCCGGCCAAAACCGCCAGACCGCTTAAGCCCAAAATAGGCAAAAAATTAGTTAAATGATGCAGGCAACAAGCAATCATGGTGGTGGTTGACACGCCGCCCGAAGCGGCCACCATTCCTCCGCCTTGTTTGATTTTTAAATGAATTAAACGAAAAAGAAACAACTGGAAAGCAAAACCAAAAATTAAAGGTAAAATAAAATACCAGCGGCTCTTAAAAAAATACCAGGGCGCGAGCAAACTCCCCATGCCTAAGGCCTGGACCGCGTAAAAAACCGCGCTAATCCCCAAGGCGCCAAAAATTCCCCAAAAAAGCGGAGATGGGTTGCGGTTGCTCGCCGGCTTAATGGCTTCAATATTGTCTTTTGTTAAATTGTCTTTTACTAAAAAATTCATTGGATATTGAAAGTAAAATTTATCGTCTCGGTCAAACCCACGATTAATTGGCCGGAAAGTTCGCCGGTAAAAGTCATTATGGCTTGAAGATGATGGCCGCCGCTTTCGGCATTTAACATTTGATAATCGCTTGGTTTTTGTCCGGCCAAACTTGACCGTTCCTCGATTGTAAAAGTTGATAAATCATAAATATGGTTATTCAAGGATAAGTCAATGATGGTCTGGCCATTTTCCTTTCGGACCTGGTCAATGGTAACTTCAATGCCGTCTTTGGCCAGGGTCAAGGGATTGGGAACCGACTCTCGGTTATCAGCTATGGCCTCATTGGCGTTGGTGACAATCGTGGTTTTTTTATTATTCTGATTAAAAAGACCGGCCCATAAAGCGATAACGGCGATGAGCAGGACAAGGCCTGATAAAATTAAAATCATAATAAATTTCTTTTTCATGGTATTTTTAAAAAATTAAACCGCCGGCGGTTTGACCGAGCAGGTTAAATTTTTAATAATATTTTTCAGGGTTAAAAAAATAGCCAAAGCCAAAAAAATTAAACTCAAGGCCTTAATTTCTAAGCCCTGAAAAGGCAAAGAAAATAAAGCCAAAGGGAATCCCATTAGCGCCAATAACGGCGCCCCGCAAGACGGACAGCCGGAAGCTAAGATTCCGCCGGCGGCCCCGCCCAGAGCGGCTAACCGACTGGTGGCGGTGTTTTTGCTTCTGATTAATTGATAATGAAAAATTAACAGGGATAAATAAAGACCGAAGAAAACACTGATAACTAGACCGAAAAAAATTGAAACCGCCGTGTAAAATTGACCGTTCATATCGGCATAAACCAATAAACTTTTTTGATAAACATTAACCACGGTCAAGTAATAACTGATGAGGCCAAAAATTAACGCGGTTATTAGGGCGATGGCCGAATACCTTTTTCGCTTTAAAATCAACCAGATAATTTTGAGCATATATCAAAGTTCAATTATTTGACTACATTGGCGGTAATAATCAAAGCGCTGGCCGCATTATTTTTGCCGTCATCGTTGGTAGAAAAATTAATTTGACGGGTAATTTGACCGGTCGCGTCCGGACCATGGGCGTTGGGGTCAAAAATCACTTCCAAATTCGCGCTCTGGCCGGGCGGCAGTTTCGTTGACCAAAAAGCGGGGTTGGTCCCGTGACCGGACATGCCAAAAACCGGACTTTTTTCGCCCTTAATTTCTAAAACAACCGTGGTGCACATACAAGAGGTGCTGATATTGGAAATTTTTAAATCCGCGTCGCCTTCATTTTTTAAAACAAAATTCTTTTTCACCAAGCCCCGAGCCATAGAAACATCGCCAAAATCATAACGGGTGGATTCAATGACTAATTTTGCCGTTCCGGCCTGACCGGAATCGGAATTTAAATTAGCGACCACGCCTACGGTAATGCCCCCGACAAGGAGAACCACGGCGCTAATAATTAAAATTTTCAAGCGATTATTGTTTGTTTGAGCCATAAATTTTTGAGATGGTTACAAAACTATTTTATTTTTTAATAACCTTGGCCCGAAGTTCAACTTCGGCCTCGGGCTTTTGGGAATCGTTAGATTTAATATAAACCACGCGGACAATTTCGCCCAAATCCATATCGTCTTGGTGAACCGCCGGGTCAAAAGTTACCGACATTTCCGCGCTTTGGCCCGGAGCGATAATTTTGTCATTTTCGGCCATGGTCGCTTTGGTGCAACCGCAAGAAGTTGAAAGACGCAAAATTTCTAAGGGCTGGTTGCCGGCATTGGCAATGGTAAAAGTTTTTTGGGCAATCTCGCCGTAAATTACCGTACCCCAGTCAAAAGCGGCGGGCGTAATTTGAATGGCTGGTCCTTGGCTTAAATTTTGATTGGCGGAATTTTCATTGGCCTCTGAATTGTCCGTTGAGTTCAGGTTGTTAACCGCGGCCGCCTGATTATAGGTGCGATAAATACCCAAAGCCAAAGCCACTAACACGACTAAGGCCAAAAAAAATAAAATAATTTTATTAGACATATTTTTCAAAAGTTAAAAAGATGAGGTAATAAAATTATTCTATTGAGCCGGTGCCGCATTAGCCGGCGGCGGCGGTTGAACTGCGGTAGCCGGTTGAACTGCGGTATTGGTAATTAGATTATAATAGACCCCCATCTGTTTAACGCCCTCGCGAAAAACATAGGTTCCGTCGCTTTCAACCGTGCCGACTTGAGACCAAATACTTTTAAGCGCCGGATAGGCCTCAACATCGCCCTTTAAAATAAAAGTCGGCAATAATTTAATTTTATATTTATCAACCAATTTCAGGCCATCGGGCAGGGTGGCGTCCACCACTTGGCTGTTATCAGTCAAAATCCCAAAACGCGGCAAAATTTGCTCATGCTCGGTCACATCATAACAGGTCGGGCATCGCTTATCGGCGATTAAAATTAACTCAACTAAACCCTTGATTTCGCCCGAACTGACCAAAAGGTAGGGGGCGCTGACATTTCTTAAAATAAAAGTGTCACTATTTTTAATCTCGCCGATTTTTGTCCACAAATTTTTAAGGCCCTCGCTTTTATTAAGCTCGCCCTTCACAATAAGAGCCGGTATTTTGTCAATCTGATACTGACTGATTAAGGCCTTGGCTTCCGGACTGGCCGAATCAATGTTTCTTTCTGATTTGGTCTTAATGTTTTCTTTTTTGATTAAATCAATAATCGGCGTCAGACCGGCGCATTGTTGGCAGTTGGCGTCAATAATGGTAATTAATTCTAAATCGGCCGGCCGAGCCGCTTCTCTGGTGGCCGCTAATTTTTTACTTAATAACCAATCAGTCCGCCCCCCAACCACCACGGCCACGCTCAAGCTGATAAAAATTATCAGTCCCAAACCAAAAATCAACCAGGTCTTGATTTCCATATTTAATTCTTTAATCGGGCGCTTTAACATAAAATTAAAATAATATAAAATTAGCAGCCACCCACCATATTGGGTAGGTTTTGCACCTGGCCGGGCAAAGCATTGCCGCTGGGGCTACCGGCCGCGTCCGCGGCTTTAATCACGGCTCCACCTTTGACTTTGCTGTAAATCGTGGCGGATTGCACGGCCTGAATCACGGAAAAAACCGTTAAAACGACCAAAACCGCGCTCACCATAGAACTGCCGAATTTTAGCCGATGCTTGCTTTTTTTATTCAAATGCAACCCATCTAAAATTTCCGTTTTGATTTTTTCTAATTCCGATTTTGGTTCCATGTTTTTGTTTATTAATAATTATTTATCCGTAATTAATTTTTAACAGCCGCCCACCATATTGGGCAGACCTTTAATATCCGAGGGTAGCGGCGCGCTTTGACTGCCTTTGCCATAATCGGGTAGTTTCATGCCTAAAAGCAGTGAGGCGACATCGGGCGTAAAATTAGCGCCTTGCAATTGGCTGGTTATTTTTTGAATCATTTGTTTGGGAAAATACAGCCCTTTCCAGCGCGCCAATTCCCGCAGCATTTCATCGTCGGTATATTCACTATTGTGATTTTTAATCAGATAAGCCAATAAGCCGCGCATGGCTTGGGAATGAGCGCAACCGCAAGCGGCTTGGCCATCCTCCCGAATTAATGAGGTGGCGCCGCAGCAATATTCGCAAGCAATTTTTAAACCGATATTAATATAACGTTGCAAATCCTGGTCCGCCAAGACGATTTTTTGACTGCCATAAGTGGGGTCAAACTGTTTTATCACATTCATGGCCGGCTCAACCTGGTCAAAAGAAACGGCTAACTCCGCGCCGTAAATTTCGGGCGTTCCTTGAGCCATGGCTAATTTAATGGCGTCTTGAGAAATATCGCCGCTTAAAGCGACGCCACTGCCCCCGCCCGAACCAAGCGCGCCCGCAATTTTACTAATGGGATTGTTGCTAAGGCCAAGATTTTTATAAATTTTACCCAAAATAATTTGGTTAATCCCGAAAGAGAACAATAAAACAATTAACAAAACGAGATTAACGACCGCTAAAGAAGCTCGGGCCGGTTGCTGGCTGGAGAAAAACACAAATTTTAAATTATTATTAAATTAAAAAATAAATCCTACTATGCAGTGTAGTAGGAGAATTAACCTTTGTCAAATTTACTTATCCACAGGTTTAAAAATTTTAGAATTACTCACAACTGGTCATGGGCGAGCGATAGCTATTCTGGCATTCATGGCTGGCCGGCAGCGCCAAACACTGGCGCGAAGAGGCCTGAATTTCCACCAGCGGGCAAGAATTAACATCGACCCCATAAGAATAAGAGGAGGCGTCCAAAGGCGAGAATAAAACAAAAAATACGGGCAGAGTTAAAAGCAATAATAAAGCAAAAACAAAATAGCGAGAAAAAATCCGTAAAGGCAGGTGGTAGCGGCGATCGGCTAATTTATTAATCCTTTCTTCGGTGATTAAGCCAAAAAAGGAAAGCGCCAAATGCCCTTGAACTATTTTATTTTCTTTTATCTTTATTATTTTGTACAGGGCCCGGGCTAAGGGAATTTGACTTTTAAGGCGAGCGATGGCTTTCTCATCGGCGGCTAATTCGGAGAAAATCAAATATTGTTTGGTTAAAAATTTTAAACCCGGAAAAAAGAAGCAAGCCCTATTAATGACCTTGACCATAAAAAGCCGACGGGGCTCGCCCACCAGCGCGTGGTGCCGCTCATGGCTTAAAACCGCCATTAATTCTCGGACGGTGAGTTCTTTAACTAAAGCGGAAGAAAGGCAAATCTTTGGTTTAATGAAGCCAAAACAAAAAACTATTGGCTGCTCACTGGCGATTTCCACCAAACGATCATTGAGTTTCAACTTTTCCGCCACGGATTTTAATTTTAAAGATAACTGTGGTTTTTGATTTTTCAATTGGCTTTTGACAAATTTAGCGGTGGCCAGATTCAAGTGGATAATCTTAAACAAAAACAGGATTAAAAGACTAAAAATGCCAAGGGTTAAAATAATAATCCCGCTAAAAATTAAAGGATGGTTGGCAAAAATAAAATGATGAGCGCAGCCGCACGCCATCTCTAATCGGCCGGCCAGCGATCTAACGGCGGCCATGGCTGGGGGCAGAAGTTTGATAAAAATAAAAATAATTATCGCTAAAAAACTTAAACCTAAAATTAAAATTTGGTAAAAAATCAAATTCGCTTTTTGGTTTAAATTAATTTGCCTCATAGATTTTTAACGAGTTAACTAACGGCGGGCCAAGACCTTTTTTAATTTTTTTTGCCATTCGGCTAATTTTTTTGAGTCGCTGGTTTCCAAAAAATCAATAAATTGAGCCACCCCCACTTCGCCAAAAGTCCTGATTAAATTAGTCACCGCCTTTTTTGAAGTGGCCGCCAAAAAATCTTCCTTGCCTTGGGCCGGATGATAAATATAAGCCCCGTCATCATTGAGTCGGCGCTTCAAAATGCCTTTTTCAAACAAACGCGACATTACGGTCATAATAGTGGTATAGGCGATTTTTCGGCTCTTTTTTAAACGGCTAAAAACTTGGCGCACCGAGACCTGGTTTAATTCCCAAATCACTCCCATCACATCGGCCTCTAAGGTGCCCAAGGGCTGTTTTAATTGTTCAATCTTATTTATTTTCATAAATATTTTTAATACAAGTAATTATACTACACTACATAGTAGTAATTTACCTGAAAAAAATAACCGTGTCAAGAGCGGCTTGTCAAGCGTAAAAATAGGGACCAGCCGCGACCCGTCCCTATTTTTATAAAATATTTTTTCATGCCATAGGCAGATCCCATGCCAGAGGCAGGCGCAGCGCCTCTAGCGGAAAATTTTACATCATGCCCATGCCGCCCATACCTGGATTCATGCCCCCGTGGCCATGGCCTTCTTTTTCCGGCAAATCCGCGACCGCGCATTCGGTGGTTAAAATCATGGCCGCGGCCGAAGCCGCATTTTGCAAAGCGCTGCGAGTTACCTTGGTCGGGTCAATAATGCCTTTTTCTACCAAGTCCTCATATTGTCCGGTTAAAGCGTTATAGCCGATATTGCCTTCTCGCTTTTTGACTTCCTCAACCACCACATCGCCGTTCTGGCCGGCGTTGAAAGCAATCTGCCGCAACGGCTCTTCAATGGCCGCCTTTAAAATATCAATGCCGATTTTTTCTTCACCCGAAACCACCACATTGTTTAAGGCCTTGGCCGCGCGGATTAAAGCCACGCCGCCGCCCACCACAATGCCCTCTTCAATGGCGGCCTTGGTCGCGGACAGAGCGTCTTCTATTCGCAGTTTCTTTTCTTTCATTTCGGTTTCGGTCGCGGCGCCAACCTTAACCACGGCCACGCCGCCCGCCAATTTGGCCAGCCGCTCTCTTAATTTTTCCCGGTCAAAATCAGAGTCGCTTAATTCCAGGGCTTTATTGATTTGCGCGATGCGATTTTCAATATTTTCTTTACGGCCCTTGCCGCCCACGATTTTTGTCTCTTCTTTGGTGGCGATAACTTTATCAGCCGAGCCCAGCATTTCTTCGGCGGCGTTCTCCAATTTCAAGCCGACCTCTTCGCTGATTACTTTGCCGCCAGTTAAAATCGCGATATCCTCCAACATCTCTTTTCGCCTGTCCCCAAAGCCCGGCGCTTTCACGGCTAAAATATTAAAAGTGCCTCGCAGTTTATTAACGACAAAAGTGGCCAAGGCCTCGCCCTCAACCTCGTCGGCGATAATGACCAAGTCCTTTCGGCCGGCTTGGGCCATTTTTTCCAGCAAAGGCAGAATTTCCGACAGAGAAGAAATTTTTTTATCCGTAATTAATATCGGCGCGTTATCATATTCGGCTTCCATTCTCTCGGCGTTGGTAATCATATAGGGCGAGATATAGCCCTTGTCAAATTGCATGCCTTTGACGATTTCTTTTTCAATGCCAAAACTCTGGCCCTCTTCCACGGTGATGACTCCCCCGTTGCCCACTTCCTCCAAGGCCTCGGCAATAATTTTGCCCACCTCTTCGTCATTGGCCGATATTGACGCCACTTGCTGTTTTTCTTCTCGGGTGGAAATCACTTTGGAATTATTCCTTAAGGCGTCCACAAGCGCGACCACGGCTTTTTCAATGCCGTGTTTAATGGTAATCGGATTGGCGCCGGCCGCCACATTTTTCAAGCCCTCAACCACAATGGCTTGCGCTAAGATAATGGCCGTAGTCGTGCCGTCGCCCGCCACGTCATTGGTTTTGGAGGCGACCTCTTTGATTAATTCAGCACCCATATTTTCAAACTTGTCCTCCAAGTCAATTTCTTTGGCAATGGTCACCCCGTCATTGACAATCTGGGGCGCGCCATAGCCCTTGTCCAAAATCACATTCCGGCCCTTGGGGCCTAAAGTGATTTTTACGGCGCTGGCCAGCTTATCAATGCCGGCTTTTAATTTTCCCCTCGCTTCTTCATCAAAAATAATTTGTTTAGGCATAAGAATAAATAGTTATTTATATTTTTATTTTTTATTATAACTTTCAGTAATTTTGTTATTGAAAATTTTTACTCAATTACCGCCAAAATATCCTCATAATTTAATATTTTGTATTCCTCTTCATTGATTTTAAATTCCTCGCCGGAATATTTGCCGAATAAAATCTTTTGCCCGACCTTAAGGCCGAGCTTGGCCACTTTTTCGCCGTTGCCAATATCTAAAATTTCGCCCTCGGCTTTTTTCTCTTTGTCAACCGTATCGGGCAGGACAATGCCGGATTTGGTTATTTCCTGTTCTTTGGCCGGCTTGACCAAAACCCGGTCGCCAATTGGTTTGATGCTCATAATTTTTATTTCCTTATTTATTAAATGGGTTTATTAATTACTTTGAATTACGAAACTCCTTCTAAACCCCCTCCCCTTTATAAGGGGAGGGTTGGGGAGGGGTAAAAATATCAGAAAAAGCATTAACCCCCTCTTGGTCTCCCCCTTATTAAGGGGGAGAAAAATGAGTTTCGTAATTCAAAGTAAATGGGCATTTTTTAGCACTCTACAATTTAGAGTGCTAAATAGGTTCTTTTGTATTTTATAATAATGCCTTTATAAATGTCAAGCACTTTGGTATACCCCAACGCCAAGCATTGGGGTTTGACGCAGGATTTAGTTTCCAAAATTTTCATAGGTAAATCGCTACCCCGCCTCTCGTGAGAGGCGGGGCGATTGTATAAACCTAATTTTAATTATAAATTAAAACACCGCCTTCATCAATTTGAATAGATAAAAGCGGTGCGGATTCAGGGTTAAAAGGTAAAAAGGTACAAGGGTAGATCAGGAAACTACGGAACGAGCGCGCGAACCGAAATGGGCACCAGACGGGCGGGAGTAGTCGACGTGGAACCTGCCGTTGTGCCAGTAAGCGCTGGGGACATCGCCACCGGCATAACGCGAACCGGCGCAAAGCGTCAAGTTCTTGACGTCCAAGTGCTTGCCGGTCTCGCTAAAACACTCCAACTCCAGAACCAGCCGTTCCATTAGGGTAATACCCTTGTGGTTCTCACTGGCGAGCGTGTTGGCCGACTTGCCCTTGTTTTCCTCGTCGGCTTCCGCCCGATCCCTGACCCAGATGACATATGTTTCCGTTGCCAGCCGGTCATTGGTCGAGACCGCTTTGTCCAGGTCATCCACATAACGCCAGCAAGGGAAATGCTTGGCGCACATGTCATAGACCTGATTGGGCGTCAGACTTTTAGCCACCACAATGAGGCGGTCAAAGCCGGGCTGCTGTTCGGGAATTTTGAGATTGGACGGGTCCAGCTCAAGGCCGAAATATTCTTGGTAGAACTTTTTCCAGGAGGCGAGCTGATCGGCCAAATCAATGCCCGGCAGCAACAGCGCTTCACTTAAAACCCTCTCCAGATCCTTGGCATTGCCGATCCAGCCCTGGGCCGTGGTTGAATCCATTTTCTTCCAAATTTTGGCCAGGGCCTTGATAACCGCGGTCACGAACTCCGCAAATTGCGGAATAACATCCAGGACATTCCCATTGGTTTTCATGAGCATTTCCCTTCTTTTTTGAATGTTCTGCCGGTCCTAAGACCAGCCGTTTACCCCATAAATTGAGGTAATTAACATGATTATATCATACCTAACTAATTCTGTCTATAGTTTAAAAAATAATTTATCTAAATTTAGATAATGTTATAATTTTTTTATATAACTCCAAATACTTTTTTGCCTGAATTTCTATGGTAAATTCTTGCTCGCATTTTTCTCTGGCCCGTGAACATAAATTTTGATAATTTTCATAATCCAAATCCAAAACCCACTTGATTCCACTCGCTAAATCCTCAACTTCAAACGGCCGGGCCAGATAACCGCTTTTTTGATGCTCAATCAGATCGGGCAAACCGCCGATATTAAAAGCGACCACGGGCGTGCCGCAAGCCAATGACTCCAGAACCGTATTGGGCAGATTATCCTGAATTGACGGCGCCACTAACACATCAGCGGCGCTGTAAACAATTGACAAGGCGATGTCGTCATTAAATTTGCCGAGATAATAAATGGGACAGTTTAAGCCAATTTTTTCTTTTGGTTTAGAGGCGCCAAAAATTGCCAAACAGACCCCTCCCCAACCCGTTCCAGGGCAGAGCTGAATGCTCTCAGGGTCGCATTCATCTACGCTCGTCTTCGCCTCGCTTCTGCCCGTCTGATTACAGACCCCTTGTAAAGGGGAGGGAGAGTTACGGGAACACAAACAATCAATGGCGGATTTTAAATAGGAAAATCCCTTGCGCGGATTATCCAGTCCGTTCATCGCGCCAAAAAGAATAATTTTTTTATCCAACGGCAGATTTAAAATATTTCTGGCGATATTTTTATCCAGCGGCTTAAATATTTTCGTATTCACGCCGTAAGGAATGGTACAAATAGGATAATTTTTTCTGCCATAGGCAGACCCGCCTTTGGCGGAAAATAAATAACTTTCTTGAGCGCATTTAGTCAGCCACCGGCTGGGCGCGACCATGGTTAAATTTTTTAGATTTTTTAAAACTTTTTCTTTTCGGCGCCAAACCCACTTATCTACATCAAGGCCTGTTTGATTTTTCGGCCTATTGCCCCGATTATACCCCTCCCGATATCTTATATCGCCTTCAGCCACATAATGCTCGGCGCCGCAAAACGGCCACATATCATGAAATGTCCAGACAATGGGACAATTTATTTTTTTAAAATCCTCGGGCTTCATATAACCGCGATTAAACCAATGGACATTGACAATATCGGGATTAATTTCGCGAAGTCGGCCGAAATCAACCGAGGAAATCACGGCCGGCGACTTAAAGGGGTCTTCTTTTTTAAATAATAAAAATCTGGCCGCGTCTTCTATGGCCGGACCGGCCAGTTGATTTAAAAATTTTTTCCATTTTGTTTCCGGACCCAAAACCGCCAAGTCATCGCTGAATTTTTTTTGGACCATCATCCGTGATTCTATTCCCAAATCAATAAGGCCACGATGCAAATTATAGGCGGGCTTTGAGGCCCCGCCTTTTATATCCGAGGTGCTGATGATGATTATTTTCATTTTAATTTAATCGCCTTAACTTTCAAAATCAACTTGCCTGAAAACAAACGCAAGGCCTATCCACCAAATCATAATGCCAACATATTGCGTCCAAAGATAATGGTCAAACAAGCCAATCAGGCCCAAAGCTGGCCACAAAACCAATCCCGCCAAATTTTTATTTTTAACGGAAAATATTATGGCGTAAAAATAAAAAAATAAAAAAATAAAAAAGCCGATAAGGCCCAGCTCCGCCCAAACCAACAAAAAAATGTTGTGAACGGGCTGGTATTCATTGGTTTTTAAATTTGGATTTTGCTTATATAAATACCAAGTATAATTGCCCAAACCCGCGCCCAACAACCATTTATCTTTGATAATTTGTTCCGCCCCTTTCCTTAAGTCCGCTCTCCGGGCCAAGCTAATCCGCTCTAAATTTTCCCGGGCGGAAAAACGGGTGAACAATAACGGCCAATAAATTACTGATAAACAGCCAATCAATATTATAATAGACGCGGTAATCTGCCATAACTCTTTTAAATATAATTTTTTAGCCGAACCCGGCTCGGGTTTTAAATATAGAGAGATGGTGGCAAAACTATTTTGTTGCGAAATTTTTGACTTTTTGAGCGAGACAAGGAGGGCCAGTAAAAAGATATGAGCCGTAGCAGCAGCTACGGTGAGAATCTTTTTGCGCCAGCCCGACGAAGTCGCAGCCAAAAAGGACAAATTGCAGCAAAAATAGTTTTGCCACCATCTCAAAATATAGGCGAATAGGAAAATCAAATAGCCGACGCCCGCGCCCAGCCAAGCCGAACGGGAAAAGCTGAAAAAAATTCCGGCCGAAATAATTAAAATCAAGGCGATCAATAGTAATTTCATTTTCGGCTTGGCTAAATAATATTTAAAATAAATAATCAAAGCCAAGAAAAAACCAAGCAACAAAAAACCGCCTAAAATATTCGGGTGGGGAAAACTGCCATACGGCCTTAACCAGAAACCGCTTGCTTCAATGACTACCGCTCCGACATCGCCGGGCCGATGGCCGGCCAAGCCCAGCCATTTGTTGGCCGCGACGGCTTGAGACAAAAATTGCCCAATGGCTAAAACCGCCTGAACCGCTCCGGCCGAAACGAGCGCCCAGTTTATTTTTTTTATATTAAATTTAAAATTTAAAATCAAAAAAAATAAAATAATGCCTTCGGCCAATTTAAACCACCAATAAAATGCCAGCGGTTTATCGGCGCTCCAAAAAATTGACAGAGAGGCCCATAAGAAAAAAATCCAAATCGCCAATACCGCCAATAATTTTTTCCTATTGATTGACTTTAAATCAATTGAATATTTTCTGGCTCCGGCCCAGACGATTAACTGTAAAATCAAAATCAGCCACAAAATAATTTCCGACCCATACAAGCCATATGTGCCATATTGCCATTTACCGCCATTTAACATACCCTCCCGCCAAATCCAAACCGTCTGCCAGGGCAAAAAAAATAAAAATAATAAAAACAGATATTCAATGACTTTTTTAATCTTGGCCATTGATTAAATGATTAATTTTTAATTTATAGTTTCGTTCAAATCCGCGGCTGCGATTGCTATCGTGGAGTTTCAGCATTTGGCGGTTGATAATTACATCCGTGCTTTCATTTTTATCTTTTTTATCTTTCATCGCCTTCAGGCCCTCGGGTAAAATAAACATTTGGAATTTTTCAAAATACTTTTCGGGGATAACGCCCGCGATTTTTTCTAAAATTGTTTTTATCAAACCCCGGCTTGATTTTATTTTGCGGCGACAATTTATTTGATAGGGAAACCAGGCCGGAAATTTTTCTTTGAGCCAGCGATTGGCCTCAAAAAACTCCCGGCCGATATTATCTTCCTCATAAATAAAAATAAATTGGGCGGTACCGTAGCCATAAAAATTTTCATTGTCCGGGGATATGGCGGAGCTTAAATTCAATTTATCGCCGGCGACAAAATAACTGACGCAAATTTTATCCCGAGAATTTTTTTTATCGGGCCTGAGATTGAAAAATTTTAAAAAAGAATTGATAAAAAAGCGACCGGACCATATTCTTCCTTGCTCGGCAATAATAAATAAATCAACATCGCTTTCCGGCTTAGTATTGCCCAAGGACAGGGAGCCATAGACGGCGATGCCTCTAATCCAGGGCAGAACTTTCAAAAATTTAATCACCCTGATCGCCTTTTTAAATTTACCAGGCGATAAGCAATAGGATCTGAGTTTTTTATCAACCAAAAAGTCCCGGCCGGCCAAAAAATAAAAACCGTTTTTACGGCCAATAATCCCCTCTCTTTTTAAATGGTCTAAGGCCTTCTTTAATTCTATTGGCGCCGTCAAAAAATCCAGCCACTCATGCAGGGCGAAAAAAGTAAGGGGATATTCTAACATATCAAAATAGGCAGTCGCCTTTAATATAGATTTTTCCAAGTCATTAATCATTTTATGGCTATTGTTATATGAGATAGTTACAAAATTATCTCAATATAAATTTACCACAACATGGGGCGTCTGGCAAAATCCAATCCTTGTCATCATGCCTAAAATATTCTATAATAAAAAACGTTCAGCCATAGCAAAAACATATTAGTTTTCAACTAAAAAAATTTGCCGCTAAGCTGTTGTCTTTTACCATCAAGGCCTTTAACCTCGCCGGCCGTTTTTCGGGCGGGCTATTGGCGATTATTAAAAAAATCCTTTGGCCGGCTATAAAATTTATTTTAAAATTCCTGGTCGTGCCGATCTATGGCCGGTATCTTTGGTTTAAAAATAAAATTTCAAAAAAAGCGGCCAACCCCCGCGAAAAAATAATTTTAATCTTTACCAATCGGTACATTGTTCATATTTTAATTATCGCCATCGCCTTGGGCGTGGTGGCGTCAAATCTGCTCGCTTATGAAAAAAGCGAGGACTACGGACGCGGCGCCTTAATCAATAAATTCATCCAAATTGAAGATATAGAAACCATTGAGGACACGGTTGACGCCCAGAATATTTCACAAATTAATAATTACCAGGGCGAGGGTTCGCTCTTGACTAGCAACGCTTTCACCGAAGCCCAACGGAAAGAAGAGCAAGTTGCCAGCGAGCAAGATGGTTTGGGTCTGGCCATGACCCAGGGCGGCAATACTTTAATCAAACCGGAATTAGCCAGCACCGAATCGGCCAAAATCGGCAGTAGAAGCGTCAAGGAATATGTGGTTAAAGAAGGAGACGCGGTGAGCGCCATTTCCGACCGATTTAATCTTTCGGTTGAAACCATACTGTGGGCCAATAATCTGACGATCAGGTCTTATATAAAACCAGGTCAAAAATTAATTATCCCGCCGGTGGACGGCGTCTTGCATAAAATCACCAAGGGCGACACCATCGCTAAAATCGCCAAAAAATATCAAGCCGTGGAAGCCCAAATCAGAAACTTTAATTATATGGATGACGCTTCGTTGGCGGTCGGCGATATTATTATAGTGCCGGGCGGAAAAATTATCGCCGTCCAACGGCCGCAATATGCCGGATCTCAAACCACCGTGTCAAGCGGAGCGGTTCCGCCGCTGCCGGCTGGCAGTACCATGTATTGGCCAAGTGTTTGCCGCCGAATTACCCAATATTTCCGTAACTGGCGCCACACGGGCGTTGATATTGCCTGCGCGGTTAATTCTGAAATTAGGGCCGCCCAAAGCGGCGTAGTCAGCCGTGTTCAATACAGCCGCGTCGGGTATGGAAACAATATAACAATTAACCATGGCAGCGGCAAACAAACTCTGTATGGCCACTTGAATAAAATCTATGTAACCGCCGGGCAAACCGTAAGCGCCGGGCAGGTTATCGGCTCAGAGGGCTCAACGGGCCGTTCAACTGGTCCGCATTTACATTTTGAAGTGCTCATAAACGGAGCTCGCGTTAATCCGTTAAACTATGTCAGGTAAAAATTTATTCTATTCTCGGCCGATATTGCAAGCTCTCGGCCAAATGCTCGGTTAGAATTTTTTCGCTGCCCGCCAAATCAGCAATGGTTCTGGCTAATTTCAAAATCCGATGATAAGCGCGCGCCGATAAATGAAGCTTGTCAACCGCGCTCCGAAGCAGGCCCTTTGACGGCTCGTCTAAAACGCAATATTTTTTAATTTGCTGGGAATTCATTTCTGAATTATCAATAATATTGACGCCTCTAAATCTTTGCTCCTGAATATCGCGCGCCCTCTGTACCCTTTCTCTGATTTGTTTAGAACTTTCCGACGGCTGATCGCTTTCTAATTTTTCAAATTTAACCCGCGGGACTTCTATGTGCAAATCAATTCTATCTAATAGCGGCCCAGACGCTCTTTTTTGATATTTAATAATCTGCATGGGGGCGCAGACGCATTCTTTGTCCGGGTCGGAAGAAAAGCCGCAGGGGCATGGGTTCATGGCGGCCACCAAAATAAATCTGGCCGGAAATTTTAAGGTGCCGGCGGCGCGCGAGACGGAAATAATTCCATCCTCCAGTGGCTGGCGCAAATTTTCTAAAACCACCTTGGGAAATTCTAAAAATTCATCCAAAAATAAAACACCGCGATGCGCCAAAGATATTTCGCCCGGCCGCGGCCAAGCGCCACCGCCCACCAAAGCCACGCCCGAAGCCGTATGGTGGGGCGAACGAAACGGCCGATTAGTAATCAAGGGCTGGTTAATCGGCAATAAGCCGGCGGCGCTGTAAATCCTGGTGACTTCCAAACTTTCCGCCAAAACCATTTTCGGCAAAATAGAAGACATGGCCTTAGCCAGCATGGTTTTGCCCGCGCCGGGCGGGCCGGACATCAGCAAATTGTGCGAGCCGGCGGCCGCGATTTCCATGGCTCTTTTGGCCTGCTCCTGCCCTTTAATGTAAGCCATGTCGCCCTCAAAAAATTCCGGCTCAAAATAATCGCCTTCATTTTTAAGATAAGCGCCGATTAATTCCACCCCCTTTAAGTGTTTGGCCAATTGCTCAAGATTTTCCAAGGGGAAAATATTTATATCATCTACCAAGGCCGCTTCGGCCGCGTTATCTTTTGGCAGAAATAAATTTTTAATACCCCGGTTTCTGCACATCAAAGCCACGGATAAAATGCCGTTAACCGGCCGCAAATTGCCGTCAAGCGCCAGCTCGCCGACAAATAAACTTTCATTTATATTATTGTCGCCAAGGCCCAATTGATTCGCTTGTTTTAAGCAAGCCACGGCAATGGGCAAATCAAAATAAGTACCGCTTTTATGCAAATCGGCCGGCGCTAAATTAATGGTCACGTTGCCTCGTGGAAATTCCAAAGAAGAATTCCTGACCGCGCTCCGAACACGGCTTTTTGATTCGTCCACGGACTTGTCGGCCAAGCCGACAATAAAAATGCCGATATTGCCGTGAGGTGAATTATCGGCTTCCACTTCCACCAACTCGCAATCCAAACCAATTACGGCCGCGGCTAAAACTTTTGAAGACATAAATTAAAAAATACTATTTTATGGCTTTCTGTTTTTTCAAATTTTTTATCAAAAGGCCGAAAACCCCAATCACAATCATCGTGTCCGCTAAATTAAAGACGGCATAATATTTCAAGTCAATATAATCAATCACCTGGCCGCCGTAAAGGCGGTCTAAAAAATTAGAAAAGGCGCCGGCGACAATCAAGCTCAAGAAAAAAATATAAAAATAATTTTTCTTTTGATAATAAGCGATTAAAAACCAAATCAGCCCCGCCAAAACCAAAATATAAAAAATCAAGATAAGATAAAAATTCAAAGGCAGACCAAAAGCAATCCCCGGATTAAGAGATAATTTCAATTTAAGCCAATCGCCAAAAACAAAAAACTCTCCGGACGCGGGGAATCTTTTAAAAAATATTTTTAAGACGCGGTCAATAACAAAAAATAACAAAGCGAAAAAATTTATGGCAAAAATTCTTTTGTCCCAGCGCATATTATTTTTCGCGGTTAAGCGCTTTTTTGCAGGCCAGGCAAAGAATTGATTCCGGACTTATTTTTAAAACCTCAAGTTCAATTTCCTTTTGACAGCGGTCGCAAACGCCGTATTTATCTTCGGCCATTTTGGCCAAGGCCCCGTCTATATTATAACGTTCTTCCTCTAATTTTTTTTCAAAAGAAAAATTGGTGGAATAATCGGCCACTTCGGTCGCGTTATCTTCCATGGAATTGCCGTAATTGGGAAAATCGGCGTCATAATTGTCCGGCTTGCCCTCGGCGCGATGGCCGATGCTTTCCAATTGTTTTATAATTCCTGACCGGCGCTCTTTTAGCCGATTTTTTAAATCTTCTAAAATTAATGTTTCCATAAAAATTATTATTTAAATTAATTTTTTTAAAGTAATCAGCCGCCAAGGCGACTGATTTATTAATTGAGATGGTTACAAAACTATTTTATCTATAAATTTAGGACTTTTTGAGCGAGACAAGGAGGGCAAGCGAAGAGATTTGAAGCGTAGCAGTAGCTACGGTGAAAATCTTTTCGCGCCAGCCCGACGAAGTCGTAGCCAAAAAGGACAAATTTAGAGAAATATAGTTTTGTAACCATCTCATTGTCATAACTATATCAAAAAAATAAATAAAGTGAAAGTGTCAACCCCGTTAAATGATGCTTTGCCTCAATTCCGCTGAAAGCGGAATTATTTAACGGGGTCAAGGGGTAATTTAAGCAAAATTAAAGAGGCGCAAGAACCTTGCCTCCTGTTATTATATAAAATAATTTAGTGAGTGGTCTTACGCCCTTGATTCAGGCCTGGGATCGTTCCGTGTCTCACCCTTTGTGGGTAATGGCGAAAATCGCTCTCAAGCTTAATCTCTTTGTAAAAGAACGGCCTTAACCCAGTATCGGTGCGGTGCAAACCACTTTCTTTGGAGTTTGAACAGCACCCAAAACGGCTTTACGAAAATACTGAGTAAAAAGCAGGGATTTACTATAATTTTTGGCTGAATTATAACAAATTTCTGCCTTTTACCCTAACCTTTAGAATTCTTATCTCAATTTACTATAATATAAGTATATCACAATTTTTAGCGAAAGTCAAGATATAAATTTGTCTAATTTAAGCAATAAACCATTATTACCCTTTATTTTATCCACTTTTTTTATTTGGGTTTTGCTGAATTTATCCACTACTTATACACATTTGTTTAAATTTAAACAAATTATTATTTTAATAAAATTTCTTTTCCCCCGGCCTCCAAATAATTAAAAGGCATGATATATTTCCAAAAGCCGGCGCCGGGCAAAAGGCCGGTCTTAATCCTCAAATAATCGGCTGATGGGGCAGCCGGGCTAAAGCTTGTCCCGTGCCACGACACGGGATCAAAAAATTCTTCATTGTTTGTTATCTCCAGCTTGCGATCCTTAATTTTATAAGCCAAATAAAACACCTGGTCCGGAGCATAAACAAACCGTATGCCATGACGGTCAATAAATTCAAACCGGTTTAGGTCCGGCACCATCTCAATGATTTTTGTGCCGTCGGATAGGGCGACCTTTTTCTCCTTGGGATATTTCCGCGCGATAATTAATTTTAGGGTTTGCTCTATTTTATCAATGTCGTCTTGATTGAGGCCGCCGCTCAAAGAAAAAGATAAATAAAAGTCATAATCGCTAAAAATCCAACCACGATTATCCGGTTTTCTTCTGGCTAAAAACAAAATCTGGCTATTAACAAATTTATCCGCCAGCCCAATAGAAAACTGGCTGTTAAAAATTTTTAAATAACCCGGAAAAATTAAATCATCTTTTTCCGAAACCTGTTTTAGATTATTTTGCCAGCCGGAAATTATCTGGCCCAAACGGCCGGTGGAAAAAATCAAATCATAATCGCCGGCCACGTCAGGAACCGCGCCTTGGCAGTTCTGGCATTTTTTATGGGAAAATATTTTAACGGCATTTCTTTTTATCCGCGCGCTTAAATAAAAATTGCCGTCCGGCTCGACCAATAAATTACGCCCTATAGATAGCATTAAATCCTGTTTGAAATAAGCAAAAAAAATCGGGGAGCCGTATAAATTAAGCGAATTGAAGTTTGAGAATTTGCCTTTAGTTTCCCTTAAGATTTTATTTTTCTTATTGCTGACAAAATCCCCGATCAAATTACCATCAGCCGGCGCCAAGACAATATCTCGGCTTAAAAATTTAAATATCTTGCTCCGAACTTTTAAATATTTTTTAACATTTTTGGGGCGGTCGGTCCTGATTAAAAAACTAAAGGCCAATTTGTCGTCTTTAACTTGCCCGACCACGGCCACTTCTCTTTTGATATCGCTAATTTTAAAATCGGCCAAGCCGCCATCGGCCAATATTAGGGAAAGCAAATCATTAAAGCCGGCCGAATCCTTGGCCGTGGGCAAGCTGAAATGAGCGTAAAAAACCGCCTCGTTCGGCGCATACTTGATGAGCGTGTCGGCGAAATACCGCTGCCAAAAAGAAATTATAAAAATTACCAATAAAATAATTCCCGCCGCGGATAGGGCGATGGCCCGGCCGCAACGGGAATTATTTATTTGTTGCCAATATTTAAGCATGGGATATTTTTTCCCCTAAATTTCTTTACCGTCGCTTCATAAAACCGAAACGACCTCTGGAGCCGCGGTCATAGCGATGGCTATTATTATGACTATTGAAGCTATCACGGCCGCCGCGGCCGGCTTTGGGGTCATTGTTTGGGTCATAGGCCGGGTCGGTCTGCCGCATAGACAGATTTATTCTGTTTTGGCTGTCAATTTCAATGACCTTGACTTTGACTTCATCGCCGATATTAACCACGTCCGTTACTTTTTCCACGCGGTTTATAGCCAATTCGGAAATATGAACCAAGCCGTCTTTGCCGGGCAATATTTCCACAAACGCGCCGAAGTCCATTAGGCGGACCACTTTGCCCGTATAAATTTCCCCGACTTCAACTTCTTTGGTTAATTGCTCAACCCATTTAACGGCGCGGGCCGCGCCTTCGGCATCGGAACCAGTAATCATCACTAAACCGTCATCATCAATATCAATTTTAACATTGCACTCCTCAATAATTTTATTGATTATCTTGCCGCCCGTGCCAATGACATCCTTAATTTTTTCCGGTTCTATTTGCAAAGTAACGATGCGAGGCGCGTAAGGCGATAATTCCTTGGGCTGACTGATGGTCTGTGCCATCTGGGCTAAAATTTCCCTTCTCGCTTCACGAGCTTGGGTCAGGGTGTCTCGGCATATTTGCAAACTTAAGCCCTTGGTCTTGGTATCCATCTGAATCGCGGTAATCCCGTCTTGGGTGCCGGTGATTTTAAAATCCATGCCGCCTTCGCCATCTTCCAAATCCTGCAAATCGGTAAGCACTTTGTATTTGTCGCCGTCCGAAGCCAAGCCCATGGCAATGCCGGCCACCGGTTTTTTAAGCGGCACGCCCGCGTCCATTAAGGACAAACTGGAACCGCAGGTGGGAGCCATGGATGACGAGCCATTTGACCCCATGACTTCAGACACGACTAAAATTGTGTAAGGAAATTCTTCCTTGCCGGGCAAAACCGGCATCAGGGCTTTTTCGGCTAAAACGCCATGGCCGATTTCTCTCCGGCCCGGACCGCGGAAATTGCCCACCTCGCCGAAAGAATAAGACGGACAATTATAAAAATGCATATATCTTTTCTGCGTATCGTTTTCCGTAATTTCGTCAAGCGTCTGGGCATCGCCCGGCGCGCCCAAAGTGACAATGGACAAAACTTGGGTTTCACCGCGGCTAAATAAAGCGCTGCCATGAGTGCGAGGCAATAAGCCGACCTCGGACGCGAGTGGCCTGATTTGATTGAGCCGCCTGCCATCCACGCGCAAGTCCTTCTCTAAAATCGCTTTTCTGGTCTCGTCTTCCAAATAGGCCTCAAATTTATTTTTTACATATTCAATAATTTCCTCGGGCTTGCTTTCGGCTTTTAATTTCTCCACAAATTCATCTAATAAAACTTTGGCGATTTCTTTTCTTTCCCGCTTGGTGCCAATGGGCTGATTGAATAAATATTTATCAATCTGGGGCGCGAAAAATTTCTTGGCTTCATCAAAAACCGCTTTCTTTTCCGCTAACGGCGCTTCGCCGCTTGCCTGCGCTTCTTCGATTAACAAATTTTCTTCCTGCTTGACCAGACCGACCTGGCTTCTAATGGATTCAATGAAAGCCAATAACGGCTTGGCCTCTTTGATGCCAAATTCAAGGGCTTTAAGCATATCCTCTTCACTCACTTCACGGCCCTGGGCATCAACCATTAAAACCTTGTCGTCTTTTACGGAAAAAATCAATTGCAAATCAGATTGCTCTAATTGCTTAACCGTCGGATTGATAATAAGCTTGCCGTCAACTCGGCCGACGCAAATGCCGACTAACGGCCCGAGCCAAGGAATATCCGAGAGATGCAGGGCCAAGGCGGCGGCCGTGATGGACAGGGCGTTAAACAAATTTTCTTCATCATAAGAAAGGGTGGTAATCACCACCTGAACTTCATTTCGCAGTTCCTGATTGAATAACGGCCTAAGGCCGCGGTCAATCATCCGCGCGTCTACGACCGAAGAATCGCTCGGCCGGCCTTCCTTTTTAACAAAACGAGAGCCCTTAATTTTTCCGGCGGCATACATTTTTTCCCTCACCTCAATCATCAAGGGGAAAAAATCAAGGCCGGGTTGCGTCTCCTTGCTCATCACGGCCGTGGCCAAAACCAGGGTGTCGCCGTAGCTGACTAAACAGGCGGCGTTGGTTTGCTTGGCCACCTTGCCGATTTCCACTTTGAGTTTGCGGCCGGCAAATTCCAATTCGAACTTTTGTTCCTTAAACATAATTTTTCCTTTCGGTTGAATCGGGCCAAGTAATTTTATTTGAAAATAGCCAGCCTCTTGCCCATTACAACAGACCGCTTACTTTCAAATAATCCATTACCCGCGCCCAGATCAACTAATTATTTATTTATGAGATAGTGATAAAATAATTTTGTCACTATCTCTATTTTTTAATAATTAAAAATTTTCCTTTATCACTGGACAGGTCTAAAAAATCATCCGCCGCCTCAATTAATTTTGTGGAGGTAGTTTTGCCAAAAGCCGCCACCTCAACCATACAGCCCTTATTAACTCTCAAATATTCAATCAAGGGCACATAGTCGCCATCGCCCGAAAGCAAAATAATACTGTCCAAACGGTCGGCTAAAGTAATCGCGTCCACGGCCAAGCCCACATCCCAGTCCGCTTTTTTGGTGCCGTCCATAAAAATCTGCAAGTCCTTGCTTTTTAATTCAAAACCGGATTTTATCAACGCGTCAAAAAAATGCTCTTCTTCGGCGCTGTGGGATTTAATGACATAAGCAATGGCCCTGATTAACTGGCGGCCATCGGTCACCGCCTTTAAAATTTCCTTAAAATTTATCCGGGCGCCGTACAGATTCTTGGCCGAATGGTACATATTGGACACATCAACGAAAACGCCGACTCTTTGATTTTTGTATTTGAACATAATTATTGTTTTTTCTCCCCATTCTTAAGGGGGTTTAGGATATAACACAAAAGGGGAGAAAGCTCCCCTGTCTAAAATTAGCCGGCTGGTTTTTCCCCACTTGCTTCTTCAATTTCAATTCCCCCCAGCTCTGCTTCTAAAATTTGCGGGATGTCTTCTTCTATTTTTTTTATAATTTTTATCTTAAGTTTCTTAACTAAATCAGTAAAACTCTCGGGGTTTTCTTTTTCTAAATATTTTAATAATCTACGGCGCTCCGCCACCTTGCGCAATAAACCGCGGCGCGAAGAATAATCCTTCTTATGCTCTTTCAAATGTGCCGTGAGGTTTTTAATCTCTTCGGTTAAGAGCGCGATTTGCACTTCTGAAGAACCGGTATCGTTTTCGTGGGTAGCAAATTTTTTAATAATCTGCTGCTTCTTTTTTTTATCAATCATATTTGATTCCTGCCGCGAAATTCCCAGTATTCGTCCAAATCGCTTATTAGCTAATGTGGGCAGAAACCAAGAATAGCGCCTTAATTATTACATCTGCTATCTTATGATAAATCTTTTAATTTGTCAATGAATAAATGCTTGATAGAAATTAATATTGATTAATAGATTTCGGGTTACTGTTTTTGTTTACCGGCTTGCCCTAATAATTAAGGCTGCTGCCGTAAGCCACTAAAACCCAGATCCAGGACAAGACGGAAAAAATAATTAGAAATACCAACCTCCACCAATCTTCTTTTCTCATCACCCGCTGAAGCATTGATTGACTTTTTTGTTTTTCGGCCATAATTTTTAAAATTAAGTAATTAATAATATATTGAATTATTATAACACAAAAATTGGATAATAAAAAAGAAGCCCCGCCTCGACGTTACGTCGGGGCGGGATTATTTTTTAAAAACATCTTGGGGGGGGGCAAGGCATTAATCCCCAGCCGAGTCCGAACCAGTTTTCGGCATACCGCAATTGGGGCAGACCGTGGCTTCGCGAGAAGAGTCAAGATAGCCGCAGTGGGCACACGCCCGAAACCGATAACTCCGCTTGAGAAATTCCACCCTGACAGAAGGTGGGATTTGGACTGGCGAATTTATCGGCGCCTTATTGGGCGGAGAGCGGCGCGGCGGCTCGCCTCCTCGCCTCGATTCGGCGAAGCGGGGATTCGGCGAAGCGGGCGGTCCGAGTGGCGGCAAAGTCATAACACTATAATGATTTAAATCATGAATAGTGCTTCTGATATGAACCTGACCCGCCCGGCGAAAAATGCCATAAAGTTTTCGCGAAAGTTCATCATAGGAGTCGCCGGGAAATGCCCGCCACATGGCGCTTTGGCGAACCTGATAACCTCGCTTTTTTAAAAACCCCTGGAGCCACTGGATCATCTCTTGCTTGGTGATTCTGACCATTTTCTCACCTCTTTTTGAATTCAATAGTATAAGACAACGTCGGATTTTTAACTAGAATGAAAATTTATTTAAAGAACGTTTTTACTTAAAATCATTATACCACACAATATTATCTTTGTCAAATTCATTTATATTTTTCCTGTTTTATTTTGCTCTTATCAAAGTCCTCCTCGCTGTGCTCTGGCGCTTCATTGGCGGGAACGCCCAGAGGCATCAGGCATAAAACCCGATATTCCTCGGGAATATTCAAAAGATTCTTAACTTCTTTCTCGGCCTTGTCATTACCTTTGATTTGAATCCAGCCGCTGCCCAGCCCCTGTTCAGTCGCCTCAAGCCAAATATGTTCGGCGATAATAGAGCAATCTTCAACCCATTCCTTGCTTTCCTGCTCATGGCCAACCACCACGATTATGATATTGGCATTGGCCGCGTGCGTTGACCAGGGCGTGGTCTTGGATAATTTTTCTTTGGTCTGGGGGTCTTTAACGATAACCAAATCCCAAGGATAGGCGGCATTGGCCGACGGCGCATACATGGCCGCCATAATAATCTCATTTAATTTTTCTTCCGGAATATTTTCCGCCAGGTATTCTCTGACGGATCGGCGTTTTTTTATGGCTGGAATCATGGATTTAATTTTTAATTTTTAAAAAATAGTAGGTTATGCGGTTATAAATAATTTATATACTGCTTGGGGGAATATTAGCAAAATAGCAGCCAAAAATCAATTGACTTTTTAAATAAAATCTGTTATTATTGATTTTGATGTTTCTTGTTAAAAATGTCTAACTATAAAAAATTTGTCCGCGTAGCTCAGTGGATAGAGCAGTAGCCTTCTAAGCTATTGGTCGTCCCCCACCATTTGCTCTCATAAATAAAATCGCTTGCTCTTGTCCGCGTAGCTCAGTGGATAGAGCAGTAGCCTTCTAAGCTATTGGTCGTAGGTTCGATTCCTACCGCGGACGCGAACCGCAGGCGAAAAATGAGAGCAAATGGTGGGGGACCGCGGACGATATTGTGCTGGCGATTGGCGCCCGTAGCTTAGCTGGATAAAGCGTTGGCCTCCGAAGCCAAAGATCGTGCGTTCAAATCGCGCCGGGCGCATAAAAATTTATGGTGACTATAGTTTAACGGTAGAACAGCGGGTTGTGATCCCGCTAGCGAGGGTCCAACTCCCTCTAGTCACCCAAACAAACAAAAATCACCCCGATGTCACGTCGGGGTAATTTTTGTTTTGATAAAATTTCATTTCTAAACGGTCATTTTTAAATAAAAAAGAAAGGCGGGCTTGTTCAAATGCCTGCCTTTCTGATATATGAATTTGATTGTTGTTAACTCCTATTATTAGATACGCAAAAAATAGCCGGTTTATTTCAAACCGGCTATTTAATATTGATGATTTCTGATTTTAAATTCATTCTTTTTAAAATTTCCTCAATTTCAATTTTATCCTTAACAATTTGCGGTTGGCCATAATCATAAATATGAATAGGAATAATTTCTATTTTTTCTAAATTTTTATCTTTAAAATAGGCCTTGGCAATCGCGCCTTGCTGGGTTTCCCGCGACCACATCTGGTCAAAAACCAAATTGCCGAGCGAATATAAAATCGGCTTGCCCTGGTAAATTTCCGTGGTCTGGACCCAATGCGGATGATGGCCAATGACCAAATCCGCGCCCGCGTCAATTACGGCATGAGCAAAGTCCTTTTGCTGTTTATTCGGCGAGGCGATATATTCGGTTCCGGCGTGCATTTCAACGATTAAAATATCCACTTTCTTTTTAAACTCGCTCACATCTTTTTTCGCTTGCTCAATGTTCATGTTAGCGATGCCCGCCACGCTGCCAGTCGCCACATACAAATCAGCCAGATAGCCGTAGCCCAAAAAACCAAACTTAAAGCCATTGGCTTCTATAATCTTGCCTTGACGCGCTTCGGTAAAATTTTTGCCCGCGCCCACATATTCAATCTGATTTTTTGCCAATAGATCAAAAGTATCTAACATGCCATTCTGCCCCTTATCGCCAAAATGATTGTTGGCTAAGGTTATTAAATCAATGCCCGCGTCTTTTAATCCGCTTATAGCTTTCGGGTCGGCGTTGAAAGCAAATGAGCCGGTGAGCACGGTGTGGTCGCCGCCGTAAGTGAACGGCGATTCCAAATTAACGGCCGCGATATCAGCGTCCTTAAAAATTGAGGCCACATTTTTAAACGGCCAAAAAAAATCCTGATACTTAACCATTTTCTGGCCCACCACCCGCGACAGCATCACATCGCCGCCGAAAACCAAGGTGGTTTTTTTCGGCACAACAGGCGCGGGTGATAATTTATTGGTGGAGGTCGGCGCCAATTCATTTTCGCCCAAAATCTTTTCCGCGATTTTTTGAGTAGCCGCGGGCGCGTTAATAACTTTTACCGCCCAAAAAATCCCTAAAATTATGATCAGGGCCAACGCCAGCCAAAAATAAATTTTTTTATTGATTTTCATGCTACTTTAAGTCCAGAATCTAACCTATTTATAACATAAATTTAAAAAATTTAAATCCCCGTCCCGACATTCGTCGAAACGGGGAATATTTTTATTCTTTTTAACCACACCACTCCCTGGCATTCTGAAACATTTTAAGCCAAGGCGAGGCCTTTAAATCATTTTTCCAATTCTCGGACATATAATGCCACTGCCATTTTAGGAACGCGCGTTCCGGATGAGGCATCATGGCCAAATGCCGGCCATCACGCGAGCAAAGAGCGGTAATACCATCGGGCGAACCGTTGGGATTAAACGGATATTTTTCCGTTGCCATCCCACATTCGTCAACATAAACCAGCGGCGTCAAATATTCACTTTGGATGGCGTCAAGCAATTGAGCGTCTGGACAGAATAAACGCCCCTCGCCATGCGCCACCGGAATACCCAGCACCGAATTTTCCAGGCCCTTAAGCATAATGGCCGGACTGGGCAGGATTTTGACGGTTGACCAACGCGATTCAAAACGTTGAGATAAATTACGAATGAATCGCGGCTGATCCTCTTCGGCCAAACCCTTAAATGGTACCCAGCCGAGCAAAGCCATTAATTGACAGCCGTTACAAACCCCGAGCGAGAAAATATCGGGCCGTTCGTAAAAGCCGTCAAACATTTCCTTTAATCGTGAGTTGAATTTCACCACGCCGGCCCACCCCTTACCGCTGTCCAAAACATCGGCATAGGAGAAACCACCGACAAAAACCACGCCCCGGAATTGATCAAGGGTGGTCACGCCGGCAAGCAGGTCGGTCATAGTAACGTCCCAAGGTTCAAAACCGGCCGCAAAAAAAGCTGAGGTCATTTCACGGTCGCCATTACTGCCCTCCTCACGAACAATTGCCACCTTTAGTTTTTTTCCGCCAAACACGGCAAAATTGGTCGGCTGGGGCGTAAAGCTCAAAAAGTAAACTGAATTATCCCAGCCATGGCAGCGAGCCTGCTCTTTGGCCACGACTGGATTCATTTGTTCTTGTTCTAATTGGTCGCTGGTCGCTTCCCACCAATTCAGCAACTCCGAAGTTTCTCTGGCCAATAACGTATTACCATTTTGGCGAATGACCACCTTTTTTAGTAAGGTGGTTTTTCCCAAAATTGCAAAGACTAATCCTTTTTGCGCCAAAATCTGCTTAATGATTTTCTCGTTTTGGGGCAAGTATTCAATCACCCAGCCCACTTCCTCGGAAAACCATTTGGCAAACGAATTAATCCCGCTACGCAAACCGAGATTCACGCCGCAGTTTCCGGCCATGGCCATTTCCACCACCGTGGTAATCAACCCGCCATCACTGCGGTCATGCTGGGCCAGAATCAAATCCTCCTCAATCAAAGTTTGAATCGCCTTAAACGCTTCCGCCAAATATTGTTCATCCCAAACATCCGGACAATCATCGCCGATCTGACCCAAGGCCTGCGCCAAAGCCGAACCGCCCAAACAATTATGGCCACCGGATAAATCAATCAGCATTAACTTGCTTTTGCCAGGATATTTGATATCAGGCGTCACTTTTTTGGTAATATTGGGCATGGTGACATAGCCGCTCACCACTACTTGGCCCGGCGCTTTCACAATTTGGTCGTCAACTTTGGCGGCCATAGTCAAACTGTCTTTGCCGCCATCCGCGGCAATGCCCAGCTTAATCATTAAATCGCGCAAGGCCACGGCCGCATCATACATTTCCGGCCCCTCGCCTGGTTGTTTGGCGGCCCACATCCAATTGACCGAACATTTAATATCGGACAAGGAAGTGATTAACGCCGAGGCCATATTGGTCAACATTTCGGCCACGGCCATGCGCGCGCCGGCCCGGGGATTGACCAACATTTTAATCGGCTGTTCGCCAATGGCAATGGCCGCGCCGCTTTTGTCAAAATGACTTTGCGCCACGACAGCCACGTCGGCGACCGGCAATTGAAGCGGCCCGCAACATTGTTGTTGGGCAATAAGCCCAGTCACGCTGCGGTCCACTTTTCTCACCAGAAATCCTTTGGACCCGACCGAGGGCAAATGGAAAACTTTTTCCAGGGCCTCGCCAAAAGTCAGGGATTCTGGAATAACGAGCGGTTTTAAAACCCGCTTCACGCGATTGGCTGTGAAAGTTTTTTTGGGCATTTGGTCTAAAATTTTTTTCAGGTCAAGGTCAACCGGCGTGGAATCATCTTGACTGTCATAAACCGTAATTTTCCCATCACCGGTAATTTCACCCAACACTTCGCAATTGACTCGCTCACGACGGCAAATGGCTTGAAACTGCTCAAGCCAAATTGGATAAATAAGTAGCGCGTTTCTCTCCTGATACTCGGCGCTCCAAATTTCCAAAACCGACAAAGTTTTATCGCCAATGATAATTTTTCTGATATCAACACGGCCGCCGGCCGGATTGACTAATTCGGTCAACACGTTACACGGCCCGCCCGCGCCTTGGTCATGGATGCTTAAAATCGGATTCCGGTCACCCATTTCAATACAAGCGCGGATGACCCGATTCATTTTTTGTTCCATTTCGGCATTGCCGCGCTGAACCGCGTTGAAATCAAGCGCCGCTTCATTGGCGCCGGAAATCATGCTGGAAGCGGCGCCCCCGCCCACACCAATGCGATAAGCCGGACCGCCGATTTGGACAATCACCATGCCTTGGGCCGGCTCTTCTTTTTTCAAGTGGCGATGGTCAATTTGACCGACACCGCCCGTGAACATAATCGGCTTAAGCCATTCACGACGCTCACCGTTCGGCAGAGTTATGCCGAAAGTTCTGGTGAAACCCTGGATGACCGGTTCGCCGAATTCATTGCCATAACGCGACGCGCCATTGCTTTCCTCAATGAGGATTTTGCGAGGCAATGCCAAGTTGTAGGGATAATTCCAACCCGCCACTTCGCCGGGAATCGGATAATCGGCCAGATTTAAATTGCCCACGCAATAACCGGCCGTGCCCGCGATTACCAAACCGCCGCGACCGGTGGCTTGAATATCGCGAATCCGTCCGCCCGTGCCAGTTTGCGCGCCCGGTTCAGGCGCCACCCCGCTCGGGAAGTTGTGTGTCTCCGCGGTAAAGATAATATCGTAAACGCAATGCCTGAATCCAAGTTTTGAGCATGTCCCTGGTAAAGTCGGCAAAATTGTCCGAACATCGCAACCGGAAATAGCGCTGGAGTTGTCGCAAAAGGCCAACACGCTGTTGCCGGGATTGGCCTTAAGCGTTAACATGATAATTTCAAACAAGGTCTCGGACATCTTTTGGCCGTCAAAAACCATTTGGCCGCGGAAATATCCATGGCGGCAATGTTCGCTGTTAGCCTGGCCCAGTTGGAAGCATTCCACGTTGGTCGGATTGCGGCCCAAATCTTTGACGAATAGGTTGTAATAATAATTCACATCCCACTCATCCATGCCCAAACCCATTTCCCGGTTTATTCTTTGAAGCGCGCTAATGCCTCGCTCTATTAGTGGCACCTGATAAACTTGTTCCGGCGCCAATCCGGTTTCAAAATTTTCCAGCGGCCGCGGATAAACCGTTTCGGTCATCCGATCGTGATTTTCCGCGATAAATTGTTCCGCCGTCTCTTGAAGGTTGGGCGGCAAAACCAATCGCCGTGAACGCTCAAGGCGTAGAACTTTTTTCAAGCCGCAAGCGTGGCAAATAGAAACCGCGTTACTGGAAAAGGCAGTTTCAAAATTCAGCCGCGGCCCAATTTCCACAATCGGCCCGCCTAATCCCGCCCGCTCCAGAAACGGCCGTGGAGCAAAATTTTCCGGCTCAAAAGTTTCCGCCAAAAGCCATTTTAATATGGCCAACTCCTCGGCGGTAAGCGGCGAACTGGTTTCAATGTTGAAACAGTGCTCAAATCCACCATTAATTCTTCGATAAAATCTTTCCATCACTCCCTCGCTTTCTTTAAATTGGTCTTAAATTTTCAAGGTTCTTGGCCTTATCTAAACATAGGCCAACTAAAAAGTCAATCAATAAACAAAAATAGAAACGAGAATTAACTCATCTCTATTGCTGATTTTAAAAATTATTTTGAATTAATTTCTTATTAATTTTCTCTGCCTCAAATGCCGATAAACATAAGCGGCAATGGCCAAAATAATCAAAGCCGCGATGAGTAAATCAAAATTATGCAATTTTTCTCTAATCAGCGCCCAATTATTTCCCATCTTCACTCCCAGCCAAGCAAATAAAATGCTCCAAGGCAGGGCGCCGATAAAAGTATAAAAAGAAAATTTCTTAATGTCCATTTTTGCCACGCCCGCCGGAAAAGAAATATAGGTCCTGACCACCGGCAATAATCGGCCGAAAAAAACCGTGGCCTCGCCGTAATTTTTAAACCATCGGTCGGCCAAATCCAGGTCATGTTTGGAAATCAAAATATATTTGCCGTATTTATCCAAAAGCGGCCGCCCGCCTTTGTGGCCAAGCCAATAAGCCAAAAGTGAACCGGCTAAATTTCCCATGGTCCCGACAAAAACAACGGGCCAAAAGCCCATTTTTCCCGCCACCACCAAAAAACCGGAAAAGGGCATTATGACTTCCGAGGGCATGGGAATACCGGCGCTTTCCACCAGCATTAATAAAAATAATCCGGCATAGCCGGTGGCCTCAATCACCTTAACCACGATATTGGCGAGAAAGTTGATGAGAGTGAAAATCATAATTAGATGTTGGTAATTAACCTTTTTATTATAGCATATGAGATGGTAATTTATCTCAGACCGGATCCCATCTTCCAAAAAAACGAAAAAAATGCTAATATATAGCATATGAGTATCCCCACCAATCAAATAGAATGGCTGTTAGATATCTATGGCCATGATGATGGAAAGCGCGCTCCCAAAGATGTGGAAAAAATAAATCTGAGCCAGCTTATTTCCAAGCTCGGTTTTTTCTATGAAAAATTCCGAAACGCCATTGATTATAATGAGGAGCATCTGGTGCGACGCAATTCTTTAGAAAGATTTTTGCGGCGCCATATTTTATTTTTACAGGAAAAAAGGCCGCAAAAAATCAGCGAGTCGCTGATTAATGAATTCATCCGCGCCAGATATCTACCCAATGATACTCTGCCGGAAACCGTCATCAATGAAATCGCCACCACCTTAGAAAAATATCTGATTATCATCAGCTACGTGAACGGCCATAAATTAAACAGCGCCGGCCAATTAACCGATTGGCTGGTCAGCATCGGCTCATGCGAAATTGACGAACAATTGATTCCGATGGAAAAAGAAATGGCCATGGTGAATTTTATGTATTCCCATTTGGTTGATAATCTGACTTTTTTAAAAACTAACATTGAAGAAAAAGAAAAAAATCTGCAAATATATATCGCCACTCTGCGCACCCTGCTCAAGGCCGACCCCGCTACTTTGCGCTATCGGCTCTTAAAACTCTATCTGCCCAACTGGAACCGATTGGACCAAGAGGGCATTAGGGAATTTTTAGGCAATATTGACCTTATAAAAAATAAAATTGAGGCGCATCTTAGGCATCCGATCGGTTTTCAATTGGCCCATACCGCCCGCGGCCAATCCGTATTTTTTACGATTCTCAAAGAAGTGATGCAAAAAAATCAGGCGCCATTGCCGGAAATTTTCAACGACCCGGAAAAATTGGCAAAAACCGTGGAAGAGGTCTGCCTTAATAATTATCATCGCATCAGAGGCAAACTCATCGGCAGCATATCCAGGGTGATTATTTATATTCTCTTTACTAAAACAATCTTGGCTTTTATTCTTGAACTGCCTTACGACTATTTTATTGTCCAGCAAGTAAATTGGCGCGCTTTGGGCATTAATGTCGCTTTCCATCCTCTCTTAATGTTTTTCGTGGCCATGACCATACGGGTGCCGGGCGCCAAGAATACCCAAATCATCATCCAGGAGATAAAAAAAATCGTCTATGGCGAAGAAAGAAAAATTCTTTTCAAGGCCAAAAAATTAATGAAAATCGGATCGGTTAGCTACCTAATTTTTAATACGCTCTATGCCATTATGTTTGCCATTTCCTTTGGCATTGTGGTTAGCGCTTTGAAAATGCTGCATTTCAATATCTTAAGCGGTATTTTATTTATTTTCTTTTTAACCATCGTCAGCTTCTTCGGCTTCCGCCTGCGCAATTATGCCAAACAGCTTTCGGTTATTCCCCGAAAAGATAATTTCCTCAACTTTGTCGCCGATTTTTTAAGCTTGCCCATTATCCGCGTCGGCCAATTTTTCTCCACTAATTTTTCCAAAATAAATATCTTCCTTTTCATTCTGGACTTTATCATTGAAACGCCGTTTAAAATGCTGGTGGAATTCTTGGAAAAAGCGGTTTCTTTTATTAGGGAAAAGAGGGAAGAGATAGAATAGTTTTTCCTGAAATATTATTTTAATTTCACAAATTGTTTTTTGCCTCTTTGTAAAATCATTTCCTCTTTAATTTCAACTCGCAAATCAATACTGTTGATTAATTCATCATTAATTTTTATGGCGCCCTCTTTTATAAGACGGCGCATTTCGTTGTTGCTGTTGGCTAAACCGGCTAAGACAAATAAATCCAAGACGCCGATTTTACCCTTATTCAATTTATCTTTATTAATTCTTACTTCTGGAATTTCAACTGGTTTTTGGTGTTCCTGAAAAACCCGTTTGAAATTTTCTTCAGCTTCTTCCGCCGCTTTTCCGCCCAAATAAATTTTTACCGCCTCATAAGCCAATTTCATTTTTATATCGCGCGGATTAACCAGGCCCAAGGCCAGCTGGTCTTTGACTTCCAGCAAGGTCTCTTCCGAAATATCGGTTAAAATCTCAAATGAAGGCATAATCCTTTCATCGGGCCAACTCATTATTTTGCCGTACATATCGGCTGGCGAATCAACCAAAGTAATCGCATTACCCTCGGACTTGCCCATTTTTTTGCCGGTTGGGTCTTCAAGAAGTTTCATGGTAAGGACAAATTTTTCTTTATTTTTCATTTTCTTCATCAGGGTGCGGCCGGCCAGCATATTAAAGGTCTGGTCATTGCCGCCAATTTCCATATCCACATCCATGGTCACACAGTCATAGGCCTGAAAAATCGGATACAAAAATTCATGGACATGGATTTCTTTGCCCGCTTTAATTCTCTCCTGAAACATATCTCTTTCCAATAATCGGGAAACGGTAAAATAAGAAGCGAGTTCCAACATATCGGCCGGCTTCAGTTTATTGGTCCATTTTTCATTATGCAAAAAACGGATATTGGATTTAGTGGTGTCCAAAATCTTGCCAATCAATTTTTTGTAATCTTTAGCATTATTTAAAACCTGCTCTCGGCTTAGTGGCTGTCGGGTAGACAATTTATCGGTGGGATCGCCAATAGTCGCGGTGAAATCGCCGATTAAAACAATCACTTCGTGCCCCAGGTCCTGAAATTGCCGCAACTTTCTCAAGACCACCCCATGGCCGAGATGAAGCTGGCCCGTGGGGTCAATGCCATTATAAATCCGCAATTTCTTGCCAGACATTAAGACATTTTTAAGCGACTCTTTGTCGGGATACACATTTTCCACGCCGCGAGTTAAAACTTTTTCAATTTGTTTTTCGTCGGTGATTATTTTTGACATAAATATAAATTAATTTATTTTAAATTATTTAATTGCTGATTTAATTTTTCTAATTTATCTTTGGTGATTTTCATTTTTTCTGTTTCGCCATTTATCACTGCTTTAGGGGCGCGACTGGCAAAATTTTTGTCGTCCAATTTTAATTCAAGGCCTTTAATGTATTTTCCCGCTTCGGTTATTTCTTTTTGTAATCTTTTTTTCTCGGCTTCCATGTCAACTATGCCGGCCAGAGAAATATAAATTTCTATTCCGCCGACAACCGCGCCAATGCTATTTTCCGGTTTGGACCCCGACGTTACGTCAAGGCGACCCGTCCCTACTTCTATATTACAACGCGCCAATTTTTTAATAATTTCTTTTTGGCTTTCAATTAATTTCTTATTTTCTTGGCTAATGATCGTCGCGCTGATAAATTTTGCCGGTTCAATTTTGTATTCACTTTTTAGATTTCTGATGGATGAAATCATTTCCTTAATCAAATTAAAATTATTTTCGGCCTCTGATTTTTTATTTTTTTTCGCCTCGGGCCAATTTGAAACCATTAAAAAACTATTATCCAAATTTTTCCAAATCTCTTCGGTGATAAATGGACAAAATGGATGCCATAACTTTAAAACATTTTGCAAAGCATATAACAATATCTCATCTTTATTGCCCTCAATTTTGGCAATTTCAAGATACCAATCGGCAAAATCGCTCCAAGTAAATTCATAAAGAATATCACTGGCCATGGAAAAATTATATTTATCCATCTCTGGCGTGGCCGAATTTATAACCGAATTTAATTTAGCCAATATCCATCTATCGGCTAGGGTTTTTGCTTTCGGCGGTTTTTCAATTAATTTTATTTTCTCCACCGACGACAAAATATAGCGGGAAATGTTCCATAATTTATTGACAAAATTTCTCGCCCCTTCAACTTTCTCTTCATAAAATCTTGAATCGTTGCCCGGCGCCATGCCTTTCAATAAACTCAAACGCAGGGCGTCCGTGCCATATTTTTCTATAATCCGTAAAGGATCTAAGCCATTGCCCAGCGACTTAGAAAATTTCTTGCCATTTTTATCGCGCAATATGCCATGGATATAAACATCTTTAAAAGGAATATCGTCTAAGGCATAAGTGGTCAGCAAAATCATTCTCGCCATCCAGAAAAATAAAATTTCATAGCCCATCTGCATCCAAGTCGTGGGATGATATTTTTTCAAGTCCTTGGTTTTATCCGGCCAACCAAGCGTGGAAAATGTCCAAGCGCCCGAGGAAAACCAAGTATCAAGCGTGTCTTCATCTTGTGTCCAGTCCCCGCCTTTTGGTTTTGTATCGCTTACAATAATTTCGTCGCCGCGATACCAAATCGGAATGCGATGTCCCCACCAAATCTGGCGGGAAATACACCAATCGCGCAAATTATCAATCCAATGCAGATAAATATTATGGAATCTTTCGGGCGTAATCGTAATTTTTTTTTCTGGGTCGCCCTTATGGCCAATTGTAACCGCTTCACGCATTAAATCTTTCAAGCATTTATTTCGTCCGGGAATAATTTTATTTACATCAATAAACCATTGCTCCATGGGCAGGGCCTCCACCACATCGCCAAAACGATCCGAGGTGCCGACATTGTGGTCAACTTCTTCTTCGCTGATATATAAATCATTTTTTTTAAGCCACTTTACAAATTTTTCCCGCGCCTCTAAAATTGTTAAGCCCTGATATGCCGAACCCGCCTCTTCTGTCATGCGGCCGTCCGCGCCAATCACTTGAACTAAGCCAATGTCTTTATTTTTCAAATACATTTCATAATCAATGGCGCTATGGGCCGGCGTCACGCCGACCGCGCCCGTGCCATAATTTATATCAACCGCCTCATCGGCAATTATCGTAATCACTAATGGCTTTTTGGCGCCCGCTTCGCCGCGAGGCGAGCCGACGTCAACCGTAAATTTTTGGCCGATATATTCTTTATATCTTTCGTCATTTGGATTAACGGCCACGGCTGTATCGCCCAATTTTGTTTCCGGTCTGGTCGTGGCAATCGGAATCGGAAAATCTTTGGCGTATTTGAAAGTATGGACAACGGTTTTCTGGTCAACATAAACCAATTCGTCATCCGAGCAAGTTGACTGGCCTTTGACCGACCAATTAATCACCCGATAGCCCCTGTAGATTAAACCATCTTCATACATTCGCTTAAATAATTCATTGACCGCCTTTGACCTCGGCTCGTCAAAAGTATAGGCCAAGCGCGACCAATCGCAACTGGTGCCCATTTTTTTAATCTGGCTTAAAATCACGGCCTTGGAATTTTCCGCGTACTCGCGAACTTTTTCAAGTAATTTTTCCCGCCCCAAGTCCTGACGAGGATTTTTAATACCTTGCTTTTTCAAATCATCTTCCACTCTGGCTTGCGTCGCCACGGCCGCGTGGTCCGTGCCGGGAACAAGCAAGACGCGTTTGCCTTTCATCCTTTGATATCTAACGGCGGCATCGATTATCGACTGTTCCAGGGCATGGCCAAGATGAAGAATGCCGGTCACATTTGGCGGCGGCATGGACACCACAAATTTATCCGGCCGTTTACCGGGCAGATTATCCGGATTAAAAAATCCCGAGTCCTCCCATTTCTTATAAATAGCGTCTTCTACTTCGGCGGCGTTATAGGTTTTCGCTAATTCAATTTTTGGCATAAAAAATATTTGATTTAATGTCTTAATTCTAATCAATTTGAAAATAATTTTCAAGTTCTTGCTATTTGACAAAAAACATCAAAAACGATAGAGTTGGAGCACTTACATCAGTAATGCTCTTTTTATAAAGAGTTAAAAAAAATAGGAGGTCTAAAAAACATGGGAGAGAAAGCGGTTCGAGTCGAAGTAATAATCGGCAGCGAATCGGACAGAAAAAAAATCCAGCCCTGTCTGGATATCTTATCGAAGCTCGGGATTCCCTGGGCTTTAACTATTGTGTCCTGTCACCGTCACACAGATCAATTGGATCGCCATATTACGGAACTGATCGGCGGTGGGGTGAAATTCATCATCGCGGCCGCAGGTATGGCGGCGGATCTTCCCGGATTTCTGACTGCCAAAGTCAAGGGTCACGGCATTTTGGTTATCGGTGTTGCGCTATCAAGCGCCAATTTTCCCGATGCCATGGACGCCCTACTCAATATCGTGCGGATGCCACCCGGCGTACCCCTGGTTTGCGCGGGCATTGATGAAGCCGGCGCAAAAAACGCAGCGCTGTTTGTGGCCGAGGCCTGTGCGGCGCTTAAGGGCCAATTCGGCCCCAACGAACGAGAATTATCTTTATTCTACAAAAAAATGCAAGCCGAAAAGCCGGTAAGCATTCGTTGCGAACGCGGCGGCGCTGAATTAAATACCGAAACCCTAGAAACGTGGCATGCACCCCGAAATTAGGACGCCCATAAAGGAATACATTTAGTGAAGTAGAATTGAAAATTGAATTCTAAATCCGAAAGGAGAACTAATAATGAACGACGTCTTAATGGACATCTCTCTACCGGGCATAAAATGCATCAGAGGCAAGGTTAGGAATAATTTTGACCTCATAAACAGACATCGATTAATCGTGGCCACGGATCGCCTTTCCGCTTTTGATGTGGTCATGGCAGACCCAATTCCCCATAAGGGCATGGTCCTGACGCAACTCTCCGCGTTTTGGTTTGAAAAAATCAAGGAGTCATTCCCCTGGTTGCCGACACATTTCATTACCGCGGATTGGCAGGAAATTATCGAGCTTCATCCGGAAATTAAAGACGCCGGCGAGGACTTGGACGGCCGAAGTATGCTGGTCCATCACGCCCAACGAGTTTTGCCCGTTGAGGCCATTGTCCGTGGCTATCTTTACGGCTCCGGCTGGAAGGACTATCTGAAAAGCGGCGAAGTGTGCGGCATCAAATTGCCTGCGGGTATGAAGATGGCCGACTTAATGCCCTTTACCGCATTCACGCCTTCCACCAAAGCCGAGCAAGGCGAACACGACCAAAACATTCGCCCTGAAGACATGCAACTTGGTGCCAATGAGAAACAAGTCGTCACGGCGATTTCCATTCTACTTTATACTTGGGCCAATGCGTTCGCCCAAGCACGCGGCATAATCATCGCCGATACCAAATTCGAATTCGGCACTTTCCCCGACGGCATTTACCTAATTGATGAGGTCCTAACGCCCGATTCTTCCCGTTTCTGGCCCAAGGACCAATATCAGCCGGGCGATGAACAACCCAGCTTTGACAAACAATTTGTCCGTGATTACCTGGAAAAGTTGGTTCAAGCCGGTCAGTGGGATAAAAAATCCCCGGCGCCGCGCCTGCCACAGGAGATCATTGACGGCACGAGCAGACGTTATCTGCAAGCTCTGGAAATACTTACTGGAAAAGGACTTGATAAAGACACGCCTTTTTGCAATGTTTGCGGTGGCATCACTGTACGTATGGGCACCTGCTACAAATGCCTCTTTTGCGGCAACTCCATGAGTTGCTCATAAGCTCATTAATTCACTAAATAAAAATCCAAGCCATCCAACAAAACGGATGGCTTTTAAACTTCAGCGGATAAAACGTGGAATCGGCAAATGGGCCAGACAATTGACACTAATTGAAATTTAATATAAGATACTCTATTGGATTCATTTTAATTTTATAATCTCAAAAATATTTCTTATGGCTTTAACAGCAATCCAACAGACATTTGAGCTGATTAAAAAAAGCAGAGACATTCTTATTATTTTTAAAAAGGACTGGACCGGCGATGCCTTAGCCAGTTCTTTGGCCTTGGCCAATATTTTAAAAAAATCAGATAAGCAAGTTGATATTGTCTGCCAGGATTTCAAGCCAAGCGCCGCTCTTTCTTTTTTGCCGTTGCCGTTAATTCTTACCGGCCTGCAAAACCTCCAAAAATTTATCATCAGCATCAAGACGACCGATACTCAAATAGGTGAATTTTTTTATGCTCGCGACAAGGAAAGATTAAATATTTACCTTACTCCCCAAGAAGGCCAATTTAATGACCGCGACATTTCCACCTCTACTTCGGATTATAAATATGACTTGATTTTTATTATTAATTCTCCGGATTTAGAATCATTGGGCGAGGTCTATGACCGTCATCCGGAATTTTTTTATAAAACCGCGAAAATTAATATTGATAATTCAGGCCGGAATGAATATTTCGGCAATATTGATTTGGTTAATTTAACCGCCAGCGCCACGGCCGAGATAATTTACGACCTGATAAAAAATATTGAGGAAAAATTAATTGATGAAGACGTGGCGACTTATCTTTTGGCCGGGATAATTCTGGCCACCAAGAATTTCAAGACGTCGAATGTCACGCCGCAAACCTTAAGCATTGCCAGCTTGCTTGTGGCTAAGGGCGGACGGCGCGAACAAATTGTTCAAAATTTATATCAAAACCGATTTTTATCTACTTTAAAATTGTGGGGGCGGGTTCTAACACGGCTTAATCGTGACTTAGGCGGACGGCTGGTCTGGTCGGTAATTTCCGCCTCTGATTTTTTAGAAACCTCAACCGCGCCGGCCGAGCTAATTGATGTAATTGACGAGCTAATCGTCTCCATGCCCAAAACCGAAGTCGTCGCCTTAATTTATGAAATTAAGGAGGTGAATGGCGCAAAAATAAAATGCCTGCTTTATTCGGCGAAAAATAATCTTGATTCCCTTTTTATGGCTAAAAAATTCAATCCGGAAGGTAATAAAGAATTAGCCAAATTTTCCTTATCCGATACCAATTTAGCCCAAGCCGAGCAAATTATAATCCAAGAAATTAAAGGCAAACTTAATCTTGAAAATTAAAAAAAAGTGATTTATACTGGATAGAGGTAATGTCGCTCGGGCCAGTAGCTCCCGCCTCGACTCGCGGAGTCGACGCGAGGCGGGAAGCGACTGGTTTGTTAAAAAATAATAATAAAGAAAAAAAAATTATGTCTAAACCGGCAAAAAAACCGTCTTCTTTAAAAGTTAAAATAAAAGAAGTAAGGTAGGTTTTGTTCTTTTAAAATATTAGTGCTATAATGAACTAATGATTTATTGTTTTATTAAAGTAATTTAAAGGTTCAATTATGGCGCGTTTTAAAGATAGAGAAAAAGCTTTAGCTCTCAGAAAACAAGAAATGAGCTATAGTCAAATAAAGAAAATCTTGGGAGTAAGTAAAAGTACTTTGAGTCTTTGGCTTAGGGATTATCCCCTTTCTAAACAAAGAATAAGAGAACTTAGAGATTGCAACGAACAAAGAATTGAACGATATCGAGAAACAAGACGCAAAACAAGAGAAAAAAGATTAAAAGAAACTTACGACATTCAAAAAAAATTATTGTTACCATTAACAAAAAGAGAGCTTTTTATTGCGGGTTTGTTTCTTTATTTGGGTGAAGGTACAAAATATCGAATTTTTGGATTATCCGTTTCTAACACAGATCCTTCTGTAATCAAATTTTTCATCTACTGGCTTAATAAAATTTTATCTGTTCCAAAAGAAAAAATAAACGTACAATTACAGTTATATAATGATATGGACATACAGAAAGAAATTAATTACTGGTCAACAATATTAAAAATTCCGTTAAAACAATTTAGCAAACCATACATCAAAGAAACTTCGAGCAAAAGAATAAATCATAAAGGAAGCTTTGGTCATGGCACTTGCAATGTGCGAATTAATGACGTTAGACTTGGAGAAAAAATAATTATGAGCATAAAAACAATAAGCGATAAATATCAGTAAATTTTGTGGGCGTGTAGCTCAGTGGTAGTAGCACAAACCTTATAAGTTTGGGGTCGCAGGTTCGATCCCTGCCACGCCCACCATATAAAAATTTGGGCACTTGGCGCAGTGGTTAGCGCGTTGCTTCGACATAACAGGGGTCGATGGTTCGAATCCATCTATGCGCATTGAAAAATTAATAAGGACGGCTAGCTCAGTTGGTTAGAGCGTCTCGTTGACATCGAGGAGGGTCGCGAAGCGACGGGCAGAAGCGAGGCGAAGACGAGCGTAGATGAATGCGAGCAAGTGCGAGCATTCAGCTCTGCCCGGGAACACAAGTTCAATTCTCATAAAACAATAAGGACATTTAGCTCAGTTGGTTAGAGCGTCTCGTTGACGTCGAGAAGGTCAGTGGTTCGAATCCACTAATGTCCACCCTGAAAATCTCTTTAAAAATTAGGGTGCATTGCGCCCTGATTTTTGTTAAAATGAATATATGAAAGAAATTGAGCAAAAATTAATCAATTGGCAAGAAGCTGTCCTAAAACAGCCGGCTTTTAATTTTATTAAAAAAATAATTAAACAATTTCCCGAAGCCAATATTTATTTGGTCGGCGGCGCGGTAAGGGATATTATCCTTGAAAGAGAAACAAAAGATTTTGACTTTGTGGTCGGAAAAATAGAAGCGAAAGACATAGAAAAATTTTTAGCCAAAGAAGGAAAAATAAATTTGGTCGGCAAAAGTTTTGGGGTGTTTAAATTCGTTCCCGACCCCCTCCTTCACCTCCCCCTTAATAAGGGGGAGGGGGGTGGGGGTTTAGATCCCATTGACATTGCCCTGCCCCGCACCGAGCACGCGAGTATGACCGGCGGTTATCGCGACTTTGAAATTCAAAGCGACAAAAATTTGCCGATTGAAGAGGACTTGGGCCGGCGCGATTTCACCATCAATGCTCTGGCTTGGGACATTAAAAATCAAAAATTAATTGATGAATTCGGCGGGATAAAAGATTTAGAAAATAAAATTATCAAAGCCATTGGCCAGCCCGAGCAAAGATTCCAAGAGGACTATACGAGAATGTTAAGGGCCATTAGATTTTCCTGCCAGCTTAATTTTGAAATAGAAAACAAAACCTTATCCACCATCAAAAAAAAGGCGGAAGAAATCAGATCAATACCGAAAGAAAGAATCAATGAAGAATTGACGAAAATCATTATGTCCGATAACGCCGAAACCGGATTGCGTTCAATGCAAAAAATCGGCTTGATTAAAATTTTAATTCCGGAACTGGAAGAAGGCGTGGGCGTAGGGCAAAACAAGGAACACATTTATGAGGTGTTTGAGCACAATATCCGCTCTCTCGGCGCGGCGGCCCAAAAAAAATTCAAACTGGAAATTCGGCTGGCCGCCTTATTTCATGATATCGGCAAACCAATGGCCAAAGAAGGCGACGGTCCTAATTCTACTTTTTATAATCATGACCAAATGGGCGCTAAGATGACCAAGGAAATCTTAAAACACTTGAATTATCCAAATGATATTATAAAAAAAGTCACTCATTTGGTGCGTTATCATATGTTTTATTATGCCTTGGATACGGTGAGCGACGCCGGCGTCAGGCGCTTGCTTAATCGGCTCGGCCAAGAAAATATTGAGGACTTTATTAATGTCAGAATCTGCGACCGCTTGGGCATGGGCCGGCCTAAGGCCAAACCGTGGAAATTAATTGAGCTGGAAAAACGATTCAAAGAAGTGGTCCTGGAACCGATTACGCCGAAAATGTTAAAGATTAACGGCCGGGAAATAATGGCCAGCCAAAAATTAAAACCCGGCCCAAAAATCGGCTTGCTCTTGAACGCTATTTTAGGAGAAATTTTAGAAAACCCCGAAAAAAACGATAAAGAATATTTATTAAAAAGAGTTGAAGAATTGAATGAATTTTCGGATGAAAAGCTAAAATCAATGCATCCGGATATTAAATTTTATGAAGAAGAAAGAAAACGGCTCCTTCATCAAAAAAATAAAAGTTAATCTTGAAAACCGGGGCCAGCGGCTTGATAAATTTTTAGCCGAGAAACTGCCCGATTTATCGCGGTCGCAAATCAAAAAACTCATTAAAAATGAGATAATTTCAGTTAATGGCAAAAAATCTTCGGTGCATCAATTTTTAAAAGAAGGGAATATTATTGAAATTTCAAATGACAAATTACCAATATCCAAAAAATCAGAAAAATATATCATTAAGGCAACCGCTCAACCGCTCGCCGAACCAAAAATTATTGCCGAGGAAAATGATTTTTTAATAATGGAAAAACCGGCCGGACTGCTGGTCCATCCCACCGAAAGAAACGAAACCGATACTTTGGTGGACTGGCTCATTGACAAATTTCCCAAACTCAAAAAAATCGGCGAAAATCCAGAGCGCCCCGCCCTGGTCCACCGCTTAGACAAAGATGTTTCCGGCTTAATGATTATTCCCAAGACCCAAGAGGCCTTTGATTATTTTAAACGGCAATTCAAAGAGCATAATATCATCAAAAAATATATCGGGCTGGTTTACGGGGAAATCAAAAGGGACGAGGCGGAAATAAATTTTGCCATTGGCCGGTCGGACAATAAAAAAGGATTGTTCGTGGCTCGCCCCAAGAGCAAAAAAGAACAATGGGACGATAAAGCCAAAAAAGCCATTACCAATTTCATGGTCCTTAAAAAATTCAAAAATTATACGCTGCTGGAAATCCAAATCCTCACGGGCCGCACCCATCAAATCCGCGTCCATCTGCTGGCTTATGGCCACCCGATTGTCGGTGATAGATTATACTTTCTTAAAAAATTAAAACCGAAAATTAATCTGGAAAGAATTTTCTTACACGCCTATCATTTATCTTTTATGGGGCCGGACAATAGGCCTTATGAATTTAACAGCAAACTGCCCGATAATTTAGAATCAATATTAACGGCTCTGAAATAACAGTGTCGGTCCTTTAAACTTTTCAAAACTTGCCAAGGGCATATAATTCTGCTAAAATTGATTCAGGTTTCTATTTTAAAAATTACGACTAACCATTATGGGCTTACCCAGCAAGAAAAGGACAAAAACATCCAAAAGGCAAAGGGCGTCGCATTTTGCCCTTAAAGCCGTCAAATTAAATGAATGCCCCCACTGCCATAAGCCGGTTTTGCCATACCATGCCTGCGAATTTTGCGGCTACTATAAAGGCCGGCAAATTATTACCATAAAAATAAAGAAAAAAACCGAAAAGCAAAGAGCGCAGGCAAGAAAACAAGACGCCAGAGAAAAGGAAGCGCCAAAAAACAAATAAGAGTATGTCCAATCGGCATTTAGCCAGAACCATCGCCGTTCAAACATTATACCAATGGGATTTCAACGGCCAAAAAGACAATGTCTATGACATTTTAGAGCATAATCGCCAAGAATTTGCCCCGGAATTTGACGATGGCGGTTTTATCAAGCACCTGATTGAGGGGGTGATTAACAATAAAAAAGAGGTTGACGATTATATCGTTAAGTTTGCCCCGGAATGGCCCTTGGAACAAATCACTATTGTTGACCGCAATATTCTTCGTCTGGGCACCTATGAATTAAAATTTGATGAAGACATTCCCGCCAAGGTGGCAATTAATGAGTCCATTGAATTAGCCAAAACCTTCGGCGGCGAGTCATCCGGCAAATTTGTTAACGGCGTGCTCGGCGCCATTTATAAAGAAATTGGAGAAAAAAAAGTTGACCATAAAGACCGTTAAATCCGGGACGGAAAAAAGCCCGGAAAACCCAGAGCATGAGACGGAAACCAATGATAATTTAACCGAAAAATAATTGAAGCCATGAAAGATATTGCCAAATTAGAAAAAATTTTAAAGGTAAAATTTAAAAATAAGGACTTACTGATTCAAGCCGTGGTCCATCGCTCCTATTTAAACGAGCATCCTGAATTTAAATTAGACCATAACGAACGACTGGAATTTTTGGGCGATGCGATTTTAGAAATGGTGGTGACCGATCATCTTTATAAGCATTATCCTAATCCGGAAGGCGAGCTGACCAATTGGCGCGCGAGCTTGGTCAATAGTATTACCCTGGCTAATATTGCCGAGCAATTGGACATTGAGCCGTTTCTTTATTTAAGCCGGGGCGAGGCCAAGGACAGTAACGCCAAAAGCCGGCAATACATCCTGGCCAATGCCATGGAATCAATTATCGGCGCGATTTATCTTGATTTGGGCTTAATCGCGGTAAAAAAATTTATTGAAAAAAATATTATCAGCAAATTGAAAGATATTCTGGCCAAAAAACTCTATATTGATCCAAAAAGTTATTTTCAAGAAGCGGCTCAAGAAAAATTAAGCATCACCCCAATCTACAAAGTCCTCAAATCGTCCGGCCCGGACCACGCAAAAATTTTTGAAATCGGCGCTTATCTGGAAAAAGAATTGGTCGCCACGGGCAAGGGCACAAGCAAGCAGGAAGCGCAAACAGAAGCGGCAAAAAACGCGCTCGCCCAAAAAAATTGGCAAATTAAATAGCGGCTAAAAAATTTAAATAAAAATCCTATGCTTATTGATAATTTCCTCAAAGAGGCGGTCAAACAAAAGGCCTCTGATTTCCATTTGGTGGCTGATATGCCACCCCATATCCGCGTTAATGGCGACTTAAGGCCATTAAACAAAAAACCAATCGGCGCCAAAGAAATAGAGGCCCTGATAAAAGAATGCCTGACCGACAATTTATTTAAAAAATTTGTCATTGAAAGAGAGCTGGATTTCGCCCATGAAACCCCTGATGGTTCCCGCTTCCGTATAAACATCCACTGGGAAAAAGGCAATGTCGGTTTGGCCGCCAGAACCATTCCTTCGCAAGTGCCAAGCATGAAGGAAATCGGCATGTCGGAAGTGGTTTATGATCTTTGCAATCTTGACCGCGGCCTGATTTTAGTGACCGGGCCAACGGGTTGCGGTAAGTCCACTTCCTTGGCCGCGATGATTGATTTTATAAATAAAACCAAGGGCGTTAACATTATCACCCTGGAAGATCCGATTGAGTTCGTTTTCAAGCCGATAAAAAGCATCGTCAGACAAAGACAATTAGGCACCGACATCCTGTCTTTTCAAAACGGCCTGGTCCATGTTCTGCGCCAAGACCCGAATGTGATCATGGTCGGCGAAATGAGAAATTTAGAAACCATTGCGACGACCATTACTCTGGCGGAAACCGGGCATTTGGTCTTTGCCACCCTGCATACTTACAGCGCGGCGCAAACCATTGACCGTATTATAGACATCTTCCCGCCCTATCAGCAAAATCAAGTGCGCATGCAAATATCACTGACCCTTAAAGGCATTATCTCGCAAAAATTACTCCATAGCACTGACGGCAAAAGAGTCGCCGCCAGAGAAATATTAATCAACACTCCGGCTATTTCCAACTTGATTCGAGAAAATAAAATCGCCCAAATCAAATCCACGATGCAGACCAGCGCCAAGGAAAAAATGATTACCATGGATGTTGCCATTAAAAAATTATATGAGGAAGGCGTTATTGCCCGCGAAATCATGGAAGCCAATATCTCGCCTTTTGATAAAATCGCCTATTAGATTATAAATAAAAAAATCAACCCCGCCTCTCGCGAAAAGTAGGGTTGATTTTTTTATAATTTTATGATAATCTTAAATTTGTTTAAAACTGAATTAGGCGTTTTAAGCACCCGTAGCTCAACTGGATAGAGTACTTGGCTTCGGACCAAGGGGTTGCAGGTTCGAATCCTGCCGGGTGCGATATTAACACTTAACACTTAACACTTAACCATTAACCGTTAACTTAAAACTTATTGTTAATTGTCAACTGTCAAAAGTTAATTGTTATCGTGGGACGTTAGCTCAGTTGGTAGAGCAGATCCCTCTTAAGGATATGGTCGCAGGTTCGAATCCTGCACGTCCCACTTATTTAAAACCCCCTGATTAATCAGGGGGTTTTAAATAAGTGGTGCCTTTTGGTTAAAATCCGAACTTTTTTTGACGAAAATCCGGACTGCAAATTCTGACGCTCCGCCCCGCCGCCCGCCTCCGCT
>Ga0265296_1000510_pt1 | contig 57955 bp, 53 predicted proteins | sample MunlanPumphouse1_FD_189073 | JGI IMG/M metagenome (GOLD analysis project Ga0265296, IMG submission 189073) | Groundwater microbial communities from a municipal landfill in Southern Ontario, Canada - Pumphouse #1 | ecosystem: Environmental > Aquatic > Deep subsurface > Groundwater | place...
GACGGTTGGTGTTCGGTGATATTTTCTAATTGCTTGACACGGTGGATATATATGGACATCACACTATGAAATTGCATCAATAATGAATTATGGCGCAGTTTCATAGTGTGATGTCTTTAGACCCATATTGACTGCCATAATATATCTTGCTATACTGTAAACATATTAATAAACCCCAAGACATGGGGCTGAAATTATCTTAAAAATGGCTAAAATATGGGTTTTTATTCAAGCCAAGAGATAATTTTCGGCTAATTCTTTCTTTTAGAAAGAGTTGAAAAACTCTTTTTATTTGTCCAGCAGGTTTGCGTTTCACTAAATTGGTCTGTTGCCAAAGGGTCTGCCGCCAAATACGCTTTTGAAGCGAAATTGACAAAATTGGAGATAAATTTTTTGGAAAATTTAGCCCAATTTTGAAAATTGCAACCAAAATGGTATCTGGTGACGGACCACAAATGTGTTTTAACTCAAGCAAGCAGGCAAAAAATTTATGACAACTTTAAAAGAAGAAGTTAAAGAAGTGTTGGAGGATAAGAAAAATAATAATTTTAAGCAGCTCTTGGCTGACGCGCAATATACCAAGTTTCCTAAAAAGGGCGATTTGGTTAATGGCGAGATTTTATCAGTGTCCCGTTCTTTGGTGCGTATTAATTTTCCATATCTGAATACAGGCGTGGTGCGCGGCGAGGAATTGTATGAGTCCCCGGAATTTTCCAATTTAAAAATCGGCAGTAATGTTGAAGCTACCATTGTATCTCTGGAAAATGAAAATGGCGAAATGGAGCTTTCTTTCCGCGAAGCCGGTCAGAAAAAATCTTGGGATATTTTATTTGATTTACTAAAAGAAGGCAAGACAGTGGAGGTAAAAATCAAAGACGCCAATCGCGGCGGATTGATTATTATGCTGGATTCGGTCCCTGGTTTTTTGCCTGTGTCGCAACTTAATCCTGAACATTATCCGCGCGTTGCCGGCGGAGATAAAAACAAGATTTTGGAGCGTTTGAAATCCTACATTGGCCAAGGTTTTTTAGTTAAAATTTTTGATGTTAATCAAAAAGAAGATAAGTTGATTGTTTCTGAAAAAGCAGCGTGGGAAGATGAAAAGCGCGGTTTATTGAATTCTTATAAAATAGGCGCCGTTGTTGAGGGCGCTATCACCGCGTTAACTGATTTTGGCGCTTTTATCCGTTTTGATGAAGTTGAAGGATTGATTCATATTTCAGAAATTGCTTGGCAGCGGCTGGATCATCCAAGAGATGTTTTAAAGGTTGGGGAAAAAGTCAAAGCCGAGATTATTCAGATTGAAGGCTCTAAAATTTTTCTTTCCATTAAAAAATTAATGAAAGATCCTTGGGAAAATATTAATGAAAAATACGCTGTCGGCCAAAAAGTCAAAGGAACTGTTTTAAAAGTTAATCCTTTTGGTTTGTTTGTGGAATTGGATAAAGATATTCATGGTTTGGCGCATATTTCCAGTTTTGAAAATATTTCAGGTAAAGAAATCAGCTCTCTTATTAAGGAAGGAGAAAAACTGGAATTTGAAATAATCTCAATTGAACCTGCCAATCACCGCTTGGGTTTGAAACTTTCCTCTCCTGAGGAAGTTTTGAAGAAGAAAAATAAAGAATAAAATTAATATGTCATCACTAATCAAAAATTTAATTTTATTTGTGGCGACGCTTGTTTTATTGTCTTTAGTTTGGAGCGGCGCGTCAACTAACAGGCCTAAGGTTGAACAAGTGAGTTTGGATCGCGTTATCAGTCAGATTGATAAGCAGGAAATCAAAAAAATTGAGGTTTCCGGAGATATTATTAAAGTATTTTTAAAAGATGATAAAGTTGAAGAGGCAAAAAAAGAAAGCGGAGATACTTTGAGCGCACTTATTAAAAATTATAATGTTGACCCCAAAAAGTTAGAAGGTGTGGAAGTAAGCGTTAAGAACGAGCGCGGTTGGGGATTTTGGCTTAGCACCATGTTGCCTTTCCTTCTGCCATTTTTATTTTTGGGCGTTTTGTTATATTTTATGACACGGCAGGCGCAAGGAATAAATTCTCGCGCAATGGGTTTTGGTCAAAGCACAGCCAGAGAAAATCTAAAAGACGACAAAAATAAAAAGACATTTAAAGATGTCGCGGGTTGTAAAGAAGCAAAGGAAGAACTTTTGGAGGTAGTGGAATTTTTAAGCAGCCCAAAGAAATTCGCTGATATGGGCGCGAAAGTTCCCAAGGGCGTGTTGCTCATGGGCGCGCCGGGTACGGGCAAAACACTGCTCGCCAAGGCCGTGGCAGGAGAAGCAAATGTGCCTTTTTTTCATATGTCAGGCTCGGAATTTGTTGAGATGTTTGTTGGTGTCGGCGCTTCTCGCGTAAGGGATTTGTTCCGTCGCGCTAAAAAGGAGGCGCCAGCCATTGTTTTTATTGATGAAATTGACGCAGTGGGCCGTCGCCGCGGAGCTGGTTTAGGCGGTTCTCATGATGAGCGCGAACAAACCTTAAATCAAATTTTGGTGGAAATGGATGGATTTGAGCCCAATTCAGGAGTTATTGTAGTAGCGGCGACGAATCGTCCTGATGTTTTGGATCCAGCCTTGCTTCGTCCAGGCCGCTTTGACCGCAGAGTAGTGATTGATTTGCCTGATATTAAAGACCGTGAGGAAATTTTATTGGTGCATGCTAAAAACAAACCATTATCACGCGAGGTTTCTTTAAGAAAAATAGCCGAGCGCACACCTGGTTTTTCAGGAGCTGATTTAGCCAACTTGTTGAATGAGGCGGCTATTTTGGCCGTGCGTCTTAATAAAAAAGACATTGGCGAGGCGGAAATTTTGGAGAGTATTGATAAAGTAATTTTGGGTCCGGAGAAAAAAACACGCGTCATGACTGACAAAGAACGCGAGATGACGGCTTATCATGAAGCTGGACACGCGGTTGTTGCCAATTTTTTGCCTAATTGCGACCCTGTGCGCAAGGTTTCTATTATCGGCCGCGGATTGGCAGGCGGTTATACTTTGAGTATGCCGGAAAAAGATGTTCGTTATCAGACCATAGCCAGAATGAAAGATGATTTAGCTATGGCTTTAGGCGGTTATATGGCGGAAAAAATTATTTATGGCGACGACCAATTATCCACCGGTCCTTCCAGCGATTTGAAAAAGGCCACGCAAAGCGTGACTGCCATGGTGATGCGTTTTGGCATGAGCGATAAATTGGGCCCTCGTATGTTTGGCGATAATGAGGAATTTATTTTCTTAGCTCAAGAAATCCATGAAAAGAAAAGTTATAGCGAAAAAACAGCGGAATTGATTGACGCTGAAATTGCCAGTTTTCTTGAAGAAGCCAAAAACAAGGCGAGGGATATTATTATTAAACACAGGACAACTATGGATAATTTGGTTAAAATTTTATTGCAAAAAGAAACAGTTGAACAGGAAGAATTTAAGAAAATTATGGCTAAAACAGGCGGCGCGGCAATGGCCTAAATCAGACCCTTTAGTGGTTTAAATACATTTTAAAATGTATAGACATCACATTCCAAAATCGGACTCCAAGACCTGCTAATTTGGCAATCTCAATTGCCTTTCAACAAAAAATTAATGAGCCGTATCTACTGATACGCCTCACAAATTTTTTGTCTCCAAGATAACCGATATTGCCAAATTTTCAAGCTCTTAAGTCCTATTTTGGAATGTGATGTCTATATGTCTGTTGACATAAAGAGCGGTTTATTAGACCGTTCTTTTGTTTTTTGATATAATGGTATCAGTTAATTTTATTTGTCTTGTGGACAACTATCATAATATTTGTTCCATAGCGTTAATTTAAAAAATTTTATTCATAAAATTATGACCAAAAATAATTCTTCGCTCTACCGAGAAATTTTGCGTTACGCGTGGCGCGTCGCCTCTAAACAAAAGCAGTTGTGGATTTTGGGTATTTTTACTTCTTTAATCACTACTGGCGGCGCTTTTGAAATTTTTAGCCGCCAACTTAAGTTTGTTTTTTCTCCGAATGATTTGTTTTGGCAAGCGCGCTGGGGGGTTGGAAAAATGTTTGTTAATGATTATTCCGTCTGGTTTTTAGCCGTGATACTCGGCCTTTTGCTTTTGGGTTTGTTTGTCTTTGTTGTTTTCGCTTCTGTGCGTTCTTTTATTGCTTTAATAGCGGTTGGAGATAAATACGAGCCGGAAGACAAAATTGATTTGACCAATATCTGGTCTGAAGGAGAAGGTAAAACAGGTGAAGTTTTTTTGGCGGTGTTATTTTTTAAAATTGTAATTTGGCTGTCCATGGGTTTAAGTATTTTACCGCTCTGGTTTATTTGGTTTAGCGGTTATGTTGGGAAATTGATTTGGTTTTATCCAGCGCTTTTTTTAATCGGCATAATAATAAGTTTGACAGCCGCTTTTCTTTTGGTTTTAACTTCGGCTTTTATCGTGATAAAAAAAGAGAGCTTGGGACAAGCTATTTTCCGCGCGTGCGGCTTGTTTGTTAATAATTGGTTGGTTTGTTTTGAAATGGCCGCGTTGATTTTTTTGATAAATTGGCTTGTTGGCATTGTCGCGGTGGCAGCTACTTTAATAATTGGTATACCCACATTAATGTTGACGGTGGTTAGCGCCGCCTATGGTTTGCCAGCGCTTTTAAGCATTTCCGTGTTTTTGGGGACGGTTTTGATTTTATTGGTGATTTTGTTAACAGCAGGTTTTATGGGGGTATTTTTTACAGTTGCTTGGGCGCAGCTTTTTAAAAGAATGACTGAGGGACGCGCTTTTAGCAAGTTGCAACGTATAGTTGATAAATTAACGCGGCGAATTTAAAAATATGCTTTCTGGAGTAAAATTGGCTACTGATGGCGCTGGGGAAAAACTAAAAGGAAAGATGATAGACATCCGCGTCAAAGAAAAGGAGCAGGAAGCAACAGCGGTTGCCGCGTCTTTGAATATTCCTTATATCAACTTATTTCGTTTTCCAATTACTCCAAACGCCATATCTCTTATATCAAAAGAAGAAGCAGTAAAATTAAAGACCATTTGTTTTCTTTTTACCGGCGAGGAAATTCGCTTGGGTTCTGTTGAACCTGATAAAGAAAAAGTTAAGGAATTACTGCATACTTTGGAAGAACGCCACCATGCTCATGGCGCGCTTTATTTAATTTCCGAACACAGTTTGTCTGAGGCGTTCCATTTTTATGAAACCCTGCCAATCATTAAATCTGTTTCCAAAGATGTTTCAATCACGGAAGCCGACCTAAAAAAATTTGAAGAAGCCATATCTTCTTTGGCTGAGTTGAAAAAACAGTTGTCTATTTCTGTTAATATCAGCGATATAATTACAATTATGATAGCCGCGGCTTTGAAATTTGACGCTTCTGATATTCATGTGGAAGCAAAGGAAAATGAAATTGAGGTGCGTTTTAGATTAGATGGCATTTTGCAGGAAGTAAGTAAATTAAATAAAGATTTGTGGTCGCGAGTGGCTTCCCGCGTCAAACTTATTTCAGGTTTGAAAATAAATATTACGAATAAGCCGCAGGATGGACGATTCACTATTGTTTCCGCCGGTCAAAAAGTTGATGTTCGCGTCTCAACTATTCCTACTGTTTTTGGTGAATCTTTGGTTATGCGCGTTTTAAAACCATTGGCGGCAGTGTGGTTTGAAGAATTGGGTTTGCAAGATGAAATTTTAGCCGCGCTGAAAAGACAAATTAAAAAACCAACAGGTATGGTGGTGACCACTGGCCCAACCGGTTCTGGTAAGACAACCACCTTATATTCAATTTTGCAGCAATTAAACAAGCCGGGCGTGAAAATTATTACATTGGAAGATCCTGTTGAATACAAATTGCCGGGAATCAATCAAAGTCAGATTGACGCAGGCCGCGATTATACTTTTGCCAAGGGATTGCGTTCCATTTTGCGCCAGGACCCGGATGTTGTGATGGTTGGTGAAATACGCGATTTAGAAACCGCGGAAGTGGCGATTCAAGCGGCTTTGACCGGCCACTTTATGCTTTCCACCATTCATACCAACAGCGCGGCAGGCGCAATTCCAAGATTTTTATCAATGGGTGTCAAGCCATTTTTATTGGCTCCAGCTTTGAACGCTGTAATGGGGCAAAGATTGGTGCGGCGGCTGTGCCAAAAATGCCGTACTGAAGCAAAATTGGATGAAGAAATTATGGCTCAGATTAAAGAATCTTTAGGAAAATTATTGCCAGAGGTTTTTTCCAAGAAAAATTTGGATTTGAATAATTTGAAATTTTATACCAGCCCGGGATGCGGGGCGTGTGATTTTTTAGGTTATAAAGGGCGTATCGGTATTTATGAATTAATGGAAATGAATAAAGAACTGGAAGGAATGGTTTTAAAATCTGAGGCCTCAAATTATGTAATTGAGGAAGCGGCTGTTAGAAATGGGATGATTAAGATGGTCCAAGACGGTCTGTTAAAGGCATTGGCCGGCATTACTTCGGTTGACGAGGTCTTTAGAGTGGCGCAATAGTTTTTTTTGAAAATAATTTATTTTAAAAAATTTAAATATTTATTTATTATGCCGCCAAAAAAATCAATTGCGCCGCGTTCGCGCGGGAAAAAAATAATTAATAAACCTAAAATTGAAGAACCAAAAGTTATTATTTCTCCGGTCTTTGAAGAAACCGCCGCTGTTCCTGTAAGAGTTGAGGATCCTGTGTTGCGCGAATTTAATCCAACTCCGCGTTTTTATCGCACTATCGCTTTAAGTTTTTTAAGCATCGCTGTGATTTTAGTTGGCGGAGTTTTTATTTTTACATTGGGCAAGGCGGAAATAAATCTGTCTTTAAAACCAAAGACGGTCAATATTGATACTTTGCTCGCGGTTTCTGAAAAAGCTGGCGATTCAGATGGCCTTAACGGCTTGGTAGTAGAACTGCCTCTAACCGAAACAAAAGAATTCGCAGTGGAAGGAAGCGGGGAAGGAACTCCGGCCCAAGCTGTTGGCAAAGTTACAATTTATAATAATACAGGACGCAATCAAACTTTAGTCGCGCCAACTCGTTTGTTGTCGGCGGATAATATTTTGTTTAGGATGAAGAAGACATTGGTGATTTTGGCGGAAGGTAAAGCGATTTCGGATGTTTACGCTGACAAACCCGGCGCGGAAGGTAATATTGGGCCGTCTAAGTTCACTATTCCGGGGCTTTCTCAAGAGTTGCAAAAAAGTATTTATGCAGAGAGCGCGGAAAGTATGCTTGGCGGTATAAAATACGTTAAAATTTTGGCTGAGGAAGATATTAAAAAGGCGCAGGATATTTTGGTTGCAGACTTGTTAAAAGTCGGCGAGACAAAAATAAAAGAGACATTAGGATCCAGCAGCACTTTTTACAACAGCATATTTTCCACTGATATTACCACTGTTAAAAGCGAGCCAAAAGTTGGAGAAAGCGTGGACAGATTTAAATTATTTGTTTTAATTAAAGTTACTGGCGTGTTTTACAATTCAGCTGATTTGGATAAAAAAATAGCTGATGAATTGCGTTCGTCTTTGAGCGAAAATGAGGTTGTTTTGGGCGCGCCTGCCGAACCTATGATTGTTTTAAATAAAATTGATTCGGCCGCAAAGACGGCTGAAATCAGAGTGACTCAAACAGTTTCCGCTCAAGTAAGTTATTTGGAGGATGTAATAAACAAAAATCAGATACTCGGGCGGCGTAAATCCGAGGTGGAGTCATATCTTAAAACATTGCCTTGGATTGATAATGTGGAAATTAAAACAAGCCCTTCATGGATTAGTAAATTACCCAATGATCTTAATAAAATAAAAATAAAAGTTCAGTAAAGAATATTTAAAAAAATCTTCCGTTTAAAAACGGAAGATTTTTTTTAGAAATTATAAGCAAAGCTTGAAATTTCGTCAGGCCTCGCAAGAAAGAAAACCTGCGGTTTTCTTTCTTGACTCGTCCTTAGAAATTATAAGCAAAGCTTGAAATTTCGTCAGGCCTCGCAAGAAAGAAAACCTGCGGTTTTCTTTCTTGACTCGTCCTTAGAAATTATAAGCAAAGCTTGAAATTTCGTCAGGCCTCGCAAGAAAGAAAACCTGCGGTTTTCTTTCTTGACTCGTCCTTAGAAATTATAGAGTTGGCGTTTTGCCGCTTGACCATCCTTCTTTGGGATTTCCAATAGATGCCATACTGCTGTTTCTTCTTGCATTTAGTCTTTCCGCCGCAGTATGGCCAATTTCGTAAAGCGCGCCAATTTCTTCAGCAGCATTTTTGTAAAGTTCAAAAAGTTTAGCTCTAGCTTTATTTTCGTTTAGTTCATTAGAGAATTGAGACGCTTTTTCCAAAGAGGATTTAATCATCTTTTTTTGAGCTTCAGTAGGTTCTATCACTTTACCAGTCAGAATATCTATTGCTAAGTTTATTTCCGCTTCTGATATTTTGGCAACCAGCGATGCCTTTGCAAAATTAGTACCCATATTTTTTAATTCCAATACTGATTTTTGGTATTTATTTTTGAATATAGCTTCTCTTTTTTTGTCCATTTTTTGTTCTTCTGTTTCTTTATTTCCTTTTAAAGATTCCAACCATTTTCTAAATATGTTTGGTTTTTTAGTCGCGGGTTGAGATTGAGGTTCAGGGGCAATCTCATAATTTCCTGTTATTTTTCTCCAAAAATTACGCAAGCCGCCTTCTTGTTTGACAGGTTTTTCCATTTCTCCAGCTGACCCATGCGTAAACATTATTTTTGGTCTTTCCAACGAATTGATTAAAGATGACCTGTTTTCCGCAATCTCGCCGCCGCCAACGATTCCAACGCCTGCTCTAATATCAATTTCTGCCGCTCGGTCGCGGAATCTGGCCATAACATTTGAAACTCGCGCGGTTTTTGGTGTAATTCCAAGTCGGTCAAGTTTTTGATACATTTCAGCTCCCGCAAGGCCTTCTTTGCCTTCTTGCTTTGCCAACCTTGTTGAGCTGGCCAATAATTCTTGTTGTCTTTCAGCGCTTATATCGGCTAAATCGCGCGGTTTTAATTTTTTGACAAAATTAAGATTGGCCATATCATCCATTAGTTCGGAGGCTTGTTTAGCTTTGGTTGTTTCATATCCAATTCTGGCGGCCTCTCTGGCTTGAGTATTGATTTCTTGTCTTTTTTTTATGTCAGTGGAAGCAGTTTTTAATTCCCATTTGTCTCTTAGCATGTCAAGTTTTTTAAAGACAGAAAGTTCATCCTTAACTTGGGCAGTTAAATTTTCTTCATCAAAAAGTTGGTCTCTATTTGCTTTTTTAAATTCGCTATATTTTGTCTTTATCAAATTAAAAAGTTCGTCAATATTCGCGACTCTATATTTGGCCTTTATATCTTCAAAAGCTTTTTCAACATCATCAGGAGCAGTACCATCGGATAATTCTCTCGGGGAAAATTTTTTTTCCGTCATTATATTTGTGACTTCGAAACTATCAAAAAGTTGAGCCGTATCTTTAAAAAGGGCTTGGCCGGTTCCAATGCCTCTTGCTTTTTCGGCTGCTTCTTGAGCTGCTTCGGTGATTCTATCATTTTTTCGTCTTAATGGGGTTTCCTTTGGCGTTCCACTTTGTGTTTCCTTTAAAGGGATTTGTTCTTCTGGAGAAGGAAATGGTCTCGCGACATCACGTGACATATATTTGTTTTTTTAAGTTTTAACTATAAGTTTTTAGTTATCTGAATTTATTATAGCGCGTCTTTTGTCTTTTGTCAAATCAAGAGTTATCCACTTGACAGAAATCGCGTTTTTGTTATGATTATTTGTTGCGAGGTTCTTTAACAAGGAGAGGAGTATGCAAGCAAAAATTGATAGTTTGAATGATTTTCGCGGGAAAGAGCATGCCTTTACATTGCTGGATCCGCCGCTCTTGTTCGGCAATGTTTTGGTTGATATCCGAGATTTTTTTGAAAGAGAAATTGAAGGTTTTGAACCTTTAGCTTTATTTGCCGAGTACTGTGAGATTTCCATTATCTTGGCCGCGGATAAGGAAAAAACGCCCAATCTAAGATTTTTCAATTATATTAGGGACATTACAATTCCTTTTGGCAAGACATTTTTTGTCAAAGGAATAAATCCCGCAACCAGCGGATTGCGCGGTAAAAATGGTGATTGGGTGGTTACTTTTGCTCTCATTGGCGAAGCGGTTTCAAAAATATACATAAATAAGCCGCGTATTCTCGTCCTTAGAACTACTCAAAATACCACTCATGTTTTAAGAAGTATCAATTTGAGATAGTAAACTTGGTTCATTGATAGCGCCTTCCGATAACCGGCGGCGCTTTTTTATTATTTTTTTAAATCACAAAATTAGATTGTCCGACAACTGCCAAAATGCTCTGAATTTGTCATTCCCGCGAAACAGACCGTTGAATAATTCCTATTTTTGTCATTCCCGACCTGATCGGGAATCCAGTTTTAACTAAATTAAGCTTATTACTGGATTCCCGCTTTCGCGGGAATGACACTACAATGAATTATTCAACGCTCTGGAAAGCGGGAATCCAGAAAATAAGCTCAATCAGACAAATGCTGGATTCCAGTTTACACGGGAATGGCAGTTGTTGAACAATCTCATTTTAAGCATCTTGAAAAAAACCGCGAAATCAATTAGAATTAAACCGCTTATGAAGTATCATATTATCACTTTTGGCTGTCAGATGAATAAAAGCGATTCAGAACGGATTGCCGGTTTTTTAAATGATTTTGGAATGATGAATGCTGTCGGTCCTAATGAAGCGGATTTGATTCTATTAAATACTTGCAGTGTTAGGCAAAGCGCGGAAGACAGGGTGTTTGGCGAGGCGCGTAATTTGTCGCGACTCAAACATACCAATCCAAATTTGGTAATCGCGGTGACAGGGTGTTTACCCGGACGAGACAAGGATGGGAAATTGCGCGCCAAGATGCAAGGCGTGGATTTATTTTTTCCAATTATTGATTTGGTAAAATTGCCGGAAATGCTTAGGCAATTTGGTTGGATTTTGAGTTCAAAAAAAGACGCGCCTTACAATTATTTATTAATAGCGCCGGTTTATAAAAATAATTTTCAGGCCCTTATTCCAATTCAAACCGGGTGTAATAATTTTTGCGCTTATTGCGTGGTGCCGTTTAGCAGAGGGCGGGAAGCGAATCGGCCGTTTAAAGAAATTTTGGAGGAGGTTAAAATTTTGGCCAAGCGCGGATATTTGGAAATCACTCTTTTGGGACAGACAATTAATAATTACAAGGCGTTGGATAAAGAAAATTTTTCAAATAATAACCCTTTTAAAAATAAAAATGATTTTGCCGCTCTGCTTTGGGAATTAAATCAAATTCATGGAATTGAACGAATTCATTTTACAGCAGCCGACCCGCAATATATGACTGATGAAGTTATTAATGCGTTGGTTTTATCAAAACAAGTTAATTATTTGCATTTACCTGTACAATCCGGCAGTAATTTTGTTTTGAAGCGGATGAATAGAAAATACACAGCGGAAAAATATTTGGAAATTATCAGCAAAATTAAAAAATCGCGGCATGGGATTGCCCTTGGCACGGATATTATTGTTGGTTTTCCTGGAGAAACAGAAGAAGATTTTAATCAAACTGTTGAACTTTATAAAAAAGTGGATTTTGATATTTCTTATAACGCCAAATACAGCCCGCGTTTTGGCACAGCTGCTTTTAGAATGAAGGACGATGTGCCAAGGGAAGAAAAAGAACGCCGTTGGTGGGTTTTACAGAGGTTGATGGAAGAGAATACTTTGCGGAAAAACCAAGCATATTTAGGAGTTGAAGCATCTGTCTTGGCTGAGAGAAGCGTTAATGGAATTTGTTCTGGAAATTCCAACGAGATGAAGTTGACGCAGTTTGCTGGCGGTTTGGAGTTGATTGGCAAGCTTGTTAAAGTAAAAATTACCCAGCCTAAGATGTGGGTGTTGAGAGGGATAAAATTACAAAATTGAGACCGTTGAATAATTAACGGTTTAAAAAATAATAAATTATTATCAATAATATGGTCGGGCAATTGCCAAAAATTATCACGGTAGTCGGGCCGACTGCTTCTGGAAAAACTTCTTTGGGGATTGCTTTGGCTCGGAAATTTAATGGAGAGATAATATCCGCTGATTCGCGTCAGGTTTATAAAAGCATGGATATTGGAACGGCAAAAGTGAAAGGAGAAAAAAAGATTGATGAATGTGGCAGAGAATTTGTTTTAGCAAAAGGCGCGGCGCATTATGGCATTGATTTGATTGAGCCGTCAGAAATTTTTTCCGCGACTGAATTTAAAAAATATGCCTTAGAGGTAATTGTTGAAATTTTACAGCGCGGGCATCTGCCAATTTTAGTTGGCGGTACGGGATTTTATATTCAAGCTATTATTGAAAATTTAGACATATCAAAAATTGCGCCGAATTTATCCTTGCGTAAGGATTTAGAAAAAAAAGAGTTAACTGATTTAGTTAAACAATTACAAAAAATTGACCCTGTCTCTCTATGCAAAATTGATTTGCTAAATAAGCGCCGCGTTATTAGGTCTCTGGAGGTTGCTTTAACCACTGGGAAATCTTTCGCGGGTAACTGGAAAAAAGGTGAGCAATTATTTAATGTTTTGCAGATTGGCATAACACAGAAACGCGATATTTTATATGCTCGGATTGATGAGCGAGTGGAAGAACAAATTAGAACAGGATTGGTGGAAGAAACCAAGAAATTGATTGAGAAATGGCATAGGCGGGATTTGCCGTCAATGTCCGGCATTGGTTATAAGGAAATTGGAATGTATTTGCGTGGAGAAATAAATTTGGAAAAAGCTAAAGAATTGATAAAATTTCGCGCGCATGATTATGCCAGGCGCCAGCTAACTTGGTTTAACAAAAATAAAGATATTAAGTGGGTGAAAGATAAGAAAGAGGCGGAAAAACTAATTAAAGAATTTTAAATTTTAGTCAAGTTTTTCCAGTTTTTTTCCTAAAATTTCTTTAATTGTCCGCGGGTCGCTTTGTCCTCTTGTTTCTTTCATTACCTTGCCAATTAAGAATTGCATCACCGCTGTTTTGCCGGTTTTATATTGCGCCGCTTGTTCGGGATTCATTTTAATTACATTTTGCGCCGCGCTTTCAATTATATTTGTGTCTTTTATTTGTCCTAACCCGCCTTCTTCCATAATGATTGACGGTTCGCCGCCGGCTTCCATCATTTTCTCCAAAAGCAGTATAGCGTTGGCGCTGTTAATTTTATTTGTGTAAATTAAACTTATAAATTCGGCAAAATTTTCAGGCGTGATTTTAAGAATTTTAATGTCCACGCTGTTTTTTACCATCAGCCCCATTAGTTTGGAAGTAAGCCATCCTCCAACTAAACGCGCGACTCTGGCTTTATTTTTAGCTATTATTTCTTCTTCCGTGCCTTCCATTTCCGGCAAGCTTTTAAGCCATGCCCAAAGTTCGGTAAAAGATTCCTCGGTAAATTTAGCCCAAGACGGCTCAGTGGTTAAAATTCGCGCGTCGGATTTTGATAGTCCGTATTCTTCCACAAACCTGCCGCGTGTTTTTTGAGGCAACTCCGGCATTTCTATGCGCGCTTTTTCTTCAATCTTTTTTAAGTTTAGAGGAGGAATATCCGGCTCTGGGAAAAAGCGATAATCTTCCATGCCTTCTTTAGTTCGTTGCTCTTCGGTAATTCCTTTATCTTCATTCCAGCCGCGCGTAGTTGCTTTGTCTGGTATTTCTCCTTTGTCCCATAACTTGCTCTGTCTTTTTATTTCATATTCAATAGCGCGTTCAACCGCCTTGAAAGAATTTAAGTTTTTTATTTCCGTCTTGGGAAAAAATTTTGTTTCGCCAGCCGGCCGTAAAGAAACATTTACATCGCAACGCAATTGTCCTTTTTCCATATCGGCGCTGGAAATATGCAGAAATCTTGCCAATGTTTGCAATTCAATTAAAAATGTTTTTGCTTCACCTGATGAATTTATGTCCGGCGTTGTAACAATCTCCACCAAAGGCGTTCCCGCGCGATTAAAGTCCACTAAGCTCTCTCCTGTTTTATTATGAATCATTTTTGCCGCGTCCTCTTCAACATGCAAACGGATGAGCCGTATTTTTTTCTTTATTAATTTTCCTTCGGTATCTTCCGTTTCTATTTCCAAATATCCTTGTTCGCCAACCGGCAAATCATATTGGGAAATTTGGTAGCCCTTTGGCAAATCAGGATAAAAATAGTGTTTGCGGTCAAATTTGGATAATTGATTAATATTGCAGTTCAATGCCAAAGCAGTTTTAACAGCCCACTCCAAAGCCTTGCCATTTGGTGACGGAAGCGCGCCTGGTTGTCCCGAGCAGACAGAACAAATAGTCGTATTTGGAGGCATAAATTCTCCGCGATTATCGCAGGAGCAGAACATTTTAGATTTGGTTTTGAGTTGGATGTGGATTTCCAAACCAACAACAGTGGTGTACATAGAATTGGAATTTAAATGCAAAAAACACATGGAAAGCAATGATGGCTGTCAAAGCAAAAATGTAATTTAGACAGTTGGTTTTATCTCCGCCTTGTTTTCTTTTAAATTTTTATAGAGTATCGTCCAAAAACCAAGATTGAGAGGAAGAGTGAGAAAGGCGGCAAAAGTTTGCAAAGCTTCAAACCACCATTGATTGGAAAGATTAACTATATTTGTAAATTTGGTTGCCGCGATGATGATTAAAGTTGGCGCGCCAATAATAATCAGCATAATCGCCAAGTACATCAAACTGATTAGAACAATTTTTCCAACCACAATCCAGAATCTGCCTTGAGAAAGGTCTTTGCTGGCTTTTAGAGCGCCGTAGCCGTGTATTTTTTCCACGGCGAAAATATAGGAGGCAAAATAATACCAAATGCTGAATATCAAACCCGGAATGATAAATAAAATTGTGCCGCCTAAAATTATAAGTCCGGTAAGGATATTAACCCAAAGAAAAGGGACAATATCGCGCCACCCTTCTTGTTTTAATGATTTTTCTTCAATAGATTGGTGGACAATACTGTTCCAGATGAGGCGGATTAAAACTATTTGAGTCCAAAGTCCGACTACAAAACTTGCTGCGCTTAAAAATAAATAAATTGGTATTGAAAAATTAGCGAATTTTAAATTGGTTGTGAAGTCAAAGATATTTAAAATCGTCAACAAGACGGCCAAAATCAAAAGTGGAATAAGAATTCTCAGAAATAATTTGTAATTTTGCTTGTAGATTTGCCACGATTCTTTAAAAATTACTTTTGACTCCCGCCATGTTTTTTTAAAATACGATAGAAATTTTGAAGTCATAATTTTTTAGTTTATTTAGTTTTTTTAATTAACCTTAGTTTGATAATTTGCCAAATTTTTTCGTGAATTTTTTCCGGTTGCAGGATATTCCCGTTTTCCACGCATTCCACTAAAGTAAAGTTTTGAAAAATACGGGTGATTTTCAAGTAGGTTTTTTCAGCGTTTTTTAAATGTTCTATGTCGGCTTCATGCAAGTCGCGTTTTTTTCCGTTGATATATTTCCGCTTTGCTTTTTTATCCACTAAGCGCTGGGCGATTTCCGGCATTACATGCAAGATGATATTGATGTCCGGCCTCGGTATCTTGAATATATTATACTCTAAATTATCATTCCACGCAAAGAATTTTTGCCGTTCCGCGTTATTTTTTATTTTTCCGCCTTGATGTCCCATATTTGAAGCTACATAACGGTTTGCCACCACGATTTTGTCTTCTGCCAGCCACGCGCTGATTTTTTGCGCCGCGGCAAAGCGGTCCACAGCGTAAAATACAGAGGCGCGGTATGGTCCAACTTCTTTTGCCGTGCCATAATTGCCGTTTAAATAATCCTCCACCGGCCCGGCGCTTTTTTGTCCGTATTGCGGGAAGCTGATGATTTTAACGGCGCGTCCTTCTTTTTTTAACCGTTCAATCAAAAGATTTGTTTGCGCGGTTTTTCCACTGCCGTCTATCCCGTCAATTATTATAAACATATTATGTTTTTTTTGGCATTTATAGACATCACATTATGAAACTGCACTCATAATTTATTATTGCGGCGATCCGCTCGTGTTTCGCGGAAAAATAAGTAAGCTGTATATCTAATACACCTTACTTATTTTTCCGCTCCAACACTTCGCGGCTCATCCGCGCTAATAAATTCTTAATGCAGTTTCATAATGTTATGTCTATAATTATATTCCGGTTTGAACATGGTTGAAGCCCATGAAGATGAACCCTCGCTCATATCAACGCGGATATATTTTGCTAAAAGAGGATGGACTTCGTTTAGTTTCTCCCAACAGGCCTGGGCGACGCGGCGATAAGAAATATGTCCCTTCTTGCCGCTTCTTAACGATATAAAATGATGCAGTTCGCGCAGGTTCCAAGTAAAAAGCGTGCGTTTTCTAAACGCCAACGGCACTGTATATTGCGCTTCTTTTGGAAAAAGCGGATAAATTTTTTGATATAATTCCACGGCTCGCTCCATCACTTCTTTAAATTTTTTTTCAAGCTCGGCTTCAATAATTTCTTCTGGCGTGTCGTATCCATGAACAATCGTTACATCCTGATTAGTTTGAGTATTCATGCGATGGCGCTGTACATCGCGAAAAGCGCCGTAGTCCATTAAAATATCAAAAGTATAATAGATGTGTTCCAATTCGCGCAATGGCGCGTCAAAAGGCGCGCGGTTTTTTAGAGCAGTGTCAATCACCGCTTCTTTTTTTTCCGGCAACATGTTTTTTACTTCGGCTAAAATTTGTTTGAATGGCAGTTGCGAGCCGCGGTAAAGTAAAGCCGCCACTAATTTATTTTCCGCGTCTTTGTCATAATCAACAATTTCCACTGGATTAACCGACGTTGGTTCGTCTGGCAAAAATTCCTTAGACATTTTGGATAATTCAATAGGCGTTGTAGATAGGTAATTGCTTGCCTCGGCAAATTTAATAAGTGTCGGAGTGATTTTTAAAGCGGTTTCTTTCATTTCCGCTCCGATTTCGCGCATTTCTTGAAGAGGGTGGGATAAAAGTTTTGAAATTGCGTGTTCAAAAACGCGAGCATTGGCTGTCATACCCATATTGGTTAAAGTTGCGGTGGGGAGCATATAACGTATATTATCACAGACGCGCGCTTTGATTATCACATTATAGACCTTTTCCAATTCGTCTTCTTTTTTTGGATATTTTTTAACTATGTATTCGCGCATTTTATCGTTTGAAGCTGTATAAGCATCAAAAATAAAATCCATTATTTTGACATATTCTTCGCTAAGAGGCGATTCTAAAATATTTCGCGGTTTATAGTAACGGGTTTTGTCAAAAAGCTGGTAGCGGGTGGATTTTTCAGTGTAAGAAGCCAAGCGATTGTCTTCCAATACTTTGGTGGCGAGAATGGAGATATTTTCAATCGCCAAGTGCAGTGTGGCGTGCTCAGCGACACTGGAGTGTCCATAACCCACCACCCATTTTTCATGAAAATCCGCGGATTTTTCTTCCGTTAGTTCTTCCGCGATTGTCGCGAACGAGTCGGGCGAGCGGGAGCATTTGGCAAAAGTCACCGCCACCACCTCTGGCTTTAAATAATCCAAGCTATAAATTGAACGTTTGTTTCGCGTGTTTATCGCATTGTCTAAAATATTATCCGCCATAATTTCTTGACTAAAATATATTCTAAATTCTTTTTATTTTTTTTATCAGTTCAATTGCTTCTTTGTTTTTTATTTTTATTCCCAATCTTTTTTTATCGTGCGTGTCCGAGCCGTAAGTGACAGTAAGTCCGTATTGTCGGGCCAGAGGCATCAGATATTTTTTGTTTTCTATAAAATTATGAGGCATTTCCATCCCCCAAAGTCCGGCGCGCGCCAGCTGAGGAATGATTTTTTTAGCCAAATTATGATTTGTAAGTTCAATATCCGGGTGAGCCAAGGCAATCAGGCCGTTGCTTTTTTTAATTAAATCAATCGCTTTCAAACTATTGATTCTTTTTTTATAAATATATCCGATTTGTCCGGGCTTGTCCAAAAAATTATTGATAAATTTTGAAAGCCCGCCTTTGAATCCATATTTCTTTTTTAATAATTGCCTGTTTGTCTTATGCTTTAAAATCGCTCGTCCGATTTGTGGTTTGCCAACATTTGGCTGTTTAAGCAAGGTCTTAATTGATTTTCTGTCAAAAATAAATTTCAACTTCTTAAAAATTTTGATAACTTTTTTCGCGCGTTCGCACCTTTTTTTCTGCTGGTCTTTTAAATTTTTTAAAAGCGGCGGATAATTTATATTTTTAATATAACCAACTAAATGCAGTTCCATCCCATTGATATCCGTGCTTAATTCAATGCCAGGAACAGCCGCGATGCCAGCCACTCGGCAAAGTTTCAAAAATAAAGGAATCCCCGCGATAGTATCATGGTCGGTTAGGGCAAGCAATTTTATTTTTTTCTTAATTGCCAATTTCACTAAGTCATTCACGCTTAACAATCCGTCGGAACAGGTGGTGTGAGTATGTAAATCAATTAGCATATTAAGCGGAGTATTTGGCAACTAAATTATCCAATCGCGCGTATAGGGATTTTAAATCCCCATTATTATCTATTTTTTCTTTAGCATCTTTAATAACTTCTAAAATGCTTAATTCTGTGGAACGTTGATGGTCGGCTAAAAATTCTTTGTATGTTTTTTTATTGTCATCAATGTTTTCTCCGCGCAGGATTAAACGTCCGTAGCGGATTTTTGGAGCGGCGAAAATTTCCGCTAAGACAAAATTTGGCATATTGGAAAGATAACTGATGTCGGCTGGCCGGCGAATACCATCCACCACGATAATTTGATTTTTATTAATTTCAGCGTCTTTTGCGATTGTCTTGGCCAAAGTGTCCTCGCCAAAAGTAGAACGTATCATTTCTGAAAGGCGGACCATATTGTCGCGCGTTTGTTTAAGATATAATCGGTTCAAAATATCCCTTAACATTGTTGAAAAACGGTAAGTTGACGCTCCATATTTTTTTTCAAGATATTTCGCGGCCGTGCCCTTGCCGCTGGATAGAAGTCCTGTCAATCCTAAAATTATTTTTTTGCCTTGCTTCGCCATAATTATTTTTTACCTCTCATTCTTATCGTCCCCTCCTTTGCTTTAATTTCAACCACATTCTCGGAAAAGATATTTTGTATTTTTTCCAGCCATTCTTTGTTTTCCTGCTCAATATCAACATCAATATTGGCTGACTTTAAATAGTCAATCACTTCTGGGTTGCGGTAGACCTTGGCGAAAACCACTCGTTTAATGCCTGCCGCCACAATATATTTGGCGCAATGAATGCAAGGCGAGTATGTTGTATATATGGTGGAACCCTCTGTGGAAGCGCCTTGTAGCCGCGCTACCTGTAAAAGCGAGTTATGTTCCGCGTGAATGGTCCTTATGCAATGTCCATCTTCCAGCAAATGCCCTACTTCATCGCAGGTTGCCGTTCCAGGCGGCGCGCCGTTGTATCCAGTGGCGATAATCCGTTTATCTTTAACTAATACGGCTCCAACATGCAAACGGTCGCAATTAGAGCGGGTGGCAATGATACGGCAGATTGCCATGAAATATTCGTCCCAAGTTGGGCGGCGATGGGTTTGCTCTCCAATCATATTTTTAATTGTTGCCGGCAAGGCAGGGTTTATAATAAAAGCGGGTTTTAACGCCCGCTTTTATTATAGCTTTTTTATTTTAATTTGCCAATGTCTGAATATCCTTGTAAAGGGGAGTTAGAAATGTCCTTTGTCAAATTGTCTTTTAACAGCGAATTTTTACGCCGCTTGAATCTTTATGGCTGGTCCCATAGTGGAAGTCAAAACAATGGTTTTTAGATAGATGCCCTTGGAGCTTGCGGGTTTAATTTTTTTAATCGCGTCCAATACCGTTTCTAAATTTGCTTTGATTTTTTCTGTTTCAAAAGAAATTTTTCCTATGGCAATATGTATGTTGCCTCCGTCATCATTTTTAAAAGCAAGTTTTCCTTTTTTTAATTCTTCAATCATTTTTTTGATGTTTGGACTTACAGTTTCAGTTTTAGGATTAGGCATCAAACCCTTTGGACCCAGAATTTTGGCGATTTTTGCTAGGCGAGGCATCATTGTCGGGGTTGCTATCGCCACTTCAAAGTCAATTTTTCCGGTTTTGGCGATTTCTCCAATCAATTCCTCGCCGCCTACAATATCAGCTCCTGCTAATTTGGCCTCATCTTCTTTCCCTGTCTCAACAAAAGCAATTATTTTTTTGGCTTTGCCAAAAGAGTAAGGTAAAACCAAAGTGGAACGAACCTGTTCCTCGCCTTTTTTAGGGTTAATTCCAAGTTTCAAGTGAAGCTCCACTGTCGCGTCAAATTTAACTCCTGCGGTTTTTTTTACTATTTTAATCGCTTCATCCAAACTATATGTTTTTTTAATATCATAAGATGATTTGATTTTTTGGTATCTTTTACTGCGCATAGTATTTTCTGAATTTAATTATTAACTATTTTCTTTTTCCTCTTTTTCTTTTTTAATCAATTGCCAATGAAAAAGGAAAAGCGGAAGAGCCACTAATATGAAAGAAAAATCTCTCACAGCCGAACCTTGTTTTCTGATTTGGTACCTTTCTTTTTCATCTCGCGTGAACTTTTTGCAATCCACTGTTGCTTCTTCAGTACTAGTGGTTCCTTTGTTAATTGGTACAGCCATTGGGCAAGCGGAAGTGTATTCTTCTCTATCTGCTTTAGTAAAGACCCAAGTTTTAAGAGCTAAGTTGATTAAATCCGCAGTGGAAATAATCAGCATTACTAATGTAATTAAAGCCACTATATATAAGTAAAGTGTTCTGATTAGTTGATTTTTTCCTGTCATATATTTATTAAACAACAATTAAACCCATTTGTTTGGCTGTGCCCTCAACCATTTTCATGGCTGATTCCACAGTCGCGCAGTTTAAATCAGGCATTTTTTTCTCGGCGATTTCTTTAACCTGCGCTCGGGTTACCTTTCCTACTTTTTCTTGCAATGGCTTGCCAGAACCCTTTTGGATGCCAGCCGCTTTTTTCAGCATTTCAGCAACTGGAGGAGTTTTAGTGATGAAGGTATATGTGCGATCTTCAAACACTGTGATTTCCACAGGAGTGATTTCGCCTAGTTTGTCTTTGGTCAATGCGTTGAATTTTTGACAGAATTCAGCGATATTCAAACCGTGCTGGCCCAGAGCCGGACCGATTGGAGGCGCCGGATTAGCTTGACCTGCTGGAATTTGTAATTTGATTTTTGTTTTAATTTTTTTGGCCATATTTTTTTAGAAGCGGCGAGAAGCAATTCCCTAATGGGCGCCGTTTTATTAATTATTCTGAAAAAACTTTAGTTACTCTTTCTTTTCTTTGGGGTTCTTCTTTTGTTTTTTTGGCAGCCACGGCGGCAGGTTGAGCCGGAATTGCGGCATGACCTTCTTTAATCGCTTCGCCAATCAGTCCGAGCAAGAGTTCCAAAGATTTGGTTGCATCATCATTTGCCGGAATTATGTAGTCAATTTTGTCCGGATTAACATTTGTATCGCAGACAGCCACGATTTTGATGCCGGTTCTCAATGCTTCATTCAGCGCGGTTTTTTCGCGTTTTATGTCAACAATAATAACCGCATCAGGCCTTCGTTCCATTTTTTCCAAACTGGAAAGAGAGCGGCCCATCTTTTCCAATTCTTTGGCGATGCGAATTTGTTCTTTTTTAGTATATTTGATAATTTCGCCTGTTTCTATCAAATTTTTCATTTTTTTAAATTTTTTGAACGAGGTTTTATAAATTTCGTCAAAATTAGTTAAAAGCCCGCCGATCCATTTTTCCGCGATATACGGGATATTATTTTCTTCGGAAATTTTTTTAACTATCGGCCTTGCTTGTTCTTTCGTGGCTACAATTAAAAAAGTTTTTCCAGCTGCTACATAGTCCTTGATAAATTCCAACGCCTCGCCAAGTTTGATCTGGGTTTTTTCCAAATCAATGATATGAACATTATTACGGTCGGTAAAAATAAAAGGCGCCATTTTTGGGTGCCACTTGTTTTTCTGGTGGCCAAAATGGACGCCGGCTTTAAGCATATCTAAAATAGACGGGATTTGTGTCATAATTTGCTCCTTTTAAGAGGCACCAGTGTCCTTTTTTAGGCCTTTGATTTTGACCTTTAATTTGGACATTGAACCTCCATATTATCCACCTTTCCAGCTTCTTGACCCCGTTTATGCGGGGAGGAGAAGAAGTTTGGATGGAAAGGATAGTGATATTATTTTTTAAGGTGTTTAAAGTATAACAAAGCGGTTAAAATATGTCAATAAGTTGATTATTTATGTCAACGGGAAGTTAAAATGTCCTACTTATATAGATTGGAAAATGGTGTTTTTTTCGCTCCGCTATGAAAACGATTTTTATTTTATACAAAATTACGCTATAATGCAGACATGAATGCAATAGCCAAAAAACGCAATTTAGGTCAATTTTTTACTACCAATTCCGACTGGATCCTGCAAGGATTTGGTGAATTTGTTATAAATAAAGAAGTTACTGATCCATTTGCTGGTAATCAGGACTTGTTGAAATGGTCAAAAAATAACAAGTGTAAAAAAGTCATAGGTTTTGATTATGATAAAAACTATATTGATGAAAAAAATGTTTTTTTAAACGATTCTATAAATTCACCCAAAGAATATAAATTTGTCTGCACTAATCCACCTTATTTACATAAGAATAAGGCACAGGGGGAAATTAAGAAAAGATTTTTTTTCGGAATAAATTCAAATTTTGAAGACTTATACCAAATTTCCATTTTTTCTATTTTAAATTGCGAGGAGGGCATAATCATAGTTCCCTTGAATTTTTTATGTGCTGAAAATTCAAAAAAAATTAGAGAATTGTTTTTTGAAAAATTTGAAATAGTTAAATTAAATATTTTTTCTGAGCAAGTTTTTTATGATACTACATATAATGTTGTTTCGTTCTATTTTAAAAGAAAACAAAAAATATCTGAAAAAAACATTATAGAAGCAACAATTTATCCCGAAAACAAAAAAATTAAATTAACGCTTGAAAAAAAATCTGGTTGGCAGTTTGGCGGGGATTTTATCTATAAAATTAAAAATGTTAAAAATGATTTGGGTGTTTTCCGTCTTACAGAGGATTATTTAAAGTCCGGGGAATATGAAGTAGAGATTGCCCTGCAAAATATCAAAGACAAAAAAATATTAAAAATTAACGATAATATAAAAAAAATGCTTGAAAAAAATATTTTATTTTTGCGAGCTATTGACAGCAAAAACGGCAAAAAAATACAGCTTGAAGATATAAGAAAGTATAAAATAGCGGGCCTGGTCGGAAAAAAAACCTCACGAAATATGGCTCATTTAATTTTTAAAAGGGAAGTATCAATCATTGAGCAAATTGAGCTAATGAAAAAATTTAATAGCGAGCTATCCGTTAATCGAGAAAAATATCTTTCATTTTTTCTTACTAACTTTAGGGACAACAATCGTAAAAGAATATCATTTGCTTTTGCTTACAAATTTTTAAACCTTATTTACTATGAAAAAAATTCAAGGCAACCTGCACTATTTTGAAATATCAAAAAACAACCAGGAAGAACTGCTTGATGATTTTTACATATTTGACGAAAAACATCCCGACCTGAATAAATACATTAAAAATATCAAGGAAATAAAAAATATTTTAATCACCATAAGAACATTGCAAAGCAAAAAAGAAAAATCAACGGTGATTGATAAATATTTTATAGAATTATCTAAAATTATCGGCAAATACTCCAACTGCTCTGAATTCGCCTGCTTTATAAGTGCTTGCGACAATTTTATAGATAAAGCAAAAAGTGAAATAGATTTACTTAAAAAAATTACTGAAAGATATTTTGCCAAAAGAGTATTAAATGAAATGGTGCCGGAAGAATGGGTACAGGCAATATTAGACACAAACTCATCGCGCAAAAAAGGAAAATGCGGAGAAAATAAACTAATTTCTATTTTGAAAAAACATGGATTTATAGAAGTTTTTAATTGGGATGATTTTTTCAAAATTGATTACTGCGTTGTTAAATTTTCCAAAAAATTCAGCTTAAAAAATGTTCGTAAAAATTTAGGCGTAAAAATTAAAACTAAAAAGCAAAATAAAATTCTTGATTTGATGATTAAGGCGAAAGATAAAATTTTACTTTGCGAAGCTAAACACTTAAATACCTGCGGTGGCGCTCAGGATGGATCAATATCCGAATTAATTGAAATTTTGGGGTTAAGAGAAAAAAATGGAGTTTCGTACATTTCATTTTTAGATGGTAAATATTCTAATGTTCTATTAGGCGATAGAGGACGCGGCGACAAAGTAACAACACAAAGAAAAGAAATAAATAAGCATCTTAAAAATAACCCAGATAACTACTGGTTAAATACTGCTGGTTTTGAAATCCTTATTTCTGATTTGAAGTAAAGAGTTTTTGCGGGTCTTTTTAAATATCCAAATTTTTTACGCTCTTTGCATGCGTTTGGATAAATCTGCGGCGCGGTTCCACTTCGTCTCCCATTAAAGTAACAAATGTTTCATCAGCTTTTTCAACGTCTTCAATAGTGATTCTACGCATAGTGCGAGTGGACGGGTCCATTGTTGTCTCCCATAATTGATCTGGATTCATTTCACCCAAGCCCTTGTAGCGCTGTATATTGATTTTTACTCCGCTCGTTTCTGTTGTTTCTGGATCTCTTTCATTTTCCGCTACAGTATCTTCTTTATTTTCTTCTTTTACCACAATTTTGGCTTTTGCGTCTTTGCCTTTGGCTTTTAACATTTCGTCAACTATTTTTAGTTTTTCCTCATCGGAAAAAGCGTAACGCGCTTCTTTACCCGATTGGATTTTATAAAGAGGCGGCTGGGCGACAAAAATGTGTTCTTGAGTGATAAGCTGCGGGAAGTGGCGGAAAAAGAATGTGAGAAGCAATGTTCTTATATGCGCGCCGTCAACATCCGCGTCAGTCATGATTATAATTCTATTATAACGGAGTTTAGATAAATCAAACATTTCTCCAATGTTAGTGCCCATCGCGATGATTAAAGATTTTAATTCGTTGTTGGTGAGTATTTTATCAATTCTTGCTCGTTCTATGTTTAAGATTTTGCCGCGCAATGGGAGTATTGCCTGATTATCGCGGTTGCGGCCTTGTTTTGCGCTGTTATGGACAAAAATTCCGCTTGCTAAAGCAAAGTTATGCGTTTCAGGAATTTCTATATCATAAACATCCATTCTTTCTTGAATTCTTTCTATTTTTTTAATTTTGTGATTAAAATTTTGGGCGGCTTCTATGACAAGCTCTTTATAAGGAAGCCGCTGAATATCAGTCGGATTATTATTTAGTTTATTAAAATCTAAATGATAGCGATGTTTTCCCGCGGAAGCCATGTAAATTTTATTTTTGAGATTAAATATGTTCGCCAATATATGAGTGTAAAACCATTCTTTGGATTTAGGATCAAAAACCATTTCATAACCATCTAAAGTACTCCCACCCTGTTTTTTTGATTTCTTCCTATAAAGCGGTGCGAGATTGTGTTTCCGCGTCAATTGAAACGCGGGAATATAAGAGCCGTCAACCAATCTAAATAAATGATCGGGGGTACAAATTAATTTTTTATTGTTGTCTAAAATAATTTTAATCACTTCGGCATTTTTCTTTGTCATTCTTGGATTTAGTATAGGAGCTATATTAATATGGCCGTCGTGTTGTATTGTATAACAAAAATTTTTCTTGCCCTGTTTATTTTCTTCAACTAATTCTTTAAAGGAGAGTGATCGTCCGTCGACCAACGCAATCTTGGTATTTCCATCCCAACAACCTCCTGCGCTATCGCCTTCCACTATGAAAAGCTCCGATATGGAAGCGTCTCTTGAGGAACAGTCCGCCAATTTGCCAGGTAATGTAAAACCTTCTAATGCTCCTTTTCTAATAACTGTTTCTCGCGCGATTTTGGCCGCGGCTCTGGCGCGTGAAGTCAAAATACATCGTCCGACAATGGCTTCGGCGTCGCGAGGATGCTCCTCCAGCCATGCGGCGAATGACTCGTTGAAAATTGTTTCAACCGCTGATTTTACTTCCGGGTTGCCTAATTTGGATTTTGTTTGTCCTTCAAACTGCGGATTTTTTAATTTAACGGAAATAACAGCGGTTAAACCCTCGCGCACATCTTCACCTGTTAAATTATCATCTTTTTCTTTTAAATATCCTTTGCCTCGCGCGTAACCATTTATGGTGCGCGTAAGGGCGGTGCGAAAACCTGCCAAATGCATGCCTCCTTCCGGATTGTAGATATTATTCGCGAAAGCGTAAATCAATTCTTTAAAATCCTCCACATAACGCAAAGCAATCTCCACATTCAAATCATTATTTAATTTTTTATCAACATAAAAAATATTGTCGTGTTTGGCCTCTTGTTGGCGATTCAAATGCCTCACATAAGAAGCAATGCCGCCTTCAAAAAAGAAAGCGTATGATTGCAGATTGGTTTTGTCGCGTTCGTCAAAAATAGCGATTTTTATCCCTTTTGTAAGATATGCCTGTTGGCGCAGATGGTCCAAAATAGTTTTCCAGTCAAATTCCATTGTTTCAACAAAAGTTTTAGCATCCGGCTCAAAAGTAATAATGGTGCCGTGGTCTTTGGTTTTTCCAATTTGTTTTACTTTATATTGCGGCTTGCCAAGCGCGTACTCCTGAACAAAAATTCCGCCATCGCGGCGCACTTCCGCCTTGAGCCAACTGGAAAGAGCATTAACTACGGAGACGCCAACGCCATGCAATCCGCCTGAAACTTTGTAGCCGCCTCCTCCAAATTTGCCGCCGGCATGAAGTTTGGTTAAGACCAATTCCAAAGCAGACACTTTGTATTGTTTATGTATATCCACAGGAATACCGCGGCCATTATCGGAAACGGAAATTTTGTTGCCAGGCAGTATTTTTACAATTATTTCCGAGCAGCAGCCAGCCATTGCTTCGTCCAAAGAGTTATCCACTACTTCCCAAACAAGGTGGTGCAAGCCGGTTGAGCCAGTAGAACCTATATACATTCCAGGACGCTGTCTCACTGGTTCCAATCCTTCCAAAACAGTGATATTTTGCGCGGTGTAGCCGGATTGCGGCGCGGTTTTTTTGCCCGCCGCTGGGGCGTTTGTTTTGGCTGTTGACAGGGCTTTGGCTTTTTTTGGAGCTGTTTTTATAATCTTTTTTGCTGTTTTACGCATAAAATGCTTATTTGGACTGCGGCCTAATTGTATTTGGCAACAGACATTTATAGAATTATGTTAAAATAACAGACCCATTATACTAAATTTTTTCTCTCTCCGCAAGGTTTTGTTTGGTTTGGTTCCATTTTGTTTATCCAGCGCTTTCTATAATACCTAGCAGGAAGGCGCTGGATTTATTTTTCGGACTATCAATCAACTTATGGTATAATGAACGCAAAGCAATATGAGTAAAACAATTATTTCATTATTTAATTATGTTTAAGTTATGAATAGATCATTATTGGATAAACAAGTTAATAAAGAATTGATTGATGAGTTAAAAAATAATACGCAAGCTTTGTCGTCTTTTTTCCACAATCAAAATGATGGAACGATTGTTTATGCTTTGGAAAAGTTGGGAAGGTTAGAAAATGGCTACAGTAAAGATCCTTTATTAAATCTATTAAATAATCAAAATGAAAATATCAGGACATTATCAATAAAAAATCTTGCCAAAATAGGCGACGTTTCTCTTTTGCCTACTTTTGTTAAATATGCTTGTTCAGATGAGAGTACAGAAGTTAGAAGAGAATCTGTTTCTGCGGTTGGTAGATTAAGAAATGTTAAAGCAATCCCAGTTTTAATTGAATTTTTGAAAGATAGCGATCCAAAAGTGGTAATGCAGGCAATTAGGGGGTTGCTCGTATTCTCTCAAAGGGAAGAAGTAAAAAAAGAACTCAAAAAGTTAATTGATCACCCAAATGAATTAATTAAAGAAGTTATAAATAAAGAAGTAAATGGTTTTCAATATAAATCAAATAATTCTCAAAGGCATGATGAGTTTCCATCTTCATTAAAAAATACTGTTGTGCATGGAGATGTTCAAGAAATACTAAAGCATGTACCTGATGAGTCTATACACTTAACATTTACTTCGCCACCATATTATAATGCAAGAGATTATTCAATTTATCAAAGTTATGATGAATATTTAAAATTTTTAGAAAATACTTTCAAAGAATTACATCGCGTTACTAAAGAGGGTAGATTTTTCGTACTTAACACTTCGCCGATTATTATACCCAGAATAAGTCGAGCACATGCTAGTAAAAGATACCCTATTCCTTATGACATACACCCAATGTTAGTAAAAATGGGTTGGGAATTTATTGATGATATTGTTTGGTTAAAACCCGAAGCGTGTGTTAAAAATAGAAATGCTGGTTTTCTTCAACATAGAAAGCCAATAGCATATAAGCCAAATGCAATAACAGAAATGTTAATGGTTTACAGAAAAAAATCTGATAAATTGATAGATTGGAATATTCAGCAGTATAGCTGGGACAAAGTTAAAAAAAGTAAAGTGTTAGATAAATACGAAACGACAAATGTTTGGCGTGTTGATCCGACATTTGATAAAATTCATAGCGCTGTTTTTCCGATAGAATTATGCAATAGAGTAGTTAAGTATTATTCTTTTATTGGTGATTTGATTTTTGATCCATTCGCTGGTAGCGGCACGGTTGGACGAGCAGCCTTAAATTTAAATCGCCACTTTTTTCTCACTGAAAAAGAATTAAAATATATTGATAGAATTAAGGAAGAATTAAATAAAAGCAATAATTTATTTAGTTTAAAAGATAATCAACCAAGTTTTGTTAACCTTGAAAATTTTATTAAAGCATTTAAAGGAATATTATGACAATAACAGAACAAGTTGCAAAAAATATAATTAGAAAGTTACTAAAAGGAGAGGATTATAGGATTGAAGTCGTAACGCTTATTAACGCCGAGTTTTTACAATTCGCTGTTGATTTCTTTAAAAAAATTGTTGACGCAAAGTTTAAAAATAAAGGCATAACAGCTGATTGGTATAAAAAAGAATTTCTTAATCCCGATTTACCGGCTCGAGACATTGCGATCAATTCGGGATTAAACGAAAAGACAATTCACAACATGTTTAATTCCTCAACAAAGGAAGTTGTGATTGATGCCTCAAACGAACATTACGACACTCTTTATGAGGCGATTAAAAATCTTGTGGATACAGAGCACGACCTTGATCTTACATTAACCATTAAATTTAAAGGGGTGAGCGTTGATTTAAATGTCAGCGAAAGTTTAATCGTGATAAATACGCTAGCAGTAAAAAGATCTGCATTGAGAGGCGGCTTATGGAGTACTGCTGGCAAAAGAGTTGAAAAACCTTTAATGCAAACACTTTGTAAATTATATGGCGTTTCTAATAAAAATTATGCCTTAAAGATAAAGGGGAAAGAAATCGCCGAAGACGATTTTGAAAGAGAAATTGATTTTTATTTAATTGAAGGAAAAAAACAACACAAATGTGAAGTTAAATTAATGGGGCGAGGTAATCCAGAAAGCGCCGATGCAGTCATTGCAAGAGATAGCAAGGTTTTTGTGGCAGATAAACTTTCAGATACAAATAAAAAACAATTGAATAGCCGAAAAGTTGAATGGGTTGAATTAAGAAGCGAAGGAGGGTTTAAGAGGTTTGAAACTGTTTTGGATCATCTCAAAATACCGTATAGAAAATTACCGAAAAATATTAATGAAAAATTAGAAGCTGTGTTTAAAGAAATTTTTTAACTATGAAAAACGATAAAATTATCAATATTACAGAAGTTGAAAAATTATTCAAAGAATATTATGAAGAAAACAGGATGAATTTTTTAGGACAAAAATTTAAAGAGTTTTTGAAATTTTTAGAAATTGATTTTTACGATTGGGTGAAAGAAAACATTGAGCAGTTTAACAATAAGAAGATAAATGAATTTTAAGTATGAAAGAAACAACTGAAAAATTTGCGTCTTTAGACGGCGAAGAAAAGGATTTAACACCAAAACAATTAAAATTGGGTTATTGGCTTACTGTAAATCGTTCCAAATTATACCGCGCTTTGATTATTTTTTTAATTGTTTTTGATGTTTTGCTTGGCGGATATAATTTATATTATTGGGGCGAGTATATGTTTGTCGGTTACGCGAAAGAAGAGAATATCTTAAGAGAATTGGCCTTGCCCATTCCTCGTTCCGCGAATTTGTTGGAGCATTTTGCCGCGAAGCCAGTTGGCATTTCCGGTTTGTCTGTGTTTAGAAACGCAGATAAAGTTGACGCCTTGGCTTTTTTAAGTAATTCCAACAAGGATTTTTTTGTGGAGTTTGATTATTTTTTTGTAGCGGGAGCTGTAAAAACTCCGGCGCGGCGCGGGTTTCTTTTGCCAGGAGAAGAAAAACCAGTGGCGGAATTGGGGATTATTAATAATGGCGATGTTTCTTTGGATATAAGGAATTTTAAATGGAAACGTTACACTGCCAAGAATTTTAAAAATCTTCAAGCTTTTATTCAAAATCGTTTGCAATTTGAAACTGATAAAGTTATTTTTGCATCCTCTCCGTATAACCGCGTTGATTTTAATTTAAGAAATAATTCTTTTTATGGATTTCGGCGGGTTAATTTTTTGGTTTTATTAAAAAATTATGAAACAATTGTTGGAGTGGAAAAATTAACTGTGGATAATTTCGCCGCCGCTGAAATAAAACAAATTGATTTGGCCATTAACCCGGGTTTGATTGCCAATAGTATTACTCTCGCGCCCGACTTGAATGTTTTGGATGAGAACGCGTATATGAGATAGAATCTTTAAGTAGTATGATTACCAATAATTTCCGTAAATTTATTTGGGAGTTTGATTGGCAGCTTTTTTCAGCTGTTTTTTTATTGTGCTTGTTCGGGTTGGCCGCGCTTTACAGTGTTGGTTTGGGGCGCCCGGACACCAATTTTATTGATTTTAAAAAACAAATTATCTTTTTAATTATTGGTTTGCCCATTGTTTTTATCGCCGGCCGATTGAATTTTTCTTTTTTTAGGACATTTAGCAAGCCGTTATTTTTTTTCTCTCTTTTTCTTTTGTCAGGCGTTTTGATTTTCGGCCGCGTTTTCTCAGGCACGCGCGGCTGGTTTGTGATCGGCAATTTTTCTTTCCAGCCGGTTGAGTTGGCCAAAGTCGCTTTGATTTTAATTTTGGCGCTTTACGCCGCCAGCCGCGCCAGAAGCTTTAAGACATTTAATTTCTTCCTTGGCAGTATTTTTTTGGCAGGTTTGCCAATAATTTTGGTGATTATACAGCCAGACCTTGGCTCTTCTATTTTATTGGCAGCCATTTGGTTCACAATAATTTTAATGGCCTCTATCAAGCGGCATTATTTACTGTTTCTTTTGGTTGGCTTGTTGATTGGTTTTTTCGCGGGTTGGTTTTTTCTATTTAAGGATTATCAGCGCGAGCGCGTTTTGACTTTTTTAAATTCCGCTCGCGATCCATACGGCCGCGGTTATAATGCCATTCAATCAGTCATCGCGGTTGGTTCAGGGCAATTTTTCGGCCGTGGTTTGGGTTTTGGTTCCCAAAGTCAGCTTAGATTTTTGCCGGAAAATCAAACCGATTTTATTTTTGCCGTAATAGCCGAAGAAATGGGTTTTGTGGGCGTGCTTTTAATTATTGGTTTGTATGGATTACTTTTTTTTCGTTTGTTTAAAATAGCTCTTTCTTGCCGCGAGGATTTTTCTCTTTTTGTTATTTTAGGGATTATTGGCCTATTTTTTACCCAATTTTTTATTAACATAGGCATGAATATTGGAATTGTGCCGGTTACAGGCATCACCTTGCCATTTTTGAGTGCCGGCGGCTCTTCACTTTTAGTTAATCTTTTTTTAATCGGCATTGCCGAATCAGTCAGATGGAGCAGTTAGGTCCTTTACAAAAAAGCGATTTTATATTAGGGTTTATTTAGTTCTTTTAACAACTCAAACCAACGGAGGGGAAGATGAAAAACAACGTATTTTCCCCATTCAGTTGGGGAAAAAAATCAGCGGTGATAAATCCTGGCGATACTTTTTATTGCTATGTGAAAAGAAAGAAAATTTCCATTTGGATGTGTTTAGAAACTTTCGTAGAGGCGAATGTTTTTATAAACAGGCAGAATGACGACTGCTTCAATTGTTCTCTTGGGCAGAAGAATCGCAGACATTTCGCGTGTGGTCTGATTGAAGAAGGGCGTGAGGTTGAAGTAAAGGAAATGATGAATATGATGTTCTGCGCTCGCTTTCCAACTGAACAAGCGCAAGCGCCAATTCAACCAAATTTAATGGTTGCAACAACCAAAACGCGCGACTACGAACGCATTTTGTGCGCCATCGCCAAAATTTTTTCTAATGAATGGTTTGCTATCCCTCAGCTTCTACATCTAAAAGACAAGGAGTTCGGTGGGATGGGACAAATGGACTGGTTGTGTTTTTTGCAGAAAGGGGTTGTACAGAAAAGAGACATCATCTTTTTATCAGGGAGGTATTTCATCAGACAAAAAACACCACAGCAAAATGTTTCTATTTTTACTAATTGCGCGCCAATTTTACCATTGGCGCAGGAAACAAACTCAGGAGAAAAGGAGGGACAAACCATGCACAAACCGCAAAAACCAAAAAAAGAAATATCGTATATGAAACGGGTATTGGATTTTTTTGATAGCATCTCTGGCGACAATCTTGAGGATAAGGTGTTTAATCTTGGCGACGAAAATGGCTTGATTAATGCCACAGGGTTTAGGTCTGTCCAAGTAGCAAAGCATTTCATCAATATTCTCAGAAAGCGCGGGTTAATGAAGATTGAGGGGCGTAAGCGGGGCGTTTCACTTGGTCGCGCGCGGTTTATCTTAAACCCGCATGGACTCGTAAAATTTCCAAGACATGCCGCGCCAACTCTATATACAGTAATAACTGCATCTAATAAGGATGTTGACGCCGCAAAAAAGAATGAAGAAACAGTAAAGAAAGATAATTTTGCAAATGTGGAGAAACCATTGACCACGACTGTGGAAACAGCTTTTTTCAATCTTGTCGTAAGATTGTGTTTGGAACTGCGTCCAATCGCGGCACAGCTCCGTCGCCCTGCATTTGAGGCCGCAATGGCCTTGTTGGATGCCAATTTCAAGAATCACGAAAGAGCGACAATCCTTGAATTGTAGTGAAAGTGATCTAACTTTTATTTTATTTAACAACCAATACGAGACGGCTTAATTTCAAAGCCGTCTCTTTTCTTTACTTTTAGTTTTTTTTATGTTAGTATGTGAATATATGAATGAACCAATGCCACAATCATCTTTTTTTGAAGAAGGAATAAAGCTAATCAGTTCCTGTCCAATCTGCCAGAGCAAGCAAGATAAGATGGAAGTAAATATCTTGGATAGAAATGAGATGTCGCGGCTTTTGCATTTAAGATGCCAGAATTGCAGGGCCGCTGTTTTGGCTTTGCTGGTGATTTCTCCGGCAGGCCTTAATTCAATTGGCATGATAACTGATTTGTCAGCCGGAGAAGTTTTGCGTTTCAAAGAATGCGAAGCAATTGAAGCCGATGAAGTTTTGTCTTTCCATATCTTTATCCAAGAGAATAAATTTTGGTTAAATGAGCTTACAACCACGCTTCTTAATGAAAAGGCTTGACATCTTGCGAAATTTTAGATAAACTATTTTCGCCTTTAAAAAGTGTTTATTTATTTTAATTTTTCCTCCAATTAAGAATTTTTTTTGTTTTAATAAGCTATGGAAAATTTAATTTTGAAAGCGACTAAAAGAGCGGTTGAAAAAGCCAAGTATTTGCTCATGGATAGAAAAATTCCAGCGGTGCTTTATGGCCACGGAGTTACCAATCAAAATTTAATTTTGGAATATCTGAATTTTGAAAGGGTTTATAACGCTGGAGGAGGAAGCAGTTTAGTTGATTTGATTATTGACGAAGAAAAGCCGCTTAAAGTTTTGATTCAGGATTTTCAATTGCATCCTTTGTCCAACCGTTTTACTCACGCGGATTTGCGCCAGGTTAAAATGACGGAAAAAATCAAAACAGAAATTAAATTGATTTTTGTCGGGGAATCCCCAGCCGTTAAAGAATTGGGAGCAAACTTTATTAAAAGTTTGAGTGAATTGCCTGTGGAATGTTTGCCGCAGGATTTGGTCGGTGAAATTAAAGTTGACATTTCTTCTTTAAAACAGTTTGGCAATGTTATTCATATTAAAGATATTATTATTCCGTCCGGAATAAAGATTTTGAGTCATCCAGAGGATGTAGTCGCGTCTGTGGCTGAAATCAAAGTGGAAGAAGAAGCGCCGATAGCTGTTCCAACGGATTTGTCTCAAATTAAAACCGAGGCCGAGGAAAAGAGAGAAAAGAAAGCGGTTGAAGGAGAAGGAGCAGAAGGAAAAGGAAAGGCGGATGGGAAAGAAAAAGAAAAAGGAAAGGAGGATGAGAAAGAAAAAGAAAAAGGAAAAGCGAAAGGAAAAGAGTAAATCTTTTATGCTCAATTGGAGGAAAAAAATCACAAAAACGCAACGTTACTTTTTTAAAGTAGCGTTGTTTTGTTTAGCCGCGTTTTTAATTGTTTTTGGTTTTATCAAAAAAAATGAGAAAGTTATTATGCCGGCTGTTAATGAAATCAAACCGACTGAAGAAATCGTAATGGCTTCTACAACAACAAACATTATTTCAGGCCTTGATGTTCCAGCCAACGGTTTTGCTAATAAATTCGCGGCGATAATGATTGACAACGCGCCTGAAGCAAGACCACAAGCGGGGTTGAATGATGCTTTAATGGTTTGGGAGGCGCCAGTGGAAGGCGGTCGTACGCGGTTTATGGCAGTGTTTAATTTAAGCACTTCTACTTTGCGCGTCGGGCCGGTAAGAAGCGCGCGTCCTTTTTTTTTGGATTGGGCAAAAGAAGTGAACGCAGTGTATTTTCATGTTGGTGGGAGTCCGGAGGCATTGGCCAGAATCAAGGCGGAAAAGATTTTTAATGTGAATGAATTTTATCGCGGCGCGTATTTTTGGCGCGATTCCGTTCGTTTGGCGCCGCATAATGTTTTTATCTCTTTGAAAAATGTTGTTGTTGCTCGTGACACCGAAAAGAATAAATTTAAGGGAAAAGAAATTGAAAGTTGGTTTTTTAAAAAAGACGTAGAAAATCCGGCCGGGGAAAATGGGCGTGAGAAAGAAATAAATTTTGGTGAGACATTGGTTAAGTGGGTCTATAACAGAACTGAAAATAATTATAAAAGATGGATTGATTTAGTTTCGCATAAAGATGATAGAGGCAAGCAGATCGCGGCCAAAAATGTTATTTTGCAATATGTAAAAACGCAAACATTGGATGATGTTGGGCGTTTAAAAATTGAAAATATCGGCCGCGGCAAGGCGCTGATTTTAAAAGATGGCAAAGAGATAATTGGAGGGTGGGAGAAAAAAGAGAGCGCCAGCCGCACTAGATTTTTCGGGCCTGACACAAAAGAGATTATTTTTAATCAGGGTGTTACTTGGATTGAGGTTGTGCCGAATTAAATTTTACGTCGTTGGCAACCAGACCATTTAAAGTGAAATTATCACCAGCCTGTCCTTGCCTGACAGGTCTTTTTTAATTTGTGCCGCGGCGGTTGGGAGTATTTTTTTAATGAGTTTTTGAATTTTATTTTTTTGCGCTGGGTCAATTTCCAAAAAAACAAGTCCATCTTTGATTCTTGCTTTTTTAATTTGCTCTAAAAGCAGGCGATAATGTTTTAATCCTCCCTCTTTGCTGATAAGAGCCGTTTTTGGTTCAAATTTTTTAACATCCTGCATGGCGCGCCGCCAGATTTTATATGAGAGGTATGGAAGGTTGGCTGTGATGATTGGATAGTAAGAAGGAATTCTGTCTGCTGGCAAGCGCGGCTTACTTGTCGGTATACATTGCTGGCTTGGAAAGAATAAAGATTTTTGAATAAAAGGATTTAGAAGTCCGTCTTGTAATAATTTTATTTTGATTTTATGCCGCGCGGCGTTTTTGTTCGCGATTTGAAGCGCTTGCGGAGAAATATCTATCGCGAAAAGTTTGATATTTTTGTTTGAGATATTTTTAGCGATGGCGATTGGTACGCAGCCAGAACCTGTTCCGACATCAATTAAAATGATTTTTTTTAAGTTTTTGTTTTTTGTTCCATGTCTTTTGATTCTATTTATTGTTTCTTCCACCATCATTTCAGTTTCTGGCCGTGGAATCAAAGTATTTTTATCAATCAAAAAATCCAAACCAAAAAATTCTTTGTGCCCAACAATGTGCGCCACAGGCTCTTTCTTGGCTCGCCTCGCGATAAGTTTTTTAAACTGTCGCCATTTTTGGTTGGATATTTTTTTTTCAGGATAAGTTAATAAAAATTCTTTGTTTTTTTTTAGGACAAAACTTAAAATTATTTCGGCGTCCAAAAACCAATTAAAAAGCCCTTCCGCGCTTATTTTTTGTTCGGCGTATTTTAAGGCATCATTAATTTGTATTTTCATTTTCATTTTCGTCCTCGCCAATTCCAACGCCCAATTTTTTTTCTTTATCTGCTTGCGTTAGCGCTTCAATTATTTCTTCAATATCGCCATCCATAATTTTTGGCAAATTGTGCCAGTTGCGTTTGAGACGGTGGTCAGTAAGACGATCTTGCGGGAAATTATATGTGCGGGTTTTTTCGCTTCGTTCTCCCGCGCCTATTTGCGCCAAACGCGTCTCGCTTAATTCTTTTTGCCGTTTTTCTTCTTCCAATTTGAAAAGCCTCGCTCTTAAAACTATCATTGCTTTTTCGCGATTTTGCTGCTGGCTTCTTTCATCTTGGCAGGATACGACTATCCCTGTTGGCAGGTGAGTGAGACGGATTGCGCTGTAAGTCGTGTTAACGCTTTGTCCTCCGTGTCCACCTGATGTTGATGTTTCAATTTTTAAATCTTTTGGGTTTATTGTTAAATCCATTTCTTCAATTTCCGGAAGAACCGCCACAGTAGCGGTGGAAGTGTGCACGCGTCCATTTTTTTCCGTTTCAGGCACCCGTTGCACGCGATTAACGCCGCTTTCATATTTAAGATATTTATAAACGTTTTTTCCTTCCACGCTAAAAATAATTTCTTTAAAACCGCCGATGCCGATTCTGTTGGCGGAAATAAGGCGCGCCAGCCAGCCCTTTTTTTCCGAGTAGCGAGAATATAAACGGAAAAGCTCGGCTGCAAAAAGCGCTGATTCATCGCCGCCGACTCCTGCCCTGATTTCTATAATTACATTTTTTTTGTCATAGGGGCTTGGCGGGTTTAGTAATTCTTCAAGCTTTGTCTTGGCTTTTTCTTTTTCAGAAGATAATTTTTCTTTTTCAAGCTGAGCCATTTCCGCGAAATCAGGTTCTTTTTCGGATTTTAAGATTTTTTCCGTTTCGTTTAATTGTTTATTAATATCTTCCAAATTTTCAGCCGCGTCTTTTATCTCTTTCAAATCGTTGTATTCTTTTAAAACAATTTTAAACATGGCCATGTTGTTAACCACTTCCGGCTTTTGCAAATCATTTTCCAATTCTTTAAATTTTTTTATCGTTAATTTTATATCCATAGATAGTGTTCAGGCATGCTGTCAAAAGCGTATTTGGCGACAGACCCATAGAAGATATTAAAAAACAAACATCAAAAAGAATGTCTGTTTTTTAGAAATTAAAATTAAGCTTCGCTTTTCTTTTTGGCAACGCGAGGTATCTTTTTTACTTTTTTGCCTTTGCGTCCGACAGAAACCTTTTTTTGTTTTTCAGCTCTTTCTTGGAATTTTTCCACTCGGCGCGCGCTATCCACAAACTTTTGCTTTCCAGTATAAAAAGGGTGGCAAGCGCTACAAACCTCGGTAGATATTGTTTTCATTGTTGAGCCAACTGTAAAAGTATTGCCGCACGCGCAAGTGACTTTAGCGGTTTCAAAATATTCAGGATGTGTCTGTTTTTTCATAAAATTTGGCTTATTTAGATTATTTTAAAGTTTAGCATAATTTGATAATTTTAGCAATAGTGCGCGTGAGTTTGTCGTAGCCACGTGATAATGTCATAGTACAGCCAAATAGAAATGTCATACCTGCTAATCTTGTGCCATAATAGTTTAGATAATAATTCATTATTAATCTAAACAAAACAAGAAATCTCCCTCGTGTCAACCATTAAATTCTCCATGTCAACGGGAAGTTAAAATGTCCTACTTTTGAAAATTGTACAGACTGTCCATAACCAACTAACCAACCAACCAATTTTAAGAGGAACCTCGCGGCTCCTCTTTTTTTTTCATTAGCGATTATCCCCATTGCCTGAAATTTTTCCTCTCTCCAATCTATCCGACAGTTTTTTCAAATTAGTTTGCGCAACTTCTTCTAAAGACAGCCCCAATTCCGTGGCGATTTGCGCGATATACCATAACACATCCCCTAATTCTTTTTTAATTTCTTCAGCAGTAGCCGCGTCAATTTTACCTTCTTTATCTCGCAAAACCTTTTTGATTTTTTCAGCCACCTCGCCTGCTTCACCTGCCAAACCCAAAGTAGGGTAGATGAAATTATTGCCTAAATTTGGGTATATGGCAGTGCGGCGCGATTTTTTTTGATATTCTTCAAAAGTCATATTTGTTTTTTTAAGTAAAGGGGTTATAAATCTTGACAAAGTTGTTAATATACGCTTTTTTGGCATATACTATATTTGTCTCTTTTCATCCTCTGAAAAGGCGGATGGAGGTGATACCATGGAAGGCGGCACAATTCGTGGTGTCCGCATGTCGCCCGGTGATTGGCTTGACCTTATAAAAGGCGGTCAATATATACGGGCAAGGGTATTGAGTTTTCTGGGCAATGGACAGGTTGTAATCCGTGTTTATGGAAGAGACGGATGGCCTGAGAACCAAGTCCGGATTCTCTCTGCCAATGATTGTTCTCTTGCCCCGCGTCGCTTGGCAACAAGCTGGTGACGGGCAAAACACAGGAGTAGTTATGCAACGCTCCAAATGGACGACAAAGTCGCTCATCCTAAGCCCCAAAGTCGTGTTCTCAACACGAACCGGGGCTTATTTAATAAATCCTTCAGTTTGCATTTCCCACAATTTTTTATAAGCGCCGCCTTCTTTTTGCAAAAGGTCGTTATGCGCGCCTTCTTCAATTATACCACCAGTTTGAATAACCGCGATTCTGTCCATCTTCATAATAGTAGAGAGGCGATGCGCCACCACAATCACGGTTTTACTGCGCATCAAGATATTCAAGGCGTCTTGAATCAAACGTTCGGAAATGGAATCCAAACTTGATGTAGCTTCATCTAAAATTAAAATCGGCGCGTTGCGTAAAATCGCGCGCGCGATAGCTACACGCTGCCTTTCTCCTCCGGAAAGTTTTAGTCCGCGTTCTCCAACATATGTTCCGTAACCTTCAGGAAATTCTTTAATGAATTCGTCGCAGTGCGCTAATTTGGCGGCCGTGGTCACTTCTTCATCAGTGGCTTCTGGCTTTCCGTAGCAGATATTTTCTTTAAGTGTGCGATGAAAGAGAATTGGGTCTTGCGGCACTAAACTTATATTTTGCCATAAACTTTTTTGCGTCACTTCATTAATATTTTGTTTGTCAATCAAAATATTTCCGTTGGTCAATTCATGCATTCTCAAAAGTAATTTAATAATAGTTGTTTTGCCTGCTCCAGATGGTCCGACTAAAGCTATTTTTTCTCCCGGTTTGATGGACAAATTAAATTTATCAAGCATTTTTTTGCCCGCTTTGTAAGCGAAATCAACATTTTGATATTCAATTTTTCCCTGATTCACTTTTAAATCAACAGCGTTTGACGCGTCCGTAATAGCCGGCGGCGTAAGGATAACATCTGTCATTTCTTGCGCCTCGGCAAGGTCTTCAAAAATCCGTTGGATTATACGGCCAAAATTCCATATTTTGGAAAAAATTTGAAGTAAGTATGCCTGAATTAAAACAAAATCACCAAGAGTCAGAATGCCAGCGGCCTTAAGTTTGAGGGCAAAATAGAATATGCCAAATTCCAAACCAATCGCCATTAAAGCTTGTACTACGCTAAAACCGTTGCCCAAATCCCAAATAAACCGTCGCAATTTTCTTAGTATATCGTTTAAATCAGAAAAGGACTTTTCTTCTTTTTTGGCGCCGCCAAAAAGTTTGACATTGGCGTTATTTGTAATAGTATCGGCAAGAAGCCCTGTTAATTTACTGTCGTATTCGCTTCTTTTCAAATCGTATTTTATTTTGAACTTTATGAAAAGAAAATTAATAAAGAGAAAGAATATAATCCAACTGATGATGATTAAACCAAGCCAAACATTGCGGTGGAAAAGCACTAATAAAATGGCGGTGGAAGTAAAGATAAGCGGCAATATATCCCAGCAAAAACGGTCGACCGCTGATTCGTAAGAGCGAGTGAAGCGATTGACTTTTTTGGTAAGAGAGCCGACAAAATTATTGTTGAAAAAAGCAAAAGAATGACGATGCAGTATACTGAAACAAAAGTTGGATAAGTCGGCGATTACTTTTGATTGAGAGTAATTGGCAGCGAAAAAAGCTGAATGCAAGCTAACCACAGCGCCGAAATTAATAAAAGCTATATAAATAATAATTTTCACCATTTCTCTTGCTGGCGCGTTTTCAACCAGCAAATCAAAGAATTTTTTGTAAAACAGCGGAGACGTGACTTCAAAGATATTTGCCGCCAGTGTCCCGCCTATAATTATGGCAAACACCCACGGATATTTCACCGTGGCTTTGAGATAGATTTTAATTGTGTCTCTTATGTTCGCTTTCATATCTTTGCTGAATTAAAGGTTTTTTGTATGGAACATTATAAGCGATTATACCTTTTTTTAGGTGGTCTGTCAAGATTGTGGTTTATAAAACTTGACTTGTTTATATCTTTGTTTTATAATGTTTTTAGAAGCGCCCGTAAGGGGCTTTTTAAAAACTAATTAATTTAAATCATATGAGCGTTAGCGCTAAAATCATTGATTATTTTAGAACCTCCAAAATTGAGCTTAAAAAAGTGGCTTGGCCAACCAAAAAAGAAACAACCCGCTATTCTTTGATAGTGGTCGGTTTGTGCGTGGCCGTGGCTATTTTTTTCGGCGTCTTGGATTATATTTTTAATCTTGGTTTGGAAAATTTAATCTCTTTTTAATATGCCAAAACAGATACAACAACTTGGCCGGCGTTGGTATGTCTTACATACATATTCCGGTTATGAAGAAAATGTGTCCAGAAATTTAAAACAAAGGATTGAGTCCATGGGCATGCATGACAAGATTTTTAATGTGCTGATTCCTTTGGAGAAAAAAATCAAAATAAAAAATGGAAAACGTAAAGTAGTGGAGGAGAAAATTTTCCCAGGATATGTTTTGGTTGAAATGGAAGTTACCGATGATTCTTGGTATGTGGTGAGAAATACTCCGAATGTTACGGGTTTTATTGGTTCAGGCAATATGCCGATTCCAATCAGCGAAGAAGAAGTCAAGTCAATTCAAAAGAGAATGGGTGTTGAAGAACCGAAATATGTGATTGATGTAACCGTTGACTCGCCTGTCAAAATTATTGACGGTCCATTTAAGAATTTTGAAGGCAAAGTGTCGGAAATTAATGAAGAACGCGGCAAAGTGAAAGTATTAGTTTCTATGTTCGGCCGCGAAACACCAGTGGAGTTGGATTTTTTACAAGTTAAAAAGATTTAAATGAAAATCAATATGTCAATTGATATAAAATTAGTTTCCGAAATCCGCGAAGTTACTGGCGCGGGCATGGTGGATGTGAAAAACGCTTTGGAAGAAGCAGGCGGCGGCAAAGACGCAGCCATTGATTTGCTTTGTAAAAAAGGTGTGATTAAGGCGGCTAAAAAGGCCGGCCGCGCCACCAAAGAGGGATTGGTGCACGCTTACATTCACAGCAACCAAAAATCAGGCGCATTGGTGGAAGTGTGGTGCGAGACGGACTTTGTCGCCCGCACCGACGCTTTTAAAGAGTTGTCGCATAATATAGCGATGCATATTGTGGCTTCCAACCCTTTATATTTGTTAGCCGCGGATATTTCAGAGGCGGAAATTGAAAAAGAAAAATCATTGCAACGCGAGATTTTAAAAAATGACGGCAAACCAAAAGAAATAATTGAAAAAATTCTTGAAGGAAAGATGCAGAAATTTTACGCTGATTTTTGTCTTTTAGAGCAGCCGTATATTAAAGATGATAAAATTACCGTTGGCGATTTGCTCAAACAAAACATCGCGCTGCTCGGAGAAAATATTGAAATTAAAAGATTTGCAAGGTTCGCGATGTAGAATTTCAATTTATGGAAAACTTGCAAAAATATAACAGCAAAGCCATTAAAGAGGCGTTTCCTGAAGTCTATAAGGATTTTTTCTCAATCTGCGCCACAGTGATTTCGGCGCCTGGGAATTTTTTATGGGCCGGCAATTATGGATTACTGTCAGGTTCTTTGGGCGTAACGCAAAATCTTCCATTACGGGTTTATGTTGGTTTGGAAGAGACGTGTGGCGGTCAAGTGATTTTTGGAAAATGTTTTGTTTTTGATTCGCAGGAGCATAAATTCATTGATTATAAAATGAATCAAACAATCAAAGAAGAGGTGTCTCTTTTTTTGGAAGAGGAATTTAAAAAGATTTTGACTCAAAGAAAATTTAAAGGATTAAAAATTCATCTTTTGTCTGAAATGCCTATTGGTTACGGAGTGAACGCGTCAGGAGCGCTTGCCGCGGCTTTAGTAAGCGCGGCCTTTCTTCATTATCAGTTATTGGCGCCGTCCGAATTGATTAATTTTTCTATCTCACAAACTGAAAAATTAATTAAGAACAATTTATTTAACCGTTTATTTCGTTTTGCATGGAAATTGGAGTCCATTTTCCATGGCGGATTGACTTCTGGCGTAGGCGCTTTCACGCCTTTTATCGGCGGCCGTTCGCCAATTGCTTATTTTATTGAAGAGCCGTTGGCAGACGGAGATGAAAAAAAGAGCGGAGGAATAAAATTTTTTTGCGATATTGGACAAGGAGTCCAAAAAAATTTTAATTTAATTGACAGAATGCGTTTTAACGCGTTTCGTGTGAGTGAACTTTCCGTTGACAAAAGAGAATTCTTTTTTCCTTTTGATTTTGGATTGATTAATTCAAGCGCTTCCGGCGCTTCCATTATTGCAAATCGCGCGTTGGAGTGTATGGGAGAAATGTTGCAAGAAACAGAACCTTTTTTTCAAAAAATTTTTATTCCATATTTAGAACAGCGCGGTTTCACGCGTTCCGCAATTTTTAAGGAAACTTTTTCTCCTAACCCAGCTCAAAAAGTTTGGGGAAGCTTGTTGCATATTATTTCAACTTTTTCTGTTAATATTTTATTCGCCCTCCATCAATTGAACAGAAAATATTTTTCCGCGAGCGATTTCGGCCGTCTTGCGGAAAATTTAAACAAATATCAGAATATTTATAGGATAGTGGGAACGAGTTCTCTTTTCACAGAGAGATTGTATAGTTTGCTTGAGCAAAAAGTTCGCAGCTTGAATTATGAGTGTGGCGTTGGTTTTAAATTGACGAACAATACTCACGGCGGATTTATTATTTTTGTGATCAACTCTCATCGGTTGCGAAAAAAAATTTTTGAAGTGGTGGAAGAAGTCAAAAAAGAAATAAAAGAATCAATCACTGTTGATTGGATTTCTTGGCGCGACGGTTTGGAAAATGAAGGTATAAAAATTGAGCAAAGCTTGACTAATCAAATTTATTCCAATTTTATTTCCCGCGGCGCCTTAATTGTGCTTCATCTTGATGAATCTGGTTTGCACGAGGATCTTTATACTCTGGAAGAATTTTCGCGGGCGAAAAAAGATATGGATGTTTTGTTGGATTCTATAAATGAAGAAATTTGGATAAAGGGCGAGAAAATTACCTCCAAAGAATTGCGCACCGTCACTAATACCATTGTCACTTTGAAAATTTTGTTGGAAAATGTTAGAACTGAAATCATCAAATCTAAATTACCAGATTCCGGTTATCTTAAAGACCGCAATGAATTTCAAAGTAAAATAGCGTCGCCTTTAGTTAAAGTTATTGAAAAACGTCTTAAACGGCGAATCAGTTTTAATATTAAAGGACCTATTGTCAATTTTACAATGAATTTTGACCCTAAGGATGTGGAGTTTTTTTATATTAAAAAGGGATTTTAATTAGCTTGTTTTTTTGAAGAATTAAGTCGGAAAGTCAATATTTTCTGGCTTTTTCTTTTTATTCCTTATCTTTCCTACCGCGCCTTTCTTTATGATTTAGATGTTATGAAATCGAAGTAAGTTACTTCGGTTTGTCTGTTCTTTAAAAAGTTACTCTAACAAGAGGAGTCCATCATGCCATCAATCATGCTCGGTGCGGAAAATGAGCGGCACCCATGGTCGCTCAAGTGGCTTTTTTCAATTGAGATGTGGGAACGTTTTGGTTTTTACCTTATGCTCGGCATTCTTGTTCTGTTTTTGACGGACAAGAAGACGACAGGCGGTTTCGGTTACACTGATGAATTCGCCGCCGAAATCTATGGTACATTCTACGCGCTCTGCTACATCATGCCGTTCATCGGCGGGATGATTGCAGAACGCGTCATCGGGTTCCGCAGGTCTATTCTCATCGGCGCCATCATGATGATGAGTGGATACTTCATGCTTGCGACGGTGACGCCATTAACTTTCTATTTGGGACTCCTCTTGATCGTGCTCGGCAATGGGTTTTTCAAACCAAACATCAGCGCCATGCTTGGCAAGTTCTATCCGGACAACAGCGAGTTAAAGGATTCCGGCTTTAATATTTTCTACATGGGTATTAACATCGCCGGTTTCTTCTGCAACTTCATTGCCGCTTATCTGCGTCACAACTACGGCTGGGATTACGCCTTTGCCGGCGCTGGCGCAGGTATGGCGCTTTCCGTCATGATACTCCTCGTCGTCTACAACCGTTTGAAGCCAATTGATGATATTATCGCGCTTGCTCGCAAGGAGCCGCGTGATCCTAGTGAAGTTGGCTTTAAGTATATGGCTAAGTGGGTCTTGCCTCCGGTTATCATTCTTGGGGGCTTTGGTATATGGCTTTTCGGCACGAATTGGGGCTTTATCCTTGCTTGCCTACCAATTGTGGTCTTCTACATTCAACTTTGGGTTACCTCAAAGAAGAATGAAAAGGGTCCGCTTGGAGCTCTACTCGTTGTTCTATTTGTTTCACTCCCATTTTGGACTATCTACAGTCTTAATGGAGCGGCCCTTACATTTTGGGCTGAGGATTATACCGAACGCGAATTTCAGGACAATAAGGTTCTTGATTGGACTATGAATACTTTCCAGTTTGCTGAAAAAGCTGGCCATGATTCCTACTATTTTGCGACGGATAAACCACAGAGTGTGGTTACATCTGTTCCTGCTGAAGGGCAAAAGGTTCGCCTGCTCTCGGCTGAGATAATGCAAAGTATCAACCCATTTTTCATTGTGGTGCTGATTCCTCTTATTGTGTTGATCCTTGGTTACTTGCGGAAAAAGAACAAGGAGCCATCTACACCATCCAAAATAGGCATTGGCTTGTCCCTCGCCGCTCTCTCAATGGTGGTGATGCTGTTCGCTTCTTTTGCCAGTTCTGATGGAGTATTCAAAGTATCGGTTTGGTGGCTGATTTCGGTCTATTTTTTGGCCACCGCGGCAGAATGCTTTGTGAGTCCTGTCGGGTTAAGCTTGGTCAGCAAGATGTCCCCGATCCGTTTTACTGCTGTGATGATGGGAGGTTGGTTCCTTGTCACGGCGACTGGAGGCAAGCTGGCTGGTTTCATCTCTGGCCTCATGAAGAGTGTGCCGCACGAAGAGCTGTTCATTGGACTCGCGATTTTCGCTATGCTCTTCGCGGTTGTCGTTTTCATTATCACGCCTTGGCTAAACAAGTATATGCCAAAATTAAAGAAGGATTAACAAAAAGGTCAGAACCAACTGACCAAGACAACAAGCCGAAGAGATTTCTCTCCGGCTTTTTTATATTAAACTTGTCCCAAAATACGCTTTCGTAACGAAATGTTCAAATTTTGAGACAAAATTGTTGAATAAATTTTGAAGTTTAACAGCTGTTAAGCCGAAAAATTTTGAAACGATTTTGGCCGAAATTTGAACATTGCAGTAGAAATGGTATTTGGGGACAAATCTAATACTCAATCAGAATTAAGGTTTTCTTTAACCGATTACCCGCCTGATTTAGTTCGGGCGGTTTTTATTGCCACAACCAGCTGATTATTGTATAATTCTAATATCTTAATATCTTTAACATTTTTTATATGCTCAATATCGCCATCAACGGCTTCGGCCGCATCGGCCGGCAGGCCTTCAAAGCCGGCTGGGGGAGGAAAAATTTTAACATCGTTGCCATAAATGATTTAACCGACACCAAAACCCTATCTTTTTTATTACAGCACGATACCGCTTATCACAAATGGAGCCGCGATGTTTCTTTTGATGAAAAAAATTTAATTGTGGATGGCGTAAAGATTCCCGTGTTTGCGGAAAAAGACCCATCAGTTTTGCCTTGGAAAAAATTAAAAGTTGATGTTGTGATTGAAAGCACTGGTAAATTTACTAATGAGGAAGGCGCTAAAACCCACATCACCGCTGGCGCTAAAAAAGTGATTATTTCCGCTCCTGCCAAAGGCGGCAATGTCCCAACTTATGTTTTTGGCGTTAATGAAGAAAATTTAAAAAATGAAAAAGCGATTGTAATTAATAACGCTTCATGCACCACCAATTCTTTGGCTCCTGTTATGGCGGTATTGCATGAAAAATTTGGCGTGGTCAAAGCAATGATGAGCACTGTGCACGGTTACACCAACGACCAAAATCTTCAAGATGGACCGCATAAGGACTTGCGCCGCGCCCGCGCCGCAGCTGAAAATATCGTGCCTACCACCACTGGCGCCGCAATTGCCGTGACAGAGGTCTTGCCTGATTTAAAAGGCAAGTTTGATGGTATGGCATTGCGCGTGCCGGTTCCGGTTGTTTCTTTATCAGATATCACAGCTATTTTATCTAAAAAAACCACGGCAAAAGAAATCAATGCTGTTTTAACCAATGCTTCCAAAAGCAAAAGATTAAAAGGCATACTATCAGTTACAAATGAGCCATTGGTTTCTTCGGATTTTATTGGCAATACTTCTTCAGGCATTGTTGATTTATCTTTAACTAAAGTTTTAGACGGAGATATGGCCAAAATTATTGTCTGGTATGATAATGAATTGGGCTACGCGCATCGTTTGGTGGAAATTGCGGAACAGTTTGGGAAATAAATATAGAAAAATCCCTGCTCATTCCATTTCGTAATTTGAGAGCGTTGAATAATTCGTTGTAGTGTCATTCCCGCGAAAGCGGGAATCCAGAAATAAGCTTAATTTTGTTAAAACTGGATTCCCGATCAGGTCGGGAATGACAAAAATAGGAATTATTCAATTGTCTAAATTTAAGAAGTAATATGAAATATCTGCGGCAACTTAAAAACCTCACAGGCAAGCGCGTGCTGATGCGCGTGGATTTTAATGTCGGTTTTGGCCATGACGGCATTATCGCGGAAGAAGACGCCATTAAAATTGAAAAAACATTGCCTACTATTAAATTTTTGATTGGAAAGAATGCCAAAATAATTTTAATGGCGCATCTTGGTCATCCAAAAGGGCAAATAAAAGAAGATTTGCGTCTAAATGGCGTGGCAGATTATGTTTCCAAAATTTTAAAGAAAAAAATCAATAAATTAGATGAAATTATTGGGCCAAATGTTGAGGCGGCGGTTAAGAAAATGAAAAATAAAGAAATTATCTTACTGGAAAATATCCGTTTTGATCCTCGTGAAGAAAAAAATGACAAAAATTTTGCCAAAGGTCTTGCGAAATTTGGAGATATTTATGTGAATGAGGCATTTGCGGTATCGCACCGCAATGCAGCTTCGGTTTCAGCCGTAACCAAATATCTTCCCAGTTATGCAGGTTTGCTTTTGGAGAAAGAAATTAAGGCTCTTTCTTGTTTTTTAAAAAAACTCAAAAAACCGGTAGTTATAATTTTTGGAGGATTAAAATTTGAAACCAAGCTACCTGTAATCAAAAGATTATTACCAAAGGCTGATTACGCGCTTTTGGGCGGAGGAATTTCCAATACTGTTTTTGCTGCCTTGGATTATGGCGTTGGCGCTTCCAAAATTGGCAGAGAATATTTTAGCGAAGCAAAAAAAGTTGGTGTTAATAGAAAAGTGCGTCTGCCTTTAGATGTTGTTGTTGGCGAGATAAATGGCAAAGATTATTTTCGCGTTTTGGTGCCTAAAGAAAAAATAAATTTATGCGGAGCAAATTATGGAATTTATGATATCGGCCCCGCCACCATCCGCGCTTGGTCTGTATTTATAAAAAAAGCCAATACTATAATTTGGAACGGTCCAGTGGGTTATTTTGAAAAAGCCCCTTTTGACAAAGGAAGCGCTTCAGTCGCTTATTTGGTGGGAGCGCGCTCCAAGGGCAAGGCCTATGGCGTGGTTGGCGGCGGCGAAACGCTCTCTGTTCTTACGCGCAGTAAAATGATACAATATATAGACCATGTTTCCACAGGCGGAGGAGCAATGTTGGAATTTTTATCAGGAAAAAAGTTGCCGGGAATAGTTGCTTTAAAATAATTACAGACTGTCTAATAATTGTCATTCCGAGCGAAATGAGCCGAAGGCGAATGTAGTCGAGGAATCCTTTTTAGTTAATTTAAGGTTAATTATATTCGTGGATAATTTAAGAGATTACTCGGCTTTGCTCTGAGTGACATTTATTAGACAGTATTGTCCTAAATCAATAATCAATTAATTAATTTAATTTTATATTCATATGTGTTTATTTTGTCATTCGGGTGATTGTTCATCCGGCAACAATAATGATTTCAAAGGTTCGTCTTGTAAGTGCGGCAGTTTCGGTCGGATTTTAATAAAAGCGCTTTTCTGCATCTTGTTAGTGTATTTAATTGTTTATGTTGGCACTTTGGCCCGCAATAACATTAAGAAGTTTAATTATATCGGCAAGGCCGACAGAATGCAGAACACAATCAATATAAATGGCGAAGGCAAAGTTACTGGCATGCCTGATATCGCCGTGACTGACATCGGTTTAGTAACGGAGAAAGCAGATGTCGCTTCCGCGCAAAAAGAGAACACTGAAAAAATGAATAAATTAATTGTGGAAATTAAAAAAAATGGCATTGTTGACGCTGACATACAAACCACGCAGTACAACATCAATCCAAAATATAATTACACAGATGGCGGATCAACCATTACAGGCTATACTGTTTCTCAGAGCGTTACTTTGAAGATTCGCGATTTGACTAAAATCAAAAGCATTTTGGCAAAAGTTGGCGAGGTTGGAGTGAATCAAGTGAGCAGTTTGAATTTTACAATTGATAATATGGAAAAATTGCGCGCCGAAGCCCGCGTGAAAGCGCTAGAAAATGTAAAAACTAAAGCCATTGCTTTGGCTAATGCTTTGGGTGTGAAATTGGTGCGTGTTGTTTCTTTTAATGATTATTCTCAGGATAACGCGTCGCCTGTCTATGGCTATAAGAGTTTCGCGGAAGCAACTGGCGGCTCGGCTCCGTCTCCGTCTCCAGATGTCCAAACCGGCAGTTTGGAGATTAAAGTTAATGTCAATGTGGTGTATGAGATTGAATAGAAAATGATTATGAAAATACAGCAGATTCACGCTCGAGAAATTTTGGACTCCCGCGGCAATCCAACTGTGTTTGCCAAAGTGTTTTTAGAGTCTGGCGCGTTCGGCGTTGCCGCTGTGCCATCTGGCGCTTCTACTGGCACGCATGAGGCATTAGAATTGCGCGACGGCGGCAGAAGATACGGCGGCAAAGGGGTCTTAAAAGCTGTTAAAAATGTAAATGAAAAGATTGCTCGGGAAGTGACTGGCAAAAGTTTTAACACTGTGGCGGATTTGGACAAAGTGATGCTGGATTTAGACGGCACAAAAAACAAATCGCGCTTAGGCGCGAATGCCATTTTAGCCGTGTCTTTAGCAGCGGCTCGGGCCGTTGCTGTTGAAGAAAAAATGCCTCTTTATCAGTATTTGGCCAAGAGCTATAATTTTCCAGCTCCTGTAAAATTGCCTTACGCAATGTTTAATGTCATTAATGGCGGAGCGCACGCGGATTCTGGTTTATCTATTCAGGAATTTATGCTGGTGCCGCGAAATAAAAAAATGTCCGAACGCGCGCGGATTGGCGCGGAGGTTTTTTATGCTTTAAAATTGCTTTTAAAAAAGAGCGGTCAAGCTGTGAGCGTCGGCGATGAGGGCGGTTTTGCTCCGCGTTTAAAAAATAGCGAAGAGGCCTTGAATTTTTTGATTAAGGCGATTAAGGAAGCAGGTTATCAACCGGGCAAGGATGTAAATTTGGCTGTAGACGCCGCCGCCTCTGAATTTTTTAGCAATGGCCTGTATGTTTTTGAAGGCAAAAAATTATCTGGCGATGATTTGGGCAAGGTTTATCTTTCTTGGTTTAAAAAATACCCTTTGATTTCTTTGGAAGATCCGTTTGCCGAAGATGACTGGGCGTCTTGGAAAGATTTTACAAAAATCAATCAAAGTAGATACGCGCGTAGCGATGCAAAGTCAAAAAATTTTTCTCAAACTTTAATTGTCGGCGATGATATTTTTGTCACCAATGCGGAGCGTCTGCGAAAAGGCATTAAAGAAAATGCCGCAAACGCTGTTTTGATAAAACCAAACCAAATCGGCACACTTACAGAAACAATTGCTGCTGTTAAATTGGCGCAAGCCAATAAATTCAAAGTGATTATTTCTCATCGTTCCGGCGAAACCGTAGATACTTTTATCGCGGATTTGGCAGTGGCCGTGGGAGCGGATTATCTCAAGGCCGGCTCGCTTTCCCGTTCCGAGCGCGTGGAAAAATACAATCGTTTGATGGAGATAGAAGAAGAAATAGGATAAGAAATCAATTAAAATCGTTCTGTTAAAAGCAAGGCGGTCTTTATTGCCAAAATTTTTTAAAACCGATAGAATATACTTACTATGGTTAAATCTAAAGTCAAGCCGGTAATTTTGGCGATTTTGGACGGCTGGGGTATAGCTCCGCCTGGAGAAGGCAACGCCATGACGCAAGCAAAACTTCCAAATTTTGACAGATTTATTAAAAATTATCCGGCTGCGGCCGTTTTAGCATCTGGCAACGAGGTTGGTTTGCAGTGGGGCCAAATGGGTAATTCTGAAGTCGGGCATTTAAATATTGGCGCTGGCCGCGTGTATTATCAGACATTATTGAGAATTGACCGTGAAATACGCAACGGTTTGTTTTTTAACAATGAGGCCTTGAAAGCGGCGATGGCGCACGTTAAAAAAAATAAATCCGCATTGCATCTTATTGGTTTGGTAAGCGCCGGCAATGTTCATTCTTCAGAAGAGCAGCTTTACGCGCTTTTGGATTTTGCAACGCGGGAAAAATTAGACAAAGTTTTTATTCATTGTTTTTTGGACGGCCGAGATGCTTTGTTTAACGGCGGATTAGCTTCCATTAAAAAATTAAAAGAACAAATCGCCAAATTTAAAATTGGAAAAATTGCTTCTTTGTCCGGCAGATTTTACGCCATGGATAGAGATAATCATTGGGATAGAGTTGAAAAGGCCTATTTGGCAGTGGCTGACGGTAAGAGCGATGTTACTTTTAATGACCCTTTGCAAGCTATTGAAGAATCTTACAAAAAAGAAATTTACGACGAGCAATTCGTGCCTGTCGCAATTTATGAAAAAGGCAAGCCAGTAGCCAAGATATGTGATAAAGACGCTGTTATCTTTTTTAATTTTCGCGCCGACCGCGCGAGGCAATTAACAAAGGCGTTTGTTTTGCCGGGTTTTGATAAGTTTGAGCGGAAATATCGCCAAGATTTACTTTTTATCACTATAGTTGAATTTGAAAAAAATTTGCCTGTAAAAATAGCTTACCCGCCTTTGATTGTCAAAAATTGCCTTGCCGAGGTTATTTCCAACGCCGGCTTAAAACAATTTCATGTGGCTGAGACGGAAAAATACGCTCACATCACTTTCTTTTTGAATGGACTTGTGGAAGCGCCTTTTCAAGGCGAGGATCGAGAAATTGTTTCTTCACTTAATGTTTCCAGCTTTGACCAAAAACCGGAAATGGCCGCGTATGAAATTACCAAAAAAGTTATTCAGGCGATTGAAGAAAACAAATATGATTTTATTGTTTTAAATTTAGCAAACGCCGACATGGTTGGGCATACAGGACAGATGAAAGCGACAGTGAAAGGATTGGAAACAATTGATGAGTGCTTGGGCAAGATTGGCGATTTGGCTTTGGCTAAGGGCGGAGTGTTGGTTATCACAGCCGACCACGGCAATGCTGAAGAAATGTTGAATTTTAAAACCGGACAAATAGATAAAGAACACAGCACTAATCCTGTCCCGTTGATTATTATTGGTAAAGAATGGGAAGGCCAGCAGGTGATAGGCCAGGACGCGATTGGCGGTGATTTGAGTATGATGCAGCCAGTTGGAATTTTGAGCGATGTCGCGCCGACTGTTTTGAAAATTTTGGGAGTTGAACAGCCGTTGGAAATGACAAGCAGGGCTTTAATTTAAAAAATGTCAAATGAATTTTTTGCGTCAATTGGATTACAATTTTTTTAGATTGATAAATGGTCGCGCCGGCCAAAATCGCGTTTTGGATTATTTTGGAATTTTTTGCGCTGTTTATCTAATTTGGCTTATGGCCATTGCCGCGCTCGCGTTTTTTTGGTTTTTGCCAGTGTGGATAAATCATTCAGAATATCTTTTTGTTTTATTTGGTTCTATGGCGTTCTCTTATGTTATTAGCAACTTTGTTGGATTGCTTTACGGCCGCGCCAGACCATTTGTTGGTCTATACGGCTTGCATCGTCTTATCGTCACTTCTTTTTCTCGCAAGTCATTTCCTTCCGCTCACGCCACTGTTGCTTTTGCCATTGCTTTTTCAGTTTTTTGGTTTGCTCAGCCGCTTGGCATTGTTTTTTTAGTTTTAGCCGCTTTGGTGGCTTTGGGACGGGTTTTTACAGGCGTCCATTATCCGTTAGATGTCTTAGGCGGCGCGTTTTTTGGCGGAGTGATGAGTTTTATGATTTTAAAAATATGGTTTTAAAATATAATGAGTCAAAACAAAATAAAATAGATCCTATTGAAATAGATCCTGTAAGGAAAAGAGAGATAGAAGACATCGCTTTTTTTCATGACCAAAAAAGTCCTGGGGCTTTTATGCCAGATGGCAGGCTTTCTAAGGATTCTATCCATCGTGGATTTTGGGATGAGCAAAGACAGCGAGAATCAAAAGAAGTTAAAGAAAAGCAAGTGTTGGAAATTAAAATTATTAAAGATGCGGTTTATAAAATTATTAACGCTAAATTGGAGCCGTTGGCTATTGGCGACGCGGAACAGGAAAATCTTTTAATCAAGCGCAAAGAAATTGCTAAAAAAATGTTGAAAGATTTATTTGATGCCATTATTAATTATTATAACTATGTGCAGTCAAATGTTATTGCGCAACGGCAAGCTGTATCAGCTGAAATAGATAAGGATATAGCTATGAATTTATTAATTCAAAGCGAAGAAGATAGAAAAATAAAACATGATTCCTTAATTAGTAATTTACAAAGCGCTATTAGATTTATAGTTCATACTTTTGGCAAAGTAAGCGAGTCGGCTTTGGAAAAATGGGAAGAAACATTAGAGAAGAGAGGAGAGCCGCTTTTGTATGTGGAGCGTCAGGATTTTTTAAAAAATGTTATTTGCCCGGATGATATAAATATACGCGACCGTTATAATATTGCCGAATGGGCGTGGCGAGTGTTTGAAGCGCTTCCTTATCTTGAAGAAGAACTTAAATAATTACTTATCCCGAATAACCACGAATAACGAATTTCATAATTCAGTAAAATTATAAAAAAAACCGTCCTTACAAATTAGGGCGGTTTTTATTGCATCCATCTTGTTTTTGTTAATGGCTTATGGCAACTTCCACATAATACCTTCTTCAATTAATTGGTTGAATATATCACGGGCGACTTTCATCGCTTCTCGGTTGGAAAAACATGGAAAGCTGTAGATAATAAGTTCATGACGGAAATCATCAACCATTTGTTTGATGGCCGGCGAGTCACGGGATGACAAGCTATAAGCTATTTCTTCGGCCCGTTGATTAGCCACAAGGTTGACCAAAATACAGGATGTCTTGACAAGTCCTCCAAAATTTTTGTTACCCAAAATCGTCTTGGATATTTCCTTATTATCCATTGTTGTTCCTCCTTAATTTGTTAAGTTCGTTTGGCGCAGCTCAACTTTATCATAATTAGTTTAAATTTGTCAATAGTAGTGTGGGTGTGTGGGTGTTGTGTGGGTGTGCGACAATCTGCGCTATTAACAAAATGTACTAATTTCATTAAAGTGGATAATTATTTTGACAAAAAATCGTCCTTACTATATATTACTTACTCTCTAATTTTTAACGCAATAATTTTGATTAATTGACTCAAGTATGCGTTGATTTTGCCAATTGTATCATGAATCAGCGCAAGCTCTTGACATTTTTTTTCCTTTTTTGTAGAATTGAATCAGCTTGGATTTAGCACTCTATAATACAGAGTGCTAAATTATCCAAAATCCCCAATTAAGGCATTAAATCAGGTTTGGATTTGTCCACGCGTTTTAAAGAAAAGACGCTCAAATTCAGTCCTGTCTTAATTCAATAATTATTAATTTTTAACGGGCAAGCCGCTTGGGGACGCGAGTAAAGCCCAGATGGAGAAAATATATGGCAATCAAACCGATCAATGACCACATTATTGTGGAGGCGTTAACCGGTAAAGAAGAATCCACGCGAGCTGGCATTATTTTGCCTGATACAGTGGATAAAGAAAAGCCGGAAAAAGGGCGCGTAGTGGCGGCTGGGCCCGGCAAGTTATTGGAAAATGGCCAGCGCGCCGCTATGTCTGTAAAAATGGGGGACACAGTTCTTTTTAAAAAATATTCGCCAGATGAAGTCAAGGTTGATGGCAAAGAATATTTGGTTCTTTCTGAAAGCGACATTTTGGCAATCTTGGAATAATTATCAACATGTCATCTAAATCAGATTCCCGCTTGCGCGGGGGTAACACAATAACATTATGGCAAAACAAATTTTATTTGACGAGGCGGCTCGCCAATCGTTAAAAAGGGGCGTGGACATATTGGCCAACGCCGTAAAAATCACTTTGGGTCCGCGCGGCCGAAATGTGATTTTAGACAAAGGTTTTGGCAGCCCAACAATTACTAAAGACGGCGTGACCGTGGCTAAGGAAATTGAACTGCCGGATAAGTTTGAAAATATGGGCGCGGAATTAGTGAAAGAGGTTGCTTCTAAAACCAATGATATTGCCGGCGACGGCACCACCACCGCCACTTTGTTGGCTCAAGCAATTATCAATGAAGGTTTTAAAAATGTAGCGGCTGGAGCAAATCCTTTGGCCTTAAAGCGCGGCATTGACAAAGGTGTAGCGGCTGTTATCGCGGAACTCAAAGAAAAAATTTCCAAGATTGTTAAGGGCGAGGAAATCGTTAATGTGGCATCCATCTCAGCCAATGACGCGGAAATCGGCGCTACCATTGCCAAAGCCATGAAAGAGGTTGGCGAAAACGGCGTTATCACCGTGGAAGAATCCCAGTCCTTTGGCATTGACACGGAAGTTGTTAAAGGAATGCGTTTTGATAAGGGTTATGTTTCTCCATATATGATTACTAATGTGGAATCCATGAAAGCGGAATATAACGACGCGCGTATTTTAATTACCGACCGCAAGATTTCTTCAGTGGAAGACATTTTACCGCTTTTGGAAAAAGTCGCTGCTGGCGGCCAAAAGGAAATTGTTATTATCGCTGATGAAATTGAAGGGCAGGCTTTGGCTACTTTTGTCGTGAATAAATTGCGCGGCACTTTTAATGTTTTGGGCGTAAAAGCTCCTGGTTTTGGCGATAGACGCAAAGAAATGCTTCAAGATATCGCCGTTTTAACCGGTGGTAAAGTGATTTCCGAGGATGTCGGGTTGAAATTAGAAAACACGGAATTGGCTGATTTAGGCAGAGCAGACAAAGTCTTTGCAACCAAAGACAACACTACAATTGTCGGCGGCAAGGGAGCTGAAGAAGATGTGAAAAATAGAGTGGCGCAAATTAAAAAGATGATTGAACAATCTGACAGTGATTTTGACCGCGAGAAATTGCAGGAGCGTCTTGCAAAGTTGGCAGGCGGCGTGGCTGTTATTAAAGTTGGGGCGGCTACGGAAACTGAGATGAAAGAGAAAAAGCACAGGATTGAAGACGCTGTTTCCGCCACCAAGGCGGCTGTGGAAGAAGGAATTGTGCCGGGCGGAGGCGTGGCATTGTTGCGCGCTCGCAATGTTTTGGCGGGCTTGAAGCTTAACGGCGATGAAAGAGTCGGCGCGAACATTTTGTTTCGCGCTTTGGAAGAGCCGGTGAGGCAGATTGCGGAAAATGCCGGCAAAGACGGCTCTGTGGTGGCTGAAGAGGTTAAAAAGCAAACAGGAAGTATTGGCTACAACGCTGAATTGGATAAGTTTGAGGATATGTTTGAAGCGGGAATAGTTGACCCGACAAAGGTTACTCGCTATGCTTTGCAAAACGCCGCTTCAATCGCCACAATGTTTCTGACCACTCAGGCGGTGGTGACTGATTTGCCAAAGAAAGATGAACACCAGATGCCCGGCGGCATGGGCGGCGGGATGGGAATGGATTATTAAGATAAGGAATAATGCGGAATTGAACAGAAAACAGAATGTCCGAGAATTGCCATTTTGGCGATTTTTCAGAAAATTTTTGGCTAATCTTAGCGCCGCATTTTTCCAAAAATTGAGTTTTCGGACAGTCTGTCACCCAACAGTGTGAAAAAAGGCCACGGCCGGAATCGAACCAGCGATAGGAGTTTTGCAGACTCCCGCCTTAACCACTTGGCTACGTGGCCTTAATTTTTTTTAAATCTTTTCATATTATAAAGGAAAAAACCAAATCTTTCAAGGTTTTGAAAATTCGGTTTGAAAATCCGGCACTGTCCTTAGATTAGAGAAATGAAAGCAGATTTCTAATCTAAGAAATAACTTTTTTTTGTTAAGGATTTTATCTAAAAATTGTTAGTTACCTAAGTCATATAGTGCTAATATGTTATGGAACGTAAATTTGATCAAATGCCTCTTATAGATAGTCCCATATCATTGTCTTTGACAAACTTATCTCTAATTGAAAGAAAAAACAAAATAAAAAGTAATAATTTACTTGTTTTCTGGGAAAAACTAAATCAAGGAGATTTTATAGCAAATAATGATCCTCAATTATTAAATTTTATTTCCGCTTATAAAGAACTCGGTTTTTCGCCTTTTGGAGATATGTTAGTGTTATATGTTGTTGCGCATCAGTTAAATAAAAAGGGTATAAAGATTCCTTTTGCTGGAGAATGTAAAACAGGCCGCGTAAGTCATGTAAAAAGTTCCATACGAAGAAAAATTGGAAAAGAACGAAGAAGTATTTTTGATGGAATATTTTCTGATATCAAGTTTATTAAGGAAGAAAATGGTAAGGTGGTCTGGTTTGTCAAGACAATAAAAGCGACTGTTTAAGATATAACTGTGGATAAGTTTTTTAATGGTTTTTCGACCTTTGAAAATTAGTGAAAGTAAACATTTGACGGTGTTCGGTAATC
>Ga0265296_1000511_pt1 | contig 57938 bp, 43 predicted proteins | sample MunlanPumphouse1_FD_189073 | JGI IMG/M metagenome (GOLD analysis project Ga0265296, IMG submission 189073) | Groundwater microbial communities from a municipal landfill in Southern Ontario, Canada - Pumphouse #1 | ecosystem: Environmental > Aquatic > Deep subsurface > Groundwater | place...
TAGCAGATCTCCATGGTCAATTCGGTAAAATTGATTCATTTCTGGAATTGAATCCGGAAGCGGTATTTATTGCAGGCGATATCACCAATATGGGTCCAGTTGACGCGGTCGATGACGTGCTCTCACGAATCGACGTGCCGTGTTTTGCAGTGCCCGGAAACTGCGACCCGCGTGAGATCATCGAGACGCTCGAACACTCGGATGCCGTGAACATGCACGGATCCTCGATCAACCTTGGCAAAATGACCATTGTTGGTGTTGGCGGGTCAAATCCGACTCCGTTCAACACACCGTTCGAGCTGACCGACAAGCAGATAGATGACGTGTTGAACAGCGCTATGAAAAAGATGGAGAAGACCGTTCACAACGTGCTTCTCTGCCATGCCCCCCCGTTCGAGACGCTCGACAAACCCGCGGGCGAACATGTGGGAAGCCACAGCATCCGGAAGCACATGAAGTCTTTCGATATTGTCTGCTGTGCCCACATCCACGAAGCCCGGGGCATCATGGAAGTTGATGGTGTAAAAATCGTCAACCCCGGCCCGGCAATGGACGGCCACTGTGCCATGATCCATTTCGGGACCGATGCACGGGACATCAAGATCGAACTGCTGACCGTTTAGAACGGCGGCAGATGAACGCTGGTGACCGGGATAAACCCGGTCACTGTAACCATTTCTCTTCTCGGAATTTTATAGCAGGTCAGGTAACCCGGACTTGAACGGGGTTCGCACCGTACCATGAAAATCCCTGGTATGGGGGTATCGGCACTCATCACCCGTTTCAGAAGATGCAGGGATGTTCACGGGAATCTGGTCTTTGTCGTAAACAGTCCCCGTGTACTTTTGTACAGGTACTTAACTTTCGATCATCAAACCCTGATGAAAATTTTTTTGGCAGACCGTGCCGGGAAAATTTTTACGGCATGACCTCCATTGCCCCACCGCTGAAAACCCGGGCGTCCCTGCCGGATCCACCGTAACACCCCTCCCCCCCCACTGAGATCCCGAAAGGTGGGACACCGGATCCCCTGGGGGATCCTGGTATAGTTTAAGCCACACCGGGCAGTTCACCCTTGCACCCGGGTTCCACAGATCCCGATCAGGATTGTAAAAAGGGCGTTAAAATGAAACGGTATTAAAAAAATTACTGGTTTGGTTGGGATTTCTGGTTTTCTTCATAAGAATTGATGAGTTTTTTAATAATCTCATTATAACTCTCCCGGCGTTTTCCCAGCGAGTCAAGTCTATCGCGGGTTTCTTTCTCTACGCGGATAGAGGTATAATTTACCATTTCGTTATATTGTTGTCAACAATTACTATTTTATAGCACTTATATGCAAGATGTACAATAGTATGCACGTTATGCAGATGTATGCAGGGGATACCATTCCCGCAGCCTCAGCATAAGCAACGGGCACATGTTGCATTGCCCGTTTCAACAAGAGATCATAAACCAGGCATAACAATGCCGAAAAGATCTGTACCTGATCCAGATCGGATGTGATACCGGAGATGAAAAATGCCAGAAGATCCCAGGAATAATTCCCCCACGCCCGACCCCGCGACCGATATCTTTCTCTGCCGCGCCACACCGGCCACGAACGGCCCCGTCATGCCGGAAGGGAATTGCACCCGGCTCTTCGCCCACAAGGTACCCGGGAGCACACCCATCTTCTATCTCAGTTACCGGCTCGAACCATCCGACACACCGGTGATCCGCCGGTTTGACTCCACGACCGATGCGGCCGCGTTCATCCTTGGACTGGCAGGCTTCGGACTCGCCGGGATCCCGGAGCCGGACCAGTATCGGATCCGGGAATTTTTCCCGGGATGGTTCCGGCACGGGAAGGCAGACAGCCGGGTTCCATCACACCAGGCAGGCGCGGACCCGGAGAATCCGGTGCTGGAATATGATGCCGGAGACAAAGCTGCCCGATGCCCGGATAATCCGGCCGGTTCTTCAGCCAGCATGCAGCCCCGTAACAACCGGCACTCACACCATCCCCTGCCGGAGGCTGCAACTGATAGGACAATCCCCCGGCAGGATCCCGAATCCCCGGATGCCTAGTTTCCCATCCGGGACACCGCAGGCTGTACTACAGACCCGTTATTGAATCCTGTCCTTGTACTTTTGGACCCCCGCCTCGGAATCCGCGAGAATCCATGGCATCATGACCGGGCGAAAAAAGAAGGAACCTTACTCCAAAAGGTGCTCCCGCAGTTCAATGCCGATGTGGAGCGATCTTCGGCAGTCATTGCCCATAACCCCGCGTTCGATCTGCCCATCGGGATACAAAATTTCTGCGGTGCCGGCTGGAAACAAATCATCATCAGGATCAATAATTCTGTACCACGAATGCGCTGCCGGACCGGAATTTTTTTCATCGCAATCTGGATCGCGATTCAAAATCATTCGCAGATCAACAGGACTTGGATTTTTATTTTTCAACCAGCCTTTGATTGAAAACTTTTCAACAGATGTTGCCGGAAAGATTCCGGCACTGACTCCATTGCCCCACCGCTGAAGACCCGGGTGTCCCTGCCAAATTCACCGGTGCAGCCCTCTCCCGGCTAGGGGTGCCCCGAAAACCCAATTTTCTCTGACGGCGAAGAACGCCTCTCCGGCGTGAGCCCGATCCCAAAACCGCCCTTCCTTTCAGTTTCCGCTACCCTTGCCGGGTTTCCGGACGAACGGCCATCCAAATGCTGCTAAATGCTGTCATCAATCTTCGACGTGAAAATAGGGGAAAATGAGGGAAACAGTGCCGGTTTTCCGGGAAATCGTGTCGTCTGGGGGGTGAACCGGGGGATCCTGGTGGAGGGCCTCCGTCGGGGAGTGGAGGCCTGGTGAGTGCAGGTCACTTAGTGAGATCACGACACTCCTGCCATTGACGGTATCTGACCGATGAAAGATTTCACGGCACTACATTCTCCGACGTAGAACCCGGAAAAGCCCTCCCGGGGGTCGTACCTTCATCCGTTGGGTTGCCTGCTATACCCTGTCGGTCGGGGGTTCTGCCCTCCAAACACTCCCATAGTGTCCTGATCGGAAACCGGGTGCCACTACGACGTAAAAACTCGGAAATTCACACGGTGAATTCCCGGAAACTATCCTGGTTTTTCGCGAAACTTTCCTGGTTTACCATCCAAAAGAGACAATCAGGGCTCGTAGAGGGCGTATCTGGGAGGTACTCCCACAAAAAAATTATTCCTTCTGGATATTGAAAAGAACCGCTGTTGAAGTGTCATTGTACCGGGCAGTGAGGATATATTCGTCCGGGCAGAAATTCTCAAGGCTCTCGTTGAAGAACCACGTGCCAAAACCGTTTCCCGTAGGAATGATCGCTGCTGAACCGGAAAGCCGGGTTCTCTTATGACTGGCGAAACAGGCCGGGGGCGCCGGACAAAATGCCGAACGATCCATCTCAATATCCACCGTTTTTCCGGTATCAATACTGGTTAGTCCTGAAATCTCGAGATTGTCCCCACTCCGTACATCGTGAACAGGATACACATGTATCCAGGATCCACCCGGGATCAGCATATTGAACAGCAGTGAAACCGAGGAATTTTCCTGGTGTTCCGGATATACCACTACCAGGTATTCATCGGGTCTGAACCTGCTCCCGTCCACGGGTATCGACCAGCTGTTGTTTCCAGGTTCCCGCTTTGTCACAATAATGGTCTCATTGATGATCCGGGGCGAATAGGCGCAAAGGACGCTTGCATAGATCTCTGCATGGAGCCGACAGCCCTCCGGGGCACTCGTTGTTCCCGTAATGGAAAACCGGTCGTATACCCTGTGATCAGGGATGGTATCTATGTGGATCCAGTCAGAAGTATTCCATACCGGGTACGGATCGATCGTGGCATTGACTTTGGGCTCACCGGTTACAAGATTAAAAAGAAGAGATCCATTGCCTGTTCCGGCATGATGCATGGTAGCAGAATAGGCAAACTCCCCGACAGCCAGGGATATTCCTGCCAGTAAAATGAAGGCAATGCACCATTTTATCGATAGGTTCATGATCAGCTGTTAGGTAACGGGACGTTTAACGCTGATGATAAGTGAAAAAACCTGTGCAGTTATTATACCGTGATTAAGAATCGGATAATGATACCCTGCCAAGATAATAGGAATAATCCAATCCTTGTTACCAGGACAAGAGATCATTCAGATGATTGTAAATGGTAAGTTCACGAAGGCCGGCTCATCCGCATCCTCAATGGTCAGGGAATATTCCCCGCAGATCTCCTCAAGCCGCGAATGAAACGATTTGTTTGCTGACCGTTCAGCTCCCCAGGAGATTAACGGCAGGATTCCCTGGCTGCCGCCTCCGGAGATTATCGTGATGTGGCAGCTGGATTTTGAACGGAAGACCAGTATGACAACCGTAAGGAGATCAGAATTAATCCTCAGGAAATACGGTTCGTTACCAACAACATGGATCATTCCGGATTCACCGGGATAATTGATTATTTCCTTAAAATCCTCCTGTATCCAGGGGAGAAGAAATCCGGTTTTCTTTCCGGTTACCAGTAATTTTATTATTTCCATAAAAACGATTTCCTGAAATGATCGGAGCACGAGGGTTCCAAAAAATAACTGTTTCCTTACGCGCTCTTCACAACGGTTTCACCGGCCTCACCGTTCCCGCGGGTGATACCGGACGGGCTGGCTTCGGCATTACCGGTAGTATCGGGGCTGTCCCCCCCGGCAAACGATGACCGGGAAGCAGGTGAAGATGCGAGCGGTTTTTCGATAATAATAGAGACCGTACCGAACGTTGTTGTTGCAAGGTGATCCTTATCTTTGGGCTGGTCTACTGCATAGACGGTGTAGGTACCTGCATCAAGAGTAACGTTCCAGGTTCCCCACTTCCAATACCAGGAGTTGTCACCATTGACATCAACATTCCTGAATGTGCTGCGGTCATCATTAACCACGGGATGGGCCTGAGGGTTGCGGTCCGTGGGATTGATCTGTGCGCCATTGGAGGGAAGGCCGGGTCCGGCAAGGAACAGGTAGGTCCTATAGGTCCCGGTATTGGTACCGGAAAACTTGATCATGTCGCCAAGGGTATAGCTCTGGTTGCCGTCTGCCATGATCGTGACGGTACTATTCTCGACTTTGACATCGACCTCATCGCTCTTGTACTGGACTCCGTCAAACTTCTCAACACGGATTATGTATTTCTGCGTCTTCGTCCAGTTGGTGGTGAGGAACTCAACCGTTCTCGTACCGGATACGGAAGTCGTGACATTGGCGCTCAGGTAGGATCCGTTACCGAGCGTGGCGATGGCTTTTGCCGTTTCACCATGGGCGACATCGTCCCAGACGCGCAGTGCCGGAGAACGTTCATTCTGGTATAGGTACCCCCCGGAGGTGTTCATCATGCCGGCAACTTTCGAATAGGTGTAACCCGTCGGACCCCCGTCGGGGATAGCGGAGGGGGTATCGAACCGGACCCCGTCCTGTTGCTGATTAATGAACGGGGGCTGGTCATTGTAGTCGCCTTTCATGGCGCTGGTATGCATGACCCACAGGTGATAGATTGTCCGGGGATGGCCCGTGATGGTAACCGAAAACGGTTTGCCGCGGACAACAGAGTCCTTGTTTGCCTCGATCTTCACGGTGTCTGGAACAAGCGTAATCGTATAGGTCTGTGATACCGTCTTTCCCGTATAATCCGCACCCGCGTTTTTGTAGTTGTCTTTCATATTGTTGAGCCCGGAATGCGCCCAGACCGTGTAGGTTCCAACAGGATACCGGTAATCATCGGTTTCCGGATCCCGTGCACCGGTGGACCAGTTATACGGTGACGAGGGATTGGAGGGACTTCCCCAGGTCCAGGGCTGGCGGGAAACGTTCTGTTGCAGAAGCGTGTGCACACCGGTCTCAAGGTTGTACAGGCCGGACAACCGTGCCCCGGACTCGGTTTTCACGTGGATATCGATGAACCCGTCGCTCTCGTTATTATAGACAGGCCCGCGCCGGTCAGCGTCCAGTGCCGGGTACATGTTTGTCTCGATGCGGAACCCCAGCGGCTCTCCCCGGGGAACACACCTTCCAGTCATATCGTATTCCATGTCAAGATCCCAGATTTTGATATCGATGTATGGATCGGCAACAGAGAATACCTGCTGCGGGACCCCGTTGCGGACTACTGCGGCCGATGAGTTGGTCGCGTACCAGTTACCGGTATAACCCACGAAATCCAATGGTGCTACGGTGAATGATCGATAACGCGTTGAAAGATCGATGGTCCTGGTTGGTGCAGAACTGGTAATACTGACAGGCGACGCCCACCAGCCGATGGTTGTGTTGGTGAGACCGGTTCCCAGGCCACCCTGTGCATTCACAAGAGCTGAAGTTACGTTCAGGTCCTGTTCCCCTATGAACACGGTGCCTCCCTGCCGGATATCCGGGGCCACGGTATAATACTCCGCGGAGACCGCGGGGATTCCTGCAAAAATGAGCAGTGCGAGCATGGAAATGGTGATGAATAATAGCCGGGACATGATACGGGGTCTCCAAACAAAGTACGAATATCGATCCGGATCGGCCCCATCCGTATTCCGGAGGAGACAAGCCAATCCATAACTGGAGATAAAATCGTTGATAAAGAGTATAACCGCAGCGATGAGTGAAAAAAATGTTGCAGTTACCGATTTTTTTTGTCTCAGGGAACTCAGGCAAGGGACAATCCAGATAAGCCGGGAAAATAAATTTTATATCGAATCATGAAGATACTCCGGACCCCCCAGCCAAACGCCCACCTTTCAAGACTGGAGAGATGCGGGTCCGCTGAGTTGCTCAAACTGTTCGAAGCCGGCCTGAAAACCGGATCGAAAACCCCGCAGTACAGCCTGCTTGCCGATGCATGGGGAAGACTGTTCTCGGGGATATTCCTGTCCGCAGAGGAGCTGGTGGACGAGATGCAGCGGGAGCATCGCAGGTTCAGCAACGATCATGAGCGCATGCTGCGGGAATTTGTCAAAGCCGACTGTGCGAGCGGGGGCCCGTTCGTCATCGACGTAATAGAAAACGGCGGGAAGATCGACCGGGCAGCCCTGATCATGGTTGCCGACCTTGAAGACCTTGCCGGTATTGAGTACAAGGGCAGAACAGCAATTCACCTGCTCATCGATGCCTGCGACAAACGGGTGAGACCCGTGCTCATCAGGAAGGCGGGCAAACGACTGCTCTCCCAGGTCTATGACCGGTGGGGCATTCCCCTCATTTTCTCGATTTTCGGCCTGTGCGATCTGACGGTTGAAGATCTTGACGCCATTGCATCGGTGTTTTCCCGGGATGAACTCAAAAATATCATGAGCCGGAGCAGGACCGGGAACGATGCCCTCTATGTCTTTACCCATGTCGCTGCGGCGATGAAGGGGCGCCCGTCCGTGGAACGGAATGCATTCTACAAGCCGGCTGCAAAGAATCTGGATACGGATAAAGCGGATGGACCGGTCAGAACCCAGACCCTCGATGCTGCAAAGGTGATGGCGGAGTGGGAAGAAAAAAAGAGAGCCCGGCAGAAAGCAGCCGGGCTGGTGCCCCGGGACAAGACGGACCCGTGAAGCCCGGCCACATACACCGGGAACGAAGACCGGGTCTGCAACGGCACGGCGATCCGCCCTTTGCCCCCGCATAAGATCGCAGGAACCGGTTTGCAACCTCGCATGACAAAAGGAAGGTCGTACGGGGCTTGGGTTACCGTCATCATCATGGGCATCGCCTGTCTTTTCGCGTTTGCCGTGACCCTGCTCACCCGGATCGATATGACCGGACGCTCCCTTGAAGACATTGAGGATGCGGGATGAATATTCAGTCATTCTCATCCCGGCAGTAGTACGGACAGAGCGGGCGAGGCATCAGGTATATCATCCCTCATGCCAAGGGGAACGTGTATGGCGATCACACCATGGTTCCGGTTTCTGGCGTTTGCCCTTGCGCTGGTTTTCATCTGTTCTCCGGCTCTCGCATGCACCAGTTTCATCATCACACCAGGTGCATCGGCTGACGGGTCGATGTATGTAGCACACACCAATGACGGTTTTGGTGCAAGTGTTGTCGGGCACAAGGTAGCTAACGAGAGTACCCAGCTGGTGTACATTCCTGCGGCAGATCATCCCGACAATGCAGTGCGTGCGGTGAACTATGATCCAAACTCGGGGTCCGATGAACCCACCAGTGTCAAGGAAGCGCAGTCAAAACCCCTTGCCTATATTCCTGAAGTGAAACACACGTACGGTTATTACACCGGCAGCTACGGGATCATCAACGAGCACCAGCTGATGTCCGGTGAGGTGACGACCGGCGCAAAAGTCCAGCCATCGTCCGATCCCAAAAACCGGATCTTCTACAGCTCCGAGCTCTCGAATATCGCACTCGAACGGACCCGGACAGCAAAAGATGCCGTAACCCTTGTCGGGCAGCTCATAGACCAGTATGGCTATTACGGCACGGGGGAGACATTGCTCTTTGGCGACCCCAAGGAAGCCTGGGTTATCGAGATGTGTGGCGGGACCCCCGATGGCAAAGGCGGGCTCTGGGTGGCACAGAAGGTTCCGAACGGGGAGATCTTTGTTACAGCCAACACGTTCCGTATCCGGGAGGTAATACCGGGAAATCCCGACCAGATGTATTCGCCCCGCCTCTATTCCTCGGCAAAGCAAAACGGCTGGTGGAATGAATCGATGGGAAACCTTGACTGGTTACCGACCGTGAGCGAGGGAGAGTACTCGCACCCGTACTATTCCCTTGGCCGGGTCTGGAGCATTTACAGCAGGGTCGCCCCCTCACGGAACCTGTCCCCGTACGTGACTGACACGTACTCGAAAGATTACCCCTTCTCGCTTGCACCGGACAAGAAACTTTCCACTGCGGATGCATTCGGCCTCTTCCGGAATCACTATGAAGGCACGGTCTGGGATCTCACTACCGGCCCGGCTGCCGGTCCCTTCGGCAACCCGTACCGCTGGCGCGGACCGTTCGATGATCATGGCCACATTATCTTTGGCGAAGTGAAACCCGGTGCATGGCCCCGTCCGATCTCCGAGATGTTCTGCGCGTACAGTTACATCAACCAGGGACGGAGCTGGCTTCCGGATCCTATCGGCGGAATCACCTGGTTCGGGTTTGCCCCGCCGGCCGAGACCGTGTATATCCCGTTCTATGCCGGTGGGACAAGTGTCCCTGCCGGCTGGTCGGATACCGACCGGTCAACGTTCAGTCACAACCAGGCCTGGTGGGCGTTCAATTACGTGACAAACTGGGCCACGCTCAATTACCGGGCCATGATCGGCGATATCCATACCCGGCAGCAGGCTATCGAGCAGCGGCAGTTTGCCGATCAGCCGGTGGTTGAGGCGAATGCGAAAACGTACTATGAATCAGGGGGAGATGCTGCTGCCCGGGCATACCTGACCCGGTACAGTTCTGCAAATGCTGAGGCAGATGTCAATGACTGGTGGAAACTTTCCGACCAGCTGGTGGTAAAATACAGCAACATGATGGTAAACGACTTTGCCAACGGGACAACAAGCCTGCCCGGCTATCCTGACGCGTGGCTGCAGGAGAACAAATACCAGTACGGCCCACGGATTTACGCGGATAAAGAACTCAAGGAGGTTGTCGGCCTCGCCTATGTGAACGTGACGGTCGATACAACGCCGGGCAATGAATTGAATCTCATTAAAGAGACCCAGCGGACGAACCGGACACAGTTCATTATCAATATTCTCGAAGGGCGCATCCCCATCACCGCCCGGAACCTTACTCACCGGATTATGAAAACCGGTTAATCAACCCTTTTTTTCAGGATTGTCTCGGTCCGGGTTGCACGACGCCGCGTTGTCCGGTATGGGGATGACGGGTCAACAGGGGCGGACAGTCTCTTTCGGATCTCGTCCCGGGTGCCGGCCTGCATGCCCGACAATTCCGGTCATTGTAACTATCCGGAACGAGACATCACACCAACGACACCACAATAAAAAAGGGTTACCCGTTCAGCGGCGCTTCGTTCATCCCGAGGAAATCCAGGGCATTTTCCCCGTACTGCACTGGTGCATAATGGGACCCGACATGCGGGAGTCCCTTGAACCGGACAAGCCACGAGCCGTTGATCTGCCCGGCCATCCGGACAGATACGGGGTCGGGAGTCAGGACATCCGCGGTACCCTCAACAAGCATGACATCCTTGTGGATACCGGAAAGCTTGTCCCAGGAGCCGTTCCAGGCAAGATTTGCCTGTGCCTCGCGGCGCACACCCGCAGGGTACGAGGGCGTGGCGTTCACCGTTTCAATGATCCCGAGCAGCGTCCGGGTCTCGGGGATACGGATGTTGTACGTCACCGAATCCAGGACCAGTTTTTTTACCCGGTCGGGGTGATCGATCACCAGCTGCTGGGAGATCGTGGAACCCATGGAAACACCGTAGACATGCATGCGGTCATAGCCAAGAGCCGTCATCAGCCCGGCGGCATCATCGGCATAGAGGGGAATTGTGGGGGTTGCATTGTCATCGCTGCTGTATCCCATTCCCCGGTGGTCGTAGATGTAGACATGGTATTTCGAGGCAAGGATACCGATGAAGGTCTCGTTCCACTGGTCCATGGTATTGCCAAATCCCTGGAGCATCAGGACCGGTTCGCCGGACCCGAACTCCCGGTATGCCAGCGTGACCCCGTTGACGTGGGCGTACTGGATGGGGGTTGCGTTGAAGGATACGGCCGGGTAATGCCCGGCGGCTGCGATTGCCGGCGCTGCGGGCGGGCACGTGACGGAAGAGCTCGTGCATCCGGCTGTGGCGATAAGGCATAATGCGACGGCAACTGCCAGGGTTAACATCAGGTTTTTGTTCATGGGGTTTCCTCGCTATCGGTTCATCCGGAAGAACCAAGATGTCATTCTATTAGGTTAAGCCCAAAAATAATTTGCTGCGCTTCGTACCGTAACCCGGTCTGACTGACGGGAAATTCTCCGGGATTTTCCGGGGGAAACGAGATCCGCCGGCCACAGAAAGAAATCATAGAACCACCAAAAGTACCAGTCAATCAGTTTAATTCGTGACTGCCATGGACTCATTTGCTTCCGGTTTTGCCGGCGTTGATGGGGCGGGAGATTCCCACTCCTTTGTACATTACCTCGACCTGATCCATTCGCTGCCGTTCTTTCGGGACTGCAAGCAGGAGAGCTACCGGAGACTCGGGATCCGCCCGGGTGCGGCAGTGCTGGAGATCGGCTGCGGGAACGGGGTCGATGCCATGATCCTGGCGGGCATGGCAGGACCGGACGGGCAGGTTATCGGCATTGATGTGAGCACAACGATGCTTGCCTCGGCCAGGACCCGGAGCGGGACTGCCCCCGGCTCCCCCGGTTACCTGCTCTGCGATGCAGGGGTCCTTGCATTCCCTGAAGGGACGTTCAATGCCGTCCGGGCAGACCGGGTCATCCAGCACACGAAGGATCCTTCAGCAGTTGTCCGGGAGATGGCCCGGGTGACCCGGGGCGGGGGAACGGTTGTTGCATTCGAACCGGACTGGGAGACCTTTGTCCTCTCGCCGGGCGAGCGGGAAACTACCCGGAAGGTCTTACATTTCTGGTGCGACCGCATCCCGTCGGGCTGGGTGGGCCGGTCCCTGCCGGGAGCATTTGCCGCAGCCGGTCTTAAGGATGTCACAGTAGAACCGGTGACCCTTGTTCTCACCGGTCGGGCAGTTGCCGGAAAAGTCTTCGACCTCGATACCACCCGGACCCTTGCGGCAGAGGCCGGGGTTATCAGTGCAAAGGAAGCAGAGACGTGGGAGCAGAGCCAGCTGCAGGCCGATGCTGCCGGGCAGTTTTTCAGTTCGCTGACCTTCTACATGATTACCGGGAAAAAATGAGAGCGATAACCCGGGACATGCATTGCACCCGGTTGTCCCTCAAAGGGGATCCCCCCGCCACGAACCGTGAATATCTCGCAGGGAAAAAAGGGGACCGGTTCAGAGATCCAGCCCGATAAATACCGCACAGTGATCGGAGGCTTCCGTCCCGTCCGGCCCCACATCGGGGAACCGGGGGCCGGCATACGCCGTCACCTTGTCGCGGAGACCGCGGCGCTCGATGAGCGGTTCTGCATCGGTATTTGCATCCGCGAGCGCTTTTGAGAGCAGGATGTAATCGATCTGTTCTTTCTTGTTCTTGCTCATGGCATACGTCCAGCGCTCGTCCTTTGGGAGCCGGTCGATGACATTTTCTGCCCAGGCCGGGTTCATGAGCGGCGCAAGATACGGCGAATCCGGCGTGTCATTGTAATCCCCGACCTGGACAAAACGGGCCTCTTCTATTCCATCCCCATACCGTTCCTTGGTAATCTCCGCTACCCGGGTTGCCTGCCGGAGCCGTTTGACCCCGGTTGCGGCTGCCGTACCCATTGCCTTGGATTTGAGATGGTTGACAAAGACCGTCACCAGGGGATCGCCCTTGTTCCCGAGCAGCGTTGCCTCAAGGCAGTCCCGGGAAAAGATAAGCCCATTCTTGTCCTTGTCGAACATGTGGGTCCGGACGGGTGCTATCTCGTACTTACTCAGGATGCCTACATCGATCTGCCGGGGATCGTCGGCATCGATCAGCATCGCGTACCGGTACTTTGCCTTGAGATATTTTTTATTGAACAGTTTCAGGGTCGTGATGTTCTCGATCTCCTGGAGACAGATCGCGTCGGGATCGTTTGCAAGGATCACCTGCGCCGTGTTCTTCCGCTGCTGTTCGGAGATGGGATCAAAAGCAACAGAGGCTCCCATATCCGTGATGCGCCCGTCGCCGTCTACGAATTTCTGAGGATCTACGTTCTTGTCAAACTTGTAACGAAGGAAAAAGTTTTCCGCGTTGAAGGTACCCAGGTTGAACTTCATACCACACCTCACCTTGTCTTCTTTAAGACAAATACAACAATTATATATTTCTGGTAATTAAATTTTGGTTTTCCCCGCACATTCCCACAGGACCGGGAGGGGGCACCACCCGGTGCAGCAGGCCGGGCCACCATGCCAGTCCATCCCATTTCAAAAATTAAAAACAATACATAACACTATCAACAGGAGAAGCGATTGAGAGATACGAAAAAAGGAACCGGGGACGGAAATGGGCAACAGGAAGGTAGATTCAGGCAGGAGATATGATTGTGCCCGTCTCATCTGTACCTACCTGATCCGAAACCATCTCTCCCGGGCCTACGTGACCGCCCGGGAGATTGCACAATTCCATCACTTATCCGGAAAATCCTCCCAGTCGATCAGCGCCATGCTGAATTTCCTTTACAGCAACCACATACGGGAAAGCCGGTTTGGTTTTTACATTATGGGAACCGCCCCGTTCAAGAAGAGTGATTATCCCCACCACTACACGATCGAACTCATTGACCAGGCAGAGGGACTGCTCTGATGATCCCGCTTACCGGCCCGGCAAATAATTACGGTACAAGAGCACCCGGATCATTTTTTTCCGCAGGTATGCCGGCAGGATACGGGGTTGTGCCATGACCTTTGCAGTATGGGAATGGTTCATGGGAAGATACGAGGATGAACTGGGAGGACCCTATGATGTTCGCGAAACCCACCCGGTCTGGAAGACGTGGTGGTTCCTTGTTGTGGTTGTGGCAGCGTGCATCGTGATGACCGGGTTCTTCTGGCCGGCGTAGGATATCGCAGGGTTGGGGGGAACAGGAACGGTTTTCCCGAAAAGAGAGAACGGGCCGGGCGAACAATCCTGCCTCCCATTCCCGCAATGATAATACAATTCTTTATACCTCCCACAAGGGGAAAGATACTGAGGATGGGCGAATGGCAGATAATGACATTTCAGTGGCATCTGTCGAGGTAACATTACGGTCTGAAATCGGGATGTCATCTGCAATACAGATGAAGTCCGCATATCTGCCGCAGACCGGGGAAATAAACGATGACGGATCTTCTCCCAGGCTCCATCCGGGTGACTCCTTGCAGGAAGAGGGCCTGGCCGGGCCAAATGCCCGGGTATATATCACGAAAATCGCAACCCGGACGCCGGATGAAGAGATCGAACAACTCATCCGGGAAAATCCCGGCTGCGAAACGAACACGGGCACTCACGGTTTTTATACCCTGGTACTTGCCACTAGTATCCGGCTTGGGGATCTCTCGACCAGCCATTTCATCAACGGGACGGTGGATATTGCACTTCCCGAGGGAATACAGATCCTCACCTATTCCCCCAGGGAGCGGGGAATTATTTCTTCCATTATTGAAAAGCAGGGGGATGCGATCTCGTTATCTCCCGGCCGGGGGGGGTTTGCATCTGCAAACGCGAGTACGAAACGTCCCCCGGATCCAAAGGAAACACGGTTTGGGATCCCGGTAGGCCCGGATGAAAAGATTACCGGTTCCTACAGCAAAAAACGCGGGTACTCTCTCGATATACCTGCCGGCTTTTTACTGGAATACCAGGGTATGCCCAAAAAAAAGCATGCAATGTACTGGGAAATATATCCCCCTATGCCACCCAATGACGTGGAAATTACCGGAAAAAATATGCTGACGGTCATGTCCCTTGTTATCCGGGCTCCCGTAAATACTCCTCTCGCACTCAATGTCCGCATCGAATGCCGGGTGAAAGGGGATCTCTGGGGAGTGATTCCCATCAAAGGTTCAGCGCTGGTATAACATCGATACGTATCCGGGATTTCCGGTAAAAACCTGCCGGGAAAAATGATCCGGATCCAAAACCGGTTATTCTTTTTTTATCCGGTGGACTTCGGTATCGGTGATCTCGTAGATAATATCCGTCTTTCCTTGTTTCAGTTGCTGGAGGTCCTGTAAGATAACCTGCAACTGGTTTTCCCGGTCCCGCCGGGCAATCGAATACGGCTGGTTCGGCTGGGGATTCTCCGGCGTTGTGGCCAGGAGTTCGCAGGTATTGCGCTGGCGTGTTATCTTGAGCTGGGAAATCCTGGCCAGATCAATGGATATGAACTCTCCCGTATGGAAAGCCCCACCAGAATGGATGAATTTTACGGTTACACTCATATGACACCCGGGATATTACGGGGTTCTTTGGCAAGCGCCTGCATACCTAACCCATTCCCGGCGGCATCCCGCCCCGGGGGGCAGATGCATGCGCCGATGCGATGACATCGTCGATGCGCAGGATCATGACCGCAGCCTCGGTAGCGCTCGAGAGTGCCTGGGTCTTCACCCGCAGGGGCTCTATTACGCCGGCTTTGAGCATATCGACCGGTTTTCCTTCGAAGACATCGAGGCCGAAGGTCTTCTTCCCGGATTCGTGCGCTGCACGGATAGCAACAATCATGTCGATAGGGTCGAGGCCGGCATTTTCGGCAAGGGAACGCGGGATGACTTCAAGCGATTTTGCAAAGGCTTCAATGGCGATCTGGATCCTGCCGCCAACCGTTGCTGCGTACCGGTGCAGCTGGAGCGAGAGCTCGATCTCGGGCGCCCCGCCGCCTGCAACTATTTTCTTGTCCTTCACGACAACGCTGACAACCATGAGGGCATCGTGGATGGCACGTTCGAGTTCTTCGATGACATGTTCCGATGCTCCCCGTATGATCAGGGAGACGGCTTTGGGGTTTTTGCATTTCGAGACGGAGATCATTTCCTGGCCCGAGAGTTTCTTCTCTTCGACAAGCCCGGCAAATCCGAGATCGGCCGGCGTTATGGCGTCGAGGCTGTTTGCAATCGTTGCCCCGGTTGCCCGTGCGAGATTGTCCATGTCGCTCTTCTTGAGCCTGCGGGCGGCAAGGATGCCGGCTTTTGCAAGGTAAGACTGGGCAACATCGTCGATACCTTTTTGGCAGAACACGACAGTTGCGCCGGTCCGGATGACCTTGTCCGCCATGGCGTGGATCATCTGTTCGTCCTCGTCAAGGAATGCCTGCACCTGGTCCGGCCGGGTGATGTTGATCTTTGCCGAGACCTCGGTCTTCTTGTATTCGATGGCTGCATTGAGGAGGAGGATTTTTGCGTTTTTTACCTCCTTTGGCATTCCCGGGTGCGCCCGTTCCTTGTCGAGGATCATCCCCTCGACAAGCGAGGTATCCTCTATTGCCCCACCGACTTTCTTCTGTACGTTGACGTGGCTGATATCGACCGTCCCATCGGGATCGGCAACCCGGGTCACTGCCCGGACAACGATATCGCAGAGCAGGTCCTTGTAGGCCTCCGCCCCTTTGCCGCTGATCGCTGTTTCGGCAATGTTCTTAAGCATCGCATTGTCGCCGGGTTTCACCGTAACGGCAATACCGGAGAGGATCTCCAGCGATTTCGTTGCAGCCTGCTGGTACCCTTCTGCAATAACGGTCGGGTGGATGCGCTGGTCGAGGAGGTGCTCCGCGTTTTTCAGAAGTTCCCCGGCAATGACGACTGCCGATGTTGTTCCGTCGCCGACTTCCTTGTCCTGCGTTTTTGCAATCTCGACCATCATCTTTGCGGCAGCGTGTTCGATATCCATCTGCTGAAGGATGGTCGCGCCGTCGTTCGTTATGGTGATATCGCCCATACCGTCGATGAGCATCTTGTCCATGCCTTTGGGCCCGAGCGTTGACCGGACCGCGTTTGCCACTGCCTTTGCCGCGGCAATGTTGCTGTTCTGGGCATCCTGCCCCCGGTTCCGCGTTGTTCCCTGCCTGAGAATAATTATCTGCTGCCCGCCAAGTTGTTGTGACATTTCATTCCTCATTTTTTATGGTTATTCCGGGGTTTGTTTCCCTGATCGCAAAAAAACGGTTTCCGGCCCGGTTGATCTGCACGTGCGATCGTCCCGGGTTCCGGTATACCGGTTTTGCAAAACGGGAGCCGACACATAATGCAATCGCAGGGAAAAATGGTTCCGGACAAGTCCGTCCGCCGTATCATATTCGCCGGGACGTCTGTGCAATGCAATGATTGATGCGATTGCCTTCATCACGCTGTTTGTGATGGGGGACAATTGGGCTGTGGGCTCATAGATGTATCTGTTCCGGAGGGCAGGGGGGTCCGGATCGGTAACCCGTGCAACAGGAAATTATCCGAACGGTTCAGAACACGGGGGTCCCCGTCACTGCCGCCAGCAGGAGAATGATGACCGGCTGGTGGACAAGGTAGATGACAAGCGAGTGCCGGCCCAGGAACGAGAGCGGGGCGAGGGCGAGATCCGGCAACCTCCGGATACTGAACTGCCGGGCACCGTCGCGGTACAGGAACTCCCCGATGCCCATGCCGATCAGGACCACCCCGAGCCACGGCAGGAGCGGCGTATAGTCAACGCTCACAAACGATGCCGGGAAGATCCCAAGCGGGATCAAATATGCCGGGCCATGGATGCCGGAAAGACACACACCGGCAATCACGATCAGAAGCCCGATGAGGATGTTCTTCTCCCGGAACCGGAAGAAGAGCGGTGAGAGCATCACCGCAACCCCGATCAGGTGCAGGATGCCGAAGACCACGTACCCTTCGTGCAGGTACAGGTAGGTCCCAAGCGTGACAAGGAGGCCGAGCATAAAGATGCCTGCCCCCCGGAGCACGAATTTTTTCGCGAGCGAAAGGCCGGACAACTTCTGTCTGGACCGGGCATGGGAGACGATGAGCGACACGCCAACCACCAGCAGGAAGAGCGTTGCGGTGGCGTACGCAAAGTACCGCCAGAACCCGCCCGTGACATCGACCGGGGCGATCCGGAAAAAACTGATATCGAAGACCGTGTGGAAGACAACCATCATCAGGATCGCGATGCCCCGGGCACAATCGATCTCCCAGAGCCGCGATCCCGGTTCCATACAGACATATCGGTGCTTTCTGAAAATATGTGTTTGGAGGTTATGCGGCACGGGTGTCAAGGTTACCGGAAAATCCATAGGTCACGGCAAACGGTATTATATGGCATCCCGTTGAATAACAAAGAACATAACCGGCAATTGGGGGTATTCCTGATATACGATATCATAATACCAATGGTTACACTATCCCCGTCGCCCTTGCAGGGCGGGTCCTGCCGGTAACTGATATATGGAATGATGACAGCGGCGGGAACCGGATATATCCCGGCCGGGTAGCGATGATCCACGGTTGCGTGGTGAAGACCCGTTCAGGAAAAATCCGGACCGGGTCATCAACCCGTACGATAATGCAGGAGAGAAACCCGGGAACACAATCCCGCAGGATCCGCTACCGGTGTACCGGGTGAAAACGGGACGCACGTTAACGGGATGGTGCACCCGGCAACCATGCCGGTCCCCGGAAATTAAATGCGGGTGATGTCCTGCACGGATCCGGACAGGATATCGCAGGGAAACGGGCAGCCCGGTATTTTACAGGGCCGGACCTGCCAGGAGACTGGCAGGACCATTCCGATCCGGATCAGATACCAGCCATACAAACGGGAAAATTCAAAAAAACCACACCACGAGGGAGTTATTCAACATGGAAATAGAAATTATTGCTGTCGGCGGATATGATGAAGTAGGAAGGAATATGACCGCGGTCCGCTGCGGAAAGGAGATTGTCATCTTCGACATGGGTCTCCGCCTGGACCAGCTGATGATCCACGAGGATGCGGAAGTCGAGAACCTGCATTCCCTGGACCTGATCAAGATCAAGGCGATACCGGACGACACCGTCCTGAAGACGGTCGAGGGTACGGTCAAGGCCATTGTCTGCTCGCACGGGCACCTCGACCATATCGGGGCCATCCCGAAACTTGCGCACCGGTACAATGCACCGATCATCGCGACCCCCTATGCAACGGAACTTATCCGCCAGCAGATCTCCGGGGAGAAGAAATTCGGCGTAGGCAACAAGCTCTTTGCCTTAAAAGCCGGGGAGCGGTATACGCTTTCCCAGAACCTTGTCCTCGAATTTGTCCACACCCAGCACTCGATCATCGATACGGTGACTCCCGTACTACACACGCCGCATGGTGCTATCGTCTATGCCTGCGACTTCAAGCTCGACCGGACACCGGTTATCGGTGCGCCCCCGGACTTTGCCCGGTTCCGCCAGCTGGGGAAGGAAGGCGTCTTTGCCCTGATCGTGGAGAGCACCTACATCCATCGCCCGGGACATTGCCCGAGCGAGCGGATCGCACGCGATCTCGTGCGGGGCGTCCTGACCTCCCTGGAAGACGACAAGAATGCGATCATAACAACAACCTTTTCTTCGCACCTGGCCCGGGTGAAAACCATTGCGGAATGTGCCCACGAGATCGGCAGGAAGCCGGTCTTCCTCGGCCGCTCGATGGAGAAGTATTCCACCACCGCAGAGCAGATGAAATTCGTCTCATTTCCCCCGAGCTCAAGCGTCTTTGGGGACCGGAGGACGGTCGAGCGGGTGATGCGCCGCATGACAAAGGAAGGAAAAGAGAAATTCCTCCCGATTATCACCGGACACCAGGGCGAACCGGGATCGATCCTCACCCGGATCGCCATGGGCGATGCCCCCTACCAGATAGCAAAAGGGGACAAGATCCTCTTCTCTGCAAACGTCATCCCCAACCCGATGAATTTCGGCCAGCGGTATGTCATCGAACAGCACCTCAGGAAGGCCGGCGCCCGGATTTTTGAGGACCTGCATGTCAGCGGCCACGCGTACCGGGAAGACCACTACGAGTTCATCAACCTGTTGCAGCCGCAGCACATCATCCCTGCCCATGCAGACCTGAAGATGACATCCCTGTACGCCGATTTTGCCGGTGAACTCGGGTATACGACAAACAGTACGGTTCACCCGATGGTGAACGGGCAGCGGCTCCGGCTCAACTGATATCGGTCGGACCAATCCCGGCATATCGGGAATATGCCGGGATGCAAGTGACAGGACGCCCGACCAATAAACAGATACTTCTTAAGGGGCAATGATTCCGGTAACGCGAGGGATTCGTTCATGACCGGCAATCCAAAAAAAGACGAACACATCATTGAAGCTATCGGCAGATGCAGGATAGTCATCCGTAACGGGACCGTTGAGGAGGTTGGCGAATCGCAGATCCGCGACTGCCCGCTCGCAAAGCGGTTCGCGTACCCGATTCCGGATATCAAATCTGAGTCCGTGAAGGCCAACATCGAACACAGGATCAAAGCGTTCGGCATGTGCACGCCGGACCGGGAAGTGCTGGACAACCGGGAGTTCGTGGGATTCGGCGCATCGGAGATCCTCAGTTTCGCACTCCACGCAGGCCTCATCGATGCAGTGGTCCTGGCCTGCGACGGGGCAGGAACGGTTGTTGTCACCACACCGGCGCTCGTACAGGGAATCGGCGGTCGGATGTCCGGCCTCGTCTCGACATCGCCTTACCCGTCCGTGATGGACCGTATCGAGGCGAACGGCGGTTATGTCCTGGATCGTGAGAACGCAACGCTCGACCAGCTTGCCGGGGTAGCCCTTGCGGTTGAGAAAGGATTCCGGAAGATTGCGGTCACCGTTGCCCGGCCGGAGACGGCGACCGTTATCCGCAGGGTGCACCCGGAAACCGTGATCTTCGGCGTCCACGTTACCGGGCTTTCCGCAGGAGAGGCAGAGATGCTCGTGGCCGCATCCGACCTCGTCACCAGCTGCGCCTCGAAGACCATCCGCGAGATTGCCGGCAAAAAAGCGCTCGTCCAGGCAGGTATTGCTATTCCCATCTTTGCCATCACAAAGGCCGGAAAAGAGTTCATCATCGAAAAGATCCGCAGGACTGACGAGCCGGTCCTCATCAAGCCGACAAAGCTTCCGGCCCTTGGCGACAACCAGCCCGACCCGCTGGTCTGAACCGCAGTTCATCCTTCTTTTTTATCATAGTCACGCATTGCAGTTCTCCCGTACCTTCCTGCAACCAGGGGGCCGGATTGGGTCTGCCGGCAATTCCCCCTACATACGGGAATGAAACCGCCCCGCCAGTGATTTCCCATGGCTGAAAAAGATCTGAAAAAATTCGTCCCATCGTATTTTTTCGGGGACATCAACTACGGCAGGCCAGTCATTTAAGGCCGTTAGGCATTGCTGCTTTTCCTGACATGACCGAAAGGAACGCAGATCCTTTCATTGTTATGGGATAGCTAAATTAATTTCACAAACCATATGAACCCGGGCACAAAGAGAGGATTACAGGCATGAAAGGTTTACATGAAAATATCCGTCCTCTATGTCGATGATGAACCGGCACTGCTGAATCTCGGCAAAGTTTTTCTCGAACGGTCAGGCTTCTTTTCTGTAACTACTGCGGAGTCGGTACCGCAGGCGCTGTCTGTCCTGCACGCGAACACTATCGATGCCATCGTTTCCGATTACCAGATGCCCGATACTGACGGCATCGCATTCCTCCGGAAGATCCGTGAATCCTCGGACATCCCGTTCATCCTGTTCACCGGCAGGGGACGGGAAGAAGTGGTCATCGAAGCGATTAACAACGGCGTGGATTTTTATCTCCAGAAAGGCGGCGATGTCAGGGCCCAGTTCGCCGAGCTTGGCCACAAGATCATCCAGGCAACCACACGGAGCAATGCAGAGCATGCCCTGCGGCGGCACATCGAGCTTATCAGGAGGACTGCCGAGGTATCGGCCCGGTTCATCGACCTGCCCGGGGAGAAGGTGGATGAAGCAATCCGCCAGACACTCGGCGAGATCGGCCTGTTCTCCGGGGCGGACCGGTGTTACGTGGCTGAGATCCTGCCGGACGCAGCCCATACAAAGATCACGTTTGAATGGATCGGCCATGGGATCGAACCTGTGCAGCAGAAACTGGGGGATATAGATATCCATGAGATTTCCTGGCTGATCCGGCAGCTGAGTTCGGGCGAGCCGCTCCATATTCCCCGGGTGATCGATATCCCATCCGCCTCTCCGGAAGCCGCAGCAGAAAAAAAACGGCTTATGGACCAGGGAATCAAATCCCTCCTCCTCCTCCCCCTGATGCGGGGCGACCGCACGTTCAGGCTGCTCGGGCTCGATGCGGTCCGGCGGGAATTGTCCTGGACGGAAGAAGACGTGGACGTGCTCAGGATCTATGGGCAGATCATCATGGGTGCGCTTGCCCGGAAACATGCCGACATTATCTTAAAAAAATCCGAGGAACTCTACCGGACGGTATTCGAATCCACCGGGACTGCCATGATGATCCTTGGCGAAGACCGCCGGATCCTGGCAGCGAACCGGGGAATGGAGTTTATTTCCGGGTATTCACGGGAGGAACTCACCGGCAACATGGAGTGGACGCAGTTTGTTTCTGACGAGGATCTTCCCCGGCTGAAGGAGTACCACCGGCAGCGCAGGATTGATCCGGCTCCTGTTCCCCGGAATTATGCATTCCGGTTCAGGAGAAAATCCGGATCCTTCCTGGACACGTTCATTACCGTTGAGATGATCCCCGGAACCGGGCACAGCGTGGTCTCTATCATCGATGTGACCGATCTGAAAAATACCCAGGTGGCACTCCTTGAATCGGAAGAGAAATTCCGGTGCCTTTCCGAATCGATGACTGTCGGGATCTACATGATCCAGGATCTCCGGTTCGTGTATACCAATCCCGCATTCTCCCGGATGTTTGGCTACTCGTCCGGGGAGATCGAGGGGATGCCGACATTCCTTGAATTCTTTGCCGAAGAGGATCGGTCAACGATACAGGAACGCACCGAGCGGCGCCTTGCGGGTTTCACCGATACCGACCGGTATTTTGCCTGGGGCAGGACAAAGAGCGGGGAGTTGATCCGACTCGAAATTCACGGCGCAACAACACAATACCGGGGAAGGCCGGCAATCATCGGGACAATGATCGGGACACGCTGATCTGCGCCATGAGAGAAAAAACGATCCCGGTATTGGTTGCATCCGGGTTCCTGAAAGGGGGGGCAGCCGGGGATACCAGGTATCCGGCCGTTGCCTCTCACCATGCTCACTCGTGCGAGACCGCCCAGAGATAGAGCGAGGCCACCGAGCCGTACGGGGAATACCGTTTCCGGTGCCGCTCGAACTGCTGCCTCGTCAGCGTTTCATGCCCGTACAGGTTCATCATGCCCCGCCGGATGGCAAGGTCGTTCCAGCTCACGACATCCGGCCGCTCAAGGGAGAAGATGAGGAGCATCTCGGCAGTCCACGTGCCGACGCCATTGAGGGGAACCAGCCTCCCGATGATCTCGCTGTCCGAAAGATGGGGAAACGCCGAAAAGTCCAGGTCTCCCTGCACCACGGCAGTGCCGATACCATGGATATACCCGGCTTTCCGTAGCGACATGCCGCACTGCTGGATCTCTTCGGGAGATGCGGATGCAAGAGCCGCCGGGCTGATGCACCCGAACCGCCCCTGCATCCGGCTCCAGACGGTTTCTGCGGCTTTCGCCGAGATCTGCTGGGCAACAATACCGGATACCAGTGCGGTGAACGGATCGGGCGTGACCTCGCGTTCGATCAGGCCGATCCGGTCGATGGCAGGCCCGAGTATTCTATCGCGTTTTTTCAGGTGATTGATTTCTGTGGTTCCATACCGGAAAATTTGCCTGTTCATTATCTGCCGGTTCCTTTGCGATTGTACATCGGTGTCCCGGCTACATCAAGAGATTCCTGGCAGGAAAACCGGTTTATTTTATGGGACAAAAACCAGATAAATTACCAATGAACAAACTATCAGGTTCAGTCAGTGTCCTGCTGCTTCTCGGTATTCTTCTTTTTACTGCCGGCTGTACCCAGGGCCCGTCCGGGGTCAATTCTTCGGGAACGAAAAATACGGATTCCCTGCAAAAAGAGACCTACACTTCCAATGAAACGCTCGTTGCTTTTGTTGACAGCGCGGTTGCCTATGAAAAGACCCATGGCAGGGAAAACGCCCTGGCCGAGTTCAACAACCCGAACGGTTCGTTCATCCAGGGCGAACTCTACATCTATGCCTATGCCTTCAACGGGACCACCCTCGCCCACCCGGTCAACCGTGAGGCAGTAGGAAAACCCCGCCTGGGTGCCAACGGGGTATTTGTCACGGAAATGGGCGCCGCGGTCCGGAATGGCAGCGCCTATTACCGGTTCGTCTACATCAATCCCCTCCACAACAACACGCTTGAATCAAAGATGGGATACGGGGCAAAGATTGACGATGACTGGTGGCTTGGTTCCGGCGTATACTCAGGACCGGTGGCCAGCCAGAATGTATCCGGCAGCAATACATCACCGGGATCCCGGGGATAAGAGCACGCCAATAAGCCAGCAGGAAAAAGTCTCCCTTTTTTTAAAGCGATACAGAACCTAACCGGATTTTTTGGGGTCTCTGATAATCATCCAGACCTCCATTAAAATGTTTCATATCACGGGCGTCAATTCCCTGACATACAGAAAAATACCTGGACCCTACGGAAGATCCCTGTATGTCCACCATCCCCTATGGTGACGATGGATCGGATCTGATCGATATCGGGAAGATCTTCCGTTGAGAGAAACGCGATGACGATGGGTGCCGGCAGACGAGCACCTGAATTATTAGCTACTCACCTGGGCAATCAATCTGGAATAGGATGTTAACTTGATAATTACCTTTTTTACCATCACCCACTAATACACATAATCATACTTATATCATGATTAAACTCGGGATTAAGAAGATTAAAGGCAATAATTACCTCTATTTCGGAGAGAGCCTTAAAGTTAACTCAAAATCAATAGCCGTAGCCCTCTATGCTGGCAGAATCGATAAAATCTCAATTCCAGAGTTTTTAGAAAAATATAATGAATTCGCAATCATCAGGTTAATGAAATATCTGGATTACCGGACCAGTCACTTCCAGACATCACTCCTGGAAAAACAGGATATTACCACGCTCGAATCAATCCGGTATTATCACGACGAATTTGCGGACCTTTACCCGGATGAGAGCACACGATACGTAGAGTCTGTATTCGTTCGCTACGTTCAGGGAACCACCGCGATCGAGGGTAACACAATCTCACCCCGGGAAGCCCAAGAGCTCCTTGAGCACGACATTTCCCCCGCGGGCAAGAAAGTCTCTGAGGTCTACGAGATCCTGAATTATGTGAAACTCCGAAATTTCCTGGAGACGTATGATGGCGAGGTCTCGGAGAAATTGATCCGGAAGATGCATGCGATCCTCATGGAGAATCTGATGCGGACCCCCGGCGATTACCGGCAGATTCAGGTCAATATCGAGAAGGTCGAATATGAACCCCCGCCGGCAATTCTCGTACCGGACATGATGAAAGACATGGTCTCGTGGTACCGGGCCAATGCGAAAAAGATGCACCCGTTCGAGCTTGCGGTCCTGCTGCATACCCGCTTTGAATTGATCCACCCGTTCGTAGACGGGAATGGCAGGGTCGGTAGGGCCCTCCTGAACTTCGTTCTGGAGCGGGCCGGCTATCCAACGATGTACCTCGGCCTGCCCCAACGGAAAGATTACCTGGATGCGATAAAGCCCGCCGATGATGAAGATTTCCACCCGATTGTTGCGATGCTCTACTCAACATACCTCGAACAACACAGCCAGGTCACCGGGCAGGTCAGGGCAACTATGACAGAACACCGGACCACGCCCCGGGTTGAGTACCTGTCGAAAGAATTCACGCGGCTGAAGAAACAATATGCAAAGAAACCGGAATAAGAAAAAGTGCGAGGGATGGGATTCGAACCCAAGAACTCCTGCGAGACCAGGCCCTGAACCTGGCGCCTTTAACCTGGCTTGGCTACCCTCGCGCCTGTATAGATTATGCGCCCGGTTTAATAAAGGTAGGGTAAAATGAAGAGAGGGTCACGCCTTCCTGCCGGCGTGGTTCTCGTTCTGGATCTTTTTCATCTCGCGCTCGCGGAGCTCTTTTCTCCGGATCTTGCCGGAGATGGTCTTGGGCAGGGACTCGACAAACTCGATGGCCCGGGGATACTTGTAGGGCGCAGTCACGTTCTTCACGTGAGTCTGGATCTCGCGCACGAGCGTTTCCGAGGGTTTGAAATCGGGTTTTAAGATGATGAACGCCTTGACGATCAGGCCCCGGATATCGTCCGGTGAACCAACGACCGCAGCTTCCTGCACCGCCGGGTGCTCGATCAAGGCACTTTCGACCTCGAACGGACCGATGCGGTAACCGGACGCCTTGATGACATCGTCGTCCCGGCCGATAAACCAGAGATAGCCATCCTCGTCCTTGTAGGCTTTGTCACCGGTATAGTACCAGTCGCCCACAAACGATTTCCTGTTCTCTTCATCGTTGTTGAGATACTCCCGGAACATCCCGACCGGGCGCGGTTTCACGTGGATGGCAATCCGGCCTTCCTCGTGAAGACCAACCGGTTTCCCATGGTCGTCGTGGAGCTCGATGCGCCACCCGGGTGAGGGCTTACCCATGGACCCGAACTTCGGCTGCATGCCGGGGAACGTGCCGATGCAGAGAACGGTCTCGGTCTGGCCATAACCTTCGTAGATGGTAAGGCCGGTCGCGTCCTTCCAGGCCTTGATCACTTCCGGATTGAGCGGTTCGCCGGCACTACAGCAGTGGCGCAGCTCGGTGAAATCGAACTTGTCCAGGTCGGCAAGGATGAGCATCCGGTAGATCGTCGGGGGGCAACAGAACGTGGTGACGCCGTACTTCTCAATGAGCGGGAGGATCTCGGTTGCATTGAACTTGCTCCGGATATCGTACACGAAGATTGCCGCACCTTCGATCCACTGGCCGTAGAGCTTGCCCCAGGCGCTCTTGCCCCAGCCGGTATCGGAGAGGGTGAAATGAAGATCATTGGTGCGCAGGTCGTGCCAGAACCGGGCGGTCACGATGTGCCCGAGCGCGTAGGTGTGATCGTGCACCACCATCTTGGGCTCCCCCGTTGTACCGGACGTGAAGAAGATCAGGAGCGGATCGGTGCTCTTTGTCTTTTTCATTGAGGGCAGGTTAACCAGCTTTGCCGATACGGGCGCGGGATAATCGAGTTCAACCGGGTAACTGATCCAGCCGGGCCGCTTGCCGTCGATGAGCATCCGGCAGGTGAGCGACGGGCAATCCTTGACGATCTCGTCGATCTTGTCGGCATGCTCCTGCATGGTTATGACCATCTTGATATCGGCAAGGTTGATCCGGTACTTGAGATCTTTTGGCGTGAGCATGGTAGGAGCCGGGCAGTATACTGCACCACGCTTGATGAGCCCGAGCGTAAAGATCCACCACTCCGGGACCCGGGGGAGCATGATCAGGACGCGGTCGCCCTTGTTGACCCCGTACTTGATCATCATGTTCACGACCTGGTTGGAGAGCCGCATCAGGTCCCAGAACGTGAACTTCTTCTCGACCCCTTCCTGGTTCACCCAGATCATTGCGAGCTTGTTCCGGTCCTTGTTTGCCCAGGCATCGACAATATCGAAACCGAAGTTGAAGTACTCGGGAACATCGATCCGGAAATTGTCATACATCTCATCGTAGTCGGGCATATTGTGGTGATCGCGGTCGATCACCGGGCCGGCTGAGGGGAGGGTTGATGAGCCGATGACTGGCGTTCCCGCACTCATGTGCAGCTGCGTGGTGCAGGCATCGCCAATCCAGTCCGAGCGGGATACTTTTTTCTTTTCACAGGATTTGTCAATGGACTGCGTGAGGTTGTCGTCCATTGTGATGGAATAACGCACCATACAGATCCATTTGGTGGTGCGATTATTACAAGTTTCGATTCATTTGCGCACCAGAGCGGATCCTGCACGGGGAACGGCCGGCTCCAGAATAGAGCTCCCGCGCAAAGCAAACAAGAGCGTACCGGGCCAAAAAAGAGAAAAAAATTATTGCCGGTCCTGGTATTTTTTCATTTCCGCGGCACGAAGCTCGTTTCGCTTGATCTTGCCAGAGATTGTCTTTGGGAGATCCTTCACGAACTCGATCTCACGCGGGTACTTGTAGGGTGCCGTGGTCCTCTTCACGTATGTCTTGAGCTCCCGCACAAGGGACTCGGACGGTTCGGACCCGCTGTTGAGCACCACGAATGCCTTGACAACCAGGCCACGGATCCGGTCCGGGGATCCCACGACCGCCGCTTCCTGCACGGCCGGGTGTTCTATTAAGGCACTCTCGACTTCGAACGGACCTATCCGGTAGCCCGAACTCTTGATCACATCGTCATCCCGGCCAACAAACCAGAAGTACCCGTCCTTGTCCTCGTAGACCTTGTCACCGGTATAATACCAGCCCTTGACAAACGACTTCCGGTTCTCATCCGGGTTCTCAAGATATTCCACGATAAGGCCCGGGGGTCTTGGATCGCACTTGATGGCGAGCCGGCCTTCCTCGCCCCGGGTTACCGGCTTACCGTCATCATCATGAATCGCAATCGTCCAGCCGGGCGAGGGTTTGCCCATGGAGCCCGGGCGCGGCTCGATACAGGGGAACTGCGCAACGCAGCAGACCGTCTCGCTCTGCCCGTATCCCTCATGGATGGTGAGGCCGGTGCCCTCCTTCCAGACCCGGATGACCTCGGGGTTCAGCGGTTCGCCGGCACTACAGCAGTGGCGCAGGGACGAGAGATCGAACCGGTCCAGGTCGGCGAGGATGAGCATCCGGTAGATTGTCGGGGGACAGCAGAACGTCGTGATCTGGTACTTGTCCAGGAGTGGCAGTACCTCGGTTGCCTGGAACTTACCGGTAAAGTTGCAGACAAAGATGCAGGCCCCTTCGATCCACTGGCCGAAGATCTTGCCCCAGGCGCACTTGGCCCAGCCGGTATCGGAGACCGTGAAGTGCAGGTCGTTGTGCCGGATGTCCTGCCAGAGCCGGGCGGTTATGATGTGACCGAGCGGGTAACTGTGATCGTGCAGCACCATCTTGGGCTCTCCGGTAGTCCCTGACGTGAAATAGATCAGCATCGGATCCGTGCTCTTGGTCTTCTGGGTGTCCGGGATGCTCACGGCCCGGTGCGAGACCGGTGCCGGGTACAGGAGCTCATAGGGCCAGCTCGCCCAGCCCGGGCGTTCACCATCAACCACGAACCGGGAGGTCAGGGTCGGGCATTCATTGCAGATCTCCTCCACCTTGCCCGCATTCTCAAGATCCGTAATGATCATCCGGAACTTGCCCTTGTTGAGCCGGTACTTGAGATCCCGGGCCGTGAGCATCGTGGGGCAGGGAGCAAAGACAGCGCCGAGTTTGATGAGCGCTATCGCAAAGATCCACCACTCGGGAATACGCGGGAGCATCACGAGAACGCGGTCGCCCTTGTTGATCCCGTACTTCAGCAGTACATTTGCCGCCTGGTTGGACAGGTTTGCGAGGTCAAGGAAACTGTATTTCTTCTCGTCGCCCTGCTGGTTTACCCAGATCATGGCAAGCTTGTTGCGGTCCTTCTTTGCCCATGCATCAATCACGTCGAACCCGAAGTTGTAATATTCCGGGACTTCGATGGCGAACGTCTCGCACATCTTCTCGTAACTTCCGGTGCTGCTCCCGCTCTTCTTCATGCAATCAACAACAATGTTTTGTGCCGGTCCACTTCAATCTGTCTTTTACCGGGATCCAAAACGGCGAAAGGAAGGCGGGGGTGGAAAGGGGCGCGGGATTTCGTTTTCAAACGATAGATTTATGGTTTATTACCGTCGGACATCGCAGGTTCCTTTTGGACATAAAGGTTGTCCATTAGTATTATGATTGAGAGGACTCCACAGTATAGTGGATGGCTGATAAAAAGTACGCTTCATTAAAAATTGAGAACATCGTAGCATCTGGAGTCATCGCCGAATCCATTGATCTTGCAATGGTTTCTGGCAAGGTCAAGAACTGCGAACTCAATACGAAACGGTTCCCGGGCGCGGTCTACCGTATCGAGAACCCAAAAATTGCATCCCTGATCTTCTCATCGGGTAAAGTTGTGCTGACCGGTATCCGGGACAAGAAGGCGTTGACTGACGGGCTCGCGATCATCATGAAGTCCTTGAAGGAAGCCGGGGTCGATACCCTTGACGTTCCCCGGGTTGCCGTTACCAATATTGTGTGTTCCTACGATATCGGGAAGTACATCAACCTCAACAAGGTGGTCATCACCCTCAATCTCGAAAACATCGAGTACGAACCCGAGCAGTTCCCCGGTCTCGTGTACCGGATCAAGGACCCCAAGATCGTTGCGCTCCTCTTCTCAAGCGGCAAGATCATCCTTACCGGTGGCAAGACCATTGAAGATATCAAGAAAGGCCTTGACTTCCTCGAGCAGAAACTCGAGAGCATAATGTAAGATAAAACAATCCATTTTTTCAAAATTTTTTAGCTCACGACCAGTACCGGTGGGTCTGGATGAAATTTCGCTCGGCTTTGAGGATCTCCCGGTAGAAGGCATCGTCTTCAGTAAGCGTGCCGAGGATCCGGGACGCGATCTCCGGCCCTACGCCCCGGGCTGAGAGCGCGATGACAGCTTTCTTCCCGCTGGAGAGGACGATATTTGCGTTTTTCATGAGCCGCTGTTCGACCGCACGCTCTTCCGAGGTTTTTTTGGCTTTCAGCACCACAGCATACTGTTCCTCCTCGTACGGCTTGAGGGCCGCGATAAGGCGTGCCCCGCACTTGGGGCACTGGGGATTGTCGGGAACCCGGGACACCACGGTCCGACTCTTGTAATTTTTGCAGTTCATGCAGCAGAGCAGGACATCGTCCTGGTCGAGCCTCCGCTTCAGGGTGGCAAGCACGGCCTGGTCGGCTGTGGGTGGCGGGATCTGGTCGCGGGAGGAAAGCAGGCCCCCGGCGCCTATCAGCGAGTGCGGGCCAAGAGCAACCCGAATGTGTCCCGTGCGGATCTGCTCCACAATGGATGCGGCAGTGGACACATCCATGTATTCGAGTAACAGTTCGCGGTACGCTTCCTGCTGGACAACGGTGTTATCGAAAAATTCGAGCAGGCGCTGGATGCTGATCTTCTCGTAATCCGCATCGGGATCGATTGCACCGAACTTTTTTGCGATCTGCACCAGTTTCCACTTGAAGAGCGCGGTGCGCTTCAGGGCCAGACGGAGGACACCGGGCATGTGAGCGGGATCAAGGTCCGCGAGAAGATCCCGGACATCGGCAGCCCGGATTGCGGATGGGAGACGCAAAAGCATCCGGTATGCGTCCAGCTCCAGGCCGACCGTTGTCCCGTACCGGGCAGAGATGAGAATCGAGATCACCCGGCCGAGCGCCTCGTTGGCTTTGTGACCTGCGCAGACATTGCAGACAACGCCATCGTCAGTGTTTTCCAGCGTGATGAGCTGATCGGTGGGGATCAGGGACCGGTTCTTGTCCATCTCGGTCAAGAACTTCGTGGCAAACAGGGCGCTGTCATGGTCGCTCGTATATTCCGCTATCCCCCGTGTCCTCCGCATGGCCCCGACTTCCCGGGCTACCGGGAACGGGACCGGGATCTGCTCCCCCTCCCACGAGGGTAACTCGCCCTGGACTTTCCGGGCCGGCTCGACAACAAGCCGGCCATCCGCGATCTCGAGCACCCGCCAGAGCTGTCCCTTGGTGATGAAGACCGCACCGGTGTGCACCCACCCGACCACGAACGACTCATCGAGCGTGCCGACCGTTCTCCGCGTGACCATATCGAAGATCGGGACTTTCCGCTCATCGTGGATCATCGAGAGGTTCCCGGAGAGGTAGCGCCGGGCCCGGGCAGTGGTGATGATCCGGGTCCCGTCCATCCGGATCAACCGGTGCTCCTCGATCTGGTGGCAGACAGCATCGAGAAGCGCAGCACAGTCGGGGTAGAGATCGGTGCGCTCTACGATCTCAAGGATCCTCGCCTGCTCGATCTCGCCATACTCCACGGCGATTGCGGCAACCTGGTTGGCGAGCACATCCGCGGCCTGGCGCTGGGGTGTGACCTTCTCGATCTCGTTCGCTTTCGCCTTCTTTGCAATAACAAGGGATTCCAGCAGGTCGTCAAATCCCGTGGCAAAGATCGTCCCTTTCGAGATGGTATTGAGCTGGTGGCCGGCCCGGCCCACCCGCTGCACCAGCCGGGCAACTTCCCGGGGGGAACCGAACTGGATCACGTGGTCGACCCGCCCTATGTCGATACCAAGCTCCATTGACGAAGTACAGATAAGCGTGCGGATCTCCCCGCGCTTGAAACGCTCCTCCGCATCGATCCGGACCTCCTTCGAGAGCGAGCCATGGTGGACTTCGACATCCCCGCGTTCGAAGAGGGCATGGCCCAGCGCTTCCGCGGTCACCCGGGTGTTCACGAAGACGAGCGTGGAGCCTTCGCGTTTGAGTGCCTTTGAGAGGACCTCTGCCTGGTGGTCGAAATTGTCGCCAACGTATTTCACGGAGATGTCGAGCTGTTTTGCCACCGGTACCTGGACAATGGAACAGGGACGACTGCCGCAGAGGAACCGGGCGATATCCTCGGGGTTACCCACCGTTGCCGAGAGCCCGATGCGCTGGAACTCTCCCGCGTACACGTGCAGCCGCTCAAGGGCAACTGCCAGCTGTGCCCCGCGTTTGCTTCCCGCAAGCTCGTGGATCTCATCGATGATGACATACCGGATATTCTTGAGATGAGTGCGGAGCCGTTTTCCCATGAAGAGGGCCTGGACGGTTTCCGGTGTCGTGATCAGGAGATCGGGCGGGGAGAGAGCCTGCTTCCTGCGCTCGGCAAGGGGCGTGTCGCCATGGCGGACGCCAACCGTCAGGCCGAGTTCGCCGCACCACCACTGCATGCGGGAGAGGATATCCCGGTTGAGCGAGCGCAGGGGGGTGATATACAGGGCTTTGAACCCGCCACCGGCCGGGAGCGAGACGAGGCCATTGAAGACCGGGAACATCGCGCTCTCGGTCTTGCCGGTTCCCGTGGGGGCGACAAGCACGAGATGGCTGCCCCGGGCGAGAAGGGGGATTGCCTGTTTCTGCGCATCGGACAGGGCCGAAAATCCGCGTTTCTTAATGCAGGCCTGGACGCGGGGGTCGAGGATCTCAATCGTCTTCATGGGGCTCTATCGATTTCAGGGAGCCGATGTATGTCCCGTCGGCAAGGATGATCTCTGTCTCATCATGAATCATGCAGCGCGAGATGGGGGAGAACGGGTTTTTGGCGATCTGGAGGATGTCGTAACCGGCAATCTCATTGAACGCGGGAACGAACAGGGCCCGGGCCGGGGTCGCGGTTCCCGTGGTATTTTCGAGCCCGAGTTTATCCGCATCGAGCCCGGCCCGGATATAGGCCGGGGCCTGGAGCGCACACCCCACATCGTCGCGGATCGAGAGAAGCGGGTGGTGGTGGCCAACCACGATGAGATGCCCGCCCAGTTCCGGTGCCGGGTACATATGGCCATGGAGGTACGCAACCCCATCGAGAACCGCACCTTCCCGGGGCATGATCTCATCGTTCCTGAGAAAACGCTCGATGCCGATATCATGGTTGCCCGGGAAGACCCGAAGGGGGACGATGGCCCGGAGCTCTTCGAGGATTTTTGGCAGCTCGTCATACTCCTGCCGGGTCAGGGTCGGGATGCTGTGCTTGACATCGCCAAGAAGGACGAGCGTGTCCGGCTTTGCAAGGCCGATTGTTTTTTTCAGGCGCTCCAACCTGCCGGCACTCCTGCTCCGGAAATGCAGGCCATGGGCTGCAAGGTCGGCTTCGATCCCAAAATGGGTGTCTGCGACAATGAGGAGCCGTTCTTCACCTTCGATAACCAGTGCCGGGCCGTCCCGGATAAATTCCATATTCATAACAGCCTGATGTATCCCTTCTGCGGCTGGTAGCATTCGTCTTCCACGATCAGGGACTCGATAGCGGAGAGCACGCTCTCCTGCGGGATCCCTTTTCCAATAATCGTATCGATGATCTCCTGGACCGCGATACCACGGGGATCTTTTGATGCCGAAAGGAGTTCGAGCACGAGAGCTTTTGCATCCGCTTTCTCCGTCTCATCGCTCCCCGGGGGACGGACGCTCTGGACGGCAGTCTCCACCATGACCGCAATCTCGTCGAGGTCCCGCTCGCTCACGCGGTAATGGCGTATCGCGGTAGCGGTCCGCTCATCCGAACCCTGGTTCCGGAGGGCACGCAGGGTAACCTCAAGCCGCTGGAGCGTTGAGGCTGCGGTGCCAAGGACCCACTGGTCACGCGTTGCCCGGTCGATCACCACGACATGGTCCGGGCGGACCGAGAGGCTGACCGTCCCGTTCCTGCGATAGAGCTGGGCACGGCCAAGAACGGAAACAAACGCGGGCAGGGACAAATGCCGTACAAGAGAGGTGAGTTCAGGATTTTTCCCGCCGCTGAACAGATCGAACCCACCGGTGGGATCGGCTACCCGGGCCCGGATAATATCCCCGCTCTCGTCCACTTCGGTGAGGGCGCCGGCAAGGAACATGTGCCGGCAGTACGCGCCCCCGGGGGTTACGACAAAGACTGAGCTCCCGTCATCCTCCCCGGGAACTGATAATGTTGATTTGCCAAATTCCCCGGCAAATACGCGTACTGCACCTTCCATATCAGGTACTAATGTACCCCGCAGCCATATTCAAGATATAGTCAGTACCAGAAAAGGGGCGGGGTGCGGGGGCATTTTGTAGTGCTGACGGATCCGGTACCGGATCGGCCGGTTGATTACTGTAACGAGGTACACATTCCGGTGCGTGTGATGATAACAGGGAGATCGGCATCGCCCCTCCACTCCCGTTTGCACCGGATGAGAAATAAAAACATGTACCGGTCCGGTGATCTATTCCGGCACCCGGTTCACGATCATCTTTTCCTGCGGTCAATCAAGGCAAATGCAACGCCAAGGATGACGAGGATAACAACCGCACCCAGCACCAAAGAGTCCTGGGCCTTGCGTTCTTCTTTTGTTTGCGGGCGGACCCGGGAACTCCCCCCACCGGGATTAACCGTGTCCATTGAGATTGACCAGGTCTCATTAGCACCGATGATCCAGGTATCAATGATCTGCGTCGGGCCATCGTATCCGCCAGCCGATCTTGTCGTGAAGACCAGTTGTTTCCCGCAGGAATTGCCCGGGGGGATGTGAACGGATATGTAGCCTGTATCCATTTTCTGCTCGGACCATCGCCCGACACCACATTCCCGGATATATTCTTGGATGGCTGCATCACCTCTCACGGAGGGATGCCTGCCGTTAAGTTCGTCAATCGGTGCACCCATCCCTGGATAGACGGGTGTGGTTATTGTGATGGGGGTCGGACTTGTAGTGACCAACGAACTATTACTACCTGCGGTCGGGGCAGGGTTCGCAAGGGAGTACCCGCACAGGACGAGGCTGCCGATGATAACAACAACGACCACGAGTATAATACTGCCGTGACGTTCCTGCATTCCGTTAATTGATTATATCGAATTATTGTTATATTTATCCTATAATCATCGTGGCCGGGGACTGCCCTTATCCCCGGTGCATCCATGACCCGGTACGCCATAACCGTCCCGTGACTCTTCGGTATTGTGACCGGACCGGCAGGGATCAGATGTTCCGGTATATCGTGCGGTTATCCATAGCAATTAAAATTATCAACAAAATGCCGGTATCAACGGCGATGATAGCACGATATATCCTGATTCCAAATCCAATGCTTTCAAAAAAAGGTTAGTTGTATTCTGGCAGTTCTCCCAATGGCTGAGCAACCAGATCTTCGTATCGCAGCAGACCATCCCCGCTCGGATCCACCGTAGACCGGTTGTCATCAGCATCGGTGTATTTTGTCAGGGTCATATGGGTATTATTGCGCCGTTTATAGGTCTGCGGATCGTTGGTAACATTCCAAGTCGGATCGAAATGAACCCAGGCACCCGCAATACGGTTTTCCAGGATTGCGTGCCCGAAGGCTACTCCGGATTCATTCAACCACGTAATGCCAAGGAACCGTGAAGGGATCCCAAGTGAGCGGCTGAAGGTTATGTCCATCGTCGCATATTCATCGCACACGCCCTCGTTTCCATGGTCTTTCACATAGAGATCTGTTGCAGCATAGAGCTTGTTCGTGTCAGAACCAACATAATGCATCGTGTCATTCACATATTTCTTCAGTCTATCGGATGTTTCAAACGGTGAATTGGTGTTGTCGGCTGCGGTTGCTGCTTCCGAGATGATCGCATACCCTTCACTGAACGGGAAATGATACAGGTCGCTCGTCTCAAGGTTGTCCCCGCCATCCGGGTCCGGCAGGTGCGAGGCATCGTTGTTGTATTTTTCAATCGCTTGTAGCTCCAGTTGCCCCGACCAGGTAACGGTATCGTCGGGATCCACGGTAATGAAAAATCCCATCGGTTTAATTCCCACGGAACTCCGGCTTGCGATAACAGCAAACGGAATTGAAACCGAACAATTCGTACCCGGGGCAAGATTCGTGAACGGTGCAGATGTGCCGAACTGATCTTCAATGGATACGAAAATCACCTTGCCGCTTACCGTTGAACCCCCATAATTGTGAATGATAATGGTCTGAGTAACTATGGTGTCCTGGGTCCAGTACCAGTTGAAATACCCATATTCCGGAGCTACGGTCGGAACCATCGCTGCCTTTGCCCTGGTGTTGGTCATCGATGCAGATTTGTCAAAGATGATCTTCACCGCTTTCATCGAAGATTTCTTAATATCGACATGATTATTTCCCGTTGGGAACCAGATGTCCGGGCTGATAAATTTAACCCCCGGGTATGCCTTTGCAGTTTCTGCATCCATCTTTTTGATAGGGACTGTCGGGAGAATCACGCTATATGCTGACATGTCCTTTTGTCCGGCCCATTCATCGAACCGACCAACCCATCCCGGGGGTGTCGGGTTTGTCTGGTTCGTTGCGCTTACCAGCGGAACAAACACCGCTGCCAGCAGCAGTGCCGCGAGTAGCAGGATCCATTCTCTCTTATGTGTCATACGTTTTTACCTCCGTTTGGTTACGGAAGCATGACCCAAAAACTTCAATAGAATTGAAGTTCATTTTATCATGCCTACGGGCAGGGTCGGGTTCGTCAAGTGTGCAAACTGGTGTGAACCCGTCCTTTCCACTTCTTAGATCAATTTCTCAACTATAAGTTTTATTTGCTTAAACCATATAGATAAAAAGATTACATTGCCTGTTTTATAAATTGGTTATTTGGACTATTTTTGTGAATAAGAAAAAATAGTCAAAGATACTGGTCGCTGAATACCAAGGGTGTGTTCATATCTGGGGGTGTACCATTAACCCGTATGTGAGTGGGAAATGTTTCATTGACAACTACGTCTTTGCCCTGGAGTATTACAGAAGATCCATCTTGCGTTCCCAGTCCATCCTTGGGAGTGATCGTAACACTGAGTCCCGATTTTGTTATCAGGCCCTGATTACTGATATCTTTTCCATTAAGGAATATCTTGAACGTGTTACTCGTGCCGCAAGACGAGTATGTCTTCACACCGATTCGAATGGAATCCGGGCTGGTGCGGGTTACGCTTACATTGTCGGGAGAGGGTGTCCGACCGCAATCCCCAGGCACACACCTGTCGCCATTCACACAGGGAATCCTGGTGTCGTCAACCGGAAGTACAGAGAAAACCATGGGGATGACAAGAAGTAGCCCCAACAAAACTACTAATAATATCCAGTGACGGGATCTCATAACAGTAAAGACCCGTGTAGGTGTGGTGTCGGATTTATCGGATCCGGACATGCGGCGTGATCCCTGATACCATGCACCAAGAACTTGGGGGAGCACCAGGACAATGAAGTACATCACCGGCATACTCCCTCCGACATGCACAAATAGCACGTCTAATGGCGTATTGGGCCAGAACCAGCGAAAACCTTCTTCAGGGTATAAATAAACCAGCACGTAGCCGACCACTGCGGTGATTATTCCGGATAGTAATCCAGTCAGGACCGGATCCAGATTTGTTTTTTTACTGCTGTGGAACAGGTCCGCTGCAATCATCCCTAAAATCAACGAAAGAATGATTAACGTTCCAAATATCCATTGCTCATATACCAGCAATATTATCCGGAAGTAACAAGAACTGTACAGAATGCTCGCGTACACATTCTCGATATAGAAACAAACTGCTGTAAAACAGAGACCCCCAAAGCAGCCCCATATAATAATTGCCGGTATCACCGCTAACAACTGTTTATGATCAGAAAAAAATCCCATATGTCACCCAAAAAAATTAGTTGAATGGGTTTGTTGATAATACTTCCCCGGAAATCGCGTCGAGGATTGCAAGATCCGAAAAGTGGCTGGCAATGGGATCGCTTTAATGTTCGAGGATTAACCGTGTCATATGAGGAACAGGATAAAAAGGTATTCTCCATCATGAAAAGAAGTTCGGCGAAACCCTGAACACCCTGAAATGCCGTTTTCAGGTACGGAGATCAAAAGCAAAGTACTCCTCACCACCTTTTCACAAATGATCTCATCTTATTCCTTTCTTTCTATTAAAAAATTCTACAGATTAAAATATACATTCCAGATAACCGGATTGAGTTTTATTTTGAAAAATTATTTATTGTTAAGATATCAGGGTTCCGAAAAAGAACTTATATATCTCGGTCACAAACGATTTCTCCGGTAATGGTGTCCGGATAGGTAACCAGAATAATAAGATGAACTGGGGCCGTCTCATTACCAGCCACAATGTCTCCAGTAATAGTCACGGATGCACTTTTCTGGTATGTGAGCCCTTCGGGAGGTTCGATCGTTCCCTGAATACCCTTTTCAGTAATTACAGATTGATTACTTACATCAATATCATTGATAATAATCCGGATATCGCGAGTAACATTATACGTCCTGACGGGGTGAGGGTCAAGAACAATATGAATGGAATGAGGTGTGGTGCGAGAGACATCAACGCTATCAAGCAGTATACAACACTCCGGCTGTTCTGCAATAATTCCCATGCAGATACCGAAATATAACAGAAATGGGGGAATGAGTAGGATCATAAGAATTGTGAGAAAAAAGATCTTGTACTTACAAATCTTTGACGTAATACTACATTGATTCATTTTATTTTTTTCATCAATATGAGATAAATATCGGGGTTCATGGAACCATGCTCCAATAATTTGCATGGTTATCGATGTTACAAGAATTACTACCACAAAAAACAGCCAATTTGAAGGGAATGTCTTAGATTCTGATATAATGATATGGAATGTAATTATGATTATGAATATGAGAGCTGTACTTATTCCTGATACAATTCCTATCCAGATTTCAGATGTTTTTTTTTCTTTACAGATCAAATCTTCTGCTAAAAAACCAAACATAGCGAATATAAGCGGGAACAATAGGATTACTTGAGTATCATGATACAATGAAAACCAGATTGCATTCGGAAGAAAATGATCCCATATCCACTGTAGGAGTAAATAGACTGTTGCCGAACAGACGCCGCCAAAGCTTCCCCACAGGAGAACTAATGGCAACGATACGTCATTCTCATGGAGTAATTTCATAATTTCTGAAAAATTATAGAACTGGATTAATTGATATAACCTTTCCTGATAATGCATCAACCGTGGCTTTCCCGCCATGACTGAGTCCTTTTTCATCCAGTTCAATGGAATCTACAATCCAGACAAGTTTCTGGTTTTCTTCGTTGGGAACTATTACCAACTTTGATGTGGTTATCGCTGCTGAACTCATCTTAAAAATACTACGAGCGATCACCTCTGCATCGTTCTGGGAGATTTTTGGTGTCGTGTCAATAAGTAGCGGACGATCAAAACCGATATAGGTAAGGGTATTGTCTAGGTTCGGATTAAACGACACCATGACAGAAGATAAAGTATATGCATCTCCGGACATTTCATTCCAGTAGTATATATATTCCTTTCCGGCATCACCGTGGTCAATTATTTTTGAGTTAACAAATGTCATCTTTTTCGCAGTAAAGTTCCGATAATTCTTTTCAACAAATTTTTGTACCGTCTCATTCATGCGGGCAATATCATTTGTGTCCATCGATTTTGTCGATACGGCGTTGTGGATTGTTGCAACTTCGATATCGCCGGTGTTTGCGTTGACATAATACCGGTCACCAGCATTAGTTGTAACTTCGTACATTTTTCCGAGAGGGAATTCTCTTATACCCTTATTGGAAATTACAACGTTTTGCGATCCGGTAAATTTCTGGATGTTTTCCTTGACAATGCCTTTCTCGGTTGCATCAGGAGAAAGAATGGCTTGCGAAGCCATATTGTTGTCATCAAGTGCTGTAACCGTACATGTTAATAGTATTGACAAACCGAACAAGACCCCGATTAGTTTTAAGAGATTGTTTTTTTGCATCTTCTTCACCATCCCTAATATCCGGCCCTGACCGGATCGATTACCAAATAGTTGTTACCTTGGACGACATGGGTGTCCATTCCACCCTGGTTCCAATAGCCGTAAGTAACTTGGTTGTCGGCATTTGCAGCACCAATTGCTTGAGATACTGAATCTCCATTATCGAGATAATACCAGAACCGGTTCGACCAGTATCCTGACTGCTCCGAATCAATGGATTGACTGAACCCTAAAGCGGTATCAACACCTCGAGCTGTTGACTGGGCCAGAAGATTACCACTGTTTCCATCTGTATTAGCGGAAGAGCATGCCATATAGACAGCAAGGGCAAGGTCATTGAGCTCGCCAGATGTATATGAAGATATTCTGGGATAACTGGGATTGCTGGCGGTAATATCAGAATAAATGCCTCCACTCAGGAATTGAATAAAACCCGGTCCCCCATGGCCATCAAAGAAGAATACTTGATCTGATGCCATCCGATTGAAAGCTGAGCTGGCAGCTGAATTCTCATAATTGCCGGCCGAATATCCCATACTGGTTTGTTCGCTTTGTGCAGTCTGGCTCTGTGGTCGTGTGTTCAAGCCATTTTCATAAATAGCGCCATAATTACTTGATTGGTACGCACTAACTGTCGGTAATATCATTACCCCAATTAGCAGAAGCGCGGGAAAGATTATTCTTAACTGTGTTTTTTTCATGTGCTTCATAACCTCCGGTTTCAGGATTTACAGAGGCATAAGCCAAATCAGTTTTCAGAACCTGCGGTTTGTCTCATGCCTACCGGCAGGTTCGTGTTCGTCAAGTGTGCATGCTGATGTGAACCCGTCCTTTTTTTGGGATAATCTTCGATTATCCACATTGATCAATTTGAGGAAGGGTTATAACTCTTTTATCACCCAGTACCTTTCGCATCAGGAATTGAGTCAAATCCGACAGACGTTTTCTCGCGTCAGGCATCACACGGTTATTTGACTAAATCCATAATTTTGATCATTACAATTCTTCCCCCTTATCGAATCTCCGGTGGGAAAACATTCCGCACCGGGATTTCCCGGTAATTGAGTCGCCGCGAGGCGTCCCATCGGATGCGGCAACGTGCATCGTTCATTTTTATTCCTTAGGCCACAGCCAGACAAAATAAAAGATCGCGATCGTTTTTTCCACCGCCATCGTTTTCATCTTCAAAAATGTTCAAATGACTCTAAATCTCTTTGCGATCAAAAAAAGTTACGATCATTATTTTTCCGGTCTGAACGTGCCACCGATCATAAGATTTCAGCCAAAAGGTTGTAACGAAATTATTTGAGCGGCAAGTGCCCGAAAGAAGCAAGCGGGGATTTTTTCCCGGCCGGGGCCGGCGGCCCGAATGTCCGAAAAGGAGGAACGCATGAGCCAGCGGGGAAACCGGTATCCCTATGACCGGGATCCCCGTTACAACGGGTGGATGGGGGGGAATGCCTCACCCTTACGATCCGTCCTGCGACACCTGATCGGTAGAATCATCTTGGATCCGATCCTCCCCGGCCTCCTGGCAGGGGTCGTTGATTTACCAGACCCGGGGAAAGCGAAGACTGCACAAACCGTCTTCGACGGAGAAATCCAGTCCGGATCCGGACAAAAAATTCGGCAGTGGAAATGATGCCAACACCTACGGAAAATCCGCAGCAAAATCCTTTTTTTGATAAACGGGGGCGATATTGCCGAAAAAAACCGTGCAATTTAGACGCCCGGGAAATTGTGCAAAAAATTCACAACCTGTTCTTTATTTACCGGATCCAAAGCCACCCGGGGCCCGCTATGGGTGAAATCTTAACCCAGATCACCGGGGGTCCAGAAGACCGGGATTCTATTCCGGAAAATATCGGGATCTGCCAATGGGAGCCATCTGTACAATGAAAGTGGGCTGCCGGTACGGGAACCAGCTTCCCTCCTGCCGGCAGGTTCCGGATCCCGGGGCCGGGCAATTTTTGCCCGTGGATGACTGCAATGTTTTTTTCACTCAACGACGGGGTTATCTGCAATACTCCCCGACTTTTTATTCACACTGGTGCCGTGAGGAATGGACCGGCTGTACTGGCGTTTATCTGGTCATCCCTTTTCTTTACGGGTGCCCGGTATCCTTGCGAGACAGCGTTCCTCCGTAAGAACCCCTGGCGGCAACGGATATTCCGGGAGGAGACTCGTGAAGTATACCAATGTCATAATCGCCGCTCTTTTCATATGCGGCCTCTGTATCGTCAGTGTATCCGCAGTTCCGGTGATCGTGGGATACAAGGATACTGCCCGGGTCAGTACCGGCTCCGCGAACGGGATCACGCTCATGGCGGCTGCCGGACCCACCGGGGCTCCGGCTGCACCCGGCATTACCATTGCCACCCCAAAGTATGTCTACACGGATATCCATGCGGCAGCAATCGATCTTTCCGATGAGGAAATTGCGGCCCTTAAGGCAAGCGGGATGGTCAGGTACGTGGAACCGGACTACACGGTTATTGCCCTCGGACCGACCATGCCCTGGAACATAGAGCAGATCAATGCCGACAAAGTACAGGCTGCCAATACCACCGGCACAGGTGTCCGCGTTGCCGTGATCGACACGGGAATCGATTATACCCACCCGGATCTCGCAGGCATATATTCCGGCGGGTATAATGTCCTGTCCCCCTCTGCCACTCCCATGGACGACAACGGCCACGGCACCCACTGCGCGGGGATCCTTGCCGCCACGGGAAGCAAAAACGGCATCTATGGCACTGCCCCGGGCATCAGCCTGTACGCGGTAAAAGTCCTCTCGGACAAAGGAGAGGGCCGGGTCAGTGACGTCATTGAAGGCATCTTCTGGGCAAAGAACAACAGCATGCAGGTTGCCTCCATGAGCCTTGAGGCAAAGGAAGATTCACGGGCCCTGCACGATGCAGTTGACGAGGCCTCGGCCGGCGGAGTACTGATCGTTGCGGCGGCAGGAAACAAAGGCGTTCCCAGCGGGAGCGGGAACACCATGGCGTACCCGGCAAAATATAACGGCGTCCTTTCTGTTGCCGCGGTAAACAAATACAACCATCGTGCCACCTGGTCGAGTACCGGAAGCGAGCTTGGCGTATCCGCTCCCGGCGTAACTATCCGGTCAACCGTTCCCGGTGCATCCTATGCAACGTTCAGCGGCACCTCCATGGCAGCCCCGCACGTTGCCGGTGTTGCCGCACTTGTCTATAGCACCCACCCGGACTGGACAAACCAGCAGGTCCGGCAGCAGATCATCCGTACGGCAACGCCACTTGGCAATTCACAGCTCTATGGCGCGGGGCTCGTCAATGCAACTGCTGCTGTCAGTGACGCGGTCCAGGGATCCGCGAGCGCGACCGTCGGGGAAGTGTATGTATCTGACAATCAGGGTACGGAGGATGACGGCGTGCCGTTCTCCCGGGGCCGGGGTGCGGGAGAAGCGACTGCCTGATCTGTCCGCACCGGTATCCCCTCATTTTACACGGTGGAAACTCTGAAAAAACAGGGGTGCACTATTTTTTGGCATTAGTGCAATTTTTTTTTCACTTAACGCTTGCCTTAACCCCCTTTGGGAAAAATAAGGATAATATACCAGTCTATTGATCACGCGAACCGCACGCATCGATGCGGGATTTGGAGTAATACCATGAAATCAACAAGAATGTTTGCAGTCCTTATCGCTGCAATATGCATACTCACGCTCCTGCCTCTTGCAGGTGCACTGAGCATCCAGCTCGATCCGCTTCAGACTACAGCCGGCTCTTCCGGTTCCGCGAGTGTCGCATCTGTCAATGACAACTACCCGATCTCGGTGGAACAGGCCAAAAGCAGTGTCCGGATCTTCATGAACAACCTGACGCTCGAACCGACTCTCGACTCCACCGGGAGCCTGGAGACCGGTAACTATTACCAGCTCTCGTTAGGCCCGGACACGTTTAAGGTGAACCAGAACACCGGTGTCGTTGAATTCGTCCATTTCGGATCACATGCCCCGGACTCGGCAAACCTGACCCTCACCCGCGACGAAGCCTACGCAAAGGCAACGGAATATGCCGGCCAGAAGTACGATGGATTCTCTGCGAAAAACTGGAAGCTTGTTGTCGATAAGGTTTACAATGATTACACCTATATCTGCGGCGAACACCCCTGCGAACGGGTTAATATCAAGGCCTACGACTTTGTCCTTCGGGAAGAAAAAGACCACGTCCTCTTGCCCAGCATTGTCCATGTCCGGGTCAACCCGGCGACCGGTGCAATCGTTGACTACTGGGGCGTTAACCGTTTAGTGACCGTCGGACTCAAGAACACCGTCTCCCTATCGGAAGCGACCGAGACTGCTGAACAATACCGTGGTCGTGACGGTTCGTTCAAGCTCAGTTCCTCCGAGGCATACCTGGCAGTCGTTACCCGGTACCAGAATGTCGAGAACCTTGCCTGGGTCGTCACAATGAAAGGATACTACTCGTGGGACCGCGAGGAACGGACATACTACACAGTTGTCGATGCAAACGATGGCAGTATCCTTGGAGGAAACTGGGACGCCATCTGGCCCGAGCACGAGCTCGTGTATTACCGGATCTAAACCCATATGGGACAGGGAATAATCCCCCGTTTTTTACTTCCGCTTGTTAAAAGTGGCGCGTAAAACAGCACCTGTCCCTTCACATCCCATATCCTTTGAAAAGGATCAACAGCCGATCCCCCGAAAACCCGGGGGTTTGAGGTCTTGAGGATCATTTGCAGGTACGTGCAGGAAAATATCTGGAGAAGAAGTATCATGAAAAGCATAACCGTTTGTTGTATCCTTATTGCAGGCCTCTGTCTCTGTGCATGCCTGCCGGTCTCTGCCGCTGGCGACGGGACCGTTGAATTATCGTCGTTTATGATCACGCTCGATCCTCCGGCAGCTGCCGCGGGTTCGGGAGCAGCCATTGCTGCCGCGAATGACAACTACCCGATTTCGGTGGAACAGGCCAAAAACAGTGTCCGGGACTTTGCCGGCAATCCGGGCCTGGATCCGGTCCTCAGATCTACCGGTACGATGCCGGTAGGCAGTTACTACATGTTCAGTGGTAACAACTCGTATTCGTATTATTGCGTCAACCAGAACTCAGGTCTCGTGGAGTTCTCCATGATGATGGAAAACATGCCATCCAGCGGTACGTCCTCCCTCTCCCGGGACCAGGTGTATGCAAAGGGAACGGATTTTGCCCGGGAGCACTTTGCGAATTTCGATGCGAAAAACTGGAAGATTGTCACTGAACAGCAGATCAATCTCTCGTGGTACCGCATGAACGGTACTGAACGCGAACCCCTGACCGTCCCGACGTACCTGTTCGCGCTGCGCGAAGAGCAGGACCATATCCTGATGCCCGATACCATGACCGTTCTTGTGAACGCAGTTGATGGCAAGGTTATCGTATATGGCGGCATCGACCGGCTTTCCCTGGTTGACCTCAAACCCACGGTTACGATGAGCCAGGCGGTGCAGGAAGCCGAGAAGCACTTCTCCGGTAAAGTGACGCACGCGATCTCCACGCTCTCGGTCGTCACGCGCACGATGAATGTCCAGTCGCTCGCCTGGGAAGTAACCCTGCGGGGGACCCGGAACGATTACGAGTACTCCCAGACATTCCCGATCGATGCGATGTCCGGGGATTACCTGACGGGCCGGATCTGGCCTGACGCATATTCATACTTCCTTTACTTCAATTGATCCGATGTCCCGTGGCCGGGTGCAGGGGAATTTTCCCTGTACCTGACCGGCAGGGATTTTTTTTGCGGTACATTTTTTTTGTGTGCGTTTGCCGGGTTATTGATTTGCCAGGCCCTTGTACGGATCCCCAACCGGTGCCATACCAGAAAACGCGGGCCCCGACCGCACAGCAGACCACTGCTGCTCCGGCTGCTGCCCGGGCGCCAGCGGGTTCGTCCGGGTTCCCGGTCAAGACCGTGGCCCTGATCGGCACCGGGTGCATGATGCTCACCGGTGCCGGCGGGTATGCCCGGCGCTGGTGGATCAGGAGACAGAACCCGGCGCTGTTCCGGGAATACGATTAACTCCGTGACCCGTGAGAAGAGACCGGGTTCACACCGTTTTTTAGCCGGACTATCCCGTGCAGGTTGTCGGCCTCGTTCCGGGCTTAACAAACCAAAGATCGCCCGCCCCTGCTGCTTTTGCGATGGTGTGCCGGTCACCATCATGGGGGCGTCATTGCTCCGGATCAAAGCCCAACAACATGGTGATCCCGATCGGTTTCATAAAAAAAATTTCAAACTGCCACCTTTATCTCAATGAGAAATTGTTACTAAAACATTTTCACAGGAAAAATTCCAGAACAATCCAAACGATCTCACAAAAAAAATCCCGTAACAAAACCATGTGCCCGGTAAACATTTTTACCGGAATTTTTCCAGGATAATTTTCTTCGCGCTGGAATAGTTTCCTGAAAATTTTTTCAACCTTTTTTTTTTATTTTTCGTAGATTACCAAAAAGATCCGGAGCGGCAATCACGGTCGCAGCCTCCCTGAAAACCACCATCCCGTACCCCTCGTTTTCAGAGTTCAGACCGATCCCAATCCGGGCCTTATACGAGCCCGGATCCATCATTTTTCCGGAACGGGGCCCGATACGGCCCCAGATTTGGATCCGCCGACCCCCTGTTCGATGCAAAACTCCTGGATATTTTTGCATAACAGGGGGTCCGGATGATCGTTTACGTCGGAGAATGTGATTTCACGTCGGAGATCAGAGAACCGGAACACCTGTAGTAAGATCCCGTCCGGTAACATTTATTCTCCGTCGTAGACTCCCGGCCAGGCACCTCTCCCCACCCCCCAAAGAAGCGGTAATTCGCGAAAATGCCACGGTAATTCCACCGGTTTCACCGATTTTCACGTCGGAGAATAACAACGGTATTTAGCGGTATTTGGTGGGCCGATCGTTTTTTAAACAAACCCTGGTGCGGGAAAATGAAAGGAACCCCTGTTTTGGGGTGGGGTCTCACGTCGGAGAGGGGGATTCTCCGACATAGTATTGGTGTTTACTTCCGTTGTTCCGGATAGTGCAGCAACCGGGATTGCGGCCATCACCAGGACGATAAACAATCTCTCAATAAATCCAACTGCAAATACATCCTGAGTCAACCAATAAACCTCAGGGAAACATCATCCAGATCTAAAAAATGTCAAAGCCATCAGCAGGTTTCATTCCGCCCGAAAAAAATTAACCTGGCGATGAATAAAAAAAACTGTGCGGTTATTCTCCAGCAAGCCGCAGGCTCATGACGCTGACTGCCCTGCAGCTGGCTGGTAATACAGGATCCCGCTTCTTGGCAGGATGGAATATTTTTTGGGATTCCCGCCGGTTGCATATTCCTGCGGGACCGTAACTTCAACCGAGGCCCCCGCCTGGTAGTTTCCCTCTTGGGAAAGCTGGTACTGGTGGGTGATGGTATGGGGGCCGACACCGGTGAAGAGGACATTTCCTGCCTTGAAGATGTTATCGGATCCCCCGTGGTCGTGGGGCATTGAAATACCGGAGGATATGTTCATGGAAGTGCTGTCCGATGAAGACGATGCAACAGCATCATACTGCATGACACCGGCCGGGTCGATAGAAGCCTGTATTTCAGATGAGAAGAGGAGTGGCCCGGGGGCACTGGCATCTGGAGTTCCGGGCAGGACGGAGAACCCGAACGCCCGGGAGACGGTCAGGTTCGTTGTACGGTTACTGATGTAGAATCCCGTGCACGAGTAGTCCCGGCCGGCATGACCGGTGCAGAGGATCTCGATCCGGGCCTTTTGGCCGAACTCTTCGCGCATGTAGGAAACATCCGGGTCCATCCATGAAAGGGGCTGGGTCATAATCGTAGTGCGTCCGGCACCTGCCGCCATGGCGCTTCCCCGGCCAAGGTAGTAAACCCCGCTGGAAGAAACCGGTTCCAGCAAAGATGCATCATCCTTTATGAGCAGGAGACGGTCCGTGAAGTAGCGTGAAATCTCTACGGTATGGGCATCGACCGGGTCAATATTCGCTTCCGGAGGTACGATGATAACCCGGCTGACCGGCTGGACCGTTCCCCCGGCAACATACATCCGGGCTGCATCCTCTTCACGTGCAACGAAGAGACCTGAACCATCGGGCCCGGTCACATGCAGGGTTCCGTCCGGGGAATAATTCAGGGTCGACCCTATCGTGAGATTGAGGGTCTCTGCGTTGCTGCAGGGGACCTGCTCCCCGATAACCAGCGGGCCGGTGAGGCTGAGTTCCGGGACCGGCTGAGCTGCACTTATTCCCACGCAACACAGCATTGCGACAAGGAGCGTGATGAGGATCGTCCGGGGTTTTCGGACAACCTGCATCTGATACGGGATAAATTTTCCAGACATACTACACTATCACTGGGAATATATCCTCATCCGGTTCGTATAAGCACGGCGATGAGTGAAAAAATTGTGGCGGTTATTTTTGAATTTCGAGATCAAATCTTGGATCTCCAGAATCAACCACAAATTTTTCAGAATCCCTAAGGAGTTACCGTTTGATTCAAATCAATCAGCCATTCTCTGCGTAATCCGGTACTACCGTCAAAACTTCCATCGGGAAATTTCACCGTAATCGCAAATACATTACTCAGAAGAAATTTTTGTGAGGACAAGTACTCGATACTTTTCGGTGAAACGATGGTAGTTTTGAGTTGTTTTGTCTCAGATTTTCCCGGTTCCAGCCAGGAAAATCCATCATTGTTCTGAGTTCCAAAACCAATTACACCGCATTTGAATCCCCGATTGTAAAAACAGCCATCACCGACATCATCCTGCAGATCATTCACCATATAAATCATCTCAACGGGCGCGAGACCGGTATTTTTTAAGGTTATGTTGGTCTTCACAAGATAGGACTGTTCGGCGTCTGAAGTATCATTCCGCTGAATGGTCACGGGACCGTGGGACAGTTCAAATGACGCGTTCTTACCGTAATCGAAACAGATTATCGGGGAGGTCATACCGGAAAGGTTACCCCATGTTTCCCTGGTTTCATTGCAATAAGCCCGATCGTCTGATGCCACATCCTTATCTGTCGTTGTTACGAGCAACCCATTGGACGGCGAAGGGGAATGCAGGGTGTCCTGATTTAAGAGATTACCAACGGTTCCACTTGTGATACATACCGTAAATCCAATGGTAATCAGAAAAAGGCCAAGTACAATCAATCGAATTCTCATTAACAATCACCTTCATCCATTCTTCTCGAAAAAATTTTGTAATACATGCGAAATATCACCCTGAAATTGGATAGACGTGGATTGTCCACCCGTTGATTACCGTATTATCCAGTATTTCATTCTCCGGTGTGGATCTATGTACCCATAGCTCTGCACTATTTTCTGGAGGATCACTGATTCTATTGGTATTCATCGCAATATGGGCAATCTGATATGCCGGATCTTTTAAGTTCTTATATAGTTGCTGACCAACCCCATTACGGGTTTCTTCGAATTCTGTATCATGAATGATATGAACTGAATAGTTACCGATTTTTTTACCCTGAATCTCACGAATCGGACCTTCGTCAAGAATATCAAAAACGTAGAACGTGATTTCATTTGACGTCGAATTCCATTCCCATTTATTAAGTGAGAATGAATCATTACGACCAACCGACCCGATTATCGTTTGTAATTCAGTAGGGACTGCATCGTTTTTAATTAACGCTTTTTTCGTCGGATTAAGTACGTAACCTGACATATATGGCGGGTTCGGATCCTTACTAACATCTCCCGTTGAGTTGACATAAAAGATTATATGGACGGTTTCAGTAGTCCAAGATCCATTTATTATTCCTGCATTACTTTTTATCTGTACTTTCGTTTTTACACTTGCCCCACCCAACGGTATCTGATAATCCCCATTCTTCTTCCAATCCCCACTCGTGATATCTAAATTGTCATATTGAAAGAACTTCCAGTTCGCCCATTTTGTATCTTCGGGTTTCAGACTTGTATCAAGGAGTTCGGCAGCGACTGCATGGGACCATACATCAGGATCTTCTACAGCATTCTTATAGACGGCTCCAAGGTAAACTGGTTTATTAGCAGGAGAATCAACCGCAAAGGAATACTCAGTTGTACAGTCTTTATTTTCTTTCCACAGATTCGGTGTCAAGTTTGATTTGAGGGATGAACTCTTTCCGGCTTTTGCCCATCGTATCATCTCATTATCATAGCAATTAGCGTTTTGCCATTCTGTATGACCTTCAAGTTTCACACTATTGATTGTAAAGGCAAAGTAATCACCTGATGGAGGACCCTGACATGAAACTGCACACGGTCTCACTCCCGTCTCCGCAATCATTGCAATAGGTTGCGTTCCCACTACACCATCCACGGTGGTTGGCACGGTATACAGTACGGTCGCGTTAGCGAAGTAGGACGCAGTTGCATTTGAGGTGAAATTCCCGGTCGCAATACATGTTAATGTATCGCGACAAGTGACCGGCTTGCCGACAAACACCAGCACATCCCCGGCATCCGTCTTCTTCCAGATATTAGGAGTGAGGTTCATTTCAGATTGTGAAACCGAAACGGTCCCGGTGATAGTGTAATGTAACACCGAACTCTGGTTGGTCAGGTTGGCCTGTGCTGTCAGGACCACACCCTTGTCCGGATCCGATTTCGCACCGGCAGCGCTCTTCATGATATTGATCTTGACCGGCTGGTCCGGGTCGATTCTGTTTTTCTCGATTTGAATTTCCTGGTCATTGATGGCGTCAGTTGATCCGAACATGGTGATTTTGCCGACATACATCGTATCGTTGACCTTCTGGACCGAGAAGACGGGGATGTTGCCATTCGCCAGAGCCTGGGGCTTGTTAAGGAACAACTGCCCCCTGCTGGTTGCTCCGACGCCGCACCCGGTATCCGCGAAACAGATGCCCTGGGGGGTGAGTTGCTGTGACGATGCGTTCATCTCATCGCGCCAGGATGCGGTAGTGAGGTTCATGAGCGGTGGCTGTTCCGCCATTTTCAGGAGATCCGAACTGCTGGTATCCTGGCCGTACACCGTAGCCTCGTAATTCTCCGGATTCAGGATCAGGGACTGTTTGGGCAGATAATGGATCGCCGATAAGGGGAACGCGGTTCCTTCCGGGAATGTTACATGATCGGTCTCGTCATCATTAACCCAGAACAGCATCTTTCCGTTCGCGTCAAGAACCCGCATCACACCGTTCCCGGTGTGTTCGAACAGCGCACCCTTGGGAATATGCATAGGGGTACCTTCACGAGATTGGACGTCAGTGTCGGGACTGAGCGGGGCGGTGATGTGGAGTTCCGGGACAGATTCACGCATAGCAAATCCCCAGTCCCCCGGTCCAAGGGCAATATCCGTGAAATTGCCGCTACCCGGGACCCTGTACATGGATTTACCCCAGGTGATGATCGTCCCGTTATGCGTAAGGGCAGACCCCGTCCCGTTCCCCGCTTCGATCTGGATATACATTCCCGGATTGGTGGGCGCGTTTTTCACCTGGCCGAAATCGTCTTTCCCCATTCTGCCAACGTGCCGTTGCTGTGGATGGCTGGGCGTTACGTATAATAAAAATCGGGATGGTTTTGGGGACATACAGGTATTAGCAGATTCCATATAGAGCGAATTTAATAATCCCGGTCACAGGTTAATGCTATACAAAAAAATTCAGGAGGTGGTTTGGGGATTCACCAGATCAACCATTACGAAATCCTGGATATTACCATTATCCTTATTTTCATTCGGAACACTGAAGGTCGCTGAGGTATTGATCGTCATTAGGGTGTAACTCTTGATGGCGTCGTGGTTCAGTGGTTTTTTTATGGAAACAATACTTACTGGACTGAATTCAGATCGATGGGCCGGGGAGAAGGATGCGGATGCATTGAGGGTCCATTTAAAGGATGGATCATTATTGGCATGGGTAGTATATACTGTTGAATTGGTCTGGGCGTAACAATACCTGTACGATATATTTTCTGCGGGATAAAATGATCCAAAGCCCGTGAGCTTACCTACTTCAGTGCCAGAAGGATCGTAACCTAGTGGCACCGTTTTTGGGGATGACCCCTCCCAAAGATGGGTTACGCGGGTTTCTGCGTTGGAATAATCGCTGGTGTCAGCGATTTGCGTACCGGGGATTGTCACGATATCCGTTTTTATCCCGAATAAATCCCAGGTATTTCCGGCAATGATCTTTTTCATGGAATACTGACCGATGGTCTCCCCATACGGCAAATAAGAGTGAGCGTTAGTACTTTTCCAGATTGCAATCGAACTGTCCGGGTCCTCCGAATTCATGAGCGTAGAAGAACGTGGGAAAATCAGTTCTACTGGGAATTCCTTGTCAAGATACCTAGCAAGAGAATCATTTTTCCAAGCGTTAGCCTGATCGTGAATGCGGGGTACATCTGCATTACCCCGAGCTCTCCCGATGAATTGATGGATAATTCCGGAATCATCGACCGTCATTGCGAAAGCGACAACTGATCCTTCATTGGTGATATCAGACCGGCCCACAACAAATTGATTATTTTTGTGCTTTGATGAGACCTTTTTCATAAGGGTTTCAGAGGTGGTATTGATCTGATCCAAAGTGATGGGATCCGAGAGATCCTTTAAGATAAATACTGAATTCTGGGTAATCTCAGTCACATCCCCTGAATTGGCCTGATATTGATCCGCATGAACGGGACTGATAATGAGGATTATTCCGAGAATAATAAGAAACAGTCCCAGTAGTCCTGTACCGTGATCCTCAGCGGATCCGTGAATCGGGTTCCGATTTGCTATACATACTGATTCATTCATCTTTCTTGAGTGAGAACCCGGAAAAGAGGGTTCAACTTCAGTTATTCTTCTGAATGCCATATTACCATGCCTCCATTGCTGATTCCCATTCCACTACAGATGTAGTCTCATAAAATGCAAATTTATCATCATCGAAATTCGGTGTTTCTGTTTTAGGTGTGGGGTCAATTTTATCCCGTTTGAAATATGCGATTGGGCGCAAAGATGTATCCCCGACCTCAGGATCGTAATATTCTACCTTGGTATATATTGAGAATGACGCCTCCGCCGCTCCAGAGGCCGTTTCGTATTGAGAATTAGGTTGCGTATAGGTATTTATTTCCAGAGCGTGATGAGCGTCGGTAAGACGACCATAAACCACTTGGTATGTCGAAGTGCAATGATTCCATCGCTGGTCCCAAAGATCGCCGGACGGATCATATGCTGTGATCTGTTTTATCAAATCGGTTATTGCAAAAGCGGTTGCCGGCCCCCTATCCATTATTCCAAAGGCGGCATCAAGAACATTGAATGTGGCAATGAGAGTCCCCACGTAAAATTCCGAACGATCGTTGGTTTGATCGGAAGGGCTGCCCCCCTTAAGTGCAGGATCTGCTGTGGCAAAAATACGCAAATTCGGTGAGTGCGCCAATAGACCCACCTGGGTCGACTCAATTGAGTGCCACGGAGTGTCCTCACTCCAAGTATTGTATTTATAACGCCCTTTTGCCATGCCCTCTTCACGAAGTGTTTGGGAATAGTAATTGTAATATGACGAAGGTTCATCGGTAATCAACGATAGCGGGGTTTGGGAAAAACCACCCGCAATCATCATTGTATTATAATAATGCAGAAAGAAAATAGTCCGGGTATCGCTCCATGACATAATATTTCCTCCGGTATAAAATGGATGTGTATCAAGTTGAATCCAATTATTTCCCCCTATCGTGGTTGCCGTTTTTCCAACGCTATTTATATAAACCCCAAAATCGGGTATTTTTGATCCTTCTTCCATCATTTTGGCATACCATACATCGTTCATGAGCGGAGCAAAATTGGAAGAGATCTGGTGACGATCCATGTCGGTAATTTTGATGTCTGTGATACGAATATTCTTGAAGAAGTAAATGTCGTTATATCCATTATTCAATAACTGATTATTATCTGCAGTCCCGGATTCAAGGCTGAAAATTGCCTCGGATTTGTCCGGACGAACCGTCCAAGTATAGTCATCCTTGGTCGGATTAATCATCGTCAGGGTTTGTAGATTATTCCCATTGACGTCCAATGAAGCTACCCAGGCGTTGTATCCTTTTGACGATCCACCTGGATTATACTCAATTTTACTGTTTAATGTATCACCTTTCTTGATACCCCCGGAAGGTACGAGAATCGCTTTGCTCTGCACCGCACCGTTTCTCACGTACCAGATGCCGGCAGACCATGGTTTCGCAAATGATGTGCCGTCTTTATTCCAATTATACATCAGGGAATTTTTCAATATTACATTATTATTCGCGATAACATCTGGTGAGGGTGTAAGACCCATCGAGGCTACAATATTGGCATCATCGACCTCAGTATCCGGTAAATCCGGCACATCCCATTTTGCACTGAAGGTACCAAGTTTGATCTTTTGGGATGGCGGGGCAAAATCATTAAAAGTCATATTTGCTCCTTCAACCCAATTTACGGGTTTGGATGTGTCCCTTATAAATTGATCCGGGTGAGGCAGATTATTTCCAAGAGAAATCGGATGATGATCGCGGGCTGGGGCAGATGTTGTTACTAATGATGAATGATCCACCATTTGCAGAACATAGGATTGTGTCGTAATATTTGATATTTCAATAGTTGTGTGACTTGTTATATTGATAGCAGATCCGGAAGGTGCGATGATCATATGGGATCCCTTGAGAACCGTACCACCAATACTCGGTAGTGTTTTTGCCTCCCGGTCATTTGCCCACCCAATCTGTGTCCCATTCGGCCGGAAGATGCGTGTTATCTCATGATTGGTGTACTCGATGGTCGAACCGTAAGGGATAATAAGATTCTCGGCACCCAGCAGGTCCTGTTGGAGGCATTCAATGGGTTTGCCCGGGATGAACGGGCCGGTAATCGTAAGTTCCGGGGCTGATTCTTTAATAGCAAACCCGTTGTCCGGGCCGAGTGCGATATCCGTGAATCCCGCACCGACGGGAGGTTGTGTGCCGGTCCATGTCTCGCCTTTTGTGATAATTGTGCCGTCATGTGCGATGGCAGCAGCTCGGGTGGTGCCAGCCGCGATTGCGATGTAATCGCCCGGCGTCAGACTATTCATACCGGTGACCTGGCCGAAATCGTCTTTCCCTCTCGCATATATGGATCCGCCATGGCGGAGTTGATTACCGGAATCGGATACTGCCAGTCCGAGACTGAAATCCCTGCCGGCATCGATATCCGAATAGATGTTTTTCGGACCGTTCGGCAGTTGGAGCTGGCCGTATGTGTCGTCCCCCCATGCAACGAGCGTGCCGTCATTATGGAGCGCAAGGGCATGGTTGTTGCCGGCCGAGATCATCTTCCAGCCGGTGCCGGTGGGGACGGTGTTGAAAACGTTCGGGTGGCCCGCAGCATTGCCACTGACTTCGAGATGCGTTGCACCGGTCGCATCTTCATAGATGGCGAGCAGCCAGTCGCTGAACTGCGAGATCCCCACGTATTGCTTACTGGCGGTTGCTTTCTGAATAGTTACGGGACCGGACGAGCCGGGGGTCCAGGTAGCGAGGTCGCCGTTCGTGGTGATCGCAGCGCCGTTGGTCACCTGCACCCAGTCATTACCCGGGAGTTCAGGAGTTCCGATAAACGTCTCTACCGCCCCGCCCCGCCGGATTGCGGAGTCCCCGCCGAGACTACGGTAATCCAGTTTATCGGGAAGGTCCGATAGCGATTCCGGGTTTCCGAAGACCACAACGTTTGTGTTTGCCGTTCCCGTGACCGTGATGTAATCATCGCGGGCGGTGGTATGGCTGCCGGTCGGGCCGGAGGTTACCAGGGTGACGCGGTAGTTTCCCGGGGTATTATAGACATGCGAGGGATTTTGCAGGCTGCTGGATCCCCCGTCGCCGAACTTCCAGTTCCAGGACGTTGGTGAGCCAGCCGTAGTATCGGTGAACTGGACGGTGAGCGGTGCATCACCGGATTGGGGAGTTCCTGTGAACATACTCTGGCTTAAATCGAACGCATAGACCTGCCCGGGATCCGCTCCGACAACAAGAATCCCGTCGGCAATTGCGGGCGATCCAACCCAGGCATCCCCGACAGTATACTGCCATAGTGTCCGGCCGTCAGCCGCATTCACGGCATAGAGGTCATGACCGTTGCCGAAATACGCAACCCCATCCGCTACGGCAAACGAGGAAGACGACGCGAACTTTTGGGTAATCGTCCAGATCTTTTGGCCGGAATTTGCATTAACCGCATGGATGTCATGCGGGTCGCTTCCGACATAGACTACGCCATTGGCGACCGTGGGTGAGTAATAGATCTCGCCGATTGCGTCATAACTCCAGATTTTTTTGCCGGTGGTTGCATCGAAGGCGTAGAGGTTGTGGCCGCTTCCAAAATAGAGAACGCCATTCACAACAACGGGCGACGTAGTGTGGGGGCGGATCGATGGGTCATTTGTGCTGACTGTCCAGATCTCATCCCCGGTGATGGCATTGCGGGCATAAATCTTATCGTTATCGCTGAAATAGACCACGCCATTGGCACCCTGCGGAGCAGAGCACACCGGGCCACAGGAATCGTAACGCCATTGCTCCCGACCTGATTCTGCCGTAAAGGCGTAGATATTATTGAAATCGCTGAAATAGACCCTGTCGTTCATGACAAAGGGTTTTGTGGCTACGGAAGATCCGGTAGAAAACATCCAAAATGTCGATGACAGGTTCCCTGGAGTCCAAGCTAAGAAGCCATAATTCGAACTCCCGACAAATCCCATCCCGTTGCCAAAAGCCGGGCCGCCCCGGCCGCCCTGGCCCGAGCCAAAAAGACGCTGTGTGTAGCGGCCGGTGTGGAGGTCAAGTACATAGGTGGAGCCAGCATTATCGTCTCTACTGAAGGAACAAGCTTCACTACTGATATAGACAAGGCCGTTATAGATGACGGGAGCGGACGAGAAGTTACCCCCGATGTTGCTCCAGAGCGGGGTTACATCCTGCGATGTCGGGGATGCGGTACTCCCCCATGATCTCTCGCTTTGCATTGCCGGTTCAGCTGCAGAAAAATAACCGGGTCCTGATTTTGCCAGCGCTGATTCGAACGTCTCATGCACCAGGGACTCTGCCGGGGTTTCGGTCACCTGAACATTGGGTGTCGCTTCGGTGACGGGTTGAGTAGTGGCGCTGGTCCCGGTTACTTCTGGAGCAGCGGATGGGGGAGATTCTGTACCAGTTACTGATACATTGGTTGTTGCTTCGGTGACGGGTACTTGAGTACCGGTCTCAGCCACGGTTACTTCCGGAGCAACGGACGGGGGAGATTCTGTACCAGTTACTGATACATTGGTTGTTGCTTCGGTGACCGGTTGAGTAGTGGCACTGGTCCCGGTTACTTCTGGAGCAACGGATGGGGAAGGTTCTGTACCGGTCCCGGTTCCTGGACCCTTGGTACGGTCTTCTGGGTCCATAACTTCTGTAGTATTGGATACCGTTACGTTGACGGGATTATTTTCACCGGCTCCACCGGGTAGTGCCGGGATATCGGTGATATTGAACGCATCCGGCTGCGTTTTCCCAGGATCCGCTGCCATAACGGGATAAACCGCTACCGACAGAAGAAATATGATTGCAAAACCAAGGAACAGAATGAGGGATGCACGGGTGGGTTTCATTTTTCACTCCTGATA
>Ga0265296_1000512_pt1 | contig 57835 bp, 71 predicted proteins | sample MunlanPumphouse1_FD_189073 | JGI IMG/M metagenome (GOLD analysis project Ga0265296, IMG submission 189073) | Groundwater microbial communities from a municipal landfill in Southern Ontario, Canada - Pumphouse #1 | ecosystem: Environmental > Aquatic > Deep subsurface > Groundwater | place...
TTTCTGGGTTACAACATAATCATCCCGATAGTCGTTTACCTGTTCGGCTCGATGATAGTCGCGGGTAAGCCGCCCACATACACGCCGCCCAAGATTGACGCGGACTACCCGGGGTTGCCGCCAGCCGGACGCGTGCAATTTGCGGGAATGAGCGTGCCCTACAAGTTCGTTGCCGTCGCACTCGTGCTTGGACTCGTGTTCGCAGGGTATTACGCGGACCAGGGACTCGCCCAAGGCGCGTTGAACGCAATACTCGTACCCTTGAACGGCGCCGTGCAATCCGTCAACGAGGACTTCGACTTGTTCAACGGCGAAAAAGGCATAACAATCCTGGGCACGCTCGGACAGGTGCCACCCTATTTGAGTCCGGGCTCCGAGGAATACGCCCGCGAAATCGCTAAAATAGCCCACCTGAGTTTCTTCGACAAGTACGGCCTGTTCATCGGGCAGTTCACTATTTTCGGCGTGCTGTTGGGCATCTCGCTCGCGGTGAGCGTCTGGCTCTTGAGCAAGTACGGCCCGCGCAAGAAGGCGCAGGACGAAATCCGCGCGATGGAAACCGAGTTCAAGGACGCGATGTACGTGCTAGCCTCCCGCCTCGGGGAAGGGAAGCCCATAGAGGACGCGTTGAAGAACGCCACCGAGTTCCTACCCAAATCCAAGGTGGCGAACCGCGTGTTCAAGCGCGTGCTCCAGAACATCACGACCATGGGGATGACGCTCGACGCGGCGGTGTTCGACAAGACATTCGGCGCCCTCAAGGACCTGCCCTCGCGCACTATTCAAAGCGGAATGCAGTTCCTCGTGGGCTCGATTGACTTAGGGGTGGGCGTCGCCGCCAAATCCCTAATCAACCTCTCGATGCAGCTCCGCAACTCCCAGAAAATCGACGAGTCACTCAAGCGCCTGCTCCAGGACGTCACCCAGATGCTCTCCACCATGGCGACCTTCGTGGCGCCCATCGTGCTGGCGGTGGTGAGCGCGATGCAACGCCTCATAGTCAACTCCCTCTCAACCACGAGCTCGAGCGAAGTCGCGACCGAGGCGGCGGGCACCACGGGCTTCCAGCTCTCGGGGATGTTCACGGACAGCAAAGCCCTCGAATCGAGCGCGGACCCGGGCACCTTCATCGCGATAATGGGCGTCTACGTCATGGAAGTAGTCATCCTCCTCACTTACTTCAACTCCCAGATAGAGGAGACAAACAACGAACTCCACACTTACACGAGCATCGCGAAGGCGCTCCCCCTCGCGGTCTTCCTCTACTGCACCGTGGTTTACTTCGCGAGCACGATGCTGGGTGGATGACATGCGCGAAGGCATCCGCTTCCTCGCGACAAGCCTAATCCTTCTTGCGGCATTCTATTACGCGCTCGGCTTCGTAGCCGAACCGCTCGCAGGCGTAACCGCGGCACTATCGCAATTCGCTTTGGGCGCCTTGGGCGAACAAACCCAACTCGAATGGAGCGCGGGAACGCCGCACCTTGTGAACGAACGCATCGACGCGGAAATCGGGGAGTTGTGCTGGGGGCGCCTCGAGCTCGCCGTGCTCGCCGCGACGATACTCGCGAGTGTGGACCGCTCGCGTCGCCAGCGACTCGCGGGCGTTGCGTTGGGCGCCGTGCTCGCGTTGGGCGTGTTCAACCCGCTGCGGATAGCAGTGAGCGCGCGTTGGGTGAACGAGTTCGTGCACGACGTGCTCTTCCGCGCGACCCTCCTCGCGCTGCTTGTGGGCTTTTACGCGCTATGGTATCTTGCGTTGACGCGCGGGAACGGGGTGTTAAGCCGTGCGTAAGGGCTTCGTTGCCGCGCCCCTCCTGGGAACGATAATCTTCCTGGCGAGCATATTGTTCGTGGTGAACCTGAGCAAAGCCGAGGCGGGCGAAATCGCGTTGATTTCGAGCGACGCCTACCACAACCGAATCGTGTCCATGCTCGAGGTTTACCGCACGGATTTGGGTTCCCAGTTCCGCGAGAACCTGAGCCGGGTAATCGAGGACTTCCTCACGAGCGAGTGCTGGGTGAACCTGTTCAAGATAAGCAACTTAGACGACGGAGGCAACCCGCTCACATTGGAGGAGGCGCGCTTCGCGGGCTGCGAACGCGTCACCGACACCATCCATCAGGTGATTTGTTCGCTCCCGAAAAACGTGGAAGAACAAGGCGGCGTCGAGGAAGGCGACCGCAGGACTTACGGCTTGCCCCAGTGGATGGAACAGATAGCCCAGCCGTTCACGTTCGAGGGAATAAAGTTCACGATAGCGAACCCCGAGCAATTCAGGGTATTCTACGAGTACAGCGACGATTACGTGGCGAACTGCGTGCAACTCCTCGAGGGAAGCATGTTCGACTGCGAGGCGTTCGCCGAAGACGGCGTATTCCAGTGCATCGACGGCGACAAAATAATTCCGGGGTGCGAGGAAGGCAACTTCTTCGTTAAAGTCAAGATACTCGACCAGGACATTTACCCCAAGCTCCCCCGCGTGTTGAGTGCGGACGCCACCGGGAACGAGGTGCGTTCGGGCGCGGTGAGCGACGCGGACTTCTACCTCCCAATCAACTACCCGCTATTCAAGTATTACGATTACGCGTTCGGGGCGTACAATGAACTCGCTTACGGACAAGACAGCGGCGGTTCCCAAGTAAGCGGGGTAATCAAGGGCTTCTGCGCCGAGGAAAGCGACGGAGACTGCGAGTACGCGGACAAGTACGCGGACGAAGGATTCCCCGCAAACGGGGACAACGTTCAAATCGCAGCCCGCGACGCATTCTACGGGAACGCGTTCACCCAGGCGTGCGTGAAATACTCTTCCCCCGAAGAGGAGTTGAACGCCGTGCTCGAGGAACCGTACCAGGAAACCCTGCATGGTACGGGCGAGGGTTTCCGTGGGGACGACTTGATTCTCCTCGAGGCGTGCGCCACCTCGCCGTGCAGCGCCTCGTCCGCAGAGGGCTGGGTTAATTGCACGGCTTCCTCGGCCGAGGACTTTTTGCCGGATGCGTTCAACATAGAAGACGAACAATGCGGCGGAGACGACGATTCGCAAGCAACCGATGCGCGCTGTGCGTTCATCGACTCTTACGCGGGCGGCGCCCACAAAATGCGCTTCATCGACTACGACTTCCGGCTCCAAGTCAAACCCGATGCCCCGAACCAGTTCTGTTGGGTGGGAACCCCGGTGCACGACCCCGCGGTAACGTGATTTTAAAAGCCGTAACACCCTCTTAAGTAAGGCATGGACGCCCTTACACGGTTAAAAGGTTTTTACGCGCGCGCCGAGGACTCGTTTTACGCTTTCGCGGGGTCCCTGGAAGCCCGCGGCTTGCCCGCCATACGGTTCTTTGTCGAGCCGATTGAAAAGGCGGGTTTACCCTCGTTCCCCATAGCCATCCTGTTGCTTCTCCTGGTTGCCGGAGGCATAGGCTTCGTGGCATTCGGCTCCGGAGCGCAGGAAACGTTGAGCGTGCGCGTGTACGCGGACAACGCCGCACTCGCGGGCGTGAAGATAACAATTTACGACGCGGGCAGCGTGACGGTGGCAGAAGCGCTTACCGACAACCGGGGTGCAGCCGAATTCACCGGACTGAATCCCCAAACCGACTACCAGGTGAAGGCATCCAAGGAAGGTTACGGGGTGGCTACCGAACGCGTGCGCCTCAGCGAGCGCGCCTCCCTGCGCTTCGACTTGAGCAAGGGCGGGCTCGTGCTGCCGTCGCCCACGCCCGCCGCCGGAGCTTACTCTTACGGGGACGCGCACGCCGAGGACGACCACGGTAAACTCTCGGTGCGCGTCAAGGAGAAGGGCGGCGGCGCAGTAGACGCGACCGTGCGCGTTTTCTCGAGCGAATCGCGCGTGTTACTCGCGGAAATCGAGGCGAAAGCGTTGCTCGGCGGGTTCGCGATAGTGGAGAGCCTGCCAGTGGATTCAGTGGTGTTCGCCACCGCGAGCTCGGACGGTTTCCTTCCGTTCGACGGGAGCGCGAAAACCGTGGAAATCAAGACTGGAACCAATAGTTACGAAATCGAACTCGAACCGACTACGGGAGGAAACGCAACAAGCGGAAACGCCACTGGTGGAAACGCGACTTACGGAAATGCAACGGGAGGCAACGCAAGCGGAAGCAACATTACCGCGGGCGGCTGGGGGCGTTCGGCGGTTAGCGTGCACGGCGAGAACGGCGCGCTTTCGGGTGCGAAGGTGAGTGTTTACTCGCTCACTGCTTCGGGCGCGGTGTTGTTGGTTGAAAAAACAACGAATTCCACGGGCGTTGTTTATTTTGATTTGAACGCGTCGACGGGTTACTTCGCTTCGGCATCGAAGACGGGTTACCACTCGAATTACTCGAACGTTTTCCAGGCGGGCGACTCCGCGAGCTTGGAAATCGCAAAGTCGAGCGCGAACAACTCGGCGGTTCTCACGCTGAATGTGGAAAGCGAGTACGGGGAAGCGGTGGAAGAGGCGTCCGTGCAGCCGTTCGGTTTGACTTCGTTCGGTTACGCTTACGCCCTTGCACCTACAAAGGAAACGGACGAGGACGGCTTCGTGGATTTCGGGGGCTTGCCGCGCGGCTTGGTTGTGCGCGTTAATGCCACCGTAGGCGGAGGCACGGGCTCATCCACCGTGACGCTCGCGGACGAGAACAACACCGCACAAATAATATTGTATTGGGAGGACGCGTTCATCGAGGCGAGCGCTGCGAACCTGTTGACTAACGAGAGCGTTTCCGCTTCGTTCACCGCGTCGTGGGAGGGCGGTTCGTCGAGTTGCTCGGGAACGGAGTGCACCTTGGTCGTGAAGCCGCGGAAACCATTGAACATCACCGCGAACGCTAACGGCTTTGAGTCGTTCGAGGGAATCGAGAACCTCGAACCCAACGAAACCATTGCAGTCACCTATTATTTGTACCCGTCCAACGCGTTGGAGGGTTCGGCGCTCGTATTCTTGAAGGCGACTAGCACGCAGGCGCTGCATTACGGGGAAACGGTTTCGAGCCTCAAACTGGGAGGCGTTTACACGGTTTACTATAACTTTTACGCGGCGGACGCGGACTTGCGGGGCGCTTACTTCCGCGCGGGCGGGGATGCGGGAGCGAACGGTGACGCGTTGATTACCGGACGCCACCCGCCGGCTGCAGTCGAATACGCGGGCACGGCAGCGTGCGACGCAAGCGAATACGAGACGGGCGAGGAGTACGCGTGGCTGGACTTGGGTTACGCCGCGAACGCGCCCGCCCTGCTCGCGGTTAACATAACGATTGACGAAAACGCCGAGCTGGATGAATATACGCACGAGAGCGAACTCGTGTTCTTCGCGCGGAGCTACTTGAAGCAGGGCGCGAACTGGCTGCGTTCGCCGTTCGACCCCACGCTTGCGGCGGACGCGGACGCCCCCCTCGAGAGCGGGTGCTCTTCTCCGGCGAACAACGAATCCTTTACTATATTGAGCCCGAAGACCACGTGCTCGAACGGGGCGTGCGTCACGCTCGAATTCCAGCAGGGCGGCGGGAGCCTCGTGGGTGAGGGGTTCGAAGCCGAAACCATGCTGGGTGTGAGCGCCCAGGATGAGGGATTCGAGCCGCTGTTGATGCATTACTCGGTTGAATTGTTCAAGGACCTCGGGGACGCCAGCGCGTTGTCGTTTAACTCGCTCGCGGCGAACACCGAAGTCATCGCAGTTACCGTGCCGAACGCGGATTGCTCGGGCGAGGAAACAATCGAGTTGAACGGGGGCGCGTTCGCGTTGGACGTGTCGCGCCTCAAGGCGTGTCCGAATTACCACCCTTACGCGCCGGAAACGTATCCAGAGAATTTTGTTTTCAGCGGAGTGATTTACACGCGCCCCCTAGCGCCCGTGGAACAGACGCCCGTCGTCCTAGAGTTCGAGACCGCGTCCGTGAAGTCGCGGCACGACTCGTGGTACTCGATAACCGAGGGTGGGAGCGGGGAGGGCGAATACGCTTCCGTGGCGCTCGAGGGTTTCAGCCAAAAGGACGCGCTTGGATACGAGGTCATAAAGAGCCAGTCGCTGCCGCGCGTTTACCCGTTGAACGATTGCACCAACGAGGACGTCTCGGCAGGGGAATGCCACCACGGTTTCCTCTCGTTCGAATTCACCGTAAGCGTGGAGAAGGGAAGGGAACAGAACGCTATTGACTTGAACGTGGACCCGCGCCTGGAAATCGTCTCAGCGCAGTACCGCCTCCCGGGAGACGAGGGCTGGCGCGTTGCACTTGTTTCGGGTAACGCCGTGACGCTCGTGCCCGGCGCTTTCGAGGACAACGACAACGTGCAAGGAAAAATCATTGCGAAGCCCGCGCTCTTCGACGGCGACGGTTTGAGCGCCTACGCCGCGGTTTCGTTGAAGCACACTGCAACGGACGAATTGGGCGCGCACGAAACCAGCGTGGAAGCGAGCGTGATGATTGCTTCGACGCCCGGTGATATTGAGGGCGTCTGGCAGGGTTACTTCCTGGAAGGAGAGGACAACTGCCTCGGGCACGTGAACACCACGTTCGACCCCAGCCTACCCGCGGGCGGACGCCTCCGCTTCCAAGGAGGCTGCACGGATTTGGGCTTGCGCGTGACCTCGTTTTATCCGGTGGACGCGGTGGCAACCGAAGTTCACTCGAACGGGCAGGCGCTCGCAGCGAAAGTCGCGGAAGGCAGCTTGGGTGAATTCGATTACGATGCCGCGGGGTGCTTCGAGTCGTGCGAACGCGACCCGGCAACGAATGAAGTCGGGTATTGCATGCAGGGCTTCGCCGCCGCGCTTACCGAAGAGGGGTATTGGACGCTACGCTATAACACCGAACTCGACTCGTGCCCGGACAGCTACCGCACGGTGGGCGACCGGATCAACGGCGGGTTCATAAAATTCACGGTTTGGGCGGTTGGCGACGACGAGAACGCGGGAATCAACTTCACCGCACACATAAACGCCGAGAGCACCACGGGGAGCCTGATGATTTACCCGGTGCTCACGAGTTACAAGCAGACGGGTGGGAACGATTACGGCTTGTTCGGGCCGCAAGTCTGGGTCATCGCAAACCACAAGCAGTACGGCACGCGCACGCTCTATCTTGTCGACGCCTCGGAGGGCACGGGCTTCAGCGACGAGGGAATGAGCAACTGGAAAATCATGGAGTTCGACGGCCCCGGCGTGAAGACATTCGCTTTTGCACCCGCACCCGGCAGGCGCCTCGTGGTTCTGGAGAAGCTGGCGAACACGCACGGCGTGTATGACTCCGCGCTTACTTCGCAGGAAGCCGCACAGCAAGGGTTATTGACGAACGTATCTGATTACGCGACCGCGAAAGTCGTTCTGGCGCGGGCGTTGGCCGGACTCGAAAATTGTCCGTCCCAGAACCCGTACTGCATCCAATTACAAGAGTATTACGACGCGCTCACGGCTGCGCTCGCCGAGGTGACGCAAGGCAACCAACCGTACGACACGGAAGTGGCAGGCCTCCTGATTGAGAACGCGCGCTTCCTCGCGAACTACACCATGTTCTGGCGCAGCAACGCCCAGTCACTCTACTGCCAGTCGTACGAGGGCGAGAACTACTTCACGCCCGAGGCGGGCGATTATGTGGACTGCTCGCAATCGTGGGGCGCCACGAACCCGTACTGCTGCCGTCACTCGATTGACGAGTGGCGGAACGTGACTACGGAGTACCAGTTCGAGGAGACGTCGTGCGCTTATTGCAATAACTCTTACAACCCGGACTGCAACGACGGAAGCGAAACGCATTTGAGTCAATATCTCGGCTGCACTTATGACGCGGGCTTGTCGTGCGGGCAGACGGGCGCCACGCCGTCGTGTTACGATTGCGACCAACGCTGCATGCACCTCGCGGAAGGCGAAGGGCAGGCGCTCGTGGAGTACGGTTCAACGTTCAAGGACGGTTCGGGTGCAGGCGTCTGCAAGGGGCCAATAGGTCCGGGCGTCAACGTCACAAACCCAGCGTTCTGCACCGCAAGCGACCCGTACTGCGCGCTGTTGTGGGAGGACGGAAGCCCGTTGTGTTTTGACGACGCGAACGGAAACAACTTGTACGATTACGGTGAAGACGAGGAGGTCATCGGCAAAGCGTATCCCCTGCTCTCGCAGGACTACTATTGCTTGAGCGGCGTGCTCGCCACCACGGCGTACTGTGAGATACCGTGCACGAGCTGGTGCTTCTCCGCCGCGACAGAGGCGAACTGCGACTTGTCGTGCGACGCCACGGGAACGAACCTTTCGATTACGGGTTCGTACGAAACGCAAACCAGCTGGCTGAACGCCTCGCCGTTGACGCTCGTCACTTTCGCACCCGACCCGCTCACCCAGGCGCAGGAATACCAGGCAAACCTATTGATGCCCGCGCGCTTCTACGACGACGAGCCAGCGTTCGGTTACGAGTTCGTTTTGAATACATTCGGCTTCACGGCGGACGCCGCGAGCGCGCCGTTCTACAACGCGGAAATCGCGGTCCAGGAAGTCACGGGTTGCGAGCCGTCCTCGCAGAACCTCTACGACCAACAGGGCTTGTACGCGTTGCGCGTGTCGAACAACCCGGACATCGGGACGGGCGAGGACTTGTGGAGCGGCTCCGCTGAGTCCCTCAAACTCGCAAAGACGGATTACGTTGGTTACCCATGCTATAAGGGCGACGCTTGGAGCGAAGTCGAATTGTGCGCCCCGATTTGGGCGGATTACTCCACGGATTACGGGGCGTGCGTGAACACGGTCTTCTTGTTTGAGGACAACAAAGACGCAAAGCCGTTTAGCTCGCTACCTCCCGGCGGACGCATTGTCAGCGGGGGAGTCGCGGACAAAAACTACTGGATAAGCCAGGCGGGTTACGTGGTGCGGTTGATTCGCTCGCAAAAAATACCTAAGGACTTGGCGCCGGATGGCTGGCGCCAGGAATTCGAGTGGTGGCACCCGGACGGCGCGTACGGCGGAACTTCGCTACTGGAATGGCAACCCGATGCTTGGGATTACGTGTCCTTTTACGCATTACCGGTTGCCGCCGGCGTCTTAATGTGTTTGGTACCCGCATTGGCTACGGGAGGATTATTCGGCGAAATGATTATCGGAGGTGGAATAACCTTTGGCGTTGGAGAGTTAGCCGTGGTAGCCGCCGCAGGAGTATTACAAGCAATACTAAACCACAATTTGGACAATTGGCCAAACATCAAAACCGCCTTGGTTTTAGGAATAATACCTGCGGCATTCCATACAATTGACGACTGCAGCGACGAAAGAATAGCAATAGACCCGGCAGAAGCGGACATTCGGGTAATCGGCTGCCGCGGCGGAAATTATTACAATATCGAAGAAAAGTGACTTGCCAAATGCTGTTCGAAGAACCGCTAGTCCACGCCTTACTGCTGGGAGCCGCGCCAATCAGCGAAGTCCGCGGCGCGGTAATCTACGCGTTCGGCATCAACCAACCGTGGCTCATCCTACCCGCCGCGCTCGCGAACATCCTCGTAGGCGTTGCGTTGATGGCGTTCTGGGACTTGTTCGGCATCGAAGCGTGGGGACGCAAAATACTCGGCGTCGGCTTGAAGAAAAAATTGGACGAAGGCGCGGCGAAGTACGAGAAATACGGTTTCCTCGGTCTCGCGCTTTTCATCGGCATTCCCTTACCGTTAACCGGGGTTTACACCGGAGTGCTCGTGGGAAAAATCCTCGGGTTACGCAAGCGCGTAATCTTCGCGGCGTGCGTGCTCGGCGTTGCCTTGGCAACGCTCGTTTCCGTCGCGGTTGTGGGCGGGTTCGCCGCGCTGTTCTGAGGGTGCGAAGCGTTTAAATAGAAGGCAAACGAATAGTTTTTCGTCTTAAATCACTTTTTTCCCTAATAGCGTTTTTGCGAGTTGGTTTAACGGGTGGGTCTTAATTGCGTGCGGATTGCTCAAGCGGGGTTGATGGGTTAGTGGACGAAAAACAATTTTTGAAAGGAACCACGACGGTGGGCATAACGTTCAAGGACGGCGTAGTGCTCGCGGCGGACAAGCGCGCCACAATGGGCACGTTCATCGCAGCCACCGACGTGGACAAGGTCCACATGGTCGGGGACCGCATGGCTATGACCATGGCGGGAGGCGTGGGCGACGCCCAGAGTTTGATGCGCCTCTTGAAGGCCGAACTCGAGTTATACAAGTACAGTAAGGGACGCGAACTCACCGTAAAGGGCGCCGCAACGCTCCTATCCAACGTCCTCCAGGGCAGCAAGTATTACCCGTACTACGTCCAACTCCTCCTCGCGGGTTACGACACCCAACCGCGCCTGTTCGATTTGGACATCATGGGCGGACTCCTCCCGCAAGAATACGTTTCCACGGGGAGCGGGAGCGTAGTCGCGTACGGCGTGCTGGACTCGGGCTTCAAGAAGGACTTCAAGGAAGAGGACGCGGTGCGCCTCGCCGTGAAGTCGGTTGCAGCCGCGATGAAGCGTGACAACGCGACGGGCGAAGGCGTGGACGCCGTGGTAATCACTAAGACGGGTTACCGCCGCATCTTGCCTGACGAAACCAAGAAAATCATTTCAGTTTAATTTTCCAAAAGACCGTTCAGCGGAATAACCCGTCCAAACCCGAAAACCCGGGTTGGCTGACTACTGGTTTGCCAACCGATTTTCCGGCCCGCCGGCCCATTCCAACCCCCTGTTTGCAAACACAAAAGGTTTACGATTAAATGACTAACGACAAGCTCAAGGAATTACGTCTGGCGATAGAGGAAGTCCTGCCCGTGGAGTGCGGTTTGACGAAAGTCGAGCCCGAGGGCCCGCAAATCGTAATCTACCTCAAAAACATCCGCGTATTCTACGAGGACGAGAGCCTGGTCACGCGTTTGGCGAGCCGCGTCCGCAAGAAAGTCCTCTTGCGCGTGGACTCGAGCATGCTCAAGGACCCCGAACTCGCGTTGAAAGAGGTAACCGCGATGATTCCCGTCGAGGCGGGCGTCCAGAGCGTGCGCTTCGACCCCGAATTCAACGAGGTCGTAATCGAGGCGCTCAAACCCGGGCTAGTAATCGGCAAGGGCGGCATGATGCTCAAGAACATCATCCTCTCCACCGGGTGGAGCCCGCGCGTCCTCCGCTCGCCCACCAGCCCCAGCGAAGTCGAACGCGCGTTGCGCGGCGCCATACTCAAGGTGAGCAAGGAACGCAAGAAGTTCCTCACCGGCCTCGGCAAGAAGATGCTGCTAAGCCCCAAGGGCGCAACGGACTGGGTGAAGATAACCGGGCTCGGCGGGTTCAAGGAAGTCGGCCGCTCCTGCCTCCTCCTCCAGACGCCGAACAGCAACGTGTTAATCGACTGCGGCATTAACGCGGACACTAGCGACGCCCAGAACGCTTATCCGTACTTGAACGCGATGAACCTGAGCCTCGACCAGATCGACGCGGTCATAGTCACGCACGCCCACCTCGACCACTGCGGGTTCATCCCCTACCTCTACAAGTTCGGTTACGACGGTCCGACTTACTGCACGCCCCCGACGCGCGACTTGATGATAATGCTCCAGCAGGACTGCATCAATGTCATGAACTCCGAGGGAGCCGGCGCGCCTTACGGGGAACGCGAGATAAAGAACGAGTTGGGGCACGTAATCACGCGGAACTACGGCGAGGTCACCGACATCACGCCCGAAATCCGTTTCACGTTCCACAACGCCGGGCACATCCTCGGGAGCAGCATCGTGCACCTCCACATCGGCGAGGGCGTGCACAACCTGGTGCACACCGGGGACATCAAGTTCGGGCACACCAATTTGTTCGAACCCGCGGACGTGCGTTACCCGCGCATCGAGACGCTACTCATCGAGAGCACGTACGGCGGACGCGGGGACATCCAGCCGCGCCTACGCGACGCCGAGCAGGAGCTCGTGGCACTCATCAAGCAGACCCTCGCCCGCCGCGGCAAGGTGCTCATACCGGTTTTCTCCGTTGGCAGGGCACAGGAGATTATGCTCGTGCTCGAACGCTACCTCGGGAGCGAGAACGCCCTCGTCTACTTGGACGGGATGAGCCGCGAGGCGTCCGCAATCCACACGGTTTACCCCGAGTACCTGCGGCATAACCTCCAGCGGCGCATACTCCAGAACAACTCGCCGTTCGAGAACCCCATGTTCAAGAACGTGGTTTCTTCGCAGCGCAAGGACATAGTCGAACGCGACGAACCCTGCGTGATACTCGCACCCTCGGGCATGTTGAGCGGGGGCCCGAGCGTTGACTTCCTCAAGATGATGGCGATTGACGAAAGGAACGCGTTAATGTTCGTGGGCTACCAATCCACTTCCTCGCTCGGCAGGCGCGTCCAGCGCGGGGAACGCGAGGTGCCCATATTGTCTGACGGCCGCAAACTCGCCTCGCTCAAAATCAACTTGTCCGCGCACACCGTGGACGGTTTCAGCGGGCACAGCGACCGCCCCCAGCTCATGGCGTTCTGCCGCAACCTCCACCCGAAGCCCCAACGCATAATCACCATGCACGGCGACGATAACAAACCCGAGGACCTCGCGCACGGCTTGAACAAGATGCTGCACTGCGAGACGCGCGCCATAATGAACCTGGATACGGTCAGGTTGAAGTGAAACTCGTTCTCACGGGCACGCCCGGCACTGGGAAAACCACGCTCGCCGCCAAGCTCGCGCGCGCACTCGACTGCGCGCTTTTGGACGCCAACGCCCTCGCGAAGGCGAACAAGCTCGTCAAACGCGACGGCGAAACGGACGTAAAAAAACTCGAAAGCATACTGAAAAAGAAAATCGCGAAACTCGACTCGTTCGTTGCCGAGGGGCACCTTCTCTGCGAGTTCCCGCTGGAGTGCGACGTTTGCGTTGTCCTGCGCTGCAACCCAAAAACCCTCGCCAAGCGCCTAGCGAAACGCGGTTACGCCAAGCGAAAAACCAGCGACAACGTGCTGTGCGAGGCGCTCGACTACTGCCTGGTGAACGCCGAACGCGGTTACCGCCGCGTCGTGCAACTGGATAACACGCATTCCCTCTCGTGCGCGCGCTTCCTTGCGAAAACCAAGGCGGGTGGGGACAAAATCGCGTGGCCTCTCGCCGAGTGCGTGCCCCGGACGAAAACGCGTGGAAAGGTATAAAAAGGGGTTCGGGCAACGCCTTAACAATTCCGGATTTCGTATTCCGGGGTGAAAACACTTTTGAAAAAATCCAAGAACAAAAAGAAGGACAAGGACTCGAACTGGGAAGACGACGAGGAGTGGGACGAAGAAGAAGATTGGGATGACGAGAGCGACTTCGACGACTCCGAATGAAACGCGTACCGCTTGTTTTTATTTATTCCATACCCTAGTGTTAGCGTTGCTCTGATCGTCCAGCTCGGTCAAGGACGCCGGCCTTTCAACTTCCATCCCGTAAAACGCGGGGCGGGGGAAGGCAAGCCGGCAACTCGGGTTCAAATCCCGATCAGAGCATCTACTTTTTTTAATTCGGATTGAGCGTCGGCTTTTTTAACGCCGAACGGGTTGCTTTTTGTCATGGATTCACGCAAGGAAAGCCAGGGATTGCTGGCTTTGACCCTCGTATTCGGTTTCCTCGCCTTCGCCTGGCACACCGCCGAACCGTTCGCGGGGGCGCTCGCGGACGGCACGCCCGCCGGACTGTTCCTATCGATTCTCGTTCTCGCGTGCCTCGGCTTGGCTCGTTTGGACTCCCCGCGTAGGCAGTCCCCGGTTTGGGACGCGTTGTTCTTCGGTTGGTCGGCATGGGTGGTGGGCGAGGGCGTTGCCCTCTCGATGGCGCTTGGGGCGAGCGGCTTGCCCGTGTGGGCGCCGGGCGCGTTGAAGCTCGTGTTCTACCCGCTCGCGTTCTACGCGCTGTTGCGCGCCAAGCAATTCTACAACGTGGGCGCGACCATGGCGGCGAAGTGGAACGCGTTCGGTTTGACTGCGGGCGCGGTGGCGCTCTCGCTTTACGGCTTGTACGGCCAAATCACGGGCTTGGATTTGGCGCGCCACGCTTTCGACATCGTGTTAATCGGGGCGAGCTTGTACGCGTTCTTCTGGAGCAAGGAAACCGAGGAAGAGGAGAAGCCGTTCAAGTGGATTGGACTCGGTTTCGCGTGCCTCGCGTCTTACGGGTTGTTCGTGCTCGTGACCACCGCGTTGGGCGTGTACGAGGAGCTGTTCTACGCCGTGGACGCATTGTTTTATGCGTCGTTCGCTTTCCTCGCGTTGGGCGCGGAGAAGCAGGTCAAGCTCGGGGCTTGAAAAGGCTTTTTAGCAGTTGTTTCGTGATTGTGGTTATGAAGGAAATCGACCCGTGGGGGAACGAACTCGTCAAGGACTACGGCTTCCTATTCGAGAAATTCGGCTTGCAGCACGTGAGCCCGGCTTTGGCGCGGAAGTTCGCGGACAGCCGGCTCTTCAGGCGCAACATCATATTCGGGCACCGGGACTTCGATTCGTTCGTTAAGGCGGCTGAGGCGGGCAAGCGCGTGGCTGCGATGACCGGCATCAAACCCACGAACGGGTTCCATTTGGGCTCCAAACTCACTGCGGAAGAACTGATTTTCATGCAGCGCGAACTCGGCGCAACGGTGTTCTACGCGGTGGCGGACAACGAAGCCCTCGCGGACAACGGGTTAACCTGGAAGGAGAGCGCCCCGATTGCAGTGGACAACGTGGCGGACTTGCTCGCCCTCGGGTTGGACGCCGGGAAGGCGCGCGTGTACAAACAGAGCGAGTGCCTCGCCGTGTTGAACTTCGCCCAGCTTGCGGCGCGGAAGGCCACCGCGGCAACGCTCGAGTCGCTTTACGGGCACCAGAACCTCGCGCTTTACCTCGCCGTCCTAACGCAAGCCGGGGACATCCTCCAGCCGTTGTTCAAGGAGAACGGTTTCGAACGCGTGGTCGTGCCCGTTGGCGTTGACCAGGACCCCCACATACGCTTCTCGCGCGACCTCGCAGCGAAAATGGGTTACCCTGCGCCCGCTGCGACGTTCCACGGTTTCTTCCGGGCGTTGAACGGGGAAACGAAGATGAGCAAACGCGACCCTGACGGCATGCTCTCGCTGGGCGACTCGGACGAGGAAGTCAAACGCAAAGTCAGCCGCGCGTTCACGGGCGGGCGCTCCACCGTGCAGGAACAGAAGGAGAAGGGCGGCGAGTGGGGCAAGTGCGTTGTCTACGAGCTGTTGGCTGTGCACTTCGAGGAGGACGACTCCAAGCTCGCAGCGTTGCGTTCGGACTGCTCCACCGGGAAGATAATGTGCGGGGAATGCAAACAGTGTTGCATCGTTAAAATCCAGACGTGGCTCAAGAAGCACCGCGAGAAGAAAGCGCGCGCGTTACCCAAGGCGCGCAAGCTACTCGAATGAACGGTTATAAATAAGGGTTAACGCGCTTACACTTAGGTGGTACTTGTGCCAGGCAGGATTTTTGTCAGGGAAAAAACAGGAATCATCGGCAGGACTTTTACTCGCAGCGCCATTACCAGCCATAAAAACGCGATTAAACTAATTGAAGAAATGCAAGCGCGCCTAGGGGAACCGGAAATGCGCAAGGCGTTATTGACTACGCAAGCGGAAAGAAACCTTACACAAAATCAACTCGTACATTCGGCACTTTGGGGACTTAGAACAATTGATCTGACAACGGGCTTAAGGGCGAAGTTAAGATTAAAGGGAAAAAGAATGGTGCAAGCCGGTGCACCAGTCAGTTTAGTAGCGGGCGTAACGGGAATGACGGCAGCACCTACGTCTGAAGTTATAGCCGTGACTGCTGCAGCGGGCGGACTGTCTACTATCTTTGGAGGAATATTTCACTTAATCGGGCGCACGGAGGGACCAAACTCGGCAAAAGCACTGCGCGAGTTCAGAAATGTAATGAAACTCGGCAAATCCCGTTACTCCTCGCCAGACACGCGGAAACAATTATTGGAAACAATTGAAAGCCACTTGAAACATCAAATAACCGCCCACGAAACGTACATTGAACAAGCGCAAAAACTTCTTAACAAACGGCAAACAATTCGCGAACAAAGACGCGAAACCAGAATGACTAAGCGCACGGAAAAAGCCGATGAACGACTAAGGCGCAGAATAGACCCGCCGCTTTAAGGAATATCCCCCGCGCTAACCCTTGACGAGTTCGACAAGCGTTATCTCGAAGGTGAGCGTGCGCCCGGCAAGGAAGTGGTTGTAGTCAACCGTGAAATTCTCGGCGCCCACAACAACGACCTTGCCTTGCTGTCCGGAACGCGACATTATGTACTGCCCGACTTCCAGGTTCGAACCGTTATTCTGGAAAACGCTCTTCGGGTACTCCATTACGAGCGACTCGTCCCGGTCACCGTAGCCGTTCTCGGGTGAAATCGACACGGTCTTGAATTCTCCCGCGGACATCCCGAGCACCGCATCATCGAAACCCTTTATCACCGCGCCCGAACCTACCACGAATTCGAGTAGCTCGTACTTCGGACGCAACGGTAAACCCGCCTTGATGGCCTCGTTCTCGAGGGAGGTGTCGAACACCGCGCCGTCCTCGAGGCGTCCCACGTAATTGATTCTCACCGTATCACCTGCCGCAGCCAATTGGGCGGCGGGCGGCGGCGAACCCTCGCTTCCGATGCAACCCGCGAACACTAGGCAAGACAACAATGCAACCACCAACTCGAATTTCATGAGTTTAAACAACGCAATTGAGTTTTTTTAAGGCTTCCCCGGCAAGGTAAAGCGAACCGCAAACCACTGTGAAACCCTTTCCAGCCAACGCTTCGTCCAACGAGGAGGCGCGCGCGGGCAGCCCGGCGGCGCACAGGGCAGCCGCCCATTTCTCACTCGCAAGGGCGCGCGGGTTGTCCGGCTGCACCGCAAGGCACTCAACCACTCCGGTTATCTTGGCGAGTTCCCGTGCCACGCCTGCACAGTCCTTGTCCGCGAGCACCCCGACAACAAGGCGCTTTTCCCCCGGAAAAATCTCGTTCACTGACTCCGCAAAAACTCGTGCGCCGTCCGGGTTGTGGCAGCCGTCCACGAGCACGTCTCCAATCAAATCCATCCGGGCGGGCCAGCGCGCATCCGCCAGTCCGGCGCGCATCGCCTCTTCACTCAACCCGATAATCAATGCCGCTTCAAGTGCGGTGCACGCATTCAACGCCTGGAAATCCCCGAGGAGGTGCGTTTGCCAGGTTGAGGCGCGCCAAGCGAACGCCGTGCCGTCGCGCGAGCAGGCAACGGATGAAGGCGGTTCCACGGAAACCACGCGCGTGTTTTGTTCTTTTGCCTTCTCTTGCATTACCTGCAATGCTTCGCCGTCGCACGCGCACACCACGGGCGCGCAGGACTTGATTATGCCGGCTTTCTCGCGGGCTATCGCTTCGATTGTATTGCCCAAGTGTTCGGCGTGCTCTATTGACACGCCGGTCACGACGCTCACCGCGGGCGTCACGATGTTCGTGGCGTCTAGGCGTCCGCCCATGCCGACTTCCCAGACCACCCATTCGGCGCCGGAGTCCGCGTAAAACTTGAGCGCCATCATTGTGAGCGTCTCGAAGTGCGATGCCTCGCACGCCTCGGCGAACGGCTTCACCCACTCCGCGAGTCCGGCGAATTCCTCTTCAGATATTTTTTCGTTGTCCAGGCGGAAGCGTTCGGTTATGCTAACCAGGTGGGGCGAGGAATAGAAACCCGTCTTGAATCCTTGAGCGCGCAACATTGAATCGAGGAACGCGCAAACGCTGCCCTTGCCGTTCGAACCCGTGACGTGCGCGAACTTGATGCGCGAGTAATCCACGCCCGTCGCGTCCGCAAGGAGCTGCATGCGCTCGAGGCGCCAGGACGCGGGCGTGGGACGCGAGTCCAGCCACTGCACTGCCTCTTGGAAGTCCATTGAGTAATTAACTGTGATGAAAGTTAAAAACGCGCCAGCCGGTTCAACTAAGAGTATTATTATACCCTAAACAAACTTTCATTTCATAGGTGACTACCAAATGCCCGCTTTTGAACGAATTGAACGCTCCGGTTACGGAAATGCGAGAATAAGCACGGCTCGCGGAATTCCGCCAATTGAATTAGTTGAGAAACTGGAAAGAAACGGCAAAAAATATGTAGTTGAATCGATTAACCACTTTCCAGAGTTAACGGGTCGCGGTTTGACGGGCGCAGAGCGTCTCGCGGCATATGGACAAATGACGGGGGAGGAGCGGCGCACCCGAGCAACTTATTTAGGTGCCTTACAATTGTTGAGGACGTACTTCCCGCGTGAGGAAGCGCCGCCAGGGGAAATGCTCACGACAAAACAGGATTTACTAGCGCAAACCGCGGAAAAGCGCGACATGTTCCTGATTGGCTTCGTAATCCGAAAGGAAACCGATGCCAAACCGTTGCTGATGGCTACTGCGGAAGTTTCCGAAGCCGGCGGCACGGGTTTACTTGGCTACCTTGCAGGTGCTGAAGCGAGCCGCAGAACATACCGCGAAACCGCGGAAAAAAACCTGCAAGAAAAAATGCGGCTAGGCAAAATCAGCGGACTTTCACGGGAAGAATTCGAGAGAACTGAGCGAGCGAACATCGCGGATGTGGAGAAACGCATGTTTTCTGAGCACGCCGATGAAACCGGGCGCGTCGCCGGGACGTTCATAGCGTCGATAAAGAAACACCTGGCTGAAAGATACCCCAATGTGATTTGGACTGCTGAAACCGAACGCGTGGCTCCGGGAACGAAACTCACTGAAGACCAGCGTCGTAGGCTGCCGTTCTTCACTTACTTTAGAGTAGTCACGCCCACCGTGAACGGAAAACCGCTCGGTTACTTTGACTCGTGGACACCTTCAGAGAGATACGATTTGCATATGGCTGTGAACCCGGAAACCGCGAATCTGAATGCACAAAAACTGGAAAACCTAGTATATTCTCTCTCCAAGAATCACTACGGAATCGAAAGCGAAAGGAAAGCCCGTTCAATTGCCGGACGCACGGTTTGGGGCGGGCCGCTTTGGCGCGCCAAAAAGTTTTGGACGACCAAGGTAATCCGCCGCGAACCGGAAATCGGCTTCACTAACCCCAAGAACCTTTTGGCTTGGGCTGACGCGCCGCGGCCCTGGTGGCGCCGCGTCTTGGGATTGACTGGAAAACCCGCGCAAGTCGTAACTCCGGCTATGAACCAAGCAAAAGCCGCCTAGACTTGCGAAAGCGTTAATAATTCCCGCACCGTCCGAAAAGCAGGGTGGATAGCTTGAAGCCGAAAGTCACTATTCTTGAATGCAGCCGGGACGCGGACGAGTTGTGCGCGCTGGCCGCGCGCCGTTCGTTCACCGCGCAGCCCGTGCAAGCCGTGCTGGACGAGGTGAAGGGCGACCCGGAGAAGGCGAAAAAGCTCTTGAGGAACGTGGTGCGCATGGGACACCATTCGGTAATCGAACACGCGAACTTCACTTTCGCGTTGGAGGACGCCTCCGTATTCGTCGAACAATTCCTCATTGAGTTCCGCTTGGCGGCGTACACCGTGAAGTCAAGGCGTTACGTAAACTACAGCGGGAGCGGCTTCGTCACGCCTTCGAGCTTCGAGGCGCCGGAAATCAAGGAAAAGTACGAGGCGTTCGTGAAAACTTGCTTTGACACCTACAATTATCTGATAGAAAACGGGGTGAAAGTCGAGGACGCGCGCTTCATCCTGCCGTACTCTTTCAAGACCGCGCTAATCTGCACGATGGACGCGCGCGAGCTGATGCACTTCATCCAAGCGTGCACCAAGGGGCGGGGCGCACGGTTCGAGGAAATCCGTGCGACGGGCAAGGCGCTCCTTGAAGCGGTGAAGCCGTTGGCGCCCGTGCTGTTCAACGAAATGGACGCGCTCGAGGCGCTGCCCGACGACAAGGAACTCAAATTCAACGCCATATTAGGGGAAGGCAAAGGGCAGGCGCACGCACACTCGGTGGAACTGTTGGCGTGCACCGAAGACCCCGACGGAACCGTTGCCGCAATCGCGGCGCGAAGCCACCTCGGTGAAAGCGTCGCATTGGACGATAAACAAAAAAAGCAGGTGATTCGGGCGTTGGTGGAAGACGCGCGCCCCCGCGAACTCGAGCAGGCGTGGTTCACGTTCCGGTTGAACGGCATGACACTGCCGATACTCACGCACTTCACGCGGCACAGAATGCACTCGCTTCTCGTGCCCTCGTTCACCGAGTTCTCCAAGAGCAGTAAATTCGTGGAACCGCCCTCGGTTTACTCGAAGCCCGAATTGAAGGAAAAATTCGAGGAAATCGTCGAGGCGTCGCGCAGGTTCCACGCGTTCCTCAAGGAGGAAGGCGTGCCGCGCGAAGACTGGGTTTACGCTTACTTGAGCGGGAACCTCGTTGACGTCATCACCACGATGAACTGCCGCGAGCTCTTGCACTTCCTCAAACTGCGCACTTGCGCCGTCGCGCAGTGGGAGATAAGGGATTACGCCGAAGAGATGCTGCGCCTGTGCAAGGAAGCCGCGCCCGTGATATTCGAGAACGCGGGCCCGTCGTGCGTGCTGCGCAAGGTCTGCCCCGAGGGAAAACGCTCGTGCGGGCGCTGGAAGGCAATCGAGGGAGCGAGGCTGGCCGCGTGAAGGACTCCATCGTTGCGGGACTCGTGCGCGCCGAAGAGGAACGCCAGGAACGCGTGCTCGAATTAATCCCGAGCGAGAACCTCGCGTCGCGCGACGTGCTCGAGGCGCTCGCCAGCGTGCTCGCGAACAAGTACTCCGAGGGTTACCCCGGCAAGCGCTATTACGGGGGAAACCAGGTAGTCGACGAAGTCGAATCGCTCGCAATCGAGCGCGCCAAGGCGTTGTTCGGGTGCGAGCACGCAAACGTCCAACCCTACTCGGGGAGTCCGGCGAACCTCGAGGTTTACTACGCGCTACTCGAATTCAAGGACAAGGTAATGGGGATGAGCCTTGCCGAAGGCGGGCACTTGACGCACGGGCACAAGGTGAACTTCTCGGGACGCGCCTACTCGTTCGTCCAATACGGCGTGTCGCAGGAGGACGAACGCATTGACTACGACGCGGTGCGGCGCCTAGCCGAACGCGAGAAACCCAAGATACTTCTTTCTGGAGCAACCGCTTACCCGCGCGAAATCAACTTCAAGGAGTTCGCGGAAATCGCGAAGGATGTCGGCGCCGTGAGCATGGCGGACATTTCGCACGTTGCCGGGCTGATTGCCGGAGGCGCGCACGCGTCGCCGTTCCCCGAAACCGATGTGGTCACCACGACCACGCACAAGACGCTGCGCGGTCCGCGCGGCGCCATGATATTGTGCAAGAACGATTTTGCCGAACGCATAGACAAGGCGGTTTTCCCGGGAATGCAGGGCGGGCCACACGAGAACTCAATCGCGGGCATCGCGGTCTGTTTGGGCGAGGCGCTCGCACCCGAATTCAAAACGTACGCCAAGCAAGTTGTGGCGAATGCGCGCGCCCTCGCTGACGAACTCCAGGTGCGCGGCTTCCGCCTCGTCTCGGGCGGCACCGACAACCACCTTGTGCTCGTGGACCTGACGGACAAGAACGTGACGGGCAAGCAGGCGGAACGCGCGTTGGACAAGGCGGGCTTGACCGTGAACGCTAACTCGATTCCGTTCGACTCCCGCAAGCCGTGGGACCCCTCCGGGGTGCGCCTCGGCACGCCCCTGCTCACCACTAGGGGGATGCGTGAAAGCGAGATGCGCGTGGTCGGCGAATTGTTCGCGCGCGCCGTCGAGGCGTGCGAGGACGACGCGGCTCTCGCCGAGATTCGCGGGGACGCGCGCGAGCTCGCGACCCAGTTCAAGTTCTACTGAATTCATCAAAAGAAAACCGGGAGCGGGCCCAAAGGGATTTGAACCCTTGACCTACTGGTTAGAAGCCAGTCGCTCTATCCAAGCTGAGCTATGGGCCCGTAAACAATAGTTTGACGGACGTTCTTTAAATTGCCGCGTCAGATTTCGAACAGGGCTTCCTTTACGCCGGGCACTTCGCGCTTGAGTTTGCGTTTCAAGGCGGCTACGGTCGCCTGCGCTTGGGCGACGGATTGTTTCGGGTGGAGCTTGAGGCGGGCGTCGATGCATATCCGTCCGTCAATCGTGCGGCTGCGGAGGTTCTCGAAGCCATTGATTCCGCGGAACGACTCAATGCACTCGCGAATCTCGCACATCTTCTCTGGGGAAGGCGAGGCGTCGAGTAGCTCGTCCACTGGCTTCTTCGAGGCGACGACTACCACGCGGAACATCAACGCCGCGACGAGCATTGCGGCGAAGGAGTCCGCCTGGGGGAAACCGATTTGGACGAAGAACAAACCCGCGAGGACCGCGGAATTCTGGAGCACGTCCGAGAAATAGTTGTTCTTCGCGGCTTCGAGCGCGGCGCCCCCGTGCTCGGCGTGCTCGCGCGTCAAGTAAAAATACAGCCCGAGTGGCGCGATTACGGCGACAACCATCAACGCGAGTTCGGTTCCGTTCACGGTTATCAGTTCGCCCGAGTAAAGCCGGCGAAGCGCCTCGAGAACGATGAGGAACGAAGTCACCCCGATCAACGCGAGCTGCCCGAGGCTGTAGAGGTTCTCCACCTGCTCGTGCCCGTAATGGTGGTCCGCGTCGCGGCGGACCCCGCCTTGCTTGATGCCCAGCCACGCCAGGACGCCGCCCAGCAAGTCGAAACCCGAGTCCACGAGGGTGGCGAGCACGCTGATGCTGCCGGTTATCAAGGCGACGTAACACTTGACGAACAACAAGGCGACGTTGACTACGACTACTGCGTTCGCAGCACCCAACCGTCCCTTGAACATACAAGAAGCAGTGCGTGCGTGTCCTTTAAGAATTGCGGTTCACTGTCTATTCCGGGAGGTGGACCGCGTATTGAAGACGGTTAAACTCGAAATAAAGGCGCCCGCGAAAGCGAGCCGCTGGGAACTCGCCGTGCGGCTGGTGTACTGGATTCCCTTATACATCGTACTCGTGATACTCGGAATGCTTGCGGGCTTGTGCTGGTTCGTCCAACTTTTGCTCGTGGTATTCACGGGTTCAAGGAATGCTACGCTCGCCAAGTTCGTGAAGGCGTTCGTGGAGTACCACGTGAAGTTCACGTCGTACTACCTGCTTTTGACGGACGAGCGCCCCGAAGTCATTCCAGAATTCTGAAACCCGTTTGTTTTTTCTTTAATATTTTTCAACGCCCAGCCTGCGGCGGGTTAGCTACGGAAAAATAGTCTTAACGCACTTAATCCTCTGCGGAATAGCCGTAGAGCTTCTCCATTATCAAGCCGTACACCGGGCGGGTGAGGGTGACTCCGATTATCACGCCGATTATCGCGGACAACGCGAAACCCGTTATCTCGACGATGCCGCTCAACAACAAGGGGAGCATCGAAGCGATTGCGATGCCCGCCGCGGTGAAAACAATGTAGAACGCCTTCTTCACGCGCTCGGTGGCGTCCGCCTCGCGCTGCTTCTCGCTCGCGTCCTTGAGCTTGCCGCGGTTCTTGAGCATCTCGTCCGTTATGATGAGCTGGTCGTTGATTCCGGTGCCGATGAGGGTGATTACGCCCGCCATCGCAGCCAAGTCGAGCGTGCCGAACGAGCCGATGACTGCGAGCGTGAGCAGGATTTCCATGGAGTTCACGAACACGATGGGCACGATGAGCTTGAGTTTGCGGTAACGCGCGATTATCAACAGCGACACCGCGAGGATCGCAACGAACGTCCCGATGACAGAGTACAACAGGAACTGTTCCCCGAGCTGGGGCGCCACATCGTAATAGCTCCCCACTATGGTGCTCACGGGCAGGCGCCCGCCGCTCAACACGCTCTTGAGCATGCGCACCTCGTTAACCGCCTGCTGCTCCGCGTTATCGCCCGCGGGCACCGAACCGCTAATCGTGTACTGGGTGATGGACTTCTGCTTCACGGGCTCCACGCGCAACGTGGGCGCGCTCATCAACCCGATTGCCTTCCAAGACGAGAGAACGGGCTGGGCTAGCGCGCCGCCCGAGAAGAATTCGGCTGTGAACTCCTCGTCCGGCGTGAACGCCAGGCGCTTCCCGGTCTCGCCTTCTCCGAGCGTTTCGGTGAAACCCATCTCGCCGAGCGCGGCAACGAGTTCGGGTTCGGATTCCCTGAAGCCCTCGGGGAGAACCACAAGCGAACGGTTCGCCACCGCCTCGCGTTGCGACTCGAATTCGTCCGAGTAAACCAATAAGATGTCGTCGCCCTGCTTGCGGAGCGCATCGTTGAGTAGGGACTCGCCCATGACGCCGGAATCGCCGAGAATCGCGGCGCGGCTCCCGATTACCGCCGCGTTCTCCGGGCGGTCCAGGAACATCAGCACCGCGTAACCGTACTTGCCGGAGGCGACTTCGGCGAAGTGCTCCTGCCCCTCGCCCGTAATCGCGAAATACAATTCCCACTGGTAGCCGCCGTCCTCGACCTGGTTAACGAACTCAGCCTGGGCACCGCCCACCGCGCTCGAAATTATGGCGTCACCCGAGAGCGCCTGCACGCCGTCGATGACGGCCTCGAAGCGCCCCTGTTCGCGCAAAATGGATTCCACGCTCTGGATGACGCTGGAATCCGCGCGGGGAATCTCCACGATTATCTCCGTGTTGCCGAGCGGACGGACTATCGCCTGCTTGAGCCCGAACTTGTTAACGCGCGTCTTGATGATGTCCACCATCTGGGACATTGTCGCCGCGTCCACCGGCTTCTCGAGCGAAATGGGTATGCGCACGCCGCCGATGAACTCGATCCCGAAATTCAAGTCCACGGTCGCGGGGTTCCAATCGCGGAGGAAGATGAGGAACACGCCGCACACTATAGCCAACGCTAGGATTTGCACGCGCCTGTCCTTGAAAAGCTCGCGAATCACTTCAAGCCCCTCTTGTCCGCGTCCCACAATATCACGGGCGCGTTAAAGCACCACGTGGCAACGAAGTCCACGCAGGCGCCGAGCACCGCCACCATGCCGATCTGGTAGTAAGTCGGAATCTGAAGGTAAGCCGCGAGCAGCGCAAGCACCCCGAACGCCGTAACCACGGAGGCGTTCATCATGATGCCCGTCTTCATCGCGTCGAACGCGCGCTCGCGCACCGTTCCCTCGGTGCGCTTGTACACGCGCACGGTTAGGAGGGCGTCCGTCTCGAGCGAGAACCCGATGAGCATGAGCAACGCGGCTATCGAGGCGAGGCTCAACGGTATGCCCAACACACCCATCAAGCCCGCGGTAATCACGATGTCCGCCACCGCACCGAATACTACCGCAAGGCTCGGCACGATCGAACGGAAAATGAAGAACACCACTATCGTCGAAAGTATGAACGAGTAAACGAGGACTTCCTGGACCTTCGAGAAGAACACCTTGGAGAGCGACGCTCCGATTTCCTTGAACGAATACGATTCGATGTCCGCTGCAGCGGAAACCTCAGCCAACAGGCGCTGGCGGTACTCGCTCTTCGCCGCATCGAACGCCGCGTCAGCAGACGCAACGGCGGCGTGCGCGTTCCCCGAGGCGGGCGCGGCGCCCGACGCTTCGAGCACCGAGTTCGCCGCGTCGAAAACCGACTGCGTCAACGCGGTGACATTCGCCTGGGCTCCGGCGAGCTCGCCGGGCGTGGCGTTCTCGTCGCCCTGGTAGTAACTCAAGGCTATCTCGGCGCGCGTCAACTCCGCCTCCAAGTCGTGGAGGGGTGCAAGCGACGCTTCGGCGGATTGGAGGCGCGCGTCGACGGGGATTTCAACCTCGAAGCCGCTGCCCAACGCGTTCGTGAAAGCGCGCACCTCGGCGTCCGGGTAATCGGCGAGCGCCGCCTTTATCACGGCGGAGTCCACGGGTGCGTTAGTGTACGCCGTGAGCAGTAAGCCTCCCTTCAAATCGATTCCCTGGGGGATGTTGGGTACGAGGAAGAACGCGGAGAACAAGACGAGTAGCACGGGGAGTGCCACGAGGTAATTGTAACTCTTCCACTCGAAGGGATTGGGTAGTTTCAAATTGAAAGACACCGAAGAAGTTTCTCTCTAAGGAAACCAAGGGCGGGAACGCATTTAAATAAATCGGTTTTGCGTTCCGTCCCCTTGTTTTATAAGCTTTTGAACACAAGAAAATTACTCGTGCAGGGGTAGCGAAGCCTGGTCAAACGCGACAGATTCAGGGTCTGCTCCCTTAGGGGTTCGAGGGTTCGAAAGGCACTTTTTTGTCTCCGGACAAAAACCTGCACTAAAAAACGAAAATCCCTCCCCCTGCACTTTATTTTAATTAACGAACAAGTGCTTCAGGTGGATCGGCATAACGCCCGAAGTATTAAACCCGAAGCCGGAGATTTTCGAGATTACCTGTTTAGCTTGTGCCAAGCTCGGACCGGGGTGACCTTTAAGCTCGCGATAACAAAACGCACAATTAGAATTGCATTGGCTCGTAACGCGAAAATAAATGTTTACCTGTTCTAAATCCGTATTAAGATTCACCAGCCGAGCAGGTAAGCAAACATCAGGGGCGCCACGATAGTGGCGTCCGACTCGATTATGAACCGCGGGGTGCCCGCGTCGAGCTTGCCCCAAGTGATTTTCTCGTTCGGGTGCGCGCCCGAGTACGAACCGTAACTCGTGGTCGAGTCGCTTATCTGGCAGAAGTAACCCCAGAAGGGTATCTTCTGCTGCAAGTCCTGGAGGATCAGCGGGACAACGCAAATCGGGAAGTCACCCGCAATGCCTCCGCCAATCTGGTAGAAGCCGATGCTCGAACGCGCGGACTCGGCGCAGTACCACTTTATCAGCTCCTGCATGTAATACAAACCGCCCTTCATCGTGTTCAGGTTCTTGATGTTGCCCGTCACGTGGTTCGAGACGAAGATGTTGCCGAGCGTGGAGTCCTCCCAGCCCGGCACGAATATCGGAAGATTTTTTTCTGCGGCGGCAAGCAGCCAGCTGTCCGCCGGGTCGATTTGGTAGTGCTCCTTGAGCGCGCCCGAATTCAACAGTTCGTAAAGGAACTCGTGCGGGAGCTTGCTTTCGCCCGCGGCGTCCGCCTTCATCCACAATTTGAGTATCTTGTGTTCGATGCGGCGCATCGCCTCCTCCTCGGGGATGCAGGTGTCCGTAACGCGGTTCAAGTGCCGGTCGAACAACTCCTTCTCTTGGGCGGGCGTGAGGAAACGGTAGTCGGGCACGCGCTCGTAGTGGTTGTGCGCCACGAGGTTGAACACGTCCTCCTCGAGGTTCGCGCCCGTACAGCTGATGGCGTGGACTTTGCCTTGGCGTATCATTTCGGCGAGCGACTTCCCGAGTTCGGCGGTGCTCATGGCACCCGCCATCGCGACGAGCATCTTGCCGCCCTTCGCGAGGTGCTTCGCGTACGCCTCCGAGGCGTCCACGACCACCGCGGAGTTGAAGTGCTTGTAGTGACGCTTCATGAACTCGGTTACGGGCGCGGGCGCGCGCTTAGACGAAGAATCCATGGTGTTTGCCTTGTTTTTCATCGTGAACGCTTGAACGCGTTCCGCGAATAAAAGCATTACGGGCGGAGGCGGTGGCGGTCGCGCGGGAACAACGCGGCTTCGCGTATATTCTTGAGCCCGCACAACTGCATCGTGAGGCGTTCGGCGCCGATGCTCCAACCCGCGTGCGGCACCGCGCCGTAACGGAAAGCGTCAATGTAGGACTCGAAATCCGCGGGCTTCAAACCGCGCGCCTTCAACTGCGCGATCAAGAGTTCCGGGGTGTGGATGCGTTGGGCGCCGCTCGACATCTCCATTCCCTTGTACACCAAATCGTAGGCGCGGCATACTTCCGGATTCTCTTCGAGGGGCATGCTGTAGAACGCACGCACCTTGGTGGGCCAACGCGTAACGAAGAACAAGTCCGTTCCCAACGCCTCGGGAATCTTGGCTTCCGCTTCCTTAGAGAAGTCCTCGCCCCACGTCATCGGGAAGCCCGCGCTTGCGAGTGCGTCCACGACTTGCGAATAAGTGTAACGGGGAATGGATTCGTAATCCTTGACTTCCGCGCCCAGCAACGCCAGTTCAGGGACGCAGTTCTTCTTCACGCTCGCCAGGATGTGAAGGAAGACGGTCTCGAGGCAGTTGAGTCCGTCCTCTTCGTCCGCGAAACCGATTTCAACATCCATCTGGGTGACTTCGTTCAAGTGCTGGGTGGTGTTGTGTTTTTCGGCGCGGAACACGGGCACGGTCATGAACACCTTGTCCATTCCCCCGATTACCGCGAGCTGCTTGTACAACTGCGGGGACTGGGCGAGGAACGCCTTTTCCTCAAAATACTTGACTTCGAACAAGTCCGAGCCGCCTTCGGTGCTCGACGCAACCACGGTGGGCGTGTTGATTTCCTGACAACCCAACGCCAACGCGGCCTCGCGGAACGCGCGCTGCGCCTCGGCGCGCACGCGGAACACCGCGGCAACCTCGGGGCGGCGCAAGTCGATGAAGCGGTTGTCGAGGCGCACATCCAAGTCCGCGGGCACCGCGCCAGTCACGTCAACGGGCACCTTCTTGTGCACCGCGCCGACGACTTCGAGGCTCGACGGGAACATCTCAACGCCCGACGACGCGATTTTGGATTGCTCCACGCGCCCCGTTGCCACTACGGCGGTCTCCTTCACGAGTTTCCCGTAGGTTTCGAGCACGTCGGGAGGTGTCGAGGCGTTCTTGAGCGTGAGCTGTATCGTGCCGGTCTTGTCGCGGAGCACGAGGAACTTCACCTTGCCGAGGTCGCGGAGCTCGTGCACCCAACCCGCCAGCGTTACGGTCTCGCCGGCGGGCGCGTCCTTCACGTAGTGCGTGCGCATCATTTCAAATCAGTAACTCCAATCGCGTTCCTTACGCGCCGCCTTGCTTTCCTTCCTGCGTGCTTTGTGTTCTTCCCTGCGCGCATCGAAACGCGCGCCCATGCCGGTCAAATCCTTGACTACCTTGGTTTCCACGCGGGTCTCCACGTAAGCCTCCCCGAAACTGGCGAGGGTGTAAAGGGCGACACCTATACCTATGAACGCGTATGCCACCGTGAACAGCTTGCCCACGTCCGTTTTGGGCACGATGTCCCCGAAACCCACGGTGGTGATGGTCACCGAGGAAAAATACAGCGCGTCCACCCAACTCCAGTTTTCAATGTAGTGGTAACCGACGGTTCCAGCTGAAACTATGAAGGCGAGCGAGAATATCGCGGCGAATAATTTAGTGCGTGCTTCGGCATCCATTTTTTACCAGTAACTTGTTGCTTCTTTTTCGTTTTAAATGAGGTTGTTTTTAGTGGGGGAACCGTGATTCGAACACGGGTCGCCAACTCTTTCGCCCAAACGCGTTTTCCTTCCGCGCGCATCCTTCTTTTTTAAAAGAAAGAAGTGCCCCGAAGCTGGCAGGATACCAGGCTACCCCATTCCCCCACTCGAATTGTTTGGGTAGGCGAAAATATTTAAGGGGCGCGGGTGTTCGTTGAATTCAGTGAATATGAAGGCCCCCCGCATCCTAGTCATCCGTCGCCCGAGCCCGCGCACCCTCCTCGACTACGTGGAGCCCCGCGCCGAGCCGACCTACCACAAGGTGGCATACGATTTGGACCCGGATTTGAAGCGCGAGGCGAAGAGCCTGTTGAACGACAAGGACGTGCTCTCGCTGTTCGCTTGGGCGTTCATCTCCCCCGCCCTCGCGTTGGCGGTGCTGTTGTGGAAGAAATACAAGAACCTCCGCATACTCGCGATTCCCTTGACCGTGATAAGCATTTTCCAGTTCTGGATGGTTTGGGGCGGCTCGCTGGGCGAGTTGTGGCGCATACTCAGCGGTTTCTGGCTCAACAATTGAGTTACTTGGTTTTCTCGGCGCCTTCGCGCATCTTGCGGCCTTCCTCGGCGCGCGCGTCCATAATCTTCAACAGCTCGCCCTTCTTCTCTTCGCTCAACACCTGTTCGAAGATGTATTTCGAGTAGTCGTTCGCGAGCTTGGAGACGTCGAGGAGTATGCCTTGCACGTCCCCGGTTGCCAGCTCGAATTTGGAGGGCTTCTCTATCTCGACGCCGATGGGGCCGTAACGGAAGCACACGTAAACCAGGATGTGGAGCGCTTTGGTGAGCACGCGGACTTCCGCGTTCGAGGACCACACGCCGTCCTCACCCTTGATTGGAGCGTCGACTTCGCCCTTGCAGTAAAGCATTCCCTCTTCCTTCGAGAGGTTGCCCACGAAACTCACGAGCGCGTTAGAAACGCTCGCCTCGTCCTTGCCGTGGGCGTCGAAGTGCAGCGTCGCAAGCACGGCGCCCTGTTTGGCTGCCTCGTCGAACAGCCGGTTTAAGTCGTCGCCCTGGTTTTTGTCGAACTTGAATTTGTCGAAGAACATTTTTGCTTCCTATACCCTGTGGAGGTTTCCGTCTTTAATAAGATAGGCGCTCTTGCAGCGGGGGCAACCCCACTTGCCGTCGCGCGGTTCGAGGGGCACCGCGTATCCCTCGTGGGAATAGCACTGGCGGCAGCTTTGAATCAGGTTGTCTCCTATCACGGTCACTCTAGTTCACCTCGGGTTGTACTTGCGGGTCGCGCATTTTGGTTCTGCGTGCGGGTTTAAAAACGTGGCGCACGCGCCTCCGGCGACGCGGTTTTATATTGCCGTTCCCGTCTTTTTGTTTATGCTCGACTTGATGGAGCTCGTGTTGCTCGTGCTCCCCGCCTGGGTGGCGAACGCAGTGCCCGTGCTCCTCGGGGGCGGCCCCAAGCTCGACGCGGGAGCCAAGGCGTGGGACGGGAAGCGCTGGCTCGGGGACTCCAAGACAGTTAACGGGCTCGTCTCGGGGATAGCTTGCGGTTCGGCTGCCGGCGCGGTAATCGCCGCGTTTGCCGCCAACAGTTACCTTCCCGGCTTGGATGTGCCCGCGAAAGTCGGCTTAGCCGTCCTCTTGTCCGTGGGCGCGCTCTTCGGGGACGCGCTCGGGAGCTTCATCAAACGCAGGCGGGGCATGCCTCCCGGACACCCGTCGCTCGTGGTGGACAAGCTGTTGTTCATTTTCGTCGCGCTCGCGCTCGCCCTACTGGTTTACCCTAATTTGTGGAGTGCACTCGGTTGGGAGGGCTTGGCGTTCGTCACCGCAGCCACGTACGCGTTGCACGTTTCCTTCAACTGGCTCGCCCACGCGTTGAAGATGAAGAAGGTGCCCTGGTGAATTCAATCCGCTTCCTCGCGCTCTTCGCCCTGCTCTTCTTCGTGCCCTACGCGTTGATGCATTTTGTTCCGTTGAACTTCGCGTGCGAAGCCGTTGCGGGCGTGGAAGCGTATGCGTTGCGGGCGCTCGGCTACCCCGTGGCGTGGGACGGCGTGTCGCTCGCAATAGGTGAAACGAGCTTGTTCAAAATCATACCCGACTGCACCGGGCTCGTGATGGTGTTCCTTTTCGCCGCACTATTGTGGGCTGCGCCCCTCAAGCGCCCCGCCTCGCGCGTGCGCGAGCTCGCGTTCTACACCCCGTTCTTACTCGCGTTCAACCTCGTGCGCCTGCTCGCCACGCTCCTCGCGCACTACCACTTCGGTCCAACGGGTTTCGACGCAGTGCACGCCGCGTTGTGGTTCGCGGACTCGGGCGTAGTGCTGTGGTGCTGGTCGCGGGCAAGCGGGGTACGCCTCCTGTGATACGCGTGACGCGGAACGCGCTCGAGAGCGCGCTCCAGGGCGCGCGCGAGTCGCACCCGAACGAGTTCGTGGCGCTCTTCGACGGCTCACGCGACTCCAAAGGAGTCGCATTGGACTCGCTCGTCATACCCCCGCTCGCGCACGGCGATTCTTACTCGTCGTCGTTCCAGCCGTGGTTCCTTCCCGCCTCGAGCCTCGGTCTGGCATCGTTCCACTCGCACCCGTCGCGCTCGAACAAGCCGTCCAGTCAGGATTTGGACTTTTTTTCGCGCACGCGGCGCTGGCACTTCATCGCGCGCTACCCCTATACCGTTGAAGACGTTGCGGCTTACGACGCGGACGGAACGCCCGTTGGGTTCACGATAGTTTGAGTTTGCCCACGCGTCCGTTCGACTCGCTGATCACCGCCTCGTGTATCTTGGCGCGTCCGGAACGGAAGCGCTCGAAAAGGGCTCGGTCCGAAGGAATCATCTTCTTGGGCAACGCGTCGAGGGGGAACCACACGACTTCGCCTTCCTCGCCAGACACGGGTTCGCCTCGCTCCGACTTGACGTGGGTGAACAACAAGAGGAAAGCGTGCTTGCACTCCCTGTGCTCGGTTATGCGCTCGTGGACTATTGCCTTGAGCCCGACGTACTTCAAGCCGTGGAGCCCGGTTTCCTCAGCCGCCTCGCGGAGCGCGTTTTCGGCAACGCTCTCGCCGAGGCGCATCTTGCCGCCTACGAAACACCAGTAACCGCGGAACGGGCGCTTGGCGCGCTTCAACAAGAGCACGCGCTTGCCACGGGTTACGAGCACGACTACAACCGGAACCACGATTGCCTCGCGTTGTTCGAGTTGCTTGATGAACGGGAGCAGGGACTCGCCTTTTGCGGTGAGGCAATAGCGTTCGCCTTGTTTGCGGAGCACTCCCTCGGTTTGGAGGAGTTTGAGGTTATAGGCGAGCTTGTTCGATTTCGTGCCGAGCGCGCGCTCGATTTCAGTGAACTTCAACGAACGTGCCGTTGCGTAGAGCTTGAATACTTCCCGGCTTGCATCGTTCATGGTAAAACCGTGCGCGCGCGGGGAATAAATTGCTTCCCTCAAAAAAGTTTGACTCGCGCTAAGCGTTCTCGACGCGCGGCGCCAAGTAATAACAGCGAACCTTTTTCAAAAAAAGGTTCATCAAAAACGCGGCTCAAGCGTTCTCGACGCGCGGCGCCAAATAATAGGCGAGCTTGGCTTTGCCCACCGGATAGGAGATGCGCACCGGGGAGTCCGACTTGAGCTCGATGCAGATTTCGCCGTCGTCCGGGCAGGCGCGCGTCAAGTCGTCGAGGTACTCGAACGGGAACATCGCCATGCTCTCGGTTTTCGAGTCGATTTCGCCCACCGCGTTCGAGTCCTTCTTGAGTTCGATGAGCAGTTCGCCGGAGTCGCCGTGCGCTTTCACGAGGAATTCCGTGGGTTTCACGTGGAGGGTGACGTGGCTCGAGAGCATGCCCGCGTCCTTGAGCATTTCCTTGAATTCGCCGCCGTTCAACTTCACTTTCGAGTCGAAGGTGATGCGGGGTTCGCGCGGGAACGCTGCGCCCGACTCGAGGAGGGGCATCTTGAACGAGCGCTTGGATTGCCCGCCCGAGAACTTGAGTAACAAACGTGATTCCTTTTCGTCGAGCCCGAGCGAGAGCTTCTCGCCGGCGCGGGCGCGCGAGAGTATCTTGTTGAGGTCCGCGAGGTTCAATCCGATGCTCGACTTCTCGGTGACGTTCGCCTTCGAGAACGCCTCGGCGGGGAGCGTGAAGTCCACCATCGCGATTTGCGAGGGGTCCATGCTGCGGAGGCACAAGCCGTCCTTGGATACCTCGAAAACGCCTTCGTCGATGAGGTTGGTTATGGCATCGATGCACTGCTTGAATTCCTTGGCGTCATCGAGTACGAGTTCCATTTGCGTTAATCCCTCCCCCAGTTGAACTTTTTTGGGCGCGGATGATTAATATACCATTCGCTCAAGCGAGCACGTAATCGCAGCCCTGCGGCTCCTCGAACTGCCAGAAGAAGAAGAGCTTGAGATAGCCCAGGAGGGGGACGCGGAAAAGGACGCGCCCCTTGACGTCGCCTTCGGGCACGAGTTGCATGACGGTGCGCTGGTCCGCGAACTGGTTGTTGTCGCCCTTGGTGAGGTAGTAGACGCCGTCGCGCGCGTTAATCCTGAGCAGGGCGCGGTGGATTATTGCACCGTAACTGCGCGGCACCGGGTCGAAGATGATTATGTCGTTCCCCGCCGAGGAATAGGATTCGCCCGCGAGCGTGACCGAAGGGGAACAGGGCACGCGCGCCTCCGTTCCATCGCGGTAGTTCACCGTGCACGCTTCGAGCGGGTAAACGAACGGGTCCACGCCGTCCACGGTCACGTTCTGGAGCGTCACGACGAAAGACGACGCGCCGTCCGTGACTCCGTAAGAGTGCTTTTCGTAAGCCGCCTGCGAGAGGTCCGCGTCGATGCCCGTTTCACGAACGGAGTAAGATCCCCCTTGGAGTATGATGAGGTCGCCGCGCTCGAGGTTCGGGAGCATGCTGCACGAGGTCACCACGTTGAGGGGCGCACTCGTGTTTAACAGCACGCAGGCGATTAGCCAGGCGGCGCCAGCCGCGCCCAACGCAAGGGCGAGCTCCTTCAAGGCGTTTTTTGTAGAGACGGGCTTGCCGCGCCCCGTGGGCTTCACGAAATCCAAACCCAGGTAGGCGATTATCAGGAAGAACCCGAGGACTCCGAGGAAGGCATGCGGGTAACGCGAGTAAACAACTATGTCGAGCGCCAGCAACGCGCCCAAAGCCAGCGAGTAGCGGTGGCTTGACGCGTACGCGCGCATTCCCTTCAGGAAACGGTTCACTTGAGTGCCTTCTCCACTTCCGCGAGCTTGAGCGCGGTCTGCTTCACCGCCTTCTCGAGCGCCTTGCGGGCGTTCGGCGCCTTAACGTGGATTATCACGCGCCTCTCGAGCGGGTGCGAATACGAGGCGGCGGCGTACTCCACGCTCTTGTCCTCCAAAAGCTCCTGGGCGACCAGGTTAGCAAGCCCCAAATCCAGGTTCGGGAACTCGAACTTGACTTCGTTCTTCGATTCAATCAAAGCCTTCAATTCAACCACCGTACTTTTGTTTTCTCCTATAGGAAGCGTACTTGTCCGCAGGCGAATACTTCGCCGGGTGCGGCTGCGCGGACTCGGAACCGCAATGCGACTCGGCGAGCGTGTACACGCCGCACGCCCTGCATTTTTTCAGTTTCAAAAAGTTCACCGTTCGAGCGCGTACTCCGCGTTGGCATTCCCAGCGAGCGCCTTCTCCAGGAACGCGTTCGCGTCGTCGAGCGCCTTCTCAGCCGCCTTGTACTCAGCGGCAACCGACTTGATCGAGTAAGCCCCGGCGGAAACATAGTGCGCCTTCAAACCCGTCTTCGCCTCGAGCCCCGCGATTGCCGCCTTGAGCTCGTTCAACCCCGCACCACCGTAAAACTTTAGGCGGAGCACCGCCGCGACTTCGACGTTCTTGTGTTTTATCTCGTTCTTCGCGACCTGGGTGAGCGCGTCCAGCCACTTCTTGGGAATCTTCGCCTTGGGTAGTGCGCCCTGCGAGAGCGCCTCGAACGCGGAATACAAGTCCCCGTACTCCTCGACGAGCGGTTCGCCCGCCTCCTTGAGCGCGTCCTCCGCCTTGCCTTTCGCGAGGATGGCCGCGCGCTCGAGGAGCTTGAGGGCGCGCTTCCCCGACTGGAAGGCCTCGAGCTTGGCGCGCTTCTCGCTCTCACTCACGCTCTTGAGGCTCGCGTCGATCTGGCGCTTGTCCGGGTCCAAGCGGATTACGCGCACCACGGTCTTCTGCCCGGGGCGCAGGTACTCTGAAACGTTCTTCGTCCAGCCGCGCGACACTTGCGAGATGTGGATGAACGCCTCGGCGCTATCGTACTCGTCGAGCACCACGAGGGCGCCGTACGGAAGCAGTTTCTTGACGGTTACGAGCACGAGTTCGTCGAGCGACGGGTAATTCATTTCCTTGCCAACCTCACTATTTCCCTTGCGACGCCCGCCGCGTCCAGCGCTGCCGCGTCGATGCGCGCGTCCACGCGCGGCTTCCTCAAGTCAACACCGTAAATGCGGGCGTAACGCGCGGAATCCAGCGCGTCGCGCTCGCGCGTCTCCGCGAGCACTTCCTTGAATGCGCGCCCCTCGCGTTCCGCGATGCGTTCGGCGCGCACTTCCAACGGGGCATCCAGCCAGAACTTGCAATCGAAAGCGAACGCGTCCTTGGCGAGGTCGAGGCGCTTGAGCACGCCCGGGGTATCCAGCCACGCGGCGAGCCGCGAGCCCACGATGCAGTCCTTCTCCGCGAGGACTAACTCGATTTGCCGCGAGTCCAAATCCAGGTCAACGTTCGGAAAGTCGCGCTCGGCTTTCTGCCGGAGTTCGTCGAACGAGATTCCGCGTTCGCGCGCCATTTCCCGGAACGTGTAGTTTACGCAGGCAAGTCCGAGCGCCTCGGCAACCCGGGTGACTGCCGTGGTTTTCCCTGACCCCGACATTCCCGAAAGGGCTATCCTCATTTCTTCAGCTGCTCCAGGAACTTCAGGCGGTCGAGCGGCACTTCCTCGCGCGCGAGGAAACCGTTCTTGAGGCGCGCCTTCTCCTTGTAGATGACTGCAACGCACGCGCCGCACAGCACGCCCGCGAACGGGCGCGTGGGGGCGCGAGAGCTCCTCGCGAGCTTCTTGAGTTCGGCGGGACGCCGGTTCGGCACGCCGTGGAGGACGCGGCTGCACAACGCGCACGTCTTGCGCGCGGGCTTGCCGCGCTTGTACTTGTGCACCTGGTTTCCAGCGGGGCTCCTGCGCTTGCGCGCGCGCATGCATCTTTTTCCGGGTTCAACCATGTTTTTGCTTCAACTCCTTTTTTCAGAACTTGTCCTTCTTCAAAATGTTCGTGAACACGAATTCGAGCGAGAGGCTCGCGAGGAAGAGCGTGTAGATGAACACGCCGCGGTAGCCGAGGTAATCCTTCCACGGCGCCCAGAAGGCGACGCTCGAGGGCACGTTGAACGGCAGGTAGACGATGAACGAGGCGGGAAATAACACGGGGAGGAGGAACGAGTAGGCGATCCAGAAGAGCGGGAGGATTACTATGAGGGGCTTGAAGGAGAGCTTCATCATCTCCATCATCAAACCGCTGAGTTCCTTCTCGCGTTCGTTGAGGCGCTCGACTTTCTTGGCGTCCCCGGACTCCGTCGCCTTCTTGATTTCCGCGTTGAAGTCGTTCACCTGCTTCTGGATTTCCTTGACGCGGGCGCGGTTGCCGAACGTGCGGTTCACATAAAAGCTCACGAGGGCGAACGCTAACGCGACCAGCGAAACGCCCATCCAACCATCCGGAAGCAAACTCATTTCCAACCAACCTTTCTTGATAACGCCAACTAAGATGTTCAAACTACATTAAAACAGGCTAGTTAATTTTAGCGAAGCCGTTAAAATGGATTTTCTTGTCACCATCAAACACTTCAACGACCTTATACCTGCCTTTTGTCCAAAGCACATCGTCAATAATCAAGTGCGTGGCTTCAAGGATTATTATGCTAGCCAAAGGCGCGGAAAGCTGCGCGTTTCCCTTTGTTTCCAAGAGGGGGATTTCACCTTCAAGCCAATAATTGCGCTGGCCTTTCTTCAGGAAATCGTGAATTTCCCCGGCTTTGATGCGCTTGGGCAGGCATTCCTCCTTTTTCCGGACACCCTTCTCAAACTCCGCGATGTTTCTCAACGCCAAGTCGGGATTGTATTCCGTTTGAATGCCCACATTATCCACCGTTTTGTTTGAGTGCAGGGGGAGGGATTTGAACCCCCGAACTCCTGAGAGACAGGATTTCACAAAACCCCTTCCGCCTAAAGAAAATCTTTCGGAAAGGAAAGAGTTTCCTTAAGTCCTGCGCCTTTGACCAGGCTCGGCCACCCCTGCAGTCCTACTTGCCTTCCTTCTTCCTCGCGCGTTTCGGCCGCAAGTGCGGGTAATCGCATTTCCTGCAGCGAATCGCGCCCTTCGGGTTTAAAGTCTTGCACTTCATGCATACGACTTTCCTGAGGAAGTGTTTCTCCGCGACTGGAAACTTCGAAGCCATTAATTTTTCAACTCCACCCGCCAAGCATTTCACGGTCCAAACCGAAAATGCAGAATAGCGCAATGATTTAAGAATTGTGCCGCGGCTAGTATAATAAACATTTGGGTTTCGCTTTAACGGCGAAGGTGCCTCCGTAACTCAGCATGGTAGAGTGCGTGCATGGTAAGCACGAAGCCGTGGGTTCAAATCCCATCGGAGGCTCTCGAAATGAAAACAAGGAAAGCAGCGATAACCGGGGCGAGCAGCGGAATCGGTTTGGCGACTGCCAAGCTGTTGTGCGAAAACGGCTGGATGGTTTACGGGCTGTCGAGAACCGCACCGAAATGGAATCACAAGAATTTCGAATTCGTAGAGTGTAATGTCACCTCTTTTGACAGCGTTCAAAAAGCCGCGGAAAAAGTGGGCGGGGGCGTGGACTTGCTCGTCGCGAACGCAGGCATTGCTTTGACGGCGCCACTCGCTGAATTGAACCCCGAAGACTTTGAAAAGCAAAACGCAGTAAACTACAACGGCGTTTACTATTCAATCAAAGCGTTCATTAACGGGATGCAGGAAGGAAGCACCATCGTCGCGGTCGCATCGACTGCAGGCCACGGGCCAGTGCCCAGTAGGCCCGCTTATTCGGCGACCAAGCACGCGGTTCGAGGGTTGTTGAAATCCATTAGAAGCGATTGCGCGGCAAGGGGAATCAAGGCGTCAATAGTCAGCCCGGGCGGGGTTAACACGCTGATTCGCGAGAAGCGCCGCGAGGATTACCTGCCAGCGGAAGAAGTCGCAAAAACAATATTGTTCATCGCCGAGCGCCCGGCGGGAACGGTAATCGATGAAATCAAGTTGGAGCCCCTCGTGCAGGCGAAAGCTGGCACCAACTAGGGACGCGCTTCGGGCGTTCAAAACCAATAAATACGGCGCGCGAATTGCGATTATTGGAATGAAACGCCACGCGTTCGCCCTGCTGTTCTTCGCTTTGCTCGCACTACCCGCGCTCGCCGAAAACAAAGGTTACCTGGACGCGATTCCGCCGTTGACTGTTGCCGAGAAGGCGGATGCGCCCCTGCTTTACGACGGGGACGTCTATCCCGCGTGGGGAGTGCCCTGCACCAACTTTACTTACTTCGTGACTTACGAGGACGGGGACGGGCGCGCGCCCGAGTACGTGCGCATCAATCTGAACGGCGAGTGGCACGCCATGCAAAAAGGCGGGGGAGATTACGCCGAGGGCGTTTCGTACACTTATAATTTCGTCCCGGAGTCCGGCGAACAGCTGTTCTATTACTATGAGGCGAGCAACGGCGCGGGAAAGGCGAGGACATCACTGATCGACACGGCGGACCAAGGACCTCTGTTGTTCTCTGAGAAACTCGACAACAACGAGATAATACTCCTCGACGAGGGCGGGGGCGTGCTTTGGGAACACGCATTGGGCCGGGAGTGGGTGGAAGGCGTGGCGCTCTCGAGGGACGGGGAATACGCCGCCGCGGTGACCACCACGAGCGTGCTCTTGTTCTCGCGCGACGGCGAATTGTTGTGGCGCTTCTGCACCGAATGCGAGCTGCCGGCGGTGGTGCAAGGGCAGATGGATGGCGTCGCGATTACCGCGGACGGCGGGTTCATCGCGGCGACGATGCACGGACGCCTCTACTACTTCAATAGGGATTCGAACGAACCCATTTGGTCCGCGAACATCCAAACCGGCGCAGTCGGCATAGACCTGTCCGACGACGGGAAGGTAATAGCCGCGGGAATGGCGCAAGGCGGCGGCGACACCGGCGACAAGCTGTTCGTGTTCGACGGCGACGGCAACGCGTTATTCGAGTACAAGCCGGAAGTGCCGGGTTACGACGTGACCGGCGACTTCTACCAGCCGGACGTGACGCCGGACGGCGAATTCATTTCCAGTTCCACGGGGTGCCCGGACCGACGCGCTTACTTCTTCACGAAGAGCGGGCTCGCGTTCAGGAGTGCGCCACTTGCCGAGGACTCGCCAGTGCACAAGTCCTCGGTGTCCGACGACGGCTCGCTGATCGCTTACTCCGCGGACCACATGCAGGGTTACCCCGTGCTCTTCCTTTTCGACTCGAACGGCGAAGAATTGTGGCGTTTCTCCAGTTCAACCGACTCCACGGCGCGCGCCGTCTCCCTATCCGGCGACGGGAAATACGTGGCGGCGGGAACCACGGCGGGCAACGTTTACCTGTTCTCGAGCGGGGACAACGAACCGCTGTGGAAGTTCTCGGAAGGCGGCGCGTTCTCGTCGCTTGCGGACGTCGCGCTGAATTACGACGGGAGCCTCCTCGCCACTGCGGGCGCGTCCAAGAAAATCCACTTGTTCTCACGCGGTTCCAACGAACCGCTGTGGACTCACGAAGCGAACACTTGGGTCACGAAAATGGATTTCAACGGCGAACTCGTGCTCGCGGGCACCGGGCCGCGCGAGTTCTACGGGGAAGGGCAGAGCCTGCCGGACGCGGACGTTGAATGCGGGGGAAACATAATCCAGCCCCCGCCGTTCGCGGAATCAATGGACAACATAATGGGAAACGATGAAAACAAGACGACCGAACCAGTAAAGGACGACGGCGCGATGGACGGGGTTTGCGGGAACACTTACTGCGAGCAGCCCGCTGAATCGCACGGCAACTGTCCGCAGGATTGCTGTCCCGAGAGCGGGTGCACCGGCGACGGCTTCCAGCCGGGCGAAGCGTTGGCAACCCCAACCCTTGAACCTGCCGTAGTAAATGACGAACCGAAATCCTTCCTCGACGAAATAATCATCTTCATCCTCGGCTTGTTCGGCGCGTGAAAAAATTCCACCGCAACTTATTTATGCGTGGGACGGGTAATGAAACACAGAGTGGGGGATTGAATACGCTTATGGCTGAATTATTCGTTTGCAAGATTTGCGGGGAACCGTACTTCGGCGGGAGCGCGCCCGACGACTGCCCGTTCTGCGGGGCGCCCAAGGCGTTCATCGCGAACGCCCGCGAGTACGCGCCGTTGTGGGGCTGTGAGTTGAACGAACAGGACAAAACGAATTTGAACGAAACGCTCGCCCTTGAGGTGAACGCAACCGCGTATTACTTGAAAGTCGCGAAGGCGAACAAGAAGTACTCACGCATTGAACGCTTGTACAAGCAGTTCGCACGCGTGGAGAACGAGCACGCGGACGTCGCAGCCAAATTCCTCGGGGTTGAGGTGCCCGCCTTAGTGGGCGAAGAACCCAAGGGCTCGCTCGAAGCGGACCTCGCGCGCACGCGCGAACTCGAGGCGCACGCCGTCGAGTTATACAAGGGTTTCGCGCAACGCGCCTCGAACGCAGCGTTGAAGAAGCTCTATGCGGCGTTGGTGCACGCGGAGAGCGGACACCACGATTTCGTGGACGCGGAATTAAACGGTGCCTGCAATGACTGACTTGGAAAAGTACGAGGGAGAGTTCGCGAAACGCGGTTACCTCCCGGTGCGCCTCAAGCGCCTTGAAACGCTCCTCAAGAACATGCAGGATTTCACCCAGTACGCTGCGGTGAACCAGTACCACGCCGACGCGCACAACCGCAAATTATTTTTGTTGAGCCTCGAAGTCGAGGCGCTCGCGCTCGACTACGAAGAACTCGCGGTCGAACAGGCGGGTTACCAAGAGGAATTCCAACTCGCCCAGCAGACGAAACGCAAGCCCCGCGTAGACGAAAAAGAATTCAAGGGTTTCGTGAAACGCGTGGATGTTTTGGGGGCGCGCGCCCTCGCGGCGAAAACGCGTGCGGTCGAACTCGTGGGCAAAATCCAAAGCGAGTACGAAAACGGGGGCGCGTGAAGCCCGCGTTTTGGAAACCGAGCGTTTTCCTTCCGCCGTTAATGGCTAAGGGGCTGTCGGGAAAGGTTTATTAATATTCTTTTTCCAAGTATTTTTTCCTGTTGCGCGGCAGCAGGTTTTTTGCATATTAGAATAGGCTGTGAAAAAATGTACGTTTGTCCGAAGTGTGGGAAGAAGTTCAAGACTGACGAGTTGGACTTCGTGCGTTGCCTGTACTGCGGAGCAAAGGTTCTGTTCAAGGAGACGCCGCCCACGGCGAAGAAAGTGAGTACTGATTAGGTATGGTCGGTCGAACAGGTCCTAAACGCGGTTCTCGTGCTTATTGGCACCGGAGGCGCGCCTCGCGCATTGTCCCGCGCATCCGCTGCTGGAAATCGACTTCGAAGCTTTCGGGTTTTCCGTGCTACAAGGCGGGCATGCGCACCATAACAATTATCGACGACCGCGAGTCGCCCACGAAGGGGCAGGAAATCGCGCGCGCCGTGACCGCGGTGGAAGTGCCTCCGGTTTTCGTTTACGCTTTGACGGGTTACCGCTCGACGCCGCTGGGTTTGAAGCCGGTGGGCGAGTGCGTCACCTTGAATGAGGCGCCCAAGGAACTCAAGAAGTTCGTGCGCCTCGCGAAGAAGTCGGTGAGCAAGCCCGAGGACTTGGCGGGTTGCACCGAGTACCGCGTGAAGGTTTACACCCAGCCGTTCAAGACGGGAACCGGGAAGAAGACGCCGGAACTCGTGGAGCTGGGTTTGGGCGGAACGCCTGAAGAGCAGTTCGAGTACGCCAAGACGATTCTCGGAAAGGAAATCGCGTTCGGCGAGGCGCTCACCGTAGGCGAAACCGTTGATGCCGTGGGCGTCACCAAGGGCAAGGGCTGGCAAGGCGTTGTGAAACGTTTCGGCGTCGCGCTCCAGTTCCACAAGGCAACCCAGAAGCGAAGGCACGGCGGCACCATCGGTCCCGAACGCCAGGCGAAAGTCATGTACACCGTCCCGCGCGCGGGACAAATGGGTTTCCACCGCAGGACGGACAAGAACAAGCGCATCCTGTCCACGGGTTCGAAACTCGATTACGCTTTCCACTGCTACGGCCCCATCAAGGGCGATTACCTGTTGTTGGACGGGAGCATCCCCGGTCCCGCGAAGCGCTTCATGCTGTTGAGGAAGACCGCGGACCCCGCGAAGAAACCCGAGATAAGGCAAGGTGTAGTTGAATGAAGGCCGGCGTCAAGGGTTTGAACGGCAAGGCACTCAACGAGGCAGTGCTCCCCCGCCAGTTCTCGGAGGAATACCGTCCGGACTTGATTCGCCGCGCGTTCCACGCCGAACGCTCGCAACTCCTCCAGCCCAAGGGAAACAACCCGGGTGCGGGATTGGATTATACCACTGCAAAGTTTTACGGACGCAGGCACTTGATGCGCTCGGGCAACAACGCCGGCTCGGCGCGTTTGCCGCGCGAGAAAATCGCGGGCGGACGCCTCGGACGCGTGCTCATGGTTCCCCAAGCCCGCAAGGGCATGAGGGCGCACCCGCCCAAGCCGTGGACGTGCATAATCGAGAGAATCAACTACAAGGAGAAGTGCAAGGCAATCCGCAGCGCGATAGCGGCAACGCTCGACCCCGCGCTGGTGAAGGCGCGCGGACACCTGTTCGTTGGTGAACTGCCGTTGGTAATAGAAGAGGGCTTCGAATCCGTCAAGCGCGTCTCGGACGCCGCGGACGTGCTCGACAAGCTCGGGCTCGAGAAGGACCTCGAACGCGCGCGCCTCGGACGCCGGCTCAGGAGCGGGCGCGCACGCCTGCGCAAGGGCGGCTACCGGCAGCCGTCGAGCGCGCTCATCGTGTACGCCAAGGACGACGGCATTTCAAAAGCCACGCGGAACATTCCGGGTGTGGATTGCGTTAACGTGAAAGAGTTGACTGCCGAATTGCTCGCACCTGGCGGGGACGCCGGGCGCCTCACGGTGTGGACCGCGGGCGCGTTGCGCGAGCTCGAGAAGCAGGAATTGTATTGCGCGTGATATTCACATGAAATTCATCATAAGCCCTGTTGCAACGGAAAAAGCGGTCTCGGGCATCGAGCGCGAGAACCGCATGACCTTCCTGGTCATCCGCGAGGCAACCAAACCCGCGGTGAAGCGCGAGGTCGAAGAGGACTACAAGGAGAAGGTCGAGAAGGTCACGATAATGATTTCGCCGAAGAACGCGAAGAAGGCGTTCGTGAAGTTCAAGCGCGCCGGAGCCGCGGCCGACTTAGCGGCTAAACTGAAGGTAATCTGAAAATGGGCCGAATGCTTATCAACCAGAGGCGCGGGAAAGGTAGCCCCGCCTTCCGGACGCCCGGGCACCGCTTCGTAGCGAAAGTGGAGTACCCGCCGCTCGGCGATAAGCTCCGCGCACAGGTGGACGAGTTCATCCTCGACCCCGCGCACTCAACGCCCCTCGCGCTGTTGCGTTTCGAGGACGGACGCATGGTGCACCTGCTCGCGGCCGAAGGGCTCGCGCTCGGGGACGAAGTCGAAGTCGGCTACAAGGCGGGCGCGCGCACCGGCTGCGTCTCGAGCCTGGAGTCGCTGCCCGACGGCACCTCGATATTCAACCTCGAACTCCACCCGCGCGACGGCGGCAAGGCGATGCGCGCCACCGGGACTACGGGAATCATAATCCTGCACGACGAGGACACGGGACTCGTCAAGGTAAAGCTCGGCACTTCTTCCAAGCGCGTGCTCGAGTTGTCACCCGAATGCCTCGCCACGGTAGGCGTGGCTGCGGGCGGCGGACGCCTCGAGAAGCCGTTCAAGAAGGCGGGCAGCAAGCGCAAGGCAATGGAAGCGCGGAACAAGTATTACCCGATCGTGCGCGGCACCGCGATGAACGCTAACGAACACCCGCACGGCGGCAAGAGCATGGGCAAGCCCAGCACCGTCGGCAGGGACACCCCGCCGGGCAGGAAGGTAGGACACATCGCCGCGAGGCAGACGGGCCGCAGGAAGCGGCGCGAGAGGGTCGGTGAATAATAATGGTGCGCCAGTTCGGTTACAAGGGAAAAAGCCTCGAGGAGTTGCAGGCGCTTAGCTTGGACGAGTTCACGAAACTCGTTTCCTCGCGCGAGCGCCGCAGCCTCAAGCGCATGGGGCACTCGTTCAAGGCGATACTGGCGAAGCTAAAGAAACACGACCGCAAGAAACCGTTCCGCACCCACGTGCGCGAAATGGTAGTCCTCCCCGAGATGGTGGGGTTGAACGCGGAAGTTTACAACGGCAAGGACTGGGTAAAGTTCACGATAAAACAAGAGATGATCGGGCGCAGGCTCGGCGAATACTCGCACACCTGCAAGCTCGTGCGGCACTCGGGACCAGGCATAGGCGCCACCCGCGGCAGCAAGTCCGTGGACCTGAAGTGAGGATGAAATGTACAAGTACTCGGCAAAGGTAGGCGAAAAAGACGCGTGCGCCCAGGGACACGACTGGGACGCGAGCTACAAGGACCTCGTGAACATAGCGCGCGCGATAAAGAACAAGGATGTTGCCAAGGCGCGCATCGTGCTCGACGAGGCAATCGCGCTCAAACACGCGATACGCTACACCAAGCACAACACGGGCTGCGGCCACCGCTCCGAACTGGGCGGGAGGAAGGGGCGCTACCCCATGAAGGAGTGCCGCCTCGTGCGCAAGCTCCTCGAGAACGCGGTCGCAAACGCCACCGGCAAGGGCATGGACGAATCCAAGCTCATGGTGAAGAGCGCGCGCGCATTCAAGCAGAACGAGTTCCCGCGCTACCGCCGCTTCTGGGTCGGGAGCGTGACGCTTGGCTACGGCAGGCGCGCGGTTTGGGCTAACTACATAACATCGCGAATGGAGATAGTGGTCTCGGAGAAGAAGTAAATTGGCTGTTGAAAAGAAATTCATAATCAAGGCGCTCGACGACTTGGAAGTCAAGTCGTTCCTGTTCAGGGAACTCGAACGCGCGGGCGTGTCCACCATCAACATCCAACGCACCCCCATAGCCACCCGCATCAGCATCTGCGTGCGCAAACCCGGCATGGTGGTAGGCAAGCGCGGCAAGGCAATCAAGGATTTGTGCGACGACTTACAGGCGCGCTTCAGGATAGAGAACCCCCAGATTGAGATAATCGAAGTCATGCAGGCGGACTTGGACGCCAAGCTCGTTGCCGAACGCATCGGCAAGCAAATCGAGTTGCGCCCGCGCGTCAAGCCAATCGTGCGCATCGCACTCAACGAAATCATGGACGCCGGTGCAATCGGCGCGGAAATCCGCGTCGCAGGCAAAATCGTGGGCAAGGGCGGCAAGGCGAAAACCGTGAGCGTCCGCAAAGGCTACCTCAAGAAGAGCGGGGAACCCATGAACCTCGTGCGCGTCGGACGCTACGTCGCCCACCTCAAGGCGGGTTGCATCGGCGTGACCGTCAAGATAGTCGCACCCGAAACCGTGTTCCCGGACAAAATCAAGATCAAGAGGCGCGCAGCCGAACCCGTTGCACAGGCAACGCCGGCAGCGGTTGAAGCGTCCGCTCCCGAAGCAGAGGCAAAGGAAGAGGTAATTCCATAATGGCATTCATCCGCAAACGCGACATACACGCGCTCGACACCGAGGGGCTCGAGAAGAAACTCGCCGAGGTAGAAGCCGAACTCCGCGCGGAAATATCCGCGCTCAACTCCATGGGCAAACCCAACAACGTGGGACGCATGCAGGAACTCAAGAAGGCGCGCGCACGCATAAACACGGATTTAAACCAGAAGAAACCAAAGCAAAGCGGAAAGGAATAAAATTTACATGTCTGAAATCTGCAACAAATGCGGCTTGCCAAAAGAGATTTGCGCCTGCCAAACAATCGAGAAGGAAACCAGCAAACACATCAAGGTTTACACTACGAAGAAGCGTTACAACAAGCTCGTCACCATCCTCGAGGGACTCGAGGCGGACGAACTCAAGAAGGTCGCGAAGGACCTCAAACACGCACTCGCCTGCGGCGGAAGCAGCAAGGACGGGTTCATGATTCTCCAGGGAGACCACAAACGACAGGTCGTAGAGCACCTGGTGAAGACGGGTTACCCGCGCGACGCGATAACAGTCGCATGAACGCGGTTTTAAAAAGGAGTTTATGGAAAAGAATAATACAGCGCCGCCCGAGGCGCGTCGAAAGCAACCGGACGCACACGCAACCGAATTCGTCGGAAAACGCGTGCGCGTCGCGAAGAGCAGTTGCAAAGACTTGCGCGGGTTGAGCGGCGTGGTTTTGGACGAGTCAAAGAACGCGTTCCTGGTCGAGACCCCGCGCGGGGGCAAACTCATACCAAAGAACTGCTGCGTCTTCGATTTTGACGGAATCCTGTTCAACGGCGCAGCACTGTTGCGGCGCCCCGAAGACGCTTTCAAAAAGGTGAAGAAAAAGTGAAGTGCGAAGACGAAAACTGCCCGGTCCACGGCTCCCTCAAGACGAGGGGCGCCATACTGGAAGGCGTGGTCGTCAGCACCAAACCCAAGAAGACCGCGGTAATCCGCCGCGACTACTACCAGCGCGTCCCAAAGTACGAGCGCCTCGAAAAGCGCCGCGGGAAGCTCTCGGTACACGTGCCGCCCTGCATGGAAGTCAAGGTCGGCGACAGAATCACGGTAATGGAATGCAGGAAGATAAGCAAAACGAAGAGCCACGTCGTGCTCCCGCAAAAAAAGAGTGAAACCAAATGATAGGATTGAGCGCGCGCGTAACGAAGCCCATAACCATAGGCACCCGCCTGTGGTGCGACGACAACAGCGGCGCCAAGATAGTCGAGGTAATCGGCGTGAAGCGCAGCAAGGCGCGCCACACCCGCTACCCGAGCGCGGGAATCGGCGACGTCGTGACGGTTGCAGTCAAGAAAGGCAAACCCGACATGATAAAGAAAAAGGAAACCGCCCTCATCATACGCCAGAGGCAGCCCTATAGGCGCGGCCTGGCGCGCGTGTGCTTCGAGGACAACGCATGCGTCCTCGTGGATGACAAGAAGCTCCCGAAGGCAACCGAAATCAAGGGTTGCGTGGCGCGCGAAGTAAGCGAACGCTTCCCGAAAGTGGTTGCGATTGCGAGCGCGGTGGTTTAAGCTCAAATGAAATTCAACACGCGCGTAACGAAACAACCGCGCAAACAGAGGAAAGCGCTCTACAACGCGCCGCTCCACGAGCGCGCGAAACAAGTGCACTGCCACCTCTCGAAGGAATTACGCGCCAAGGAGAAGACGCGCGCAAAACGCTTACGCAAGGGCGACCGCGTGAAGGTCGTGCGCGGCAAGTACAAGAACCGCCAGGGCGCAGTCACCCGGGTGGACCTCAAGCACGCCTGCGTATTCATCGAGGGGGTAGTACTCAAGAAACAGGGAGGCAAGGAGATTCCCGCCGCGATGAACGCGTCGAACCTCATCCTAATCTCGCTCGTATCGCGCGGCAAGCAGACGACGCAGGAGAAGCGCCCCGCGGAGAAGAAGGACGCGAAAGAAGAGAAGGCCGCAGCCGAGATGCTCGCGGCCGCGCAAAAGTGATATTGAAATGGCTGGACACGGTAACACTCGGCACATGAAGCGCCTCGCCTCCCCCTACGCTTGGGGTGTGGGACGCAAGACCCCGAAGTGGGCGCCCAAAACCGTGCCCGGCGCGCACAAGCAACTCGAATGCATGCCCCTCGTAATCCTGTTGCGCGAGAAACTCCAACTCGCCGCCAACGCGCGCGAAGTCAAACGCGCCTTGAACGAAGGACTCGTCCTCGTGGACGGACGCAAGATAAAGGAAGGCGATTACGGCGTGGGATTGATGGACGTCATCTCCATCCCCTGCCAAAACAAATACTACCGCATACTCAGCCGCGGACGCCGCCTCGAAATAACCGAGATAAGCGAGAAACAGGCGAACGTGAAGTACGCGAAAGTCCTGGACAAACGCATGGTGCGCGGCGGGAAAGTCCAAATCAGTTTACACGACGGACGCAACCAGCTCGTCGAAAAGGAAGAGGACCGCTTCAAGCCCGGGGACACCATAAAATTCAAGGTGCCCGAACAGAAACTCGAGGGCTTCGTGAAATTCGAAAAAGGAGCCAAATGCTTTGTCTACCGCGGAAGGCACGCCGGCGAATTCGGGGAACTCGTCGAAGTAATCGAGCGCGCGGGAAGCAAGGACTCGGACGCGCGCATCAAGACGCCCAAGGGCGAGATAATCACGCTTTCAAAATACTTGTTCGTGGTGGACGACGAATTCGACAAGGGTAAGACGAAATGACGGTAATGAGCGAACCGCGACTCGAAAAAGTCACGGTGAACATCGGCGCGGGCGCCTCGGGGCAGCCCATAGAGAACGCGCGCACCCTCCTAGAACGCCTCACGGGCGGTAAACCCGTGACCACGAAGGCGCGCCGCAGGGACCCCGCGTTCAAGCTACGCAAGGGCGACGAAATCGGCGCGAAAGTCACGCTCCGCGGCGTCTCCGCCCGCACGTTCCTCGACAAGGCGCTCGAGACGCGCGACCGCGAGTTGTCCGCAAGGAGCTTCGACAACTTCGGGAACCTGTCGTTCGGCGTGAAAGAATACATTGATTTTCCCGGGGCCAAGTACGACCCCAAACTGGGAATGATCGGCTTCGACGTGTGCGTTTCGCTCCGCAAGCCGGGTTCGAACATAGCAAAACGCAGGATTGCGCCGCGCCGCCTGCCCCGCAAGCAGCGCGTGAGCGCACCCGAAGCACGCGCGTTCATGGAACGCGAGTTCAAGGTGAAGGTTGGCGAATGACGCAGAAATTCGAGACACGGTTCAAGAAGCGCATGAAACGCATGTGCCGCATGTGCGGCGCCAGCAAGGGCTTGATACGCGCGTACGGGCTCTACGTGTGCAGGAAGTGCTTCCGCGAGAACGCCGGCGAAATGGGCTTCAAGAAGTACGGTTGATGATTTGAAATGGACACGCTCGCAAACGCAATAAACTCAATCAAGGTCGCGGAAACCAAGGGCCGCCCGCAGGCGCGCATCAGGCCCGCCTCCAAGGTCATAAAGGAAGTTCTGCTCCTCCTCCAGCGTGAGGGTTACGTGGGAGAATTCGAGGTCGAAGACGACGGCAAGAGCGGGGTAATCAACCTCAAGCTCGCGGGCAAGATAATGAGCTGCGGAGTCATAAAACCGCGTTACCCCGTGAAGAAGGAGGACTGGAAGAAGTTCGAGGAACGCTACCTGCCCTCGCGCGACGCGGGACTCCTCGTCGCCACGACGCCGCAAGGCATAATGACGCACAAGGAAGCCAAGGAGAAGGGCGTGGGCGGCCGGCTGTTGTGTTACGTTTACTAGAAAAGTGAATTGATTTGAAAATTCCGGAAGGCGTGAAGGTGGAAATCGCAAACGGCGTGGTAAAGGTAGCAGGCCCCAAGGGCTCCCTTTCCCGTGCCTACAACAACCGCCTCGTTAGCGTCACAATCAAGGGCAACGAAGTGGAGTTCGAGCTCCTCGAGAAAACCACGCGCGCCAAGAACGCCTCGTTCCACACCGTGCAGGCGCACGTACGGAACATGTTCGCGGGCGCGAATACCGATTACGAACGCAAACTCAAGGTCGTCTACGCGCACTTCCCCATAAGCCTGGAAGTCAAGGGCGACAAGGTGCTGATAAAGAATTTCTTCGGAGAAAAGACACCGCGCGAGGCAAAAATCCTGCCCGGCGTGAAAGTCGAAATCAAGGGACAAGACGTAATCGTGAAAGGCGCGGACAAGGACGCAGTCGGGCAGACCGCCTCGAACCTTGCCAAAGCGTCGTACAAGGGCAAGCGCGACGAACGCGTCTTCCAGGATGGAATATACTACGACGAGTGATTGATTCAAAATGGGCAAACACTTCATACGCATAAACTCGAGCAAGTACGTGCGCGTCAAGCAGACGTGGCGCAAACCGCACGGCATAGACAACAAGCAGCGCGCCCGCCTCCGCAGCAGGCCCGCGGTTCCCCGCATCGGTTACGGGAAGCCCGCCGCGGATAAGAACAAGCACCCCACGGGAGTCCGCGAGGCACTCGTCGCGAACGCGCGCGATTTGGAAGCCGCGCCCGCCGGCGTGGCGATACGCTTCATCGGGACCCTGGGCAAGGCGAAACGCGCCGTGCTCGCGGCGAAGGCGCGCGAAAAGGGATTCCACGTTCTTAACGGGTAATTTTTATGACATTAAAGACAGTGAAAAGGCTCGCATCGCGCGCATTCGGTTGCGGCAAAAAACGCGTGCGCATAGTCGACCAGGCGCGCGCCGGCGAGGCGTTGACCGCGGACGACGTGCGCGCCCTCGTGAAGGACGGCGCGATTGAAATCAAGCGGACGCGCGGCGTGGGGCACGCGAAGGCAACGCGCAAGGCGAGCCGCAAGCACGCGGGACGCCGCCGCGGCGAGGGAAGCAAGAAGGGTTCGCAGTACGCGACTTACGATAAGAAGGACCGCTGGATGTCAAAAGTGCGCGCCCAACGCGCGTTGCTCCAGACGCTCAAGCCGCGCCTCATTGACGGCGCTTACGCCAAGCTTTACCGCATGGTGAAGGGCAACAACTTCAAGAACAAGCGCCTGCTCGCGGCGTACGCGGGCGAGAACAAGCTGTTGAAGTGATGATTAAGAAATGACCAGGGCAAAGGGACCGTTATACAACGTGCATTACAAGAGGCGGCGCCTCGGGAAGACGGATTACGCGAAGCGCCTCGGCTTGCTCAAGTCGGGTTTGCCGCGCCTCGTGGTGCGCAAGACGAACCGCGGATTCATAATTCAGGTGACCGAGTACTCCGAGACCGGGGACAAGGCGCTCACCCAGGTGACTTCGCGCGCATTGTATGATTACGGTTGGATGCCAAAACGCAACGCACCCACCGCCTACTTGACGGGTTACCTGTGCGGCATCAAGGCGAAGGCAAAGGGCGTGGAACGCGTTGTCTTGGACATCGGACTCCACCCCTCCACCAAGGGCGGCATCGTGTTCGCCTGCCTCAAGGGCGCGGTGGACGCCGGGCTCGCCTCGAATTACGGCGCGGAACAGCTCCCCTCGGAGGAGCGCATGACGGGCAAGCACTTGAAACTCGACGAGGCGTTCGCGAAGGCGAAGGAATCAATAGGTAAAGGGGTAAAATCTTAAACATGGCTCGCGGTAATTACAAGAAAAGCAGCCGGGACCGGCGCAGGGACAAGGAAGAGGCGAAGCCGTGGATTCCCCGCACCCAGCTCGGCAAGCGCGTGTACGCCGGCGAAATCAAGTCGCTGGACGAGATACTCGAATCCGGCGCCAAGGTGCTCGAACCCGAAATCGTGGACTTCCTCTTGCCCGACTTGACTGAAGAAGTCATCGAAGTCACGAGCACCCAGCGCATGACCGCCTGCGGGCGCAAGATGTTCATGCGCGCCATCGTGATACTCGGGGACAAGAACGGGCACATCGCGCTCGGCTTGGGCAAGGCGCCCGAAACCCGCGACGCAATCGCGGAAGCGATGATGGACGCCAAGAAGAACATCGTGCGCGTCCGCCTCGGCTGCGGCTCTTGGGAGTGCGGCTGCGGCGCGGGACACAGCGTCGCCCTCCAGGTGACCGGGAAGAGCGCGAACACGGTAGTCACGATTCGACCCGCCCCGCGCGGCGTGGGCATAGTCGCGGGTGCAACGAGCCGCAAGGTGCTCGAGCTCGCAGGAGTAAAAGATGCGTGGACCATGGCGCTCGGGCGCACGCGGAACGCGCTCAACGTGGTGTCGGCAACGATAGACGCTTTGAACTCGCTTAACAAACAGAAGAAAGGCAAGATAGTGGCTGAGTGATGCTGGAAATGAAAATAGCAGTTATAAGGGTTCGTGGAATACAGGGCGTGCGCAACGAAGTCAGCCGCGCCATGCGCGAAATAAAGTTGACGCGCAAGCACGCCTGCGTCATCGTGGACGAACGAAGCCAGGGCGTATTGCACAAAGTCAAGGACTACGTGACCTGGGGCGAGGCAACGCCTGAAACGGTTGCGCTCGTAGGCAAGAAGAAGAGCCTGCACCCGCCGGTGGGCGGCTGGAAGGGCAGCATAAAGCGCTCGTACCCCGAAGGTGCGTTGGGCAAGCGCAAGGACATCAACGAACTAATAAAAAGAATGTCGTGTTGATTGCATTTATGACCGTTCGAATCAAATCACGCAAGAGAAAGCTTTACGGAAACCGCACGTTCGGCGGCGGCAACAAGAAGAACCGCCGCGGGAAAGGCTGCAAGGGCGGCAAGGGACGCGCGGGCTGGCACAAACACAAGTGGCTCCTCACCATAAAGAACGGCGAGAACAAGAACCAGAAACGCGGCTTCCACAGCGTGCGCGCCCGCCTCGAAACGATTTCACTGGCGGAGATATCCCGGGGCATCGCCAAGGGCGAGTACAAGTCGGGCGTAGCCGAATTCCGCGGGTGCAAGGTGCTCTCGAACGGCTCCCTCTCCGCAAAGTTGACGATTAAGGCAACCGCTTTCTCGAAAATCGCCTTGGAGAAAATCAAGGCCGCCGGGGGAGAAGCGCTGACCCTATGACTTGGATCGATGCAGTAGCACCCCTGACGACGTACCTCCCGGAAGTCAAACGCCCCGAGCGCGCGCCGGGACTCAAGGAAAAGCTCGGCTGGACGATAGTCGCCTTACTCCTGTTCTTCATACTCGGACAGATTTACCCCGTCGGGGTGGATCCGTCGCGCGTCCAGAGTTTCGCGCGCCTCGACATACTCCTCGGCAGCAAGGCCGGCTCGCTGATTACAGCGGGCATCGGCCCCATCGTGCTCGCCAGCATCTTCCTCCAGCTCGCGGTGGGCGCCAAAATAATCGACTTGGACCTGTCGCAGGCCGAGAACAAGCGCAAATTCCAGGGTTTCCAGAAGCTCCTCGCGATACTGTTGAGTTTCTTCGAGGCGGGCATCTACACCTTCTCCGGCTACATACCCGCGGATCCAACGAATCCGGCGTTCGGCTCGCTTTTTGCGGCTCAACTGCTGATAATGCTCCAGCTAGCCGCAGGCTCACTCATCCTCCTCTACCTGGACGAGGTCGTGCAAAAGTACGGCATCGGTTCGGGCATCTCGCTGTTCATTGCCGCGGGCGTGAGCCAAGCCGTGTTCACGGGCGCGTTCAGCCTCGCAGCCTCGGCAACGGGCGCGCCGGCGGGCTTGATACCCCAGGCGCTCTATTACCTGTCCGCGGGCGATGTTGCGAACGCGGTGTGGGCACTCATGCCAATCGTGTTCATGATAATCGTGTTCCTCATCGTGGTGTACGCCGAGGGAATGAAGATAGAATTGCCGCTCGCCTATGGTAGGGCGCGCGGGCTCGGGGCGCGTTACCCGATAAAATTCCTTTACGTTTCGAACATACCCGTGATACTCGCGGCAGCCGTGCTCCTCAACGTGCAGCTCGCGGGAATGTTCATGGCTAACGCAGGCATGCCTCTGCTCGGCGGTTACGAAGGCAACCAACCCATCAACGGGCTCGCGTATTACACCACGGCGTTCCCGTCCCCGCTCTTGATGCCGGGCGGTTACGCGTCCTACCTGCAGTACATGATGCAACCCCAGGAAATCGTGCACGCGTTGGCTTACGGCGCCATACTCGTAGCGTTGTGCGTAGTGTTCGGCTGGTTCTGGATAGAGTCCACGGGTATGGGTGCGGCTTCGGTTGCCGGGCAGTTACAGCGCGCTGGACTCCAAATCCCGGGCTTCCGCCAGGACCCGCGCATCACCCAGAAAATCCTCGAGAAATACATTCCGATAATCACGATTCTCGGCTCGATTTTCGTGGGCGTGCTCGCCTGGTTCGCGGACTTGTCGGGCGCACTCGGAACGGGAACGGGCATCCTCCTAACCGTGGGCATACTCTACCGTTTCTACGAGGACCTCGCCCAGCAGCAGCTCTTCGAGATGTATCCCGCGCTCAAGAATTTCGTTGGTTGAACGCGCCTTTCTTTTTTGTCGGGATGCAGGCTTCCGCTTAAAAGGCAGGGCTTGTTTTTTAACCGCCGCGCGCGTTATGTTTTGCGGTATCAAAAATGCGAGTGGCGTTAATCGGCGGGGGAGGCGCGGGCAAGAGCACGCTCACTTATTCCTTCGCGAAATACTTGGAGAAGCGCGGCTTGAGCTGCGCTTGCGTGAACCTCGACCCGGGCTGCAAGCACATAAAGTACGACGCAGCCGTGGACATCCGGAGCCACTACTCGCTCGCGAAGATAATGGCGAAAGAGAAGCTGGGCCCGAACGGGGCGCTCAAGCTGGTTTACGCGGAAGCCAGCCGCAACCCCGCGTTCGTGAAGGAGTTGAACGCGTTGAAGGCGGACTTCGTGCTCTTGGACACCGCGGGCTCCCTCGAGTTGTTCCTGTTCGGGGGCGCGCCACTCTTGTCCGAGTTCTGCGATGCCGTGTGCTTCTTAGTGGAACAGGGGAATGCGGCGAGCGAGAAGGACTTGACCGTGCTCAAGGCGTTGAACGCGTTGCAGCGCCTCGAGTACGCGTTGCCCACGCTAACCGTGGTGAATAAGGCGGACCAACCCAAGCCCAAGCAGAAGAAGAGCGTGCTCGGGGGATTCCGCGCGGCGAACGGGCACCTTAACGCGCTCCTCGCCGAGTTGGGGGGGCGCGAGAAGCTGTGCTTCGTGAGCGCCATGGACCGCCGCGGCTTCGGCGAACTGTTCGACGCGCTCAACGAGACGAAGTGCTCGTGCGGGGACTATTCGTAGAGAGGGGATGAACATATGGATTGCCTGACTGTTGAAGCTTTGTTGCGCGTCGCGACCCTCGTGCTCGCGCCCATCGTGCTGATTTACGCGTTCTTCGTGTACAAGGGCGAGTACTACTCGCGCTCTCTCATCTACTTCCTCGCCTCGGGGGCGTTCCTCTCGGTTTCGGCGATACTCGGTTTGTGGGCGGATGATTACGGCGCGTGCGTTTCCGTCGCACGCGAGGCGTGCCTCTTGGGGGCCATGGTGGTCGCCCTGTTCGCGCTCCGGAATTACGTGCACTCGGAGATAGAATTGGCCTCCGCAGGGAAAAGAATGAAGCGCGCGAAAGCCAAGAAGCTGAACGCGAAGCTCAACGCACTTTCTCGTAAGTAGTTGCCGCGCGCCCGAAGAAGTGCGCGTTCACCCAGTTCCCGGCGTGGAACAACGTGAAACGCAGGTAACCCCACTTGCGCACCCGGCGCGGCGAGACGCGCGCCACCGCCTTGGGCGCGTACACTATGCGTCCGTAACGCGCGAGCTTCTTCTGCAAGTCAATGTCCTCTGCCGTGACGAGGTCCACGTTGAACCCCCCGGACTTGCGGAACGCATCCGCGCGGCACGCCATGCAGTTCCCCGCGCCCGTGGGCTTGCTTATGAGCGCGGTGAAGCCGAAAACCAGTTTTAGGACGTTGGATAGGAACGCCTCGAGCCACGTTGCATCGAGGAGCTCGAGGGAACCGAAAACGCACACTACGCCCGGGTCGCGCAACGGCGCGCACAACTCCTTCAACCAAGAACGGTCGAGGACCGCGTCCGCGTCCGTGAACGCGAGGATGTCGCCGCGCGCCGCGAGGCAGCCGCACTGGCGTCCGGCTGCGATGGTGCGTTCGTGCTCGACTACCACGCGGCAGCCCTTCTTGCGGGCGATGGCGCGCGTGGCGTCCTTGCTTCCGCCGTCGGCTACCACGATTTCGAACGGTTTCAACGACTGCCTCTTGAGTGAGTCGATGCAGGCGGCTATGCGCTTCTCTTCGTTCAATGCAGGGACTACGACGGATATGCGCATATTCACAAAACCTCAGTATTTCACGATTATGGAGTCCCCGATGTTCGAGATGTGGTCGAACTCCAAATCGATTTTCTGGTTCTCGTTCGTCTTGATTATGAACGCCTGGGCGCGCTTGTCCACGCCCGCCACCTTGCCCACGAGGGAGCCGAGTTCGGTGTACACGTCCTTGCCCACTATGTTCATGCGCGAGATTATGTTCTTGCGGAATTCAATCGAGAGGTAGCTCACGAGGTACATTGCGAGGACGCCGAGTATGAGGGAGTAGAAGAACGAGGAGAACGGCACGTTCCCGAGTATCCATTCGGCTGCGTTGTTCAACACGAGCCAGAACAGGAGCACGCTGCTCCCGTACATGATGTAGTTGGGTAGGAGGTAGTTCTTCTTCTCGTTCACGGCGCGGAGGGTGCGCCCGATTATTATCAGGAGCAACGCGACCGGAAGCAGGAGGAGGAGGTCCTTGAGGAACCACGCCGAGAGTTTGCTCACGTTCGACTCGCCGGCGTAGCCGAGGGCGGCGACGCGCGAGAACGCGAGCCAGAGCGAGGCGAGGAGGAGGGGCGCGGCGGCGAAATAAAACGTGAAGTCGATGCTGTCCAAACGGAGGCGCCAGTCCACGGTATGCTTGAGGAACGCGTCCTCGAGCCCGGAACCCTTGAACAACAGGTAGGCGCCGAACAACCCTATGAACCAACGCAACCCTATGTCCCCGAGGAAAAAGAAGAGTATCAACGCGAGCCCGGGCAAACCGAAGACAATGCGCGCCATCTGGGGCTCCTTGAGCTTGTCGAGCACCACGAAATAAGTTTTCTCGAGGTCCTTCTCCTGCTTGATGTTAACCGCCTTGACGCCGTCCACGCGCACGCGCGACTGGATGAGCGGGAGGACGCGTTCGTCGCTGGCGCCGTCGCTCACGAAGATGCAGCCTTCGGGTTGGAACTTCTTGAGCACGCCGTCCAGCTGTTTGGCGATTTCCATTTCGGCGTGGAAACCGAGTTTGGAGCTGCCGGTAATCGTGGCGACTTCGACTTCGTTGTCTTTTCCGAGTTGTTCGGCGGTGCGCACCGCCTCGAAAACAGTGTTCGCGTCGGCTTCCTCGGGGTCCGCGAGCGCGAGCTTCGTGGCCGCTTCAATGTTCGCCGCCCTGCCGACCACGGGGCCGCGCACGCGCGCCTTCTCGCCCAAATCGTTGTCTACGTCAACGCACAGCACGAGGATTCGCTTCTTGGGCATAACACGGGTTAAGCGCAGCGTGGTTTAAAACCCTTGCAAAACGGGCGCCACCGAAAGTATAAAATGCTGGTTTCCCTCCGCATTATGCCATGGACAAACAAGCCGTGGTATTCGCCGGGGTAATCGCCGCCGCACTCGTGGCTGCGTACGCCGGACTGTTTATTTTACACCTCCACCCCTTCGTGCTACTCGCATTATTCTTGTGCATCGGATTCCTCCCGTCGTTCGCACCCCAAATCGTTGAATTCAAAGAGTACGAACGCGGCATCCTCTTCCAACAGGGACGCTTCAAGCGCGTCGCAGGCCCCGGCTGGCTTATCGTC
>Ga0265296_1000513_pt1 | contig 57511 bp, 71 predicted proteins | sample MunlanPumphouse1_FD_189073 | JGI IMG/M metagenome (GOLD analysis project Ga0265296, IMG submission 189073) | Groundwater microbial communities from a municipal landfill in Southern Ontario, Canada - Pumphouse #1 | ecosystem: Environmental > Aquatic > Deep subsurface > Groundwater | place...
GATAGCTGATCGGATAGCGACAATACCAGCGCACCGCCCACAGGATCACATCACCCTGGAAATGGCGCCACTTGAAATCCGTCATCGTTCCGTCCGTCCAATCTCCGCCAAGCATGCTCAAGCTTCAGGATTTTTGCAACAGAGCCCTCGACAGCCCGCTGCTGACAGAGGTACGCGGCGAGCAGTCGCTTATGGCGTTCCCCTTCTTCGCCTTGAGCAAGGGGAAATGGACCAAACCACTGGCCTATAAGAGCGACGCGGTGTCGATCGAGATCACGGCGACCGCCAAAGGTGTCGCGACGATCTATGACAAGGAGGTCCTCCTCTACATCGCCAGCCTGATGGTCGCGAAGCTCGAGGCCGGCATCGATGTCAGCCAGGAATTCTACTTCACTGCCCATGACCTGTTCCGGATTACAGGGGTTAGCGGGTCGGCCCGATCCTACTCGCGACTTTCGGACGCGTTGGAGCGCCTACAGGGCACGCAGATAAAGACGAATATCGAAGCCGGTGGCGAAGGCCAGGCCGGCTTCTTCTCCTGGCTGTCCGAAGCCCAGCTCCATTATTCAAAAACAAAAACAGGTGTTAAGCGCCTCAAGGCCGTCAAGGTGCGGCTATGTGACTGGCTGTACCGTGCGATCCTGCGCGATCGACGGGTCCTTGATTACGCGCCGAGCTATTTTCAACTCGGCCCAGTCGAGCGCCGTCTGTACGAAGTGGCGCGCTCGGCCTGCGTCCATGGCGCGATCGACGTCGACCTCGACGAGCTTCGCTTGCAGCTCGGCTACCAGAGCTCGTTGAAGCATTTTCGCTTTGAATTGAAACGGATTGCCGACGAAGACGTCATTCCCAGCTTCACCTTCGACCTAGTGGACAGCGCGGTCACGACGTCCAGCAGCCGGCCGCGCCGCAATGCTGGCGCGACGCGCGTGAAGATCACGCCGCGCGCCCTTCTAGCGGCTGCTTAAAGCCCTTCCACGCCGAGTCGCGAATCGAGTCGCGACCTTTCCAGACTATCGGTCATCAAAAGCACGAACTTCGGTCGGCCAAAGCACGAATCTCGGTCATCGAAAGCACGAACTCGTCTTTCAACGGTCACCGAAAGCACGAACTTTTCATGCGTTCGGTCGGCGAAAACACGAATTGTAGTGGTTTCGCCAGCGCTCCGATTTGTCCACAATCGAAAGTGGACTGGGCGCATCACGTGTCTGGCCAACAGGAAGCAGCCGTGACCACATAAACGAATGCCCGGCACGAAGGCCGGGCACCCTGGAACGTGTTGAGCGATGCTTGGCGGCATCGATCGGGTCGTAACAACACCCCTCTTTTACCCGTTCCCGAGCTTCGGTTCAAGGGAGCGCGCTTCGCGCCACGCTCTAGTTTTGCCTGGTTCCGGCTCCCAGACGGGGACGGAAAATGGGGTTCATCAAGCAAGACCTGATCGAGCTATCGGGCTCGGTCGTCGACGACCTGCGCACCGAGGGCGTCTCCTACGAGAACATCCGCACCGCGCTGGACCTCCAGGCCACGCAACGACGCCACGGCGTCCCGGTGCTGCCGCTCCGCGTCATCTGCGGCTTGGAGAAACCACAGCATCGCAACGATCGCGTCATCCTTGAGACCACCCATGCGCTGCTCATGGTGCCTCGCCGTGGCGGCCGCCCGAGGGGCGGCCTGCACATCACGCGCCGGAAGATCTGGGCGAACAGCGTCAAGACCGAAAGCCCGGAAGAGGCCGAGTTCATGCGGCCGCTCGGCACCGTTCAGCGGACACGGCTGTATCGCGCCAAGCGCAGCCTGTTCAAATACGCGCAGAAGCTTGCCTGTGAAGCGCGCCAGAAGGTGCGCGACCTCACCGAGCGCGAGCAGCTCGTCGTCCAATTCACCCAATCATGCGAACGCATCCTCGACCGGCTCCTGCACGAAGAGCGGGGCCGCAAGGGCTGGCTGACGCCCGACTACGAGACAATCATGGACTGGACGGGCCTGTCGCGCTCGACTGTCCATCGCACGCTGAACCTCCTGAAGGACATCGGCCTGCTAGAGTGGATCCGGCGCTTCAACTATTCGACGGACAGCGAAACCGGCGCGCGATCGGAGCAAACGTCCAATCTCTACCGTCTCACTCTCCCGACGTGGCTTGAGAAGATGCTTGGCCTCCATACGCCAACCCCTGTCGACGAGGAGCATCGCCGCGAGCGGATGCTTGAAGATCATGCCGCCATGCTGGCAGGCGTCCCCCTAAGCGAGCGCCGTCGTTACATGCCCGACGATCCCGCCGTTTGCGCAGCACTCAATAGCGCCGCCCTGCGCCTCGATCGCCGCACTGGTGCTGATCTGAGAGCCCGTGAGTGTCAGGAAAACATTGCTCCTCAGATGGATTCTATCTTTTCTAAGATGAGAGGAAAGGAATCGGCCTGGTCGGCCGATGCCCAGAGCCCTGACGGGCTTGGATTTGCCTGACCGACCTCCCACCAAACCGCCGACACCGAAAAACGATAATGCGGGACCGTCGCCTTCGGCGCCGGAATGCTCCCCGATGGGAGCAAGCGGCTTGCTCCGTTCTCAAATAGCCGCCGTCGTACCCGGTGCTCGCGTTTTTTCGGGCTCAGCTCGCTCAAATGGCGCGTCGCGAACCCGCACCGTGAAGGACGTTCTCCAAAAGCCGTTGTCCATCTTCGATTAAAGGTTATTATGGGACAATGGCACAGACGGCTTATCTTCCCTGCGTCACCGCGGGCATCGTGGCAGCCTACCGCCGCGCCCCCGCCCCGTTCTCGAGCCTCGCTTGAGAGCGCGCGCCATCCTGGGCGGGGCCGTAATCCTCGCCGTGGTTGCCCTATGGCATCGTCCTTCGGCTGACCATCGGACATCCACCGGCAGCGCTTTCGGTTGCACCGCAGCCGGCGACGGCTCGATCTGCGATGCTGTCGCGAGCCTATCAAAGGTCGCACATAGCCCGCTCCTGCCGACCAACGTCGCGACCCGCCTTCCGCCGCGCGAAACTCCCGGCGCGACGGATCCCGCCATCACCCAGGACAACATCGACGAGACGATCTGCCGCCCGGGCTACGCCCGGGCGGCGCGTCCCGCTTATGCGATCACTGGCCCGCTCAAGCGCCGCCTGATGGATGCGCAGCATCCAGGCGAAGCGATGGCCGACTATGAGCTGGACCATCTGATCCCAATATCGATTGGCGGCGCGCCGCTCGACCAGCGCGATCTTTGGCTGCAACCGCGGAGCGGCCAAGCGAACGCCGGAGACAAGAACGTACTTGCCTATGTGCTGTGGCGCTTAGTCTGCACCCATCAGGTGCCGCTCGCGACGGCCCAGCGCGAGATAAGTCACGACTGGACGCGGGCGTACCAGCTCTACGCGACGCCTGAAAACATCGCGAAATACCACTTTCGGCACGCCGAGGAGCAGCGCGACTAGCGCCTCTGTCCCGCGCGGATTCTGCATTTCACCCCAGCAAAGGAGAAGACGATGCCCCAGAATATCGCGGAGTTTCGGATCATCGGCCGGATCGGCAAGATTACGGTGCGCGAGCGCGTGAGCTACGTGAGCGTGGCGGCGAACTACAATCGACGCGACGGGGACGACTGGAAAACCGACGTCCATTGGAACAGTGTCGTGTGCTTCTCGAATGTCGCCAGCCAGGTCGAAGGGGCTGGAAAAGGCGATCTGGTCCACATCACTGGCCGCGTTCGCGAAAGCAATCATCAGGGCGAGAGCAACGATGTCTCGTACCGCACCGAGCTGATCGCGGACACGTTTTCGGTCCTGACCAAGGCCGACGCCGAGCAAAGCTGATGAAGCGCGGGGGCGGCCTTCGGCACGGCTCTATCGCGGCTTCACCGCGACCGAACCCGCAGGCGCGGTTTCGGCCCTGCCGGGTGACGATCCTCGCCTGCTCAGGAGGGCGGACCTTCGGTCAAGCCCTCCGGTTTCAGCCGCTTCCGCCAGTGATTACGACGCCCGCGAACTCTGCCCTGAGCGTCGCGAGATGGGATGCCTGATCGACATCAACAGCCAAGGGAACGCCCATGAACCGCCCCACTCTCATTGTTCTAATTGCCGGCACCGCCATTATCGCCGGATGCAACAAGCAACCCGCCAAGCAATCGGTCGGCGATTATTACGGCGATCATCCCGAAGTCCCTGATCCGCGAGCTGGTTCCTACGCCAAATCGAAACCCGGCACCTATGAGTATGTCACGCCGACCGACAATGGATCGAGCCCCGGCAACTCTGCGGCGCCGTCCAAACCGTGAGGGAGAATATTGCCGTCTTCGGCAATTTTCCCCTTTCGTTCCGGTGCAGCATGATTCAGAATCTGCCTCATGCCGATCCGCCCGGAACATCGCTGGCTTTATCCGATCGACTGGCCGGAGATCAGCAACATCGTGCGCTTCACGCGCGCGGGCGGCCGGTGCGAGCATTGCCGGCGCCCACACGGCCGGTACGTCACCTTCCTCGCTGGCGCGAATGGCGTGTGGTGGGACGTGGAGATCCACGCTTGGCGCGACGGTCGTGGACGTCGGCTCCGCTACGCACCCGACATCGTGCCGCTCGAGGCGATCCGGATGACGCGCAAGCCCGTCTATCTCGCGACCGCGCACCTCAATCACGATCCAACCTTCAGCGGTCCCCGCTGGCGCAATCTCGCTGCGCTTTGCCAGCGATGCCACATGATCCACGACGCGGCCGAGCATCGCCGGCGTCGCTGGTGGAACGCCTTTCGCGTGCGTGCGATCGGCGACCTCTTTTCCGGCCTCTACAACTAGGAAACGCGACGTCTGCGAGGACGCGGAGTCGGGCGGCTATCGCCGCTTTGGAGGGGAGGATGCCGGCTGATCTTCGGTTCAATTTTGCCGGAGGCACCCATGACCGAGATCCATCACAACCACAGGACGATCGCGATGGCGAGACTGCCCCTGGACGCTGAAATCCGCGCCAAGAGCATCGTCGAACAGCTCGGCGGTGTGTGGCGCGGCACGCGCGGCGAATGCCGCTGTCCCGCGCACGATGACGGCTCCCCGAGCCTTTCCGTCCGCCTCGGTGATACCGCGATCCTGTTCCATTGCTTTGCCGGCTGCACCACGGTCGACGTGATGAAGGCCCTGCAGCGCCGCAAGCTCCACGATCGCGGCCCTCTGTCGATGCCCGAAGCCAAACCCAAGCGCGACATGGGCGCGCTGGCGCTCCGGCTCTGGAAGGCGAGTGTCCCGATAGCGGGCACGCTCGCCGAGGAGTACCTCCTTGCGCGCGGGCTGTCCGGTCCCTTTCCCAAGGCGCTGCGGTTTAACCCATCGACCATTCTCGGCTCTGGTCCCGACAAGCGCATGATGCCCGCGATGATCGCCGCGGTCGAAAACGACCTTGGCCTGGTCGCTGTCCAGCGCACCTTCCTCGATCCCGACGACGTGCTGCGCAAGCCGATGGCGAAGCCCAAGGTTTCGCTTGGCCTGCTCGGCACCGCGGCGATCCGCCTCGCGCCGGCGACGGACGAGTTGGGCCTCGCTGAAGGCATTGAAGACGCGCTCTCTGCGATGGAATGGTTCGGCACGCCGACCTGGGCACTGGGCGGCGTCGAGCGGCTCGCCTTCGTGACGATCCCCGAAAAGGTGCGGCGCGTGATCGTCTATGGCGATCGCGGCCGAGCGGCCGAGCGGCTGCTGAAGAAGGCGCACGACCACCTCACGGCAAACGGTCGCGAGCTCGTCAGCCGCGTGCCCGAACATCATGACGATTGGAACGATGCGTGGCGCGCGCATCTGCGTGCCGGTTAAGGCGTTCCCGGATCCAGCGCCCTGAAATCATTGGGGCTCACCAGACGCCTGACATGAGCCGGGACGCAGTTACCCCCGCTTGGGTAATTTTTATGAGTCTCGCGTGCCTGCGCGTTCGTCAACAGGTAGAAAGTCGGCGCCATGCTCCGCAGGTCCAGCTCGATGAAGACGAAAAAGTCAGCATCGCCCTTAGCGTCCAGATCGACCGGCCAACGACTTATCTCGCCGGGTCGATCTACAAATTGCCTCGTCTTCACTTCGATCGATTTAGGCTGGCCGCCGACCACGACCATGATGTCATGCCCGGGCGCACCCTCCGGACTGATGTAAGCCGCCAATCCGAGGGTGTTGAGCTTGGCCACGGCCAGTAACTCGCCAAGCGTACCCGCTTGTAAGGACGACAGCTTCGTCATCACGCCCAGACCGTCCCCCTGCAGATCTACCACACACCGCGTTTTTGCACGTCTCGGCTATGGGCAGATATATGGCCTGTGGAAACCCACTGTCAGATCGGCGTAGAATGGTTGCAGCGGAGGAACGGCTGTGACCAAGATCGTACCCATAGTCGTGATCGTCATCGGTCTGTTCATGTGGCGCTTCCCAGCGCGGTCGCGCTTCAACCGCACCAATCAGTATGGCGTCGAAGAGTTCACGTCCTACGGCCATATGCGCGGGCGTCGGCTTTTCGAGGGGCTGATCCGCTTTTCCGGCGCCATTCTAATCCTCTTCGGGATCGGACAATTCATCGTGCCGGAGAAATATAGCTACTCGCACATCGGCCAGCCGGTCAGCGAGGAGCCCGTTTCGGAGGAACCGGCCCGGCATCACGGGCACGGCTAAGCCATAGAGGAGAGGAGGCCTTCGGCTTGTTGATCCGGTGATGAGCACCGGGCGACATAACGGAGGCCCTCGATGCGCACCTCAGCCGCAGCTCTCGAACTCGATTTCACCGAACCGTCGATCACCGCTGCCAAAGCGGTCGCCGACACGATCGCCAGGAACGGATCCCTCCAACGCAGCACGCTGCTGTGGGTCATGGAGCAAGCCTATGGTGCTTCGTCTGCTGACGGTCGCTGGTCGCTCCGCGACGCCTACGACATGCTCGAACTCGCCGAGGTCATGTACCTCGCAAAGGCAGACCTTCCCGCCGATCCCGGCGCTTGTGTCGCTGCGCTTACCGAGCTGGTCGCCAATTTGCCCACCCATACGGTTCGAAGCGAAGAGCAGATCGAGCTCCAGCAATTCTCGACACCGGCGCCGATCGCGTACCTCGCCGCGCTGGCTGCACGCATCGCGCCCACGGACCTGGTGCTCGAGCCCTCTGCTGGCACCGGCCTCCTCGCCGCCTTTGCGGCCCGCGCCGGCGCGCGTCTCGTCCTCAACGAGATCGATCCGGCTCGAGCCGAGATGCTTGGCGCCGCCTTCCCCGGCGTCGCCGTCAGTCGCCACGACGCCGAGCTGATCCACGACCTGCTGGCGCCGAGCATCCGGCCTACGGCCGTTCTTATCAATCCGCCCTTCTCGCGCAGCATCGGCCGCCACGCCGATCCCCTTGCTGCCTTCCGGCATCTTCGGGCTGCGCTGATGCGGCTCGGAGCCGGAGGCCGCTGCGCCGCCATCTTGCCCGATCGCGTCGACACGTCGAGCCGCGCCTGGGCAAAGGCTACCGAGGGCTGCACGCTGACGCTCCACCTCGAGCTGCCGGCGAACGCCTATGCCAAGCATGGCACCAGCCAGTCCGTGAAGATCATGGTGCTGGAGAAAGGGACCGGCGACCATGCCGAGCTGATCCGGTGCAGTTCGCTCGCCGAGGCGCTTGCCGCGATCCCGGCCCGCGCCGTCCTCCCCGCACCAACTGCCGCGACGCGCGTGCCGGCCCCTCAGCTCTCCCGCCCAAACGGGCGTGGCTCGCTGCTAGGCGGCCTTGCCAGCAAGCCGCGGCTCGCCGCGCCCATGCCCAAATCCGCGCAGTCGCTTATCGCCTGTCCGATCGACTACACCGTGTTCGCCGAGCCGGTCCCGACTGGCGAAGCCGTGGGCGTGTACCTGCCCTACCGGCCGAGCCGGATCGCGATCCCGTGCGCGTCCGCGCATCCGACCGCGCTGGTGGAGTCGATCGCCATGGGCTCGATCACGGCGCCCAGGCCGTCCTACGTCCCTACCCTCTCGCAGTCGGTCGTCGACGCGAAGACGCTCTCCAACGCCCAGCTCGAAACGCTGATCTATGCCGGGGACGCCTTTGAGCGCGACATCCCCGGCCGGTTCAAGCCGATCGAGGAAGGGCTCTCGCTCACCCCCGACGAGGAGGGCCGTCCCTACCGGACCGGCTTCTTCCTCGGCGACGGCACCGGCGCCGGCAAGGGCCGGCAGGTCGCGGCCATCATCCTCGATCAATGGCTGCGCGGTCGCCGCAAGCACATCTGGATCTCCAAGACCGAGACCCTGCTCGAGGACGCGCGTCGCGACTGGACCGCCGTTGGCGGACTTGCGCTCGACATCCAGCACCTCAACCAGTGGAAGCTCGGCACCCCGATCGGCGCCGGCGAAGGCATCCTCTTCCTGACCTATGCAACGCTGCGCTCCAATCGCGGCGACAAGGGCACCAGGCTCCAGCAAATCCTCGAATGGGTCGGCGACGATCATGACGGCATGGTCGTGTTCGACGAGGCGCACGAAATGGCCGGTGTCGCAGGCGGCGAAGGGCGCATCGGCACCAAGGACGGGTCGGACCAGGGGATCGCCGGCGTCCGCCTGCAGAACCTTCTGCCCCGCGCCCGCGTCCTCTACGTGTCCGCGACCGGCGCGTCCGACGTCAACAATCTTGCCTATGCGACCCGGCTCGGCCTGTGGGGTCCGGGCACGGCGTTCGCCGATCGAAAGGCGTTCGTCGAATCCCTGCGCCGTGGCGGGATCGCGGCGATGGAGCTGATCGCACGCGACCTGAAGATGCAGGGGCTCTACGTCGCCCGCGCGCTGTCCTTCGCCGGCGTCGAATACGACATCCTCGAACACCAGCTCACCCCCGACCAGATCGAGGTGTACGACGCCTACGCCGATGCGTGGGCGATCATCCATGCGAACCTGCGCGCCGCGCTCGACGCGACCCGCGTCACCGACAGCTTCTCGAACGACACCTACAACAGCGGCGCCAAGGCGGCCGCGTTGTCGATCTTCGAGTCCACCAAGCAGCGGTTCTTCTGCCAACTGCTGATCGGCATGAAGCTGCCCGCCCTGGTGCCCGCGATCCACGCCGACCTCGACCGCGGCGAGAGCGTCGTGATCCAACTCGTTTCCACCTCGGAAGCGATGCTCAATCGGGCGCTCGCTGCGCTCACCGTCGAGGAACGGGCCAATCTCGACATCGAGTTGTCGCCCCGCGAATTCGTCATGTCCTACCTGACAGCCGCTTTCCCGGTTCGGCAGATGAAGACCTATGTCGACGAGACCGGCAAGACCCGCTCCGAACCGATGTCCGACGAGGACGGCCGCCCCGTGTTTAGCCAGGAAGCGCTCGAAATGCGCGACAATCTGGTCGAGCAGCTTTGCGCTCTCCCTGTCGTCGGCTCTGCCCTCGATCATATCATCGGGCATTTCGGCACCGATGCCGTCGCGGAGGTCACGGGGCGAAGCCGGCGCGTCATCATGGATGCGCACGGCCGCCAGCGCGTCGAAAGCCGCAGCCCGCGGACCAACCTTGCCGAGACCGATGCCTTCATGCGCGGCGCCAAGAAAATCCTGATCTTCTCCGATGCTGGCGGCACTGGCCGCAGCTATCACGCGAGCCTCACCGCCGAGAACCAGTCACGGCGCAATCACTACCTCCTGGAGCCCGGTTGGCGCGCTGACGCCGCCATCCAGGGGCTCGGGCGCACGCACCGCACACATCAGGCGACCGCGCCGCTGTTCCGGCCCGTGTCGACCGACTGCCGGGGCGAGCGTCGCTTCATCTCGACGATCGCGCGTCGGCTCGACAGCCTAGGCGCGCTCACCCGCGGCCAGCGGCAAACGGGCGGACAAGGCCTGTTCAATCCGCGCGACAATCTCGAAAGCGATTACGCCAAGGAGTCGCTCGAACAGTGGTTCCGGCTGCTTTCCAACGGCAAGCTGCGCTCCACCACGCTCGATCAATTCCAGGAATTGACGGGGCTGGAGCTGGAGGGCGAAGGTGGTGGTCTCAAAGAGGAGCTGCCGCCCATCCAGCGCTGGCTCAACCGGATTCTAGCGCTGCGCATCGCGCTCCAGAACGCGATCTTTGACGAGTATTTGGGCCTGATCGAGGCGCGCATCGAGGCGGCTAAGGAAGCCGGCACGCTCGATCTTGGCGTCGAAAGCATCAACGCCGAGCGCATCACGATCCTCGATCGCACCGTCATCCGGCGCGACCAGACCAGCGGCGCAGAGACCGAGATCCTCCGGCTCGAGACCGAGGAACGCTACAAGCCGCTCGCGCTCGATCGCGCGCTGCGCGTTCTTGGCGACGACGCCCGCCCGATCGTCAACCGCAAGTCGGGCAAGGCTGCGATCCGGTGCAGCACCTACTCCCTGACCGATGACGATGGCGAGATCGTGCGCCGCTACGAGCTGGTGCGGCCAACCCGCACCGAGCGGATGCGCCAGGACCTCCTCGTCGAGACGATGTGGGAGGAGGCGAGCGAGGAGGAGTTTTCGGCGCTGTGGCAGGCCGAGGTGGAGGAAATGTCGGGCAAGACTCGCACCAACACGCTCTACCTCGTCACCGGCCTCCTCCTCCCCGTCTGGGACCGCCTCCCCGACGATCACGTCCAAGTCTGGCGCCTCAACACGGACGACGGTCAATCCTTCCTTGGCCGCATCGTCCCCGCCCCTCTCGTCTCCAAGCTCGCGGACGCCTTTGGCATCGCCGCCACCATCACCGTCTCCGGCGCTGACAGCGCCAAGCACGTCATGGGCACTGGCGAGATTACGACCGTCGGTTCGTACCGGTTGAAGCGCAGCCTGGTCGCGGGCCAGCAGCGCCTCGAACTACTCGACTGGCCGCACACGCGGCTTGCCGAGCTGAAGGCGGCCGGATGCTTCACCGAGATCATCCAGCACAAGACGCGGATGTTCGTGCCCGTCGCGACCGCCGCGGCCGTGATCGACCGCATCACCGCCTGACCGACACCGGGCTCTCTTCCCGATCATCAAAGGGAGGAGAGGGAGCCTTCGGCTTTGTGAGCTTGATGAGCAGGCTCGCGTGACCGTCGGACAACGGCGCGCTTATCTCGAATGGAGTATGACCGATGATCCAGTCCGTGAAGGTCAAGAGCCTCTCGCTCTCGAAGGACAACGTCCGTAAATCCAACCGCGATGCAGGGATCGACACCCTCGCCGCCAACATTGCAGCCCAGGGGCTGTTGCAGAACCTGATCGTCACCCCGCTCAAGAAGGCGGGTACGTTCACCGTGAAGGCGGGCGGTCGCCGCTTGCGCGCGCTCCAGCTCCTGATCGAGCAGGGCACCCTCCCCGCTGACCACACCGTCCCGGTCCTCGTGCTGAGCGACGACGACAACTCGATCGAGGCGAGCCTCGCCGAGAACTTCCAGCGCGTGCCGATGAATCCGGCCGACGAATGCACCGCGTTCAACTTCCTGATCCAGAAGGGCATGACGGCCGAGGACGTCGCCAAGCGCCAGGGCGTCACTACCCGCTTCGTCGAGCAGCGCGTGCGCCTCGCCGAGCTGGCGCCTTGCGTCTTCGAGGCGCTCGCAGCCGGCGAGATCACGCTCGGCGTTGCGCAGGCTTACGCCGTCACCACCGACGTCGACCGCCAGGCCCGCGTGTTCGCCCAGATGAGCAGCGCCTACTACGGCGACAATCCCGACAACATCCGCCGCGCTATCCTGAACGGCACCGTCAAGGCGAACGACGCCAAGGCGCGCTTCGTGGGGCGCGAAGCCTATCTCGCCGCAGGCGGGCGCATCGAGGGCGACCTCTTTGCGACCGAGGGCGACGAGAACTGGATCGACGTCGACGTGATCGAGACGCTCGCGGTCACGAAGCTGGAAGCGGCTGCGGCCGAGCTGGCGCAGGCCGAGGGCCTCGCCTTCGTCACGCCGATCGCGGCGACGCACGTCCCCTACGACCTCGAGCGGCAGCTTCACGAGTTTCATGCTCCCGCACGCCCCCTCACCGAGGAGGAAACCGCGCGGGTGCACGAACTGTCGAGCGAGAACGACGCGCTGGTCGCCCAGCTCGAGCAGGAACTCTCCGAAGGCAGCGCCGAGGCCGAAACCGCCGAAGCGCGTATCGAAGCGATCGAGCGCGAGTTGGACGAGATCGACGATGCACGGCACGACATCGATCCCGCGCTGAAGGCGCAGATCGGCACGTTCGTCTATATCGGGGGTGACGGCGAACCCCGTGTCCACACGCGCCTGTTCAGCGAGAAGCCGGTCGTCGATCCGAACGCCAAACCGACGGGTAATTCCGGCAATGCTGGTAATACCGATAATGGAGACGACGCCGACAGCGGCCCGAAGCTCAGCGCTACGCTGATCGACGAGCTGGCGACCCAGCGTCGCCAGATCCTCGTCGCCCACATCGCCAGCGACCCGGCGATGGCGCTCGACCTGACCATCTTCCTGATGGCGCAGAACGTCGTCTTCGAGCAGAGCCACATCCCGAACCACTCGACGCTCAAGTCGGGCGCTGCGGGCTTCCCGATCTTCAGCTTCCGCGACGAGGGCTCCATGGCGTCGCAGACCATCGACGATCAACGGCAGCGCTTGGACACGAGCTGGGCGGGCCACAAGACCATGACCGAGCGGTTCGATGCCTTCCGCGCGTTCGACGACGAAGCCCGCGGTGCCTGGGTGGCGTTCTCGATCGCGCGCACGCTGGAGCCCACGCTCAACGTCGCCGAGGGCTACCGCAGCAACGGCTTCCACGACCATCTCGGCCGCCTCCTCGACATCCAGGTCGAGAATTGGTGGCGCCCGACGGCCGAGAACTTCTTCGGCCGGGTCAAGAAGACCGTCATGCTCGACGCGCTCGAGGAGATTGGCGGCCCGATCCTACGCGGACGCTACAAGGACGCCAAGAAGGGCGACCTCGCCGGCACCTGTGCCTCGCTCTGCAACGGCCAGGGCATCGTCGAAGCGGAGATCCGCGAGAAGGCGACGGCCTGGTTGCCCGAGGCGATGCGCTTCGACGGCATCGAGAAACCGGCAAGGACGCCGCTGCGCTCCACCTTCACCGAAGACGTCGAGGACACCGATCCCGCCGAGGATGAAGATCCCGGCGAGGACGGTGACAACGCGATCGCGCCCGAGGAGGACGATGACCACGGGTCCGAGGATTTGAGCCAAGCGGCCTGACGCTGGCTCGCACATTTCGAGGCGACTGGGGGCGGCACTCTTCGCGGAGTGTCGCCCCTCTTTTTGTGACCCGCCACCACCCCCGAGAGGGAAGGACGCTCACGCGGGTTCGCCTCAACAAAATCAGGAGAACGACCGTGGCAAAGACCACCGATAAACCGTCGCCCGCCGACATCATCACAAACACCATCATCGACAAGCTCGAGGCCGGCGTGCGCCCTTGGGTCAAGCCGTGGCGCCCCGGACTTGGGGGCCGTCCGCTACGCGCGACCGGCGACCCCTACAAGGGCATCAACTGCTTCTGGCTGTGGCTGTGCGCCGAAGGCGCCGGGTACAACTCGCGCACCTGGATGACGTACAAGCAGGCGCAGGCCCTTGGAGGCCAGGTCCGCGAAGGCGAACGCTCGCAGATCGCCATCTTCTACAAATCTTACAGCAAGACCGTCGAATCCGTCGTCACCGGCGACGCGACCGACGAGATGCGCCGCGTGCTGCGCTCCTACGCCGTGTTTAACTGCGACCAGATCGACGGCCTGTCTCCGGACTTCTACCCGAGCCCGGTCAATGTCGTACCTCCGGCCGACACCCTCCCCGAGCGCGCCCAGCGCTTCATCGACGCGCTGCCGGCGACCGTCCACATGCGCGGCGATCGTGCGTTCTACGATCGCACGGCCGACAGCATCACAATGCCCCCGGTCGAGCTGTTCTCCTCGCGCGCCTTCTTCGCTTCGACCCTCGCCCACGAGGCCGGCCACTGGAGCGGCCACCCCGATCGGCTCGATCGCGAGTTCGGCAAGCGGTTCGGCGACGACGCCTACGCTTTCGAGGAGCTGTGCGCCGAGATGACCTCCGCGCTGCTCGGTGCGGATCTCGGCCTTCCCACTTCGCATTTGGACGACCACGCCGCCTATATCGGCTCGTGGCTGAAGGTGCTGCGCAAGGACAGTCGCGCGATCATGACCGCCGCCGCCAAGGCCGAGGCCGCTGCCGGCTATTTGCTCCGCGCGACGGGGTTGGACGTCTCGGCCGAGCCCGAGGACGAGATCCGTGAAGCGGCATGATCGCTCCGGCCGCCCTCCCCGACCTCGGCGCCTACCGGCGCTTCGTCGTGGCGTTCAGTGGCGGCAAGGACAGCCTTGCCGCCCTCCTGCACCTCCTCAGTCTCGGCGTGCCGGCGCACGTGATCGAGCTGCATCACCATGATGTCGACGGACGAGGCCCGACCTTCATGGATTGGCCTTGCACGCCGGCCTATGTTCGCGCGATCGCCGACCATCTCGGCATCGCCCTCTACGTCTCGTGGCGCGAAGGCGGCTTCGCGCGCGAGCTGGCGCGCGACGACGCGCCGACCGCTCCGATCCTGTTCGAGACGCCGAACGGGATCGGCCGTGCCGGAGGCAACGGCCCTCCGGGCACGCGCGGGCTTTTCCCGCAGACGTCCCCCGACCTTCGCGTGCGCTGGTGCAGCCCCGCGCTGAAAATCGACGTCCTCGCGGCCGCAATCCGCAATCAGCCGCGTTTCCATGGCGGCCGCACGCTCGTCATCACCGGCGAGCGCGCCGAGGAAAGCCCGTCGCGCGCGCGCTACGCCGCGCTAGAGCCGCATCGCACGTCCACGCTCACCCGCGCCGTCGACCATTGGCGTCCGGTTCATGGATGGACCGAGCGCCAAGTCTGGGATGTGCTCGAGCGATCGGGAATTAGGCCCCATCCGGCCTACGTCCTGGGATGGGGCCGGCTGTCGTGTCGCGCTTGCATTTTCGGCTCGCCGGACCAGTGGGCGACGCTTCGGCTCGTCTTCCCGGCCGCCTTCGAGCGCGTCGCCGTCTGCGAGGCGGATAGCCGAAAGACGATTCACCGCGCGCTCAGCGTCACGCAGCTCGCCGATCGCGGCACCCCGTTTCCGGCTGCTATGCTCTACCCCGACGAACTCGCCCAGGCCGACGATCCGGCGTGGCGTCTCTCGATCCTGGCGGATCCTTGGACGCTCCCTGCCGGCGCCTTCGGCGACCATGCAGGTCCGCCATGACCAACCTCCCACGCCGTCTCGAACTGATGACGCTTCTCGCTCCCGCCCGCATCGACCGGATGTGGGAGGCCGAGAAATCGGGATGGCGTTGCTATGTCATGGGCAACGACCGTTGCACCTACCGCCGTGGCAGCAAGCTGCGCACGGCATGGCAACGCGGCTACTACGCAGCGTCCCGGTCTTCTGATCCCCTCGGCCAGATGCTCTGACGTCCTCGACTATTCAGTTATCGGGCTCCGGAGCGCCGCTTCCCAGATCGGTTGCATCTGGCTCGGTGGGTTCAACAGGCACCAGATCTTTTTGACGATAACGTCCCGCATCTTAGCCATGTCTGCGTGATCATAAACACAGACCATGGATTCAAAGAGGATCCGCTTATCCTGGTATTCGGAGCTGATACTCGGGTTGGATAACGTGTCATCTATGACACGCTGATCCTTCATCCAGTTATCTATCAAAAGTCTGACCGACGGAAAGTTGGCAACATTCTCAAACTTCTTCACATTATCAACCTCGTTGACCATGTGGTATCCAAGAAGCTGGCCGTTCCCCTCAAATATCGTATCCGCGAACCGTCCTGCTACGAAATCAAATCCCTTTTTTCTAAGGTCTGTCACAAACAGATCGCGCTTACCGTTCAGGCGATTTACCGCGAGTGCCTTGCACTCTGCTAGTTCCCTGCCCAAGGGCATAGAGAACTGATCGCCTTGCTGTTTGTCCAAGCGCATTGCGATTTCGAGGTCTCGGATGGCTTCGGAAAACTGAATGCGCCAACGATAGAGCTTTGCTCGATTTATCAAGGGTGCGGGATTCGGGCTTGTTTCGAATGATCTGGTGTAGAGGGCTATCGCATCATCAGTGCGATACTCGATTGCAGCCTGCATCCCCTGCTGGAAAAGTTGCTGACCAGCCTGATACGCCGGCGATTTTGGCCCATCACCACCGCCAAATAATTTTCGAAACACAGCTATCCCAACCTGAATGATAATACCCTGTTCGAGAACCTACGTCTCGATCGGGCGCGTGTCATCCTCCTGACCCGGCAGAGGAGAGGAAGCCTTCGGCCTTTTGAGCGCGCCCTGGCGCTCAGGAGGTTCGTCCGATGCTCTACGACACGATCTACCGCCACAATCAGGCGCTCTCCCCCGCAGGCCTGGAGACGCTGCCCGCTGCGCTCCACGCCCTCAATGCCGCGGTCGGCGACTGCCGGCGCGCCGGCAAGCCGCTCGACCGGGACGCTGCTATACTCCTGCTGATCCGCAACCTGGCCGACGTCGCCGACCGTGACGCGCCCAGCGTGAACGATCTACGCCTTCGCTGCGCCGAGGAGCGCATGGCGGCGATCGCCGCTCCGGCCCTTCTCGACATCGCCGGCAACTCCGTTGCCGGCGACCCCGCGGACAAACGCACCTTCCACTATCAGGCACGTCGCGCGCTCGCCCGTCTCGCCGAGGCGATCGGGCTCGATCCCGCTGATGCCCGTATCAATACGGTGATGGGCCGCGCGGACGACGAGGGCACGACCGAGTTGCGCCACGCCGATCTGTCGATCCGCGTCGTGCCGCGCAGCTTCCTCCCCGACAGCGAGATCACGTTCAACCGCTGCCGAGACGGCGAACACGCGGGACAGGTTCACCGCGCGCCGATCGCCGAGCTGCTGGACGCCTCAGCGTTCCAGCGGCGTCTATCCGCCACCATCGGCATGGGCGCTCCACGCCTCGCCGCTGCCGCCTGATCCCACCAAATCCGGAGAACCGTCATGGGTTGGCTCTTCATGCGCGATATGGGCGGCTACGCTGCCCCGCGCTCCTATCTCGACAACCAATTCACTTACGCGCGTGACGATCACCGTCTCATCGTGCTGGCCTCGTCCATGGTCGCGTCGACCTATTACGCCGCGTGCGAACGGCTCGAGGCGAACGGCGACCGACAGGTCTTCGCCGTCGTGTGCCTGACCAAGCACAACCGGCGATCGACCGACGGTCACGTCTTTGGGTACAAAGACAGTGCGCCGTTGTGGCGCTGAAAGGAGTATCAGTAATGATGAGGTAAGTTGAGGAAACCTCTGCCCGCCAAGCTAACCTTGGGTTCGAAAGACCTGAAATCCGGAAACGGACAGGGGACAATAGCATGCTTGGAGTAAGGCCGAATGCGTTCCAGTCGTAAAGGAGCGATGCCGGTCAGGGCAAGACGCGTAAGGTGAAAGCTACACTGCTTAAATCCCAGTCTGCAGCGTTTTATATAGCGGAAGCTGGCGAAAGCGACTGACACGCCAGTCCCGGACGATGGCAAGAGTCTCATGTCTTGGCTCTTTGCTCCTCAGCCCGTCCGGCGCGCCTCTCGTCGAGGGGTTTAGTGGATGAACGGGACACCTAACCGCGTCGTATCTCCGATCAGTGTAACTACGGGATGCCCTAAACAGGCGGCTTCGGCCGACCTGCATGGGTACGGAGCCGCCATAGTACTCAAACGCCCGGGGTAATGCCTGGGACAGCTTTCCAGTCGGGGAGACGGTGCATCCGCATAAGGAACGGGCGACCGGGCCGAAAGCGGAGACCGCCGGGGGAAGGGCGGCAGTTGCGATACTTCAACCGAAATCATGGGGTGTGCTGATGCTACCTGAAACTGTGATGGCCCGGTTGGAGGCCATTCCGACGCTGGCAGCGTCGGGCAAACGAGTAAATGGGCTTCATCGTCTGATGGGGTCTCGGCTTCTCTGGGAGCAGGGACTCAAGAAGATCGTCTCCAATCGGGGGGCGATGACGCCGGGTGTCGATGGCGAGACCTTCGCGGACTTCGGTCCGGAAGACCTCGACCCATTGATCGCCAGTGTGGTGGCTGGAGCCTACAAACCGAAACCAGTGCGTCGGGTATTCATCCCGAAAAGCAAGGGTAAGCGGCGTCCGCTGGGGATACCCACGCGCGACGACCGCCTCGTCCAGGAGGTGGCGCGCCAACTCCTCGAAAGGATCTATGAGCCGGTGTTCTCGAACGCCTCGCATGGGTTCCGGCCGAGGAGATCGTGTCACACGGCGCTTGAACACGTTAAAGCCGTCTGGACGGGCGTGAAATGGCTTGTTGACGTGGATGTCGCTGGGTTCTTCGAGAACATTGACCATGACGTCCTGCTCAAGCTGTTGCGGAAACGGATCAACGATGAAAAGTTCGTTGGCCTGATCGGTGACATGCTGAAGGCGGGCGTCATGGAGGGGCGGACGCATAATCCGACCTACAGCGGCACTCCACAGGGCGGGATCGTGTCTCCAATCTTGGCAAACATCTACCTGCATGAGCTCGATGAGTTCATCGCAGGCCGGATAGCCGCCTTCGAGAAGGGAAAGGTCCGTGCCACGAACCCGGAGTACGGGAGAGTGGCAGCACGCATCGCTAAAAGGCGAGCGCGGCTCAAGCGTCTACAGGCCAGCGATAACGCTGACTTGGCAGCGATCGAGGTCTTAATCTTCGAGATCAAAGCTTTGTCGAAACAGATGCGTACCTTGCCGTCGCGAGACGCCATGGACGCCGGATATCGCCGACTTCGCTACTGCCGGTATGCTGATGATTTCCTTATCGGTGTGATCGGTAGCAAAGACGATGCACGACGTATCTTCGCGGAGGTTGGGTCGTTCCTGACCACCGAGTTGGCACTGAGCGTATCCGAGGAGAAAAGCGGTATTCGAAAGGCGAGCGATGGAGCTGCCTTCCTCGGTTACGAGGTGCGAACCTATACGGGACGTCAATGGACAGTGCGGAGCCAGCGCGGCTCGCAGCACTTCAGCCGTCGGCCTCCGTCAGAGGTGATGCAACTCAGCGTTCCTTGGGAGAAGGTTTTCGGGTTTGCCGCAAGGAAGGGGTATGGTGACATGGCTGTATTGAAGGCCAAGCATCGAAACATCCTTCTTAGCTGTAGCGATGTCGAGATCGTCCTTGCATATAATGCCGAACTACGGGGGTTTGCGAATTATTACGCCTTGGCGAGGGACGTGAAGCAAAAGCTCAACAGGCTAGAGTTCATCCACCGCTGGAGTATGTTCAAAACCATGGCCAGCAAGCACAAGAGTAGCGTACGTGCTGTTGCCGCCCGTATGAGGTCGGGGCAGGAATATCGCGTCGACTATTTGGTCGACGGCCAGCCTCGGTCGGTTAAGGTCTGGAAGCTGATGTATTTGGACCGTGGGTGGGTAGATAAGGCCAAGGTGGATATCCCACCGCGGACTCAAATCTATTCCCATTCACGGACGGATTGGGTCGATCGTCAGAACGCCAAGCAATGCTCGGCGTGCGGGCGGACGGACCGTCCGTGTCAGGTTCATCACGTCGAAGGGTTGGCCGATATTGCACAACGTGGTTTCGCTGCGGAGATGAAGGCTGCGCGGTCACGCAGGACGAGAGTCCTGTGCGACCTGTGTCATGTTGACCTACACCGTGGACGCTTGTCCGATACCCGGAACATGAATGGTATTATCGCAGCGGAGAGCCGTATGCAGTGAAAGCTGCACGTACGGTTCGGCGGGGGGGTCAGGGCTGACTCTTTGAGCAGCACCAACCCTACCCGACTGACCGAACATATGGGCCCGTGCGAAAGCGAGTGCCCCGCGGCGATCCTAGACGAGCTGACCGAGACGGACAGCGAGTACGCATTGAATTGGCGCGCGCGTTGCCGCGCGAACCTTGTCGCTCGAAAGCTCGAACAGGCCAAGCCAACCCCAAAGCCGGGGCAAACCGTCATCTTCGACGAGCCCATGCGCTTCAGTGACGGCAGCGACCGCACCCGCTTCGAGGTGGTCGCCAATCCGAAGGGTCGCACTCCGCTGTTCCGCGACCCCGAGACCCGTGCGATCTGCCGTATCCCGGCTTTCCGTAAGCGGTCCTACCGTATCGTCCACGCAGCAATCGTGCCCAAGGACGCGGCCAATGGCTGATCGTCCGCCCGTGATCGCCGCTTGGGGTGCCGGCGTCGATTCCACCGCCATGATCGTTGAGCTCGCCGAACGCGGCGAGCCGATCGACATGGTACTTTTTGCCGACCCCGGCGCCGAGAAGTCGCGGACCTACGCGTACATCCCGGTGTTCCAAGCCTGGATGGCAGAGCGCGGCATCGCGTCCGAAATCGTCCGCTACCAGCCTCGCAATTTCAAGCATTGGCCGCCCTATGCGGGCATCGCCGAGAACATGCTGACCAACGCCACGCTGCCATCCGTTGTGTTTGGTGGGGGGTCCTGCTCGCAAAAGTGGAAGGCGGCCCCGCAGGATGCGTGGACCGCCACCTGGGAGCCGGCGCGGCGCTGTTGGGATGCAGGCTGCCGTGTCGTGAAGCTGATTGGTTACGACGCGTCGGGCCGCGACACACAGCGATACCATCACGCGATCGGGTGCGAGGATCCTCGATACGCCTATCGCTATCCCTTGCGCGAATGGGCTTGGGGCCGCCCGGAATGCGAGGCGCGCATCGCGCGCGCCGGCCTCCCCATCCCGCCGAAATCGAGCTGCTACTTCTGCGGCAGCATCAAACCCGACGAGGTGCTCGAGCTTTCGACCGAGGAGCTGCGCGTCATCGTACTGATGGAGGCACGCGCCAAACCCCGCCTCCGTGCCGTCGACGGCCTATGGCGCAAGCCGGTGCTTGGCCGTCGCGGCGCGACGCCGCGTCCCGGCAGCATCACCGAGTTCATCCGAGAGCGCGGCCTCCTCCCTCCCGCCGAGGTCGACCACATCATCGAGACAGCGCCGACCGCGCTTCTCGATTTTCAGGCGGCACAAGCAGCACTTCCGCCCGAGCAACGCGCCCCGATGGGGCGCTGGCTCGACGACTTTCATCGTGCAGCCGAGGCACTCGAAAGGAGCCCCGCCCATGCCTAACCCGATCATCAAACAATTCGTGGTCGAAGGTAGCAGCGACTTCCCGATCGCCATGCTGAACGTCGACCAATGCTGGCCGGCGCGCGCCGCTGACGCAGCCGCGATCGCGGACCATCAGGCGGCACCGCAGGGCCGCAAAATCATCATGGCAACGACCGCCAAATATGCCCCCAACCGCCAGCGCTGGGGCGCGTTCGGTTGGCGCGTCATCGACTGACGATCGCCGCCCTCTGAGGGGAGGCAGCCTTCGGCTTGGGTGAGCTTCGATAGCTCGATTTTCCCAAGGAGCCCGTCATGCGCAGTATAGCCGTGTATCTCGTCCAACTCGCCTATGGCGGTCCTGAAGAAGGCGGGTGGTACTACCAGACCGGCGAACTTTGCACCGACCCGGAGCTGACTGCCTTCGGCACCACCTTCACCGACGGACACGAGGCCCGCGCGAAAGCGATGGCGGACGAGGTTCAGGTGCATCTCGATCGCGACTGGAACACCGGCGATCACGCGCGCGAGATCAGCAGCGTCCTCTCCGCCGGTCGCTTCGAGGCCTGCGTCCACGATGGCTGGCCCCCTGCCACCTTCCCGGCCGAGCGTCCCCGCTACGAATGACCCGAACCACTCGGGTCTATCATTTTCTCTCCGAACGTCAGGAGTCGGTCCCATGACAACCTTTACCGTCCACTGCGAATATCCCTTGATCTACCGCGCCGAGGTCACGGTCGAGGCGGAGGATGCCGTCAGCGCTTGTCGCACCGCCATCCTGAGCGCCAACGAGACGGAAGCCTGGAAAGCCCTCGACTGGGAGCAGCGCACCTATGTCAGCGCGCTCGCAGCAGGTGCGGACGTCGATCTCTGGCGCGCCGTCCCCGATGGCGAAGATTCCTCCGTCCTGCCCGTCCCTCGCCTGTTCTCGGATGTGGCAATGCTCGCGGGCTATGCCGCGACCCGGAGCGAGGATCTGGTTCTCCAGCTCCGCATCATGATCGATGCCATTGATGCCGTTGGAGGGTTGAGGATCACCCCTGCGGCAATGGTCCGCCTGTGCGCCACGGGAAAGGCTATTCTCGATGACATTGACGGGTTCGGGCTTGGCTCCAATCCGAACGCGGCAACCCCTGTGGTCGCGGTTCCGCCCGCTGCCACCTGACGCCTGACAGCCTTCCGCCAGAGGGATGCGGCACATGGGCGGCCGCGAGACCCCCGCAACCGCAAAAATCCGGGCCGAGTTGCCGCTTTGCGGCTGCCCGCTCCACCCCGGTTTTTGCGGTTTCCCTCCGCTTACGCTCCGGTGCGGGGGCCTCTCATTCGGCCGCCCAGGAGGTGCGCATCCGGCGGATAGGCCGCCGGCCTCGATCAGATGAAGGGCTATACGCCATGACCACTTCGCTTGCTGCCGCACTTGCCGCACTGGAGCTTGGACACCTCGAACCCCGCGCCGAAGACATCTCGGGCATGTGCCCTCCCTCGACTGAGGCACTGGAGCAGACCACCACCGCAATCTGGAGCGACCTGTTCGCAACCCTCCAGAACACGTCGCTCGAGCGCGACATCGAGGAAATGGGCTGGGGCCTGGTCAACCTCTTTCACCGGGCCGCGGCCAAGAAGCACGCGACCATCGACCGCCTCACCGACGAAATCAGGCTGTTGATTGCCGAGCAGGACGGTTCGGAGATCAACACCGCCAATCTCGAAGACAAGATCGACCTCGCCAAGAAGATCGAGGAAGCCGCGTCCTGCTACGAGGTGATGCGCGACACGGCCGCTGCGCACTACATCCGTGAAACGGGCCGGTCCTGGATTCCGTCGACCGGAAATCGCATCTCGCTGGGGGTCACGTCGGCAATCGTTGACGGTCGCGCGTTCCTCCAGGCTCGCCGCGAGCGGGTCCGCGACGCGAACACGGCTCAAGGGACGCCCGTTGTGTTCGCCGGTGGAAGGCTGACCTTCAGGACCGACGAGGACATGAAGGCGTTCGGCGACAACCTGCTGCGCACCCTCAATGCGGTTCGGGAGCGCGTCGGCGACATGTATCTCGTCCATGGCGGCGACATGAAGGGGATCGAGCGCATCGCCGCCTCCTGGGCCGAGCAGCATGGCGTCCAGCAAGTCCGCTTCGGTCTCGACCGCAAGCTCGGAGATCGCGCCGGCTTCCGTCGCAACGAGCAGATGCTCTCGCTAAAACCCCGCTACGTCATCGCCTTCCAGGGCAACGGCGTGACCGAACGTCTGGTGATCGACGCCAAGAAGGCCGGCATCCGCGTGGTTGATCGTCGCGGTCCGCTTGGCACTCCCCCCGCTGCACAGAACGCTCAGAGCGACCGCAAGGTCGCCTGAGCTTCGGCTCGGCCGCTGGCTAGACGCCAGCGGCCTCGCCCTTGCGGCTTCGCCGCAGGGCTCCCCAATTTCGCCCCAAGGAGAGCATCATGCCACGCCCGAACCCCTTTCAGACCGCCGCCCATTGCTGGCGCTTCGCTTGGCGCAGGGCGACGGCTGACGGCGACACCTTTCACATCGTCACGACCGGCAATCCCGCCGCTCCGCGTGCGGTCCTGTCGGATCGCGACCTGTTCGCCCGCGAGGATCTGACGCCCGAGGACATCGAGGTGTCCGTCGATCCCTTCTTGTCGGACATCGGAAACGCCGGTTAGGCAGAGACTTCGCGGCAAGGCCAGTCCGACAACCCTGCCTCCTAATGGGAGAGATCAGCCATGAAATCGCTCCGTAACGGCACTGACGTCATGGGCATACCTATCGACCGCGACACCCGGCGCGCGCGGCTTCTCGCCGCGCGCCGCAAACCCGTAGGCAGCCTCAACCGCAAGGGGATTCTCAGCGGGCACTGGGATGCCGGAAACGTCGTGGGAGCCTTCCGCAACGGGCGCGGCAGCTTCATCGCGAAGGCCGCGACGACGACCGACTAGCTGCTTTTGCACGCCCGCCACGGCTTCGCCGTGAGAGAGGTGAGGACGCTTTGGCGCTTTGAGCGGCCCGATCCCCGGTCTGCTCGACCGGAGCCCCACCATGACCGAACTTTTCATCATCGGCGCCAGCCCTGCCGAGGAAGATACCGCGCAGCTCGGCCGCACACCGGACTTTGACCGGCTCAATCGCCTCGAAGTCGACTGCTACCAGGCCGCGCTCATTGCGCACTATGGACCGCCCCCCGAGGGCGCCACCTTCGTCCGCCACGGATCGCACCACGACTTCGGCCGCTACGTCGAACTCGCCATCCGCTTCGATCCTGAAAATGAGCCGGCCTCGACCTACGCTTGCCAGCTCGACGAGGGGCTCGGCCGCTGGTTTCATGCCGGCTTCACCGCACCTGTCGAATATCCCGACAGCACGTCGCCAGTGATCCACCATGCGGATCTCGCCGCTGCGATCCGCTCCGCGATCAGCATCATGCGGCCGCCCTACCCAGACGGCGAACGTGCAATCGCCAACCTGCGCGCCCACTACCCGGAAACGGTCCTTGCCTGATGGCGCGCGACTGCATCCGGCAGCCGCGTCACGTCATCCAGCCACTCGTGATCGGGCGCCAGCCCGATCTCTTCGACGGCCCGACCGTGACGCATGAGCGCCTGCCCAAGCCGATCCCGCACACATGGAGCCGGGATTTCCTTCGCTACCTCCGGGCCACAGGCTCGAACCCAGATTGAGGACGCCGAGCATGACCGACTATTCGAAGCCCGTGCGGGTGCCGATGCCCGCGTGGTCCGACGAGGAGCTGCGTACCCTCGTCGATTTCCGGCGCCGCAACGGTCGCCGCTGGAAGAGCAAGCTGCTTGACCTCTACCTGTTCGGCAAGGATGACAGCGAGCCGAACGGTGCCGGCCTTCGACACATCCGGAACCGCCAGGGTCCGAGCCGGGTCGACGCCTTGAGCAAGGCGACGCTCGACGAGGCTGAAAAGCGCCTCGCGCCGAGCGCCGATGGCCTCGCATAGGGAGACCCCTCGATGAGCCGCCATGATTTCGAGAACGGTCCCGCCCGCGTGTCGATCGGATGGGATGCGCCGCTCGCCTCCTTCTTCCTCCAGGTCTGGACCGGCGAGGAACAGGACGAAGACGACGGCCCGTCCATCTGGCTCGGCGCCTTCTACGGCGAAGCACCGATCCCCGACCCGCTGATCGTCGTCGCTCGCCGGCACGTCCCCGATCTGCCGGCGACGCTGCACCGCCAACTCACCATCGATCAACTTGCCGCCCCGGCGCGACCGCGCCGCCCCGGCCTGATCGATCCTCCGCGATAGGCGCTTCGTGGAATCGCCGATCTATCTCGTCGCCTGCGTCTCGCAGAAGCACGATCGCCCCGCGCGCGCAGCCGATCTGTATCGCTCCGACTGGTTCCGCAAAGCGCGGACCTACGTCGAGGAAACCGGCGACCGCTGGTTCGTGCTCTCGGCCGCACACGGCCTCGTGAAGCCCTCGCAACGCCTCGCCCCTTACGACGCCACCCTCCGCGACCTATCGGCCGCAGAGCGGCGTCTGTGGGGCGAGAAGACGGTCCGCCAACTACGACGCGCGATCGGATCTCGCCATGCGGGGCCGATCGTCTTCCTCGCCGGCCGTCTCTACTGCGAGCCGCTGCTCGCCTTCGCCGGCGAGCGCGCTGCCGTTCCCATGCTCGGCATGGGGATCGGCCAGCAAAAGGCATGGCTTGCCGCTAAGATCGCCGAGGGGCGCGAGCGCGCCTAGCGCGCCGCCCAACTGGACCTCTTCCCCACCTCGTAACGGAGGCTCTCATGCCATCCCAACCGTCCCGGCGTCTCGCGGTGCCGGCCGCGCCCGTGCGCGCCCAGCAGCTCGAGCTATTCGGCGCGCCTAATGAGCCTCCGCCATCCTACGGCATGGCGGTCCCGCCGTGGTGCGGCCTTGCGGCCTGGCACCACGAACTCGATCGCCAAACGGCGATCATGCGACCGCGCACCCCGCTCTATCATCGGTTCGAGGCGACAGCGCGTCAGCTCACGCGCGAGCGCATCCGGGGCTCGCGCGATGTCGCCGCGATCGCGCGCCTCGTCACGCGCCTTTCGGCCGCGCGCTATCCAACCGGCGATCTTCATGGCCTCGAGCGCGTGTGGTCACGCGCCGACCTTGGCACGCTGATCGTCGAAGCCACCAATCGCCAAACCCTGCTTGGCCTTGGGCGCGACACGCCCAGGGCCAAGGGACCGGCGCTCGACCCTAGCCGTTTGCCAAGCGATCGGCTCGACCATCTCATACAGTCGCACCGGAATATCGACGTCGTGAACGCACTGCGCGCCGAGCGCGAGCGTCGCGCGCGCGCGGCAACGCTGCTAGATCCACCGCACCAGGAGTAACATCGCCATGGACACGCCTGTACGCCGGCCCGCCATCCGAGCTGTATCGTTCGACGACGTAGCAGCAGCCCTCGCTCGCCTGATCCCGATCGCGCTTCCTCCGACGCGCGCTGCTGAAACCGGCGCATCGCCCAAGGTAGCCGACTTCCTCCTCGCTTGGTGGAATGGCGGCGACAACGGTCACTTCCCCGTCCTCCACCTGTGCAATCTCGACGAGACGATCGCCGAGGACATGCTGACGATCTTAGCATACCTCGCGCAGAATCCCGTGATCTACGCCGACCAATGGGGCTACCGCGACACCATGGCCGAAATATATTCGCGGTATCGCGACGAATAACGTCCCCCGCCCCTGCAGGGCGGGTCGCGCCTGATATGTGGGCGCTGCCGCACCCGCATCGGATCTGAGACGCGGAGCGGTTCCTTGGTGGCGAGGCGCGGGAGCCGGCCCCGGCCGTCCGCCCCGGTCAGAGGGAGCGCGTCATCGCGCAGCTCGTCGTCACGGTGCCCAGCTCGCGCCCGCGTGGAAGCCTCGATCGGCATCACGACAGCCGCGCTTGATTCTAGCAGCCCAGCGGCGCGGATCGCGTAGGACCGACCTATCGGCCTATCGGCCTATCGACATCGGGCACGGCGCGCGCGCCGTAGGCGGGAAGGCGGTGCCTGGTCGTCGAAGGGTGGCGAGCATCCGCCATGAAGCCCCGCGCGCCCAGCACAAGGATGTGGCGACACGGCAATCGAAGCCGCCCCCGGCCGAGGGATCAGGCGAGTGGCAATGCCGGACGAGGATAGCGACAAGGGTGTCCTGCTCTTCGGATCCTTAGCGTTTGCGCGCCCGTGGGGGTTCATCCCCTCTCTTTCCTGAACGACCTAAGCCGGCCGTCCACCCCCTCCAACCCGCGATCATTCGGGCCGAGTTGCCGCTTACGCGGCTGCCCGCACCACCCCTTTGATCGGGGTTCCCCTACGCGCTTCGCGCTTCGGTGGAGAGGGCGTCCTGGCCGCCTTTGACGGTGTTCAGTCGAGGGGACGAACCCCCGGCGAAGCAAAAAAGGAACCTCGAAATGCAGAACCTCGTCATCCTCGCCGGCAACGTCGGCGCCACGCCTGAAGTCCGCTCCACCCAGGGCGGCACCAAGATCACCCAGTTCAGCCTCGCCACCTCGCGCCCCAAGCGCGACAGCGAGGGCAAGATCATGAAGGACAGCGACAACCGCCGCATCGAGGACACCGAGTGGCACCGGATCACCTGCTTCAACGGCGTCGGCAAGACCGTCGCCCAGTACGTCGACAAGGGCCAGAAGGTCATGGTCCGGGGTCGCATCCACTACACCCGCTGGACCGACCAGGAGAACATCGAGCGCTACGGCGTCGAGATCATCGCCGACGAAGTGACCTTCCTTAGCCGCGGTCGCCAGCAGCAGGGCAACACGCAGGACCAGAGCGATCTGGATGACGACGTGCCCTTCTGACTGGGAGGCGGGAAACGGCCCGGAGCTGCGGCTCCGGGCCTCTCCTCGTGTTCACCGCTCGTCTCGTAGATGTCCGCTTTCGCGGACCCGGCTCGCCAAGCTACGCTGGCACAATGTCGAACGAGGACAAGGCCATGCGCAAGAACCGTCTAACCCCTCAGCCGGTCGCGGGTGCGCTAGGCGATCTCAGCGGCCTGACAGATCACGACCCTACTGCGGAGGAACAGCCGCTTCCCGAGGGGATTAGATTGTCCGGCCTTTTGGAGGATCCCCGACCACGGCCGACCCATGTGAGCCATTTCGAGAATGGAATGCTCAAGGCGGTGCGCGACCTGAACCAAAATCCGGAATTGCTGCGGGAAGTGTCGAAGCGCATTTCGTGAGATCCGGAAGAGAGTAATTCGGCGTCTCCCGGCTGAGCCGGGACCGTCGCTCTATTCCGCTTCGCTCCACCGAGCCCCTTCGGGTCTCGGCCCATTCGGGTAACGATCAACTGACGGGCGCGCGAAGCGCGCAGGAAATCTTCTTCCGAAAAGCGGCAACATCTTTCCGACCATAACCAGCCAGGGGCGATCAGCACCCCGACGCCCATCCCATCAGCAGGACGCAGAGCGGTCCAGCGGATCAAGCGAACGTCCACCTCCGGACAAGGGCGCGTGACTGGCGGTCCACCGTCGAACGCGACGCTCCGGCCAACGAGCTTCACCCCGCTCTTTGAGGCGCAATCCTTGGGCCGGCTCGGGGCCTTATACGATCAACCCGCAAGGGGTCCGGGCGCTTCGCTACGGCTTTTTTCCGTGCCGGAAAAAAGTGATCGCGGCCCCTCCCCGTCCTGTCGGGCGCCTGTCGAGCGGGGATGAACCTCGCCGGCTTCAAGGAGCCTCGGACATGTTCAACGACATCTGGATCGCCCGCAAATCCGCTCTCAGCCTCGCCCGGAACCTCATGGTCGTCACCATGGTCATCGCCGTGGGCACTCAATACAGCGTCATCACCGCAGAAGATCACGATAGCTCGCTCACCGTGGTCCAAGAGTTCGACCCCTTCGCTTAACCGAGCGGGGGCCGAAAGGCCCCCGCGCCTTCGCAGGCGCAAAGACTTTAGGGGCCAGGACGGGCATCGAGCCCGTCCCGGCCCCGCGCTTCGCGCGCTGCGGCACTGTGGGAGGACTGCTCATTCGTGTCGTCCAAGTATGACATGGGTGCGGCGATCGCCTCAAGGATGCGCGGTTCCCCCAATTTGCTGCGCAAATCGGCTCCCCCACGCCCCGCTGGCGCGGCCGCTACGCGGTCCCTGACCCGATCGCCCGGAGCCCATGTCCCGGTACTCCCGCACAATTTCGTGCAAACAACGGGAGAAGCCTATGCAAGTCGATCTGTATCAAACACTCAAATCCATCAACGTAACCGACGATCAGGCAAAGCTGGTGGTAGCCAGCATCGAGGAGTATATCGACGACATGGTTGGAGACGCGACAAAGCCGCTTCAGGAGAAGATCGACGGCCTGCAAAGGTCGCTCGAGACGCACATGAAAACCCAGACATGGGTCATCAGCATCATCGGCTTTACCATCGTGGCCCTGACCGCGATCGGAACGCTGGTGTCGATCCTGCGGCACTGACATCCAGGGGGCTTCGGCCCCCTTTTTTTGCTCACCGCCTAATGTTGGTGGCGCCCCCGCTGCCTCCCCCGTACCGAGGGAGCGGCCGTCAACCTGACGGTCGCAAGGAGGTGATTTATATAGACCCTGCAACAATCGTAGCACTGGTACTCGGCACCGCGACGCTCGTCGTCGCGATCATCAGCCTGGTGGTGAAAATCATCGAGCTGACGCGCCACTAGGCCGAGTTGGGGACCCCCGGCGCTGGAACGCCGGGGCGTCCTTAAACAATTTGAGCCCCGAACGCTGGAACGCCCGGGGCTCAGGATGTGATCTATAGACCTAGACCATCGTAGCTTGGCCTATATACGCCTCAATCCTTACTGCTTCAAGACACGCCCGGACCTATCAGCTCCACGCGGTCCTGACAGGCGGCAGCTCCTCGAACACCTCGATCAACTTGGGATCGCGCAGCAGCGTCGTCCACTGACCGCCATAGGTCCGCGTTGCGAGGTAGAAGGTCGATCCGATGCACTCGACCATCCGGCAGCGCTCCAGCTTGTCGACCAGCGAGTAGCCGGCGCCATGGCGCGCGACGACGTCCTCCATCTCCACTCGCATCAGCGTCCCGCATTTGCAGCACCGCGAGCGAACCAGCGCTTTCATCCGCAACAAGTCGCCGGCGTTCTCCATCCAGCGGGGCCACAGGGCAACGACATTGGCAGCGGTTTCCATAGCCGCACGATAATCCCTCGCGCGCAGGATCGTCCAGCGACTTGGAATCGGCTCGCTCTCCACTCCCGCCATCCCGAGGGGTCTTCGGGCTCCTACGTCCTCGCCGAGGCGCTTTCCCGCGCAAGCCCGCAAGCGGGCTTCTCCACTCCGTTGCGACCCTGCGGGTGCGCGAGGCAGCTATGCCTCGGCGGTCCTGTCGCCTGTCGAAGACCCCGATTGGCGGGGTCAGGAGAAGGAGACAGACATGGCCGACCAGACCTCCACATCCGAACGCCCGCAAGGCGGGCCGAGCGAGATCGCGCGCCTCAACGATTGGCTGCGCGAACATCTGACTAGCCCGGGCCACAACCGCGTCGTCATGACGATCGGGATTGCCGCCCTGATCGGAGATACGACCATCTTCCGGGGCTTCCGCAAGCGCGCCGAGCTGCTGCGCAACGTGCGCGACTATGACGGCTTCGATGGCGCGATCGATCCCCACGGCGAGCGCGACATGGGCCGGTTCGAGTTCGAGGGCACCGCCTGCTACTTTAAGATCGACTACTACAACCTCGATCTGTCCGCCGGCTCGGAGAACCCGGCAGATCCGTTCGTCACTACCCGCGTCCTGACGATCATGCGCGTCGATGAGCGGTGAGACGCGGAAGGCCCCGGTCCCTACAGGCCGGGGTCCCCCCTCCCTGTGACATAGGGATGCTCCGCTCTCACCAGCTCGATCGCCGCGTCAATCCAACGGCGATCGTCGACCGTGCCGCTGACTTCGACACGCCAGTTAGACCGCGGGTGTAGGGCGAGAGACAGCACCTGGACCGGGCCGATTAACACCTCCCATCGACCAGTCGGAGTTTCGCTAGCGCCGGCGATCACCGTAACCAGCGTTGCTCGCAGCTCGGTCGGGGTAGGTACGCTCATCAGCGTTTCATATCCCCCAATCGTTTCAAAGGCTTTGTCGTCGACGCCCTTCCATCGTGACAATCGGCCGGGGCCGGCGTCAAGGATGCGCGGTGCCCCCAATTTTGCCGTGGCCTTCGCTCCGCTGCGCTCCACTCCAACCACAACAAAATCGGCACCCCCACGCCCCGCTGCGCGGCCGCTTCGCGGTCCCTGACCCCGACCCCGGCCAATTGTCAGGCCGCACCCGTCTCAACGAACAGACGGAGGTTCACATGCACACTCACACCGCACGCACCCAGGCTTGGCTCGCGGATCTGGCGAGCATCCAGGCGGAGATCTCAGCACATGGGATGCCCGCACCGGCACCGCGGGTCGCTCGGAAGCGGGCTCGCAAGCTCAAGCCGCTCTGGGAAGAGTGAGCGGAAAACGGGGCGGCTTTCGGGCCGCCCGAATACCCGCGCTATCGAGCTACCGGAATCTCAGCGAGCCGCGTCGTCCATGCGGGACTCTTCTGGCTCCGCTTCGTATCGAACCCACGCGCGCCGAAACCCTGCGCGGCTATTCCGACGGTCCCGCGCCCGAACCTGTCGTTGAGCCCGTCCATTGCGGCCAACAACCCCGGCGCGCGAGGATCCTCCACGGCGAAGAAGTCGCCCTGGCCCGCGCCTTGCGGCACCAATTCCTCGAGCAGGACGCCGCACTTCGTATAGACACCCCCCGGCTGATACATCGCCTCCATCATCCTGCCGGCGAGGCCGGCGATGATGCGCGGATCGTTGCTGGGCGGCGACATGCGCGTCTGCCGGCTCGCCGATGGCGGATTCGGCCGATAGCGTGACCCGTGCGCGAAAACGATCAGTCGCGTCGCCACAAGGCCCTGGCGGCGGATCTTCTCGGCCGCGCGCACCGCACGCCGGACCATCGCCTCGCGTAGCTCGTCGAGGTCCGTTACCGGCGCGCCAAACTGGCGCGTCACCGCCGTCGCCTTGCTCGCCTCCGGCTCCGGCTTGAAGTCGTCGCACTCTATGCCGTTCAGCTCGCGCACCAACCGCTCGAGAACGACCGTGCCGACATCACGCGCGGACGCTGGTGGCATCGCCACCAGATCGGCCGTTGTCCGGATTCCGAGCGGGTGTAGTCGCGCTGCCAGCGCTGACCCTATCCCCCACACCTCCTTGACCGGCCACTCGGCGAAGAGACGCGCGCGCAGCTCAGTGTCGTGGAGATCCACCACACCACCCCAGATCTTTTCGGTCGCTTTAGCCAAGGCGTTCGCGACCTTCGACAACGCTCGCGTCGGGCCAAGCCCGATCCGCGTCGGAAGGCCGGTTTGGCGCAAAATCGCCGCGCGCAGCTTATGAGCGGCCGCTACATCTCCCAGGCCATTGGGCAACACCGGTAAGCGGTAGAAGCTCTCATCGATCGAGTAGATCTCGATCAAGTCGCTATGCTCCGCGATCACCGCGTTGAAGCGCCGATTCATGTCTGCGTAAAGCTCGTAATTGGAGGACCGGACCTCGATCCCGTGCCGCTTGATAATGTCGCGAATCTTGAAGACCGGATCGCCCATCTTGATGTGGAGAGCCTTGGCTTCCTCGCTCCGCGCGATGGCGCAGCCGTCATTATTGGATAGGACGATGACCGGAACGCGCCGCAATTTTGGGTCAAAAACCCGCTCGCTGCTGACGTAGAAATTGCTGACGTCGACGATCGCATGGGTCATGGACGCGCGCCTATCGCTGATAGTCGCGGACGGCTGCCCGCACGACGCCCCATATTTCCGTCTGTTCGTCGGCTATCTGCTCCGGGTAGCTCTGCCGGCTGTTGCGTGCCTCGAGATAGGGCACACCGCCCCGATGAACGAGCTGGCGGCAGACGAATCCTCCGGCCAGGACGGCGATCACGATGTGGCCGCTGCGCGGCGTGACATCGCGATCGACGACGACGACGTCGCGGTCAGCGATGCCGGCATCAACCATGCTGCTCCCGTCGATCCGGAAGACGAAGCTGGCGGCGCGATTTAGCCGCAGCAGCTCCACCAGATTTATGGCGTCCTCCTCCCAATCTTGGGCGGGTGACGGAAAGCCAGCTCCCGCTACGCCGATTGGCTTCAGCCGGAAGCCCGGCGCCATCACGGCAAGCGGGACCGGCTGCGCGATCGGCAGCAACATGATCTGAATCCCTAACTCGTCGCCCCTCATAACGCCCAAAAGAACAAATTGGGAACAGGGGATCGTGCGGTTCGTCGATTTACCCTGACCCGAATTGAGCAGGTGGCGGGGGCGGCCTCCGCGGCATAGTGTCGGCCGATGTGCAATCGAGCCCGATATGATGGCGAACCCGAAACGCTCTGGGGCTCGGCCGCCAAGCTGTTTAGCGAGCGCCCTCGCGACAACCGCTTCAACCCGAAGGAGCTGCGGCCCAAGAGCCGCAACTATGTCGTTCGCGAGCAGGAAGGCGAACGCTTCTGGGACGTGATGACCTGGGACGTGCTGGGCGGCCAAGCCCCTTGGCCGATGACCAATGTCCGCAAGCTCGCCCTGCCCCAGTGGCGCAGGCTTGCCGCTAAGCCGGAAAACCGATGCGTGGTGCCACTCACCGAGTTCGCCGAGTTCACCCCGGAGAAGCACGACCTAGGCGACGGAAAGCCGCCCCTCAAAGGCGAGATGTGGTTCAGCGTCATCGACCAACCTGTCTTCGCCGTTGCGGGCTTCTGGCAGCGCACGGCCGAAGGTGACGGCTTCACCATGGTCACATGCGACCCCAACAGCCTTGTCGCACCGATCCATCCCAAGGCCATGATAACGATCCTCGAACCTGATGACGTCGACACCTGGCTACGAGGATCATACGATGACGTCGTGGCGCTCCAGCGCCCCTACGATCCGGCAAAGATGACGGTCCGCGGACCTGTGTTTCCCACACGCGGTCGCACCTGACGTTGCGCGTCGTAGACCACTCAGGCGGCAGGAGAGCCCGTGGCAGACATTGAAATGCACTCGGTCCACTCGACCTTACGGGAGCGCATCGTCGAACACGTTTTCGTCGGCGAGGCCCTTCGCGCCCTGTGGCGGCGCGGCATTACCGACGTTGAGGTTCTCCGGTCAGAGTTTGACGCCCACGGCTACGACCTTGTGATGGGGCGTGGACCCATTGTTCGCCACATCCAGTTTAAGACGGGCGTGCGGGACAAGCCCGCGCCCGTCTCCGTGGGACGCGCACTTGCTGATAAACCGAGCGGGTGCGTGATATGGATTTGCGTGACCCTTGATCTCGATATTGGCCCTTTCTGGTGGTTCGGGGGAGAACCAGGCCGCCCCCTCCCCGACCTCTCGGGCTTCGCCAGCCCGAAGCGGATCGGCCGAAACAAGGATGGCGATCGGCCACTCCGCGCGAACCACAGCAAAGTGCCAGCAAAGCACTTCACCCGCATCGAAGGCATCGATGCGATGCTCGAAACGCTGTTCGGGCCGCTCCCGACGGGAGCACCGCCGATCGTCAGCGACGAAGCTGCCGACGAAACCTAATTACGGTTCAAGCCCATCTCCCGGCTTTGCAACTTGTCTTTCCACAAGATCTCGAGTGCCGTCAGATCGCCGATCGTCGCCGATATGCCCACCGTTTCCAGGATCGAGAGCTGGTAGTCGCTGGAGTCACGGCTTTTGAGGCCGACATTGCCGCCGTGGCCGCTTGCGGCATATTCGCGCCAGCGGCCCAGAAAGCCATCTCCGCCCGACGCCATCCCGACATACTGCTCACGCGTTCGAGGACAGGTCATCAGATAGATACCCTTCGTGGCGCGCAGCGCCTCGCGCCACGTTGCGGGGATCGTCTCGATGTCCGACAGGCGCAGTATCAGCTTAGCATAGCCGGGGAACGGATCTTCGGCGAAGACCCGGCGCAACTCGACGATCGGCTTGGGCTTCCGGTCGCCGCGCTGGATCCATGCGCGGTAACCCTGCCCCCATTCGATCCAGAGCCGGCCTCGATAGTCGGCCAGCTCGGGTCGCAGCTCGAGGTGATAGAGGTGGCAGCTACCCGCGGCCTCCACCCCGCCCGTCACCGGATGCGGGCGGTCGGCAGCGAGAAGACCTTGAAGCTCGGCCGAGTAGAGCCCGACGAACAGCGTCTCCTTCCCCGGCACGCCTACGAACGACGCCCAATATGGCGCACGAAGATCGGGCGCATCGCCGGTGGCCTGTGTCTCTTGATACGCGTTAAAGCGGGAGAGATCGTCGCGCCACATTACATACGGGGTCGGAAACCCCGGATATCGACTGTCCTGGTGGCGCAAGAGCCGCACGTCCTTGCGATCGAGCCCGACCAGATCGAGGAGGTCTCCAAACGTCAGCACCATGGGGATCGGTCTTACCGGCGAACGACCGCAACGCCTAGCGCCGCAGCCGTTCCACGGCAGCCTTCCATTCGGCCTCACTACGCGGGCCGAAATCGATCGATGGCTCAGCCGGCGTAGGTGCGAAGCTGGTCGGCCTTCGCCGACAGACGCTACACCGCATATGCTCGCCGACCTTGCTCAGCTCGCCGTTCCAGCGATGCAGCGCGAACCAGCGCCAGATCTTTGGGCCTTCCACGATGCCCTGGTGCCCGCAGTTGCCGCACTCGATCCCGAGGTTCATCGCATGGATGCGGAAATCCTCAAGGCGAGTGTAGCTCGGTGCCATCGAGAACATATAGGGTCCGCACGGTTGAACGTCACCGTGCAAGCTGTTCCTACCTAGAAGTCCACTTCCCGCTTTTTCATTTCCGCCGCCAACGCTTTGGTTCGCGCGGTATTCTCGCTATCGCAGTCGATGCACTCCCACTCCGCGACGAGCTCGTGATCCGACATGTCGGCAGGGTTTTTGAGTTCGTCCGGCATGATCGTTTCCTTAGATAAGCCAAAATGCCGAGTGACCTGATGTTGCGCGGCGATACATGCCAACCCTCAACGATAAGCGCCTATCAGGTCGCTGCCATGCAAGCCCTGACTCCATCTAGCAAAGCGAGTATGCGAGTTTTGTCAGTATCTTCGTATTTCAGTTGCCGGAGAAGATAGGTGTAGGCGCTTGCTGCCACCTCCCGTCGCCCTGCGGCAACTTTCGCGGCCCATTCGCGGCATGCGCTAATAAATTCCGGCATCGGACAACCGGCGAGGTAAGCGCTATTGTCGTGCCATTGACGGCAGGCCTCAACAGTTGGCCAGGAAGCTGAAATCGTCTGATTTGCCTGCAACACGGCACTGAGTTCGAGACTGACGGCATCGTAGCTCGCTACGCTTGCATCGACGTCGCCATAGTCGATGACCATGACAGCGCCGCTCGCCGCCACGAGAATATTCTCCCCATGCAGGTCGCCGTGAACACAGCACCAGCGGACCTGAAGTGCGCGTTTCTCGAAATCCGCAGCCCAATCCAACCCGAATTGTGCGTGCAGGGCCGCGGCGCGTTCGTTTGGAACCCAGGTCCGGCGCACGTCGGCGACGCTCAGAGTGGTCTGGGCTTTTCCGTCAGACCAGTCCGCGAGTGCGGCAGCGGTCGCAGCAACTCCATAGGCAGCCCTCTGATCTTCTTTCGCCATCGTGGCGAACATCGATTCATCATGTCCCTTGGCAAGTTGGTAGAACAGGCCGGCGGTCGCCCCCGCGCCAAATTCGAGCATCGCCATCTTCCGGGGCGTAACGGCGCCGTTCAATAGCACGATGTTCGCCTCATACCGGCGATCTTCGTCCTGCATCTTCTCGAGCGACCCAAGCTTGGCCACGACATCACGTACCGGGGCGCCCGTTCCATCAAATAGCTGCAGTCTAAGCGTTTTGGCCCCAGAGCGACCGGAACCGATTTTGGACACCACGCAGCGCATTGCGCCAAACCGCTTAGCGAAAATCCGCACCAACCTGTCTTGGCTGGTGTCCAGATTGATCGATTGCAGGTCGAGCTCAATCGCATCCAGTGCGTCGATTGCGGTGAGCACCTTCGCGATCACGTCCGGAGCCTTGTCGATCTCCATCTTTCGCAGGAACTCGACCGTATTCACCTTCGCTCCCTCCCCCCAGATGTCGGCATCATGCTTCTGCGCAAGCAGGTCTGCGAAGAAGTCTTCCGAGGGCGAGGATGTCAGCACCATCAATTTGGTGCCGGGTGTTACACTACGCGCATGGTGGAACACGAATTTGCCGTGTTCTGGATCTAGATCGAGAGCTCCCTTCGTCGTTGGTATCTTTAGATCCAAAATGGCAAAATCGAAGAAGGTGCTATCGAGATGACCGCGCGCCTCCTCACGATTGGTGGCAACCGTCAATTGGAACGAGACTCCAATGGCTTCAAGGATCGATCTGAGCTCGTTGATATAATCCTCGTCGTCCTCGACCAGCAAGACATGGGCAGTCATTTGCGCCACCTTGCAGTGTAGACAGCTCCACCATCCTTTGCCGGTTCCAGCGTGATCGACCCGATCATCGTCTCGACTGCCTGACGGGCGATAGCCAGTCCGAAGCCAGTGTGGTCCTTCTTCGTCGAGTTGCCGATTTCGAAAGCGGTTTCCGTCGGGCCGTTGATGCCATCGCCATGATCGAGGATCGCTACCCAATAGTCGACGTCGGTCCTGTCCCAGCTTACCGTCACTGCGTGCGGCTCGGCTGCGCGGCCGCAGGTTTGCTGGGCCTCAACCGCGTTGCGCAGGCCGTTGATGATGACCATCCGAATGAGTGACGGGTCGCCTTTGATAAGGAACGGGCGCGCCCCGATCGTCGATAGCCACTTGGCAACGTCTGGTGGAAAGGTGCCGACCAGCTCATCGATCAGGACTGAAAGATCGAACTCCTGCGGGCGCGGGACACTCGCGGCGTTCTTGAGCGTCTCGATCGCCTCGAAAACCCGATTGACGGATTCCAGATGCCGCCGCGTTTCTGATCCCTCCCAGCGCTCTGCCAGCTCGCGTTTCCCGGCAAGCCGAACAAGCCCAATCGGCGATGCTATCTCGTGGAGCAGAAAGCCCGTCACCCACTCGACGGCCTGACTGTAAATCTGTTGCCGGACATCCTCTGACACCACGTCGCCGTCATCCGTCGCCAGCAACGCCGGTGCCTGTTGCTGCGATACTCGGCGGATCGCATCCTGCAGAGCATAATTGACGTGCGACACCGTCTCGGTTCGCTGCGCTTTGCGCAGCTGCCCCAGATCGCCTGTCCGGCCGAGTGTGGCCAGGGCGCGTGCCGCAAGGCCGCGCGTGTGTGCCGAGCTTGCCGACAACTCCGCCAAGGCTTCTTCCCGAGTCACGAAGGCCGTCGGGCACTATAAAAAGCCGCGCGACGCTGGAAGGCTTCGGCGCCGCCCTCCATCACCGTCGTGATCGCATGAACGACAGCCGGGGCGCTCAGCGGAGCTGCAACCAGCGGGTATCCACGCCGACCATCGGAGCCGAGCTGCACAACAAAGTCGGCGTTTCCCAAGACCGGGATATTTGCATTGTGGGTCGAGAATATCAGCTGACCGTTCGGGCTGCGTGCCAGGATCGACTTGATTAGCGTATCGGCGATGAACGCATTGTCGATGTGATCCTCTGGCTGATCAACAATCAGCAGCCGGTTGGTATGACGAAGGACTAGTGGCAGGATCACGGTACAACGCTGACCTGTCGACAGATCCGCAATATCCTTGTGGTCTGCTCCATCTAGGAGCGAGAAGGTGACATAATCCTCGACCGGTACGGACGCGATCGTGCCTAGATCGGCCTCCTTCAACGCAATCACCGCTTTCGCGGCCCGGTCGATCGTCATTGAACCCCGCGTTGCCACGAGGTCATAATCGTCATCTTCGACCGCTTCGAGTAGCTCGCGCGGGCTGATCCGTTGCGCCAGCGTTCCGACGATATCCGTGTAGCGCATGCCACTTCCGCGCAACGCCTCGGTCAGTACAGTTGCGAACGCTTCTGTCTGACCACCGCGCATAACGTCGATCCGAATTCGCGGGCCGAGCGTCATGTTCAGTTGCGCAGCCGCAGCCGCGCGCGCTTCGTACCGCTGTGTCCGAATAGCCTCGAGGGTGTCGAGAGCTGCCGAACGACGTTGAGTAGCGGTTTGCATCGCCGCCATGCGCGCGACCATGACACCGGCCAGCGATTCAAGTTGCGCGCGTCGCTCTCGCAATAATTGCCCTTGGCGCACGATCTCACCGGCGCCCGCCTGAAGGCTTTCGATATCGCGACGCATCTGTCGGGCCTGATCTTCTAGTCCGATCTTTCCAGAGTCGATCGTCGTTGCGAGCGTGGCGGCCTCGCCTTCAGCTAGCGACAGTTCGTACAGCGCATAGGCAACATGCTCTTGGGCTTTCTTCGCGCGCGCGCGCATGGGCGCGAGCGGGTCCTCCCCCGCGAATGCTGGCCATTCCTCGAGCGTTGCCAAAGTTTGTGTACCCGCAAGCGTCGAACGCCAGCGTGACACGGTTTGGTGAAATCTCTGCACAGACGACGAAGCTACACCTTGGACCGCGATCGTCCCGGAGAGTGTCTGGAGTTGCCCGGTACGCGTCTGCGCATCCGATGAAATGCCAGAAAGCGCCACCTCCTGGGGAACGAGCTGGACGAGCTGGCGCTCAATCTCTGGGATCTGCGCTAGCTGACTATTAAGCGCTTCAATATCTCTCTGGATTGCCGCGGCCTCGATCGTAAGCGATCTCACCGCGGCCACGGCCTCCGTCTCCGCAGTGATGATAGAGCGTTGGTCGCCGATAAAGCCGTCTAACAGCCGCAACCGCCCGCCTGGCTGCAAACCGACTGTCTCGATTTCTGTCTGAGCCATTACAATTGGCGGCACGAAGGGTGCCGACATGCGCGGGAGCGCTTCGTTCGCTGACCGAGATATTGTGATGTGTTGGTCCCCGTCCATCAGGGTCAACGTGACCTGCCCTGAGCCGAGGACGGACAGCGCGTGTTCGCGACTGCGTCGAGTGGTTTCGGGCGTATAGCCATCGACGTTAAAGCAGAAGCGGATAAGCTCGATTAAGGACGTCTTTCCGGTTCCGCGTGCTCCGATGAGAACATTCAGCCCGGCGATCGGTCGAATATCGAGCCCATTCAGGAAGCCTTCTTCAACCTGGATACGCTCGATGTGCATTCCGTCCCCTTCATCTCGCCGAGCCCCTTACAGCCACAGTTCCTCGTGAAAGGAAAATGCGCCTGTGAAGGAGCGCTGCGGCAATTTCGTAACGCTATCGGGATCAGCTGCAAGCGCATTGATCTTCTACTACGATCGCTCGTCGTACGCATCCCTGCTGCGGGCAACGTAAATTCAGGGGGCCCCTGCCCCGCCGCCAAACCTTGGACGTGTAGGATGTCCGAAACCGATCGGTTTCGGACACGACAACTAACAAAATGGTTTTGCGTCTTTGCAGGTTGTCCGAAACCCCCGTCCGAAAGTCGGTGTAACAAACCCCCCAACTTCGCGTCCGAAAGTCGTTTCCGTCTTGCCACTTTCGGACAAAACGCCGAAATGTCCGAAACTCGATTTTCAGACGGAGTTTCGGACAGTGCTCATTGGGTATGCCCGTGTTTCTACCCACGACCAGGACCCTCGCCTTCAGGTTGAAGCGCTGGAGGAAGCGGGCTGTACCAAGATCTTCACAGACGACGGTATCAGCGGAGCCGCTGTCATCAAGCCCAAGCTGATGGAAGCCCTCGCCTACGCTCGGTCTGGCGAGGATACGCTCGTAGTGTGGAAACTCGATCGCCTCAGCCGATCGACCTACGATCTCATCGCGACTGTCGAAGGAATGAAGGCTCGAGGTATCGGCCTCAGGTCGATCAAGGAGTCCGTGATCGATACGACTAGCGCAGCCGGCAACCTCATATTTCAAATCTTCGGCGCATTTGCTGAGTTTGAACGCGGGACCAATCATGAGCGCACGATGGCTGGCATAGCCGCTGCGCAACGGGCAGGCACGAAATTCGGCCGCCCGCCTAGCATCAGCGATGCTCAATGGACGAAGGCGAAGGCCCTGCTCCGCTCTGAGCCGCCCTCTACGATTGTAGACGTCGCCACATTGCTCGGGGTTAGCCGCCAAGCGATCTATCGTCGCATTGAGCGCGATCGCGCGCCGCAACCCTCAAACTGATTACGTGTATTACAACGACTACCTGTACGCCCGACCCCTACCGGATCCTCGTCCGTGCGCCGGTCCTGCTGTTATTGGCATAATAAATTACAGGTGCTATTGGCATTACCCGTATCACCGGCGTTACCGGTGTTACCGGTAATGACGAGATTAGTGGGATTGCTCGTACCACAGCGATTACGCCGAATACGACGATTGCCGCTATTATCGGTAATGCTGGCGTGGTATCAGCATTCGCTGTAATACCGCTAAAGCCGCAAGATTAACTGTATTACCGCTAACACAACCAACGAAAAGGATCGCCATGCCGGTCATAACCCTGCTTTCGCCAAAGGGCGGTGTCGGCAAGACAACGGCAGCTTTGCTCCTCGCGCTTGAGCTTGCCGATGGAGGTGCGTCTGTCGTCGTCGTCGATGCCGACCCAAATTTCCCGTTGGTCAAATGGGCAGGCCTGCCGGGCCGGCCAGAGAATATTGAGGTCGTCCAAGAGGTCGACGAAGACGCGATCATCGACACCATCGACGCCGCTCAAAAGCGAGCCCGGTTCGTGATCGTCGACTTGGAGGGCAGGGCCTCAGCAAGGGTTACGAACGCACTTTTGATGACCCATCTAGCCATTGTACCGATGCAAGGCTCCGTACTGGACAGCGACCAGGCTGCACGGGCGTTCCAGAGCATCAGGCGAGCATCTACAGCGGCGCGCCGTGAGATCGCATTTGCCGGTGTCTTCACTCGGACGCCGGCAAGCTCACGTATTCGATCGCGCGTATCGCAGCAGATAGCGGAAGGAGTCGAGGGGGCAGGCATCACCACGCTTCCCACGTCGATCGCGGAACGGACGGTGTATCGAAGCCTGTTTGCCCAAGGCGGGACATTCGCCACCCTTGAAGGTACGCCTGCGGCGTCGATCGAAAGCGCTCGTGCGAACGCCGCCAGCTTCGCACACGACGTCCTCGAAACTTTGAGCGCGGCGAGGGCAGGGGCATGAGCGACAAAGCAACAAAGCCTGGAGGGCGGCTTGCAGGCGTCACCAGCTTCGGTGGTAACGACGGCGATTATATCGCGCCTCCTCCACGCGAGGTTCGCGATAAGGCGAAGCAGGATGGGGCGCAGCTAGGCTTCATCTCGGATAAGCCGGCAGTGCCGGAAGCGCCTGTCGCTCCCAAGAAACGGGCCCGGCAGCCGTCGCAATATCCGGACCACTACAACCTACGGCTTCGCGAGGGCGATCGCGAGCGGTTGGATGACTATGCGTACCGACATCGAATGGCCAAGGGCGAAGTCTTTGGCCTCATGCTCGATCTTCTCGAAACGGAAGAACGACGGAAGGCCAGCGCGAACGAGTAGGGATCCGATCCGGACACCGCTGCAGAAAGGCGCGCGGCTGCCGGTAAGAGTTCGGCATGTCGAAGGATATGCGGAAGGCCTCGAGCCTGTCCCGAGGGGGACCGGGGAGGGCAGAACGGAGACGATCGCCGGATGCAACCAGCGATCGCCCCCTAATCACGAACCATCACTGGAGGATGGAAGATGACTGACGATACCGTACCTCGCGAGCGCAGTCAGGGGAATACCGGGTGGACAGAGGCGGAGCATCGATACCGATCGGCTGCGGAGGCCCTCCGATCTGCAACGGTCGAGGCAGCCGGGGAGGGGGCCGACGTCGATGACGCCGTTGCTCGAGATCACCAGCTTGCGGGGAAACTCCTGCTCGAGACCCCGGCTACCCATCTTGGCCACGTCGCGATCAAGATCAGGGCAGCGGACAACATGCTCGGGTTAGCGACCGGCTACCCTGATCTTCCGGGGCTGCTCCTGAAAGACATCTTTGGAATGATGGGACTGCCGGAACCGGATGGGGCAGCCTTCGCGCTTCAGCATCACATGCACGCGGCGATAGCCGTAGCGGATCCGTGTCGCGACGATCTCGTGCATCCGCTGCCGCACCTCGGTCCGCGGGTCTCGCGTGCTCGGCTTGCGCTGCGTCGAACGATGCTGTCGCGTCACCTCACAGGCCTGGCGCTGGCTGTAGCCGTGGGACGCCACGACATAGTCTACAACCTGCTTCATGAGCGCTGGCCTGGGAACTTTTTTGACAGAACATCCTGCAACACAGCCTTGTCGAGGCTGAGTTCGGCGACGAGCCGCTTCAGCCGCGCATTCTCCTCGACGACCTGCTTGAGCTCCCGAACCTGATCGGACTCCAGCCCGCCATATTGCCGCTTCCAGCGATAGAAGGTCTGCTCGGACACGCCGATCTGACGGATCAGATCCGCCACCGGCAGGCCCATCTCCGCCTGCTTCAAAACCGCCACGATCTGCTCGGTCGAAAACCGCTTCCGCTTCATCTGCGAACCCTCCTCACAAAAGGAAAATCCGCCGGAAAAACTAACTTTGCGTGTGGACCACTTTCACCGTGTCACCTCACTTGTGCAGCCAGAGGTGGCTCGGTTTGTCTGCACAGGCTCGCGGCTCGGATAAGTGGATCGCCGCTGGTTGATCATGCCGCTGCGAGAAGCGGCTGGTCGAAGTATATCTGGTCGGGCGTGCGACCGCCAAGCGCCGAGTGCGGCCTGACGGCGTTGTAGAACCCGATGTAGCGGCCAATGCCGGCACGGGCCTCGGGGACCGAGGCGTAGGCGTTGAGGTACACCTCCTCGTATTTCACCGAGCGCCAGAGGCGCTCAACGAACACGTTGTCGCGCCAGCACCCCTTGCCATCCATGCTGATGGCGATTTCCTCCCGGTGGAGGACGGCAGTGAACGCCGTGCTCGTAAATTGCGAGCCCTGATCGCTGTTGAAGATCGCCGGCTTGCCGTATCGCGCCAGCGCTTCTTCCAGCGCCTCGATGCAGAACGCGACATCGAGCGAGATCGACACCCGCCACGCCAGCACGCGCCGGGTGAACCAGTCGACGATGGCGACGAGGTAGACGAAGCCACGCGCCATGGGCACGTAGGTGATGTCCGTGGCCCAGACCTGGTTCGCCCGCGTCACTGCCAGCTTGCGCAGCAGGTACGGATAGACCTTGTGCCCCGGCGCCGGCTTCGAGGTGTTCGGCCGGCGGTAGATCGCCTCGATCCGCATCCGCTTCATCAGCGTCGCGACATGCAGCCGGCCGATCGCCGTGCCCTCCTGCCGGAGCAGATCGCGCAGCATACGGCTGCCAGCGAACGGGTAGAGCAGATGCAGCTCGTCGATCCGCCGCATGATCGTCAGATCAGCGTCCGGCGCGGGTCGCGCCAGATAGTAGATGCTGCCGCGGCTGATCTCGAGCTGCTGCGCCTGGCGAGCAAGCGGCAGCGCATGACCACGGTCGATCATCGCTTTGCGCTCGGCAACAGACCTGCCTTCCCGAGCGCACCGGCCAAAAAATCGTTCGCCAGCGTCAGCTCGCCGATTTTGGCGTGCAGCACCGTGACGTCAACTGTCGGTTCGGCCGCTGCCGGCTCCGCGCCGAACACGTCCGCCGCGCCTTCCAGCAGCCGCGACCGCCATTGGTTGATCAGGTTCGGGTGCACGTCATACTGCTGTGCCAACTCAGCCAGCGTCTTCTCGCCTTTCACGGCAGCCAACGCCACCCTGGCCTTGAACGCCGGGCTGTGGTTCCGGCGTGGTCGCTTGCTCATCTTGCCTCCTGCTCGCGGCCAGCATGGCCGCTGTCAGATCGGCGATCCACTTATCCCCGCTGTCCAGATTTCCCGAACCACCTCTGCCCCGTCTTTGCCGACCGCACCTACGTCTATCTTGATCCGGTCGGCGCGGAACGCGCCGAGAAGATCGCGCAAGTCGAGCTGCGCAACATCGCGCCGATCGAGGACGCGCTGTTGGTCCCCGTTCCCTTCTCCGCATGAGCGCGCCAAGATGCCGGTTGGAGCCGCCGCTATGTCACCACCCCAACGCCGTCCCGCGATCCGCGCCGTCGCCTTCGATGAGGTAGGCGAGGCTATCACCCGCCTGATCGTCGTCGCGCGGTCCGACGCTGGCCAAGCGGCGCGCGCGGCCGACTTCCTGTTGGCGTGGTGGAATGGTGGCGACAACGGCCATTTCCCGGTCCTTCACCTTTGCAACTGCGACGCGATCATTGCCGAGGATATGCTGGTCGTCATGGCGTATCTCGCGCAGGAGCCGACCGTCTATCCCGATGCCTGGGGCTACCGCGACGCGATGGTGGCGCTAGTCGAACAGTGGCGCGAGCCATGATCGCGCTGCGCACCGCGATCCACTTCATCACCGGCGAGCCGGTCGATCGCGACACCCGGCGCGCCCGGCTACTCGCCGCGCGCCGAAAGCCGATCGGCAACATCACCCGGCGCGGCATTCTGTCCGGCCATTGGGATCAGGGGAGCGTCGTCGGCGCGTTCCGTGGCAAGCTCGGCTCCTTCAATAGCCGACCGCCCTTAAAGTCGCGCCGCTCCCCGCAAGCGGGGGAGCGGCGCGATAGCGTTAACCGGGACTTGGGCGTCCCACTCATGAAATAACCTGGAAACTTTTGCCTCACAGACAACCGAGCGGGCATTCTAAACAAACGATGGACGCACTGCGTTATTGCGCAGGCGTCAGGCCCGCAGGCAGCATTTGCTTGGCATGCTGCAAATGCCGTTCGATCACAGGAACTGCGGTGGAAGCCACCTGCTTCAGGGCAGCATCAGTCCCGTCAGTGGCATAACCCTTGTGCAGAGCCCAAGCCGCCTGATGCGCCTGTGCCTGCTGCTGCAGATAAAGATCATCGAACGTCGCCTTGGGCGCTTTTTTCAGCAACGCGATTTTGGCCGCGTTGGCCGCGGACAGCTTTGTCGAGGGCCGTGCGATCGTGCGGTCGTCATTCTTCAGCGCTGCCATCAGTGCCTTCGTCGTGCCGGTATGATCGGTGATCATCTGCTGGGCAAAAGACTTGATGTCATCGCGCTTGCTTTTCGTCAGAGCCAGACGGCTGGACTGAATTTCGTAATTGTCCGAGTCAGCCGCCAATTTGACATAGTCGGTCGCTGATGTTGCCGAGAGGGGCGACACCCCCACCTCTGTCGGCGTCAGGGATCCGGTAGAAGCCATCATGTCCTGAGCGACGACAGGCGTAGCCATCATGATTGCGGCAGCGCTGGAAAGTATAAGAGCTCGAAACATCGTTTTCTCCTGTTAATATGTTCTTTTGAACGTCTCGTCATTCTTGCCGGTTCCGTCAGGCAAGGGGGGGCTACCGAGCCATATGATGGCTGCGGGAAGCAATGCGGCAGCGCCGGGTCAGGTTCCGGAACTCAAGCTGATTGTGGGTGCAATGCGAAGGCGACAATCGCGAAGTTCATACCCTGTGATCAACGCGTTCCAGTTGATCTTCGGCGGTGCTTCCAGCGTTAAGTCCGCAATGCGCAGCAGGCGATCGAGAAAGATTGCGGTTTCGAGAATTGCGATGCTCGCGCCAGGGCATCGATGCGAACCATCACCGAACGCAAGCCCTGCGCCGCCGACCCGCGCTGCCAAGGCGCGGTCCGGATCGACTGCATGCGGACACCCACCCACCGCCGCAACGTCGGCGTTCGCCTGGCGGATATCGATTTTGAAGATCTGGCCGGTATCTGGATTCCGTCGCGAAAGCTCCCCGACGACGGGTTCTAGCCTAAGGATCTCTTCCAAGATCGCGATCCGCCCGGTCTCATCTGTGGCAAGGAAGCGTGTCCGAAGCTCCTCTCGCTCGAGCAAATGCCATCCCGCCATCGTGATGAATTCGCGTGTCGTTACCATGCCGGCGGCAGCGTAGGTCACGCACTCGGTCAGAATCGCGCGATCCGAATAGCCTTCGGCGATCAAATGCGAGATCACGTCTTCGCGCGGGGCACGGCGACGCGCGAGCACCGCTGGGAATACGTCTCGGACGTAAAAGTTTAGCATGTGGATCTGAGCCCGTGCGAAGCGTGGCAGATCGAGGATCGACTTTCCGAGCGCGCCATTGCCGGCGCGGAAGAAGCGTTCGAGCCGACGCGCCATCCCGGCCCGATTGCTTTCGGTAACGCCGACAATCTCGGCCGCAACGGAGACGGCCAGCCGCATGCTCATGTCGTCCAGCTTTGCGTACCCGCGACGCTGCATGTCGCCAATTAACGCATCGGATTCACGCTCGATGATCGCACGGTAGCTGGTGTCGACGGTTTTAGGGGTGAAGAACCGAGCAGTCGCAGCACGCTGGCGGCGATGGCGCTCACCGTGCTGGAAAATGATCGGCGCAAAGCGCTCGTCGCTGAACCTTGCCATCAGATCAGCGCGGAAACTGGCCTGATGCAGCTCATCGTCCCGGAGCAGCGCGCGTGCTTCCGAAAAAGACTGGACTGGGCAACCGCGACCCATGGGCTGCGATGGAATGCTTTTTCGATCATCACGGAGATCGTCGACCTCGCTGGACGGTTCGCGCGATAGCGTAGAATACGAACTCATCGCTTTGCTCCTTTACTCCAAGGTCCGCTATATATGATCTACTGTGGCTCATAAAAGGGGTAATAGCGAGAAGGGCGTGGACGCTCGTGTCACGCGAACCCGTTCGCTGCTGCGCGACGCGATGCTGGCGCTGTTGCAAGACGGCGACGCGCATTCGATCACAGCGCAAGGTATCGTCGCTCATGCCGGAATCGGCTACGCGACCTTCTTTCGCCATTATCCCGGTGTCGACACGCTGTTGCTCGACGTGGCGGATGAGTTGATGGGACGGTTGGTTAAGCAGGTGGCCCCGGCTCTCGTACGTGGAGATGTGGGAAACGCCGTGCGATCGGTCGTGGAGTTCGTCGATCTACACCGGCACGCGTCGGCAGCTCTGCTGGTTGGCGGTGGCGATGCAGTGCGACAGGAAGTGACGGCTCGCGCCATTCAATACGCAGAGGGGCTCGATCTCCCATTTGATTCATCCGTGCCTCGCGGACTCGCTGTTCGCGTCGTAGTGGGCGGAATAATCACCATTTTAAGCTGGTGGTTGACGGAGGGACTGACCAGTTCAGCCGATGACGTCAGCAGCTTGATCGAACGATTGACGATACGCGCCCTTGTGACGCCGCAGACGTAATACCGGAGTACTGGTCGGTGTGCTCCCAAGATTGGCGAACGCGTGCCAAACGCTCCCCTACAACCTGCTCGGACGCAGGCGTATAGCCTGGTATCAAACCGGTCTAATTACGCTCGATGCCCCAGCCCGCCAGCAACGCGCGCAAGGCGGCGACGAACGCCAGCGGCTGATCCAGCATCAGATGGTGCCGAGCTTCGGGTACAGCGATGATCGGAATATCGATACCGCCGAGCTCGCGCACGTAATCACTGGAATCGTTTGTAAAAAGGAGGCTTTGCTCGCCGTGTACTATCGCCTTGCGGCCTGGTGCCTCGACCAGCGTTCTGCCCATTTCAAGCCATTCGCTGGGCACATTATCCCGCTTGAACACTGATGGCGAAAACTTCCAGGTCCACGCTTCGCCTTCGCGTCGAAGTGAGTGATAGGCCATGTAATCCATCAGGAACGCCTCACCAACGGGCTGTGGCGGAGATAGAACGTACCGCTCGCGCGCGCTGGCGTAATCGGGGTAGCGCTTATGCGGGCGATCGGGGTCGCCTGATCCCGGGCCGGTGCGGCCGCCGCCCCAAACGGCGTCAAAGCTGGACGGACGCAGCACCATCAGATCGCAAATCACCGTACCGGCAAAGGCATCCGGCGCCAGCGTGATCGCCTGGAGCGCGACTGCCGCGCCAAAGCTGTGTGCGACGATGATCGGCTTGTGCTCGTGTCCAAAAAGTCCAAGGGCCTCCGCGACCCCAATCATCTCCCGTCCTCGCGCGCCCATGTCACAATTCTCGCGAACGTCGCTGTCCCCCATTCCTGAATGGTCGTAGGCGATCACATGGTAATTTTCAGCCAGGTACGGCGCGACGAACGCCAGGCACCGTGCATGAGAGAGAAAGCCGTGGGTCATCAGTAAAGGAGGCGCGGAACGATCTCCCCAGCGGAAGTAGTGCATTCTCACACCAGAGACCTCGACGAAGCCTTCCTCCCGCGGCACGGATAGCGCGTCGACAAACCAATCGGGCAGGTATGCAGGATCTGGCGCCCAGGTCTGTACGATATCGGACGGGATTTCACGCATGGTGCTCAGTGCCTTTCTTTGACTGAATCAATTATGTGGCATGATCCGGCGTGACGCGATTCAAACCGAAGTGTCCAGGCTGCGGCGTATTCATCCGATTGTTCTCGAACCGGATCTTTTCCAGTTTTGGTATACGTTCGCATCGCTTGTTTCTGGAGCTTCGCACGCGGACGCGGGGAGCGTCGGTAGCTGGACCGGGAGCGGCGGGTCGGTTTCAAAGCCGTCAACGAGCACCCGACGGGCTCGCGATACGCGACTTTTGACGGTGCCAAGCGGTACGCCGAGACGATCCGCGGCTTCTTCGAATGTCAGCCCGTCTCGTGTCACCAGCTCGAAGGCTACGCGTTGTCCATCAGAAAGCGACGACACGGCTTGGTTGAATTCATTGGAAAAAATCCCTTCGTCCTGGGCGGCCGGGGCAATTAAAAGACGTTCTGCGATTGCCGGATCCCACGATACCGAGCGCCGATCCTTTCGCTTCCCGGACAGAAAGCTGTTCCGTGCGATCCGCATAAGCCAAGCCTTGAGGTTCGTCCCGATCTCGAAACGCTCTCGCGCGGCCCAGGCGCGCGCCAATGTATCCTGAACGAGGTCTTCGGTATCTGCCTCGTTACGCGTCAGTCGACGCGCATAAATCCGCAGGTTCGGCATCACCCTGCGCACAGCATGGCTAAAACCGCGCTGGCTTATAAACGGATCAGTCTGCTCAATGGCGGCGGGAAGTGTCATCCGCGTCATCTCTGCAGAATATGCAAATTGGATGAGAAGACCGCTCCAACCACGAAAGCCGACGCGATCCCATTGTTCTGTGGCTTTCTAGAGGAGGTCGGACTGAGCAAACGCATCGACGCGGGATGCCGTCGAGTCAGCCTTTGGTCGATATTCGATCCACGCCGCCAATCCCACTCAACGCTGTGATCGCAGCGTCGATGTGTATCGCAGGTAGCGTGAATCCGAACGCATCGGCTTCCGCAAGGAGGACGAGCAGCGCGGCGATGAGTGTCGCCGCTTTGTCTTTTGGGTCGGTATTCGGCATCGATCACTCCGATGTTTGCTGCCGTTGTTCGGGAATAGCACCTTCTCGCATCGATCCCGGGGCGAACCATACGCCAGCAAAACCTTGCCGGGTATCGGCACACGTTGTTCATGGCTTCGATCCAATTTTCGCCGCAGGAGTCTCGATCTCGCTTGGTTGACCAGCAGGCGAGGGTTTGAAATCGGGCAATTTGGTCGATCCCAAGCCCCCCTGTTCGATCCTCTTGGCGACATCGCCGGCACGACCGACTGGTCCCCGGAGCGATCGAACGGTTTCCGTGACCTGGCGGGCATCCGCTTCCAACTGCCTCATCCGAGGTCGTGCGCGCGAAACCGACTGCCCAAAAGACACAGCTGATTTGTCAGCCGAATTCAGCGACTGCGCAATATTCTCACGAGATTTTCCACGTGACGCTTCAATGCGACGGCGAAGTCTCGCTGCACCATCCCCTGCATTCGCAAACTGCTTTGCAAAAGCATCGAGCCTGTCCGTCTGTGGCAACCGTCCCGACACTTGACCGACCTTGCCAGCCCAGGTCTGGGAATTGCGGGCGAGTTCGTCGAGACGCTTCTCGATCGAACGCAAACCAGCGGGGTCGAGCTTTTTTGACACGCTTTCAGCGTTCGACGAAACCTTCGCAATGAGGTCTGCTGGACCGCTGCCGGCGCCCAAGAGTCCGCCGCCTTTTGCTGGTATGATCGGGAACGGCTGCCCCGCTCGCGCCGAGAGCACCGGGTTGCGATTGTTGTCGCCACTCAGGCTCAGCGCTGCCGATCCATCAAATAATGATCGTTCGATCGACGCTGTCACACCGCGATGAAGAATCGTGTCACTCGTCAGCGCGAACCGGACGGTCACGAAATCGGGATTTGTGGGCTGAACCTTGATCTCAGTAATGCGGCCGATGGCAACGCCGAGAAGGTTCACGGCTGCCCCCGGTTGCAGGCCATCGACAGATTGTTCAAATCGTATCTCGTACGTCGGCCCGTTGGCATCGCTCGCCTGGACAAGCCAGAAAGCGAATCCGATCGCAGTGACCATGAGCAGGCTCACGATCAGGCTCACCTTCAACCAGTTTGAATGTGTTTCCATCGGGAGCTATGAATCCCGAGACCCGTCGCGCCAGGCGCGATGCTTTGCGGTCGGCTCTACGTACGGCGTGCTCATCGCGTCCTCACACCTTCGAAAACGGCCAGTGCAACAGCGCCGAAAGCTAACAGTCCCGCCAGGAGAGGCTGAGAGGAAAGCACTATCGCCGCGCAGATCGCGAGGGTGGCGGGATACAGCTGTCGAGTACCCCTGCCGGCACGCTCTCTTCCGCGTAAACGCTCAAGGTCCTTGGGCGCGATACTGACGGTGATCGAGCCGGTTCGCGCAACCTTCTCGATCTGTCCGACGAGGCTCGGCGTTGACAGAACCGCTCGTCCGAGCGCCGCGACCAGCTTGCCCGCCTCGCCGCGCAGCCGGGCAGGGCTTGCCCGCTCCCGCATCATTTCCTTTGCTATCGGAGCAAGCTCGCGGGCGATGTCGAATGCCGGATCGATGCGCCGGACGAACCCCTCGGCGGTAAGTAAGGTCCGGAGCACCAGGGCGAGGTCAGGCGGAAGCGCGAGATGAAAGTCGCGCAGAATCGCGAATACCATCTGAAAAATGTCGGCGAGGTCAATCTGATCGAGCAGGACGTTGCTGAAGCGGTCGATCAGTTCGGCCATTGCCTCTTCGAGCCGGACCCGGTCCACGTCCGGATCACCGGCCCAGAGCATAAGGATATCGACGACACCGCCGGTGTCCTCCGAAGCGATCGCAAGGCCAAGCCGAACGAGTTCCTCCCGCCGTCTCGGCAGGAGGGTGCCCACGGCCCCGAAATCGATCAGGCCAAGCGTCCCGTCTTCAAGGAAGAAGACATTGCCGGGATGCGGATCGGCGTGGAAGTGACCGTTGATGATGATCATGCGCAGGATCGCCTGCGCATAGGTGCTGGCGAGCGCCGCCAGATCGAGCTCGCTTCGGCGTGCTGCATCCAAATCGCTTGCGGGAAATCCGCGGAGCCGCTCCTGGATGTTCACTCGCCTACCCGAAAGCTCCCAATCGAAGCGTGCGGTTCGAACCCCGTAGTTTTTAAGATTTTCACCAATCGCGTCGCTGGCGCGCGCTTCTGCGCTGAGGTCCATCTCCCGGGCGAGGCTCTCGGCGAAATGGCGCAGCAGTTCGTCCGGCTTCAGTCTCGCGATCTCGGGGATACGGCGCTCCGCGACCCGGGCCAGTCTTCGCAGGAGCCGAAGATCGGCATCGACGATCCGCTCGATGCCTGGGCGGCGAATCTTGACGATAACGTCCCGCCCGTCGAGCAGCGTCGCCGCATGCGCCTGAGCGATCGAACCCGCCGCAAGCGCTTCGGTGTCGAAGTGACTAAAACTCGTTTCGATTGGCCCGCCGATCGCCTCCTCGATCAGCGGCTGCACGGCCGCGAATGGAAGCGGAGGAACGCGGTCCTGCAGTTTTGAAAGTGCATCGACCCATGCCGGCTCCAGAAGGTCGCTTCGCATCGCGAGGATCTGTCCGAATTTGACCGCCACGGGTCCGATATCCCGCAAAAGCGCGACGATCGCTTCCGGCCGGGTATCTTCAAGCGGCTCGTCCCCCCCCGCCCCCAGACCCAACCGAGCGGCCAGCCCCTTGAGACCGTGCCGGCCGAACAGGACGAGAATTTGCGCGAACCGCTTCCTTTCTTTTAGAGCGGTCGTATCGGTTTCATCGGGAGGAGCTAGATCAATCATGCGCCCGGCTTTGCGGGGCGGGAAACTTGGGTCTCGGGAACGCTGGCCTTCGTCTCCAGTTGGTCGACGAGCCGGTTCAAATGTTTGATCGCTGCGTCGAGACCCTCGAGTTCATCCGCTGTCAGGCTTCCGAAGGTCTGCCCTACGATGTCGTCGTAGAGCGGCATGGCCAGTCCCAACGTGGCCCGGCCGGCGTCTGCTATCTGCACCAGTTTGGACCGGCGATCGTCCGGAGCAGGCGATCGGAACACGAGACCATTTTGCTCGAGCGCGTCGATCGCCTGAGTAACAGTGCGGGGCGCCTGATCGAAAAAGCTCGCAATGTCGGTGGAGCGGCGCGGTTGTTCCGCGAGATATGCGAGCAGTTTTAGTTGGGCCATCGATGCACCCTGACAGGCAAGATAGGCGTCGATCAGCCGCCGCATCCTGTACCAGGTCCAGCCGAAGGTGGTTGCGATCCCACGTATACCCGATTGATGAGGTTCCATATAATGTGGTATTGCCGAAGCTTGGCCGCCGTGGCAAGTCCCCCGGCTCTTTGAATCGATAGTTGATCGGGAATAGAATGGTGGAAGATCCCACAGTCGGTTCAGGCGACCATGACGATGTCGGCGAGCGGCCCGCTGGTCCGCTCAAGTCGGTACGGGTTCGGCTGGCGCTGTTGGTTGTCGCGGTCGCGATCGTGGGAGCGGGGTTGGTATGGTATTTTGACCATCAGAACCGCGGCAAGTTCATGCAGAAAACCGACAACGCTTATGTGGCGGCGGACTCTGTCGTGGTGGCCCCGAAAGTTGCCGGATATGTCGAGCGCGTGTTTGTCAGCGCGAACCAAGCGGTCCGCAAAGGGCAGCAGTTGGCAGAACTGGACCCTCGCGAATATCGAGCCCAAAGCGAGCAGATCACCAGCCAGATCGACACAGCGAAAGCTGCGGTCGAGACGAGCCGTTCGCAGATCGCTGAACAGCAGGCGACAATCGTCCAGGCGCGTGCTCAGGCGGCCTCGGCGCGCGCCGAGGCCGCCTTCGCGCGGCAGCAGGTTGCGCGCTATCAGCCGCTGGCGGCGTCTGGCGCAGAGCCAGGCGAGCGATTTGCCCAGCTTCAGACGCAGGCACGACAGGCAGATGAGCGCGCCAATGCTGCTCAGGCCGGCCTTACCGCAGCAGAAAGGCGCGTTGGCACGCTTGGTGCCCAGGTACGACAGGCGCAATCGCAGGCCGAAGCCGCTCGTGCTCAGCTCTCCGCCGCGCGTGTGAACACCGAATCGACGTTGCTCAAGGCAGCGATCGATGGTCGCGTCGGCGATCTCGCTGTCCGGGTAGGGCAGTTCGTACAGCCCGGAACGCGCCTGATGACGCTGGTGCCGGTGGAGCGCCTCTTCATCGAGGCCAATTTTAAAGAGACGCAGCTAGGTCTCATGCGAGTCGGCCAGCCCGTCAGCATCGACATCGACGCGCTCCCCGGGGTCGAGCTGAAAGGGCGGGTTGCCAGCTTCGCACCGGGCACAGGTGCCCAGTTCTCCGTGCTCCCGCCGCAAAACGCGACCGGCAACTTCACGAAGATCGTTCAGCGCGTGCCCGTCCGTATCGCGATCGATGCGCCGCCCGAAGTCAGGCCCCTTCTGGTTCCCGGAATGTCGGTCGGCATTACTGTCGATACCCGTTCGGCCAAAGGCGACCTGGAGAGAATCCGGCAGGCCGTAAGTCGGAAGCGCTGAGCGTGGCGACGGTTGCTGCATCTCCGGGGACGTTACGCGCCGAGCGAGCCGACTCGACGGCCTGGATCGCGGTCGCGGCCGGCGCGCTGGGCGCGCTGCTCGCGACGCTCGACATCTCGATCGTCAACTCGGCGCTGCCGACTATCCAAGGGGAGATCGGAGCAACCGGCACGGAAGGAACGTGGATCGCCACGGCTTTTCTCGTTGCCGAGATCATCATCATACCGCTGAGCGCGTGGCTGGAACGGCTTTTGGGGTTGAGGACACTTCTCCTCATCTCGGTGACCTCTTTTACAGGATTCTCGGTCCTGTGCGGCACCGCTACGGATCTGATGACAATGATCGTCGGAAGGGCGGGTCAGGGGTTCACGGGCGGCGTGCTCATCCCGACAGCGATGACGATCGTCGCAAAGCGCCTCCCGCCATCGCAACAGCCGATCGGCATGGCCCTTTTTGGAATGACCGTCATCCTGGGTCCGGTTCTTGGCCCCCTGCTCGGAGGCTGGCTCACGGAAAATCTGAGCTGGCATTATGCCTTCTTCGTCAACGTGCCGGTCTGCGGTCTGCTCGTGCTGCTGCTGCTTCTCGGCCTGCCGCACGAGAAAACGAACTGGGTCTATTTCCGCGATGCGGACTGGTTCGGGATTGTCGGCATGATCCTCGGCCTGGGAGGACTGACGGTCGTGCTTGAGGAAGGGCACCGTGAAGAATGGTTTGAATCGACGTACATCGTCCGGCTGACGATCATGACCCTGATTGGTTTTGTCATGTTGGGGATCGGACAATTCAGGGCCGCCAAGCCTGTGCTTAAGCTGCGGATCGTAATGAATCGACAATTCGGCAGCGTCGTCGTCATGGCGCTGGCGCTGGGCATGGTGATGTACGGCTCGACCTTCGTCATCCCGCAATTCCTCGCGCTGATCGCTGACTATAACGCCCTTGAGACGGGTCAGGTGATTTTCCTCATGGGTGTGCCTGCCTTCTTGCTGATGCCCGTCATCCCGCTGCTTATCCGCGTCGTCGATATCAGGCTCGCCGTCGGCACAGGCCTTGCGCTCATGGCCGCCAGCTGCCTCGTCAACACCAGCCTCACCGCGGAATCTGCCGGAGAAGCCTTTACCGCCGGACAGTTACTGCGTGGTGTCGGCATGATCCTCACCATGCTGTTCCTGAACCAGGCCACTATCGCTTCGGTCAGCAAGGAGGATGCCGGTGATGCATCAGGCATCTTCAATGCCGCACGAAATCTCGGCGGGTCGTTCGCTTTGGCCGCCCTGGCCTCCTTTCAGGACCAGCGAATGTCGCTCCATAGCCGGCGGATGGAAGAGACCCTTTGGGCAAACGACCCAAGGTTGCAGGATTATCTCGCCGGCATGGCCAGGACGTTCGGCCAGATGGACGCCGCCCTTCAGTCGCTTGCCGGGACCATTCAGCAGCAGGCCTTCATCATGACGTACAATGACATTTTCCTGGCGATGGCGCTTGCGACACTGGCCACGCTTCCACTCGTTTTGTTCCTGCGCCCGCTGCCCAAAGGGCAGTCCATGGCGATGCATTGAGGCTGCGATGACAAACTTCAGAGGTCTCGTTCTCGCCCCCTTGCTGCTCGGCGGATGTGTCGTTGGCCCGGACTACGCCGGACCGCCGGGGTTGGGTCGCGCCGCCCCCCAATCCAAGTTCGTGCGCCAGACCGCGAGTACGAGCACCAATGACCCCGCAGTTGCTGAGTGGTGGACGGCTCTTCAAGATCCGGTCCTGAACGAGCTTGAGCGACGCGCACTTGCAGCGAATCCGTCGATCGATGTCGCCCAGGCGCGGCTCCGTCAGGCGCGCGCATCCGTGCGCCAGGAGCGCGCTAACCGCTTTCCGAAAGCTGGGGCACAAGCGACCGGAATCTTCGCGGACCTTCCCGGGATCGATCTGCAGTCGGCTCAGGGGAACGGCGCAACGCCCCCTTCCCAGGACGCGGATTCCTCTCTCCAGTTTTTCAATCTCGGCCTGAACGCAAATTGGGAAATCGATCTTGCAGGAGGCCAGATCCGAAAAATAGAATCCGCTAACGCACTAGCCGCAGCGGCTTCCTACAACGCGGCAGATGCACACGTTCAACTCGCAGCCGACGTTGCGCAAAGTTATACGAATCTGCGGGACCGGCAGCAGCGCGCCGCTGCACTTCGTGGGGGGCTGGACCTGCAGAAGCAGCAGCTAGGCCTCGCTCGGCAACGCTTTCAGCAAGGCACGGTGCCGGCCTTTGCCATTGGTCAGGCGAACCGCGCCATTCAGGCTACCAACGGCGATCTCGCTACGGCTGAGGCGGAGATCGGAATTTATCTCAATGCGCTCGCCGTGCTTGCAGGGGAGGCGCCAGGGAGGCTCGATTCCTTGCTGGCTGTCCCGCGTGACGTCCCCTTGCCGCCACAGGTCGTCGCCATCGGCGATCCCGCCTCTCTCCTTCGCCGTCGACCCGACATACGCGCCGCCGAGCGCAATCTGGCGGCCACGACTGCCCGGATTGGCGTCGCTGAAGCAGCGCGTTTTCCCAAGATCAGCTTTATGGGGATCCTAGGCATCGGCGGAACGTCTGTCGGAGACTTGGTCGATCTGGGAAATATCTCCAACATTGCCGTGCCCCAGCTACAATGGGGGTTGCTCGATTTTGGACGAACTTCGGCCCAGATAACGCAAGCGCGCGCTGGACGAGACGAAGCTGAGGCACAGTATCGACAG